>WNFN01061153.1_pt1 | contig 12324 bp, 11 predicted proteins | sample 5400161 | NCBI WGS metagenome assembly WNFN01 (sample SAMN13153353, study PRJNA577476) | soil metagenome | isolation source: 80 cm saprolite on Douglas fir-dominated hillslope | place: USA:California | collected 2013-09-17
CGCGCGGGAAACGCGACGTGCACACGTCTGAATTGTTGACGCGCTTGACTGGGGCGGAAGCGGCCATCGTCGTGAACAATTGCGCAGCGGCGGTGCTGGCGACGCTTGCGGCATTGGCTCGCGGCGGCGAGGTGATCGTGTCGCGCGGGGAACTGATCGAAATCGGCCATGGCTTTCGCATCCCGGAGATCATGGAGCAAAGCGGGGCGATCCTTCGCGAAGTTGGGACCACGAATCGCACGCGGCTCGCGGACTACGAAAACGGCATCAACGAAAAGACGCGGGCGTTGCTGCGCGTGCATCCATCGAATTTCAAGGTTACCGGTTTTACGGACAAGCCTTCGCTTGAAGACCTGGTGTCCCTGAGCCAGCGCAGCGGTCTGCCATTGGTAGAAGACCTTGGCTCGGGCTGCCTGGTTGACCTTGCCGAGTACGGGGTCAGCGAACCTACAGTGAAGCAGAGCATCGACGCTGGCGTTTCCGTGGTTATGTTCAGCGGGGAAAAGCTTCTTGGCGGGCCGCAGGCGGGCATCATCGCGGGAAAGAAAGAGATCGTTGCTCGCGTCCGGCGATACCCGTTGTTTCGCGCGCTACGTGTGGACAAACTTACAATTGCCGCCCTCGAAGCTACGCTGGGGGCCTATCTTCGCGCGGCGTGGGACGAAATCCCGGCGATGCGCATGATTCGAATGACGCCGCAAGAACTGAAGCGTCGGGCAGAGAATTTCATTCGCGAACTGCGTCCCGAATTGCCGCTCGACGAAGTGGAAATCGAAATCGCGGATGGCAGTTCGCTGGCAGGCGGCGGGTCGACGCCAGCGCAATCTCTTCCCACGAAGATTATTCGAATCGCAAGTGCGCGCCACTCCGCGACGAAACTCGAGCAGCGGCTGCGCCGCGCTCCTGCTGGCGTCTCGGTCATCGCCCGCGTGGAAGATGAGCGGCTCATCCTTGACTTGCGCACGGTCTTTCCCGAACAGGAGCCACTGCTCGTCAAGACTCTAGCGGCTACGCTTCGCTGATCCCCAAGACAAGGAAATATGCTCGCCTTTGCGGTGAGGAATCACAGACTCGTCCCGGAGAAAAGACCGATACCGAAACTGCGACGCGGGTGGGCGCTGGTGCTGGTGCGGCTGGTGGGAATTTGCAATACCGACATTGAGCTGCTGCGCGGCTATTATGATTTTCGTGGTGTTCCCGGGCATGAATTTGTCGGCACGGTCGAAAAAGTGCGAGGCGTTTCGGCTACGGAAAAGAAAAAATGGGTGGGGCGGCGCGTTTGCGGGGAAATCAATATTTCCTGCAGAGCACTTGGGCGGAGTCCGATCTGCGACTTTTGCCGGCGCGGACTGAATACGCACTGCGCGAGGCGGACCGTACTCGGGATCATCGGGCATCCAGGGGCTTACGCCGAGTACCTCACACTGCCGCTGGAAAATCTCCACGCCGTACCGAATAGTGTCCGTGATGAGCAGGCGGTGTTCGTCGAGCCGCTGGCCGCGGCTTGCGAAATACTCGAGCAAGTTGATGTAAGGAAAATTCAGGAAGCGGCGGTGCTGGGAGATGGGAAGCTGGCGCAACTCATCGCACGCGTGCTGGGTACAGTGATTCCACGCGTGGTGATGTATGGGAAGCACGAAAGAAAGTTGGCTCTCGCGCGCCGTGCCGGAATTGTGACGAAAAGAGTTCGTGGGGACGCAAGCGATTTGAAGCGCGTTCAAGAGAAATTTCGCCTAGTGGTTGAGGCCACGGGCTCTCCCACGGGTCTTGTGCTTGCACAATACATGACGGAGCCGCGAGGCACGCTGGTTCTGAAATCCACATTCCACGGCGCAGCTCCTGTCGAGACCTGGCCGATTGTTGTAAAAGAAATTACCATCGTCGGCTCACGCTGCGGGCCATTCGCGAAGGCGATTGCGCTGCTCCGCTCTGGCAAGGTCGATCCGACGCAGCTCATTACGCGCCCGTTTCCACTTGGCGACGCGCAAAAAGCCATCGCTTTCGCGCAGCAACCTGGCGTAATCAAAATCTTGCTTGCTAATGAAACTTCGCAGGAGTAAACGACTTACGAAAGACATTGAAGAGGTAAAGATACGCGATGGATCCTCTGACGTCGTTGAAAGTTTTTGTGATAGCTGTGATGTCATTCACACTCGTGGCCGCATTCCGCCGATTCATCTTGGAAACTCCGCCGAGCACGCCCTCAGCTCGCTTCCTACTTCTAATGCGTGAAAATCATCGGCAGTATTTTCGTCGGGATGGTGGCGACCTTCCAGTGGCGCGCTTTCACTGGCTGGAGATTGCCCGTAACACTTGTGGCATTTGCTGTGGCGATTGGCGTCGTATCTTACATTCGGAAGGTCCTCTCAAAAACAAACGTCAAAGACAATCCGATCAATTTATAGGCGGTTGATGCAGGAGGCGACGCAAGCGGCGCCGAAGCCGTTGTCGATGTTGACGACGGTGACGTTGGAGGCGCAGGAATTGAGCATGCCGAGGAGCGCGGCGACGCCGCCGAAGCTGGCGCCGTAGCCAACGCTGGTGGGAACGGCGATGACCGGCACGGAGACGAGACCCCCTACCACGCTGGGAAGCGCGCCTTCCATTCCGGCGACGCAAATGATCACGCGTGCTTGCGTCAATTTTTCGCGGTGTTCGAGCAAGCGGTGAATGCCGGCAACGCCAACATCGTACAAATGCTCGGCGCGGTTGCCCATCATGCGGGCCGTCAGTAGAGCTTCTTCCGCCACCGGGATGTCGCTCGTTCCCGCGGAGACCACGAGGATCGTTCCTTTTCCGGTAATTTCCCGGAGGCGCTCGATGGTGATCGCGCCCGACAACTCGCAAAACTTAGCTTGGCGGGCATCTTTTCCGGCGGCGCATTTTACGGCTGCAAAGATCTTTTTGTCGGCGCGGGTCACCAGGATGTTGTGCCGCGAATCCTTCTTGCGCAGCATGGCGCGGACAATTTCCGCTACTTGCTGCGGTGTTTTGCCTTTGCCGAGAACCACTTCGGCAAAACCCTGGCGGAGGGCCCGGTGATGATCCACCTTGGCAAAGTCGAGATCTTCAAATGGCAGATGCTTCAAGCGCTCGATCGCTTTGTCAGGAGCCAGATCGCCAGACTTCACGGATTCCAGAATCTTCAGCAGTTCAGATTGATTCATATACTCCGGCCGCAGCGAATTCTATCATCGCCTGGGACTCACGCCTCAGCTTGACTTGCCCGGAGGCCGCTGCGAGACTGATTCTACGCGCGCAGAAAACATGGCTGAAACACAAAAACAGATTGTCACCGTGGGTGTGACCGGCGCCAGTGGGGCGATCCTGGCGCAAAAGACGCTGGTGTTGCTCGAAGAGGACCCGCGCGTCGCTCGCGTTCATCTGGTGGTCACAGAGGCTGGCCAGCGGCTCTTCACAGAAGAGATGGGCATTACCTCCGGTGACTTGAAGCAGCTCCCCAGCCGCATTCTTGGCCATCCGGTTGCGAAGATCGATGTCCTGCCGAATAAAGATGTGGGCGCTTGCCTCGCTTCGGGCAGCTACGCCGTGGATGCGATGGTGGTGATTCCGTGTTCGATGGGGACGCTCGGGGCGATTGCCAATGGTATCAGCGACGATTTGGTTTCGCGCGCTGCGGACGTGATGCTGAAGGAAGGGCGAAGACTCGTTTTGTGCGTGCGCGATACGCCGTTCAATCGCGTGCATCTGGAGAATATGCTTCGAGCGCAGCAGGCGAGAGCGGTGATTATGCCTGCGGTGCCTGCGTTTTATCACCACCCAAAAACGATCGACGACCTTGTCACGCAATACGTTTGTCGCGTGCTGGCGCAGATTGGCCTCTCGCAGGACAAGATGTATCGCTGGACGGGCACGCCAGCAGTGAAAAAAGCGGAGGCGTGAGGGCCCGCAAATCAACAATGGCAAACCGCATCAAAACAGTGCTCGAAATGATCAAGTTCGAGCATTCCGTGTTTGCGCTGCCGTTTGCTCTGACGGGAGCGTTGCTAGCGGCGCGCGCGACTCGTCACGGCTGGCCTTCACTTCGTCAAATCTTGTGGATTATTGTGGCGATGGTGGCGGCGCGTTCCGCAGCGATGACCGTGAACCGGATTGCTGATCTTCGCTACGACCGCGAAAATCCGAGGACGAAACAACGCGCCCTGGCGACAGGCGCGTTGACACTGCAATTCGCCTGGCTATTTACGGCAGTTGCTGTTGCGGCATTTTCTTTCGCGGCCTGGCAACTAAATCCGCTCGCGCTGAAGCTGGCGCCCCTGGCCATCACTATTCTCTTTTTCTATTCCTTCACGAAGCGCTTTACCAATTGGTCGCATCTCTTTCTCGGATTTGCGCTGGGCATTTCGCCTGCGGCCGCCTGGATTGCGATTACGGGCAGCCTCGACCCGCGCATGCTCATCCTTTGCGCGGCGGTTACCTTGTGGGTGGGCGGGTTTGACGTGCTCTACGCTTGCCAGGACATTGAGTACGATCAGCGTGCGGGGCTTTTCTCTGTGCCGAAGAAATTCGGAATCGCCAAAGCACTGCTGATTGCACGAACGATGCACGTCGGCGTAATTGCATTTCTAGTCTGGCTGGCACTCAGTTTTGGATTGCCATGGCCCGCGTGGGCCGGAATCGCAGTTGTCGCGTCGCTGCTGGCATACGAGCATTCTCTTGTCAAAGCGAATGACTTGAGCAAGCTGGACGCTGCGTTTTTCACCGTGAACGGCTATATTAGTATGTTGTTCCTGCTGTTCTGGGGCGCGGCGGCAGCGGTTTGGCGCGTTTGAAGCTCTCGACGGGTTCAAAATGAGCGAACTTACGATCATGGACCAGCGGTTGCAGCCGATTGCGGAAAAGGTACTCGCAAACGAGCGCTTGAGCTTCGACGACGGCATCACGCTGTACCGCTCGCCGGACCTGCTGGCCGTCGGCTGGCTGGCGAATCACGTGCGCGAGAAAAAGCACGGAAACGTGACCTATTTCAACGTCAACCGGCACATTAATCCGACGAACATTTGCGTGGCTCATTGCAAGCTTTGCGCTTTTGGGCGCGATCCCAACGCGCCGGGGGCTTATAACTTTTCGCTAGAAGAGATTTACGCCCGCGCCGAGCAGGGCGCGCGGGAAGGCGCGCTGGAGTTCCATATCGTCGGCGGGCTGCACCCGGATTTGCCTTTCGAATATTTTCTGGAGATGATTCGCGGGCTGAAGCAGCGCTGCCCGGGCGTGCATCTGAAGGCGTTCACCATGGTCGAGGTGGGCTACTTCGCACGCATCGCAAAACTCTCGACCAAAGAAACGCTGATCAAATTGAAAGAGGCGGGAGTCGATTCGCTGCCCGGCGGCGGCGCGGAGATTTTTCATCCCCGGGTGCGCCGGATCATCTGCGACCACAAGGTTAGCGGACAGATGTGGCTCAATATCGCGCGGCAAGCGCATGAGATCGGGCTGCGTTCGAACGCCACGATGCTCTACGGGCACGTGGAAACGGAAGAAGAGCGCGTCGACCATCTTGTCAAGTTGCGCGAATTACAGGACGAGACGCATGGGTTCGTGGCGTTTATCCCGCTAGCGTTTCATCCGGACAACACCGCCCTCTCGCACATTCCGAAACCGACGGGCTATGCCGATTTGCGCAACATCGCCGTGTCGCGCTTGCTGCTTGATAATTTCGAGCACATCAAGGCGTACTGGATCATGCTCTCGCCGAGCATCGCGCAGATTGCGCTACGCTTCGGCGCCAACGACCTCGACGGAACCGTGGTAGAGGAGAAAATTTATCACGACGCCGGTGCGAAAACGTCGGAGTTCACGCCGCGTAACGAACTTGAGAGGCTGATCCGCGCCGCCGGGCGCGTTCCGGTCGAGCGCGACACGCTCTATCATCCGGTCGACCGTTCAAAGATATCGCCGCTGCCTCCGCCCTCGCGGCTGGACCTAGTCTCCCTCACGCTGAATGTCTGAGGCCCGTGGTAGACTTTCTTGAGAGGTACTTTCATGCGACAGGTAATTCTCTATCCCGGCGAGATTGGCTACTGGGTCGCAGAATGTCCGAGTCTTCCCGGATGTGTCAGTCAGGGGAAAACAAAAGAAGAAACTATTCAGAATATACGCGAAGCCATAGAGGGCTATGTCCTCACGCTGCAGGAAGATGGGCTCGCCGTCCCCCCGGACAATTTTGATGCCGTTCTCGTCGCGGTATGACCAAGCTGCCTCGAATCTCGGGGCGTGAGTGCGTTTCAGCGCTTCTCAAACTAGGATTTCATATCAAACGACAGCACGGCAGCCACATCATTCTCAGACGAGAAAGTCCGTTTGCCCAGGCAGTCGTGCCAGATCATTCAGAACTCGATACCGGCACATTGCGCTCTGTCCTGCGCCAAGCCGGAATCTCCCCGGAAGAGTTCATCTCTTTGATATAGAAACGGAGCTATATGAGATGCATTATTGGCCGATACGAGATTTCTCCGCCTTGACAAGTGCTGATAGTCCCTGCCACGGTCAGGCGATTTTTTCTGGGGGCCACACCATGACGTCTTGTCTACGAGCAAAATGCAGGAGTGGCTGAGAAGAGGGAGCAATCCCCAACGACTCCGTCATCGTGTTGCGTCCAAGTTCCGCTTCGGCGCGCTGCAGCGGCCACGGCGAATGATGAATCTCGCCACGAATGATTTGGCCGCGGCCATCGCTCGTGTAAAGGCAGTACCGCTCGGTCAGGAAATACTCGAGCGTCCCACGCCGTGGCGAAAAAACCTCTCCGGCTGGGCGATACCGGCCCTTCAGCAATCCAGATGGCACTCCGCGATGCGTCCGCTCGCTCTGGTAATGAATCCAGCGTTCCCCTTCTGCGCAGCTCATTCTTGCTCGAAAATATGGCAAGTGAAACCACGCGCGCGCGATGGCAACCGCCAGCGAGTTACCAGCGTCCAGACTGAAAAACCACACGCCGGGCTTTTCGCCGAGAGTCACATAGGTGCGAACATTCAGTTCTGGGAATGCCGAGAGCCAAGGCACCGCGGGCGCCCCGCGCAACCGCACACCGGTCATCCGAAACGGAACTACCGCGAGCCAAGCCTGCCCTTCAAAAGTGTCGACTTGCAACTGCGGAGGCAGAAGCGGGCGCAACAAGGCGGCGTCGACCGGCCAATGCGCAAATAGCAGGTCGTGCCAGGTCTGCGCCATCACCCAGGGCCCGCTGGGAAGAGGCCAGGGCCGGTGCGCGACTTCTTGCAGGATCGCGCTCATCGGCGTACACAAAGCTTTGTCGACAAGGTCATTTTCTGAATATACCCTTGCAGGAAGCCCGGGAATCGAATTCTCTGGATTCAAATGGAACGAAAGAGCCGTAAGGAGAGAAACCATGCAGCGCAAAGCATCTGCGGTTTGGCAGGGCGGTTTGAAAGATGGGAAAGGCTCGATTTCTACGGATAGCGGCGTCCTCAAACAGACGCAATACTCCTTCAGCACGCGCTTTGAAAACGGCGTCGGCACCAATCCCGAGGAGCTCCTCGCGGCAGCGCACGCGGGCTGTTTTACCATGGCGCTTTCCGCGCAATTGGGCAACGCAGGCATGACCGCGAGCAGGCTCGAGACCACGGCAACGATCTCGCTCGAAAAACTGCCGGACGGATTCGGCATCACGAAGAGCCACCTGGATCTCGTGGCGCAAATTCCCGGCGCGGACAAGGCCAAATTCGACGCGGCGGTGAAGGCCGCGGAAACGGGATGCCCGGTGTCGAAACTCTTCAAGGCGGAAATCAGCGTCAGCGCCCGGCTGGAAGCCTAGAACCCAGGCGCTCTCGCGCAACATTTTTACCAGTCGTTTTCACCTGACGTCCTTGCCGGACGTTTTCACGCAAAATCCTTACCGGATGTTCTCATCGAAAGGGTCAAACAGGTACAATGCCGCACATGATTCCAGCTCCGGGCGCGTTCGCTGCAGGTGTGGCGATCTTTGTGATCGTGTTGTGGGACGCGTTCGAGGCCATCATCCTGCCGCGGCGCGTCACGCGAAAGTTCCGCCTCGCGCGCCTTTTTTACCGCTCGACCTGGAACGCCTGGAAATTCGTGATGTGCTTCATCCCCAAGCCCAAGACGCGAGAAGCCATGCTGGGTTTCTATGGCCCGATGTCGCTGCTGGTGCTCGTTGCGGTTTGGGCCGTTGGCCTGGTGCTGGGGTTCGGCCTGATGCAGTTTCACGCTTGGGCTGGGCGACGTGATTCCGCGTTCCGGATTGGCACGTGCGCTGGTGGTTACCGAAGCCGGCTTTGGCTTCGGTTTCCTAGCCGCGGTCATCGGGTACTTGCCGTTCATTTACGGGTCGTTCTCCAAACGCGAAGTGAATATTTCGCTGCTCGATTCCCGCGCGGGCACGCCGCCCACTGCCGGCGAATTGCTGCGTCGCCACAGCTACGCGAATGGCCAGGACGCTCTCTGCCTTCTACTGAAGGATTGGGAACTGTGGTGCGCGGAACTGATGGAGAGCCATCTCTCGTATCCTGTGCTGGCCTATTTTCGCTCGCAGCACGACAACCAATCGTGGATCGCTTCGCTCACGGCGATTCTGGACACTTGCGCGCTGGCCATGGTGGGCATCGAGGGTGCTTGCGAAAAGCAGGCAGAGCTTACCTTTGCGATTGCGCGTCACGCTGTAGTCGACCTCTCGCAAGTCTTCGGCACGGCGCCCAAGGCGCTGCCGCACGACCGCCTGCCAGCGCAGGATTTGCACCACATCCGCGACATTCTCGCGCAGCACGGGATGAAACTCCATGACGGAGAAGATGCCGACCGCAAACTCGCGGAGTTTCGCAAGATGTATGAGCCCTACATTCATGCGCTGGCCAATTATCTAAACCAAACGCTTCCGCCATGGATTCCCGTGAAAAAAGGGAAAGACAATTGGCAGACCACAGCTTGGGCTCAGTCCGCCGGGCTGGCCGATAAAGAAGTGGCCAAGGCCGTCGCCGATGAACACTTCTAGGTTTTCTTGGAGTGGGGCGGCTTGACGCTGCTTTTTTTCGTCCGCTAGTTTTTTCGTTGGAGAAGGTCAATGAAAGCCATTCGCGTTCATCAATTTGGCGGGCCCGAAGCCCTAAAGCTCGAAGAAGTCCCCACGCCAAAGCCAGCCGCCGGACAAGTTCTCGTCCGCATCCATGCCGCGGGTGTGAATCCCTACGACACATACATGCGCGCGGGCACTTACGCAATCAAACCACCGCTCCCCTACACGCCGGGTTCGGATGCCGCGGGAGTAATCGAAGGGATTGGCGATGGCGTTAGGAAAGTGAAGCCGGGCGACCGCGTGTACACAGCGAAAACGGTTACGGGCGCTTACGCGGAATATGCTCTCGCGCTGGAAGAGCAGGTGCACGCGCTGCCCGACAAAATAAGTTTTGGGCAGGGCGCAGGAGTGTGGGTTCCCTATGGGACTGCATATCATGCGCTTCATCATTCGGCGGAAGCGCATGCTGCGGAAACGGTGCTGGTGCACGGAGCGAGCGGCGGAGTCGGCAGCGCGGCGGTACAAATGGCGCGCGCCATGGGCCTCACAGTGTTCGGCACCGCCGGAACACAAAAAGGCGCTGACCTCGCCAAGCGCGAAGGAGCGCATCAAGTTTTCGATCACAGCAAGGCGGGCTATCAAGAAGAAATTATGAAAGCGACCGGCGACCGCGGCGTGGACATAGTTCTTGAAATGCTCGCCAACGTGAACCTTTCCGCCGACTTGAAGCTGCTTGCAACCAACGGGAGGGTGATCATCATCGGCAATCGAGGTGAAATCACGATTAACCCTCGGGATTTGATGCGCCGTCGCGCCTCGGCGAGGGGCTTCACTCTTTGGGCCATCACTCCCGCAGAAGAAGCTGAAATCCACGCTGGCCTCATAGCCGGCCTCGAAAATGGCACGCTCCGTCCCATAGTCGGAAAAGAACTGCCCCTCAGCGAAGCGGCGCGCGCTCACAATGAGATTCTCGAGCCCGGCGCCGCTGGAAAGATGGTCCTCGTTCCCTAGTGTGGTTTTCAAGCCTGACAATCACAGTGCGATGGCACTGCTCCCTGATAAAATCGTTCTGAGTTCGTCACAACCGAGAACATGCCGTATAATCGTGGTTCTCGATTATTGATGCTGGGAATTCTTAGCGGTCATCGATCTCAATATCATCGTGCACATAACCCTCGCACTCTCGGTTGGTCTCGCGTCACAGAATCCCATCAGCCACTATTGGCACAAAATCACCGATAGGACCTTTGCCGGCATCTATCACGCCAACGGCTTCGACCTGGCGATGATGATTCCCTACTTCATCGTCCTTTTTGTCCTCGCCGTTTACGGCCTCCATCGCTATTGGCTGGTCTATGACTATTTCATGTACTCCAAGAATGTTCCTCCCGCTCCGCCGCCGGTCGCAAATTGGCCCCGCGTCACTGTGCAGTTGCCAATCTTTAACGAGCGCTACGTTATCGAGCGTCTCGTGGAAGCAGTGTCGCGCTTCGACTACCCGCCTGAACTGCTCGACGTGCAAGTGCTGGACGACTCTACCGACGAGACCTGCGAGGTCGCTCGCGGCTGCGTCGAACGCCACGCTACCCAGGGTATGCCCATCGTTTACATTCACCGCACCAACCGCGAAGGTTACAAAGCCGGCGCGCTTGAAAATGGCCTAAAAACCGCCAAGGGCGAATTCGTCGCCATCTTCGACGCCGACTTTCTCCCGGAGCCTGATTTTCTTCGCCGCACCATTCCCTATTTCATGAATCCAAATGGCGGCGAGAAAATCGGCATGGTGCAGACGCGCTGGACTTATCTCAACAGCGACTATTCCTTGCTCACTAACGTGGAGACGATTCTCCTGGACGGCCACTTCGTCGTCGAGCACGGCGCGCGTTCGCGCCGCGGCACGTTCTTCAACTTCAACGGCACGGCCGGCGTGTGGCGCCGCAAAGCCATTGACGACGCGGGCGGCTGGGAGCACGACACACTCACGGAAGACACCGATCTTTCTTATCGCTCTCAGCTCAAGGGCTGGAAGTTTCTCTACCTCCCGCAGATCGAGTGCGCTTCCGAGCTTCCCGTGGACATGAACGGCTTCAAAGCCCAGCAAGCGCGCTGGGCCAAGGGCCTCATGCAAACCGCAAAAAAAATCCTTCCCAAAGTTTGGAAATCGGATGCGCCTTGGCACGTCAAGGCCGAGGCTTTTTTCCACTTGACCGCGAACATCAGCTATCCGCTGATGGTTCTGCTTTCCACCATGTTGCTCCCAGTCATGATCGTGCGCTTCCAGCAGGGCTGGTTCCAGATGTTGCTTATCGACTTGCCCTTGTTCTTGGCTTCCACCTGTTCCATCTCCACCTTCTATCTGGTCGCCCAGCGAGAGCTTCGCCCGAAATCCTGGCAGCGCACCTTTCTCTATTTGCCCTTCGTGATGGCCACCGGTATCGGCATCTCCGTTCGCAACGCGCAAGCCGTGATCGAAGCTATTGTCGGGAAGAAAAGCGAGTTTGCCCGCACGCCCAAATTCAGGATCGAGGGTAAACAGGGAACGTTTGCGAAGAAGTCTTACCGGAATAAAGCCGGCTGGATACCTTACGCGGAAGTTCTTCTCGGTATTTATTTCTCATTCGCGGTGGTCTACGCCATCCTCAACGAAAACTACGCCACTGTTCCCTTCCTGCTGCTCTTTGTCTGGGGCTACCTGTACACCGGCTGCATGTCTCTAGGTCAAACGTACTTCGCGCGTCTGCGGTTCGGGGTCAACGCTCCCGAAATGCGCCCGGCCACCTCCGGCGCCCCCGGCTTCTGATCTCTTAAGTTGCCCTGGCGCTCAAGTTGGTATCGTTCGTTTTTCGCGTGTGCAAGCTCGCGGTCACAACTAAACTGCATGGACGGCGCGAACCCTTCGTGGAAGACCTCTCGCTCCAAAATGGCGCAGTAAGCTTGCACGCGATTGCTGCCGGACCGAAAGACGGCCCTGTGGTCGTCCTTCTCCATGGCTTCCCAGAATTCTGGTATGGCTGGCGCCAGCAAATCGAACCCCTGGCCAAAGCTGGATTTCGCGTCATCGTCCCCGACCAGCGTGGCTACAACCTGAGCAGCAAACCCTCCGGCGTGGCCGCCTACGCTTTAACGGAACTCGTCTCCGACGTCATCGCCATTGCCGATCAGCTCGGCCAGGAAAAAATCCTTCTCGCCGGACATGACTGGGGCGCCGCCGTCGCCTGGAGCACGGCCCTCCTTTATCCGCAGCGCATCGCCAAACTCGTTGTCCTCAACGTTCCTCATCCTTCGGTGATGCGCAAATTTCTCAGCACGCGTCCGCG
>WNFN01224023.1_pt1 | contig 12318 bp, 26 predicted proteins | sample 5400161 | NCBI WGS metagenome assembly WNFN01 (sample SAMN13153353, study PRJNA577476) | soil metagenome | isolation source: 80 cm saprolite on Douglas fir-dominated hillslope | place: USA:California | collected 2013-09-17
AGTGCATATCTAGCTTCGTCGATGATGGCCTCTGCGCTGGCATATTTATACTTGTGGAAACTGTTACTCTTATCTTTACCTACAGACTTGGCAACCTTTTGTGCTTCGATCAAGGCTTTCTCCAATTCTATCATTTTTGACTCCCTATTTTATGCATAACTTTCGAGATTTTCCAATTAGTATATTATGAATCTGAGTAAATCCGACATTGAAATGTAAGGCAATTTCTTTCAGAGTCATACCATCGGTACGCATCTTGAAAATGCGCGGGATATCGACATCTAAAACTTTTACATTCCAGTGTCTTTCGCCGCGTATCAATAATTCTAGATTTGTTCTTGCATAATGTGCATCGCCGCGTTGTAAAGATTCGGGATGTATACGAGATCCATGATTATCGCCACTTGCTGAACGGCCTTCACACGCCATTTGTTGCAAATTATCTTTTTGTGAACCGGCATATGGATGCTTCGGGTTTACACATGGTGGATTATTACAACGGTGACATACAAAAGGTTTATCAGATGTAATTTCGCCAACACAAAGCTCGTAGGCATGTCGATGAGACGATACTAATCGGTTACCAACCTGAAATCCTCCATAACCAGCTTTACTTCGGCGCGCGCCTCTCCATTCCCAGCAGTCTTCAGGACCTCGCTGGTCTACTTTGGACCAAAAGCGATCGTTCCAATCGATGTCTTCTATTGCTATCATGTTCTAACCTATACGCCATATCTCGCCTTCGCACAAGGACGATGCAAGTTTTTTCCGCAAATAAGTGCGACATGGTACGCTAAAAGACCCGAAAATTATTTTTGCCTCCCACACTAAAAAAAGCTTGACTGCGGTCGTTCTCTCTTCTAAGGTGTATAACATGAACAATAAATCACTAGGTTTCAAGTTATTCAGAGAGTACTTCGTCGATCACACCGATGCTCTAATTAGTGACCTCGCGAGGTTCTGTAAGGTTGACTGTAGCATAGCCGTCGGCTGGCTAATTGGTGATGTCAAGCCAACCGCACTACAGAGATTCAGCATCGAGACTTGGACGCGCGGCTGCGTAGCAGCGTATCAATGGAGCATCTAAAACACACATTGGAGGCATACATGTTATTACTGGGTATTAGCGGATGCGCGGGTAGCGGAAAAGACACAGTCGCATCAATTCTGACAGAGAATTATGGGTTTAGACACACGGCCCAGGCCGACCCGATGAAGCTAATATGTCGCGAACTATATGGCTTTAGCAATGAACAACTGTGGGGCCCAAGTTCGTACCGCAATGCTCCAGATTTGCGATACCCACGCGAACATACTATGACTTTAGATGGATGTATGTGTTGTGGTATATCGTATACTAATCGGAATAATGTGTGCTGTTATCTTACGCCACGATATGCTTTGCAAACACTGGGCGCAAATTGGGGAAGAGACTGCTATCAAGATATTTGGATCAATGCAGCAATAGCACAAGCACACAAGCTAGGAGGTCGTATGGTTATTACCGATATACGATTTCAGAATGAAATAGATAGTGTTTCTAAGGAGGGGGGAATATTGATTCGTGTAATCCGCCCCAGCGCTGGTCTACATGGGGCGCCAGGTGCTCACATTAGCGAATCTGAGATGGATACCATACCCAATACGAGATTTGACCACGTTATCATAAATGATGGCAGCTTAGATGAACTAAAACGACTCGTGGATCAAATGATGGGAATACTGACGTGATAAGAATGGATAAAATTGATTGGACCGACCGGTTTTGGAGCAAGGTTGACAGGTCACCGGGGTTGGGGCCCGGGGGCGAGTGCTGGGAGTGGTCGGGGTGTTGTGTTATGTATCGGTCCAATACCGATTGACAAACCCTGTGTGTTACATGAGTGCGACAATCCGCCATGTGTAAATCCGTATCATCTAAAGGTGGGTACGGCAAAAGAGAATGCAGAGGACAGGACTAATAGGGGGCGTCAAGCACGCGGTGATAGAAATGGCCAAACTAAAATACCAGATATTGACATTCCAAAAATCTTTGCAGACCGTGCTGCTGGTTTATTACATCGCGAAATAGCAGAAAAATACGGCGTTAGTCACCAAAATATTACACGCATTCTTAATAAGCAAACGCGTATCATATATAAAAAGAAAGAGGAGAACAATGTATAAAAACTACGGACATTATAGGTTATTTATGGGGATATGTATTCTAACACTTGCCGGTCAATCCGCAGAAATTCTTGCTATGCAAAGTATTCGCAGCGCGGCTAAATTGGGTGCCTTTCTAGGTGTTCGACTACATGCCATATCGAAGAAGGCACGCGATGGCCAGCTTGCGCGTACAGCGGAGCTGTCAGCGCGCGCAATGGCCACCAACAGCGCATTCGCTAGCGCCATGGGCAAAGAGGTCAATTGACATGCATACTGTTCATTACAGTAGCGCTTCCGATGAATGGGAAACACCTCAAAAGTTATTTGCCGATCTCGATCGCGAATTTGGGTTTGCTTTAGATGTATGTGCCACTAAAGAAAATACGAAGTGTAAAGTCTGGTACACTGAGGAACAAAATGCGCTGAATCGCAATTGGATCGCAACTGGACCAGCATGGATGAATCCTCCATACGGTCGGCAGATCGGACAGTGGATTGCGAAAGCCAAAGGCGAATCGGGACGAGGCGTGACCGTCGTATGTTTGCTACCCGCTAGAACGGATACGCGATGGTTTCACGATCATTGCTGGAACATAGAAAGAGATAAGCCAAGGACGAATGTTGAGGTGCGGTTCTTGAAGGGTCGGCTAAAGTTCGGTACAGCGAAAGCTGGCGCACCATTTCCTAGCATGGTGGTAATCTTTACACCTCCGCCGGGATGTCGCATCGATCCGAGACAAACGAAGATGTTTGAAACCGCGGAGACGGATAATGTATGAGCTAAAGGATTTTTCGCAGGCTTTCCCAACTTACATTGGTAGCCATCGTCCACTCGAATGTGATCCCGAGGATGGTATTATGTTCACAGTCGATAGTAAAGGAATATGCCACCCAAAGTATCGTGACGCCAGCTGTTATGACTTTATCCCACCAGGTCAATGTGCAAGCTGGCCGAAAAGGGTGTACCCATTAGCTAAAGCATTGAAGATGCGTATGCATTGGCCGGCACTGCATGCCTTTGCATTACAGGAATCACTAAGTGCAGTTATGCTCGAGAACTGCTTAGCATGGCTCGAGAATGAGCGTTTGATAGATAGCGTGCGCGATATATCTTTCCTCTTGAACGAAGCGGGTCACAAGTGGCTAGAGGACATCAGACCATTGCGTTATCAGTGGATGGTAGCCGATAAAGAAGAATTGGCCAGGCGCGGCTCCCCCGTGAAAAAGGAGCGCGTCACATTGACCGATGATGACTTACAGCAGATTCGCAAGATGCTTTATGATGGTCACATCTATAAGGACATTGGGGAGCACTTTGGCGTACAAGGTAATCGGATATCACGAATTGCAAAACGAGAGGCGGGTGTATTATGAGTCATAGTAGCACGATTGACGGCCAAGGAATACCCGCGGCGACCTACGCAATATGTGAACGCGATACGATGTATGAGACACTCATAGGCGTGCAAAAGCGATGTACTGAATTGGTTATGGAACGGCGAGAGCTTAGCGTGCAGGCAGCCGGCGCGGCGATTGACCTCGGCCAATGGGCGGAGATCGGTCGGCGTTTACTGCCGGTAATTACCACTATGGCAATACATGATAGCGCGTGGGTTGAGTTGCTTAGCGAAATGAGAGAACTACTCGGATTAGCGAAGCCGGGAGGTAACTAGTGTCGCATGAAATGCCAGCGAGCTTCTCTTTGAGTACAGATATGCGAATGTACGGAGTGGACAGGGGGATCTGGGATTGTGAACTAGAATTTCAACGCTTCAAGATACATCGTAGGTTCGATAAAGTTGACAACTGGCCAGATGCGTGGTTCAAATGGGTCAACAGCGAAAATGAGTTCAGGCAGTGGGCGCGGCTCCCGGACGTAAAATTTGTTTTGAAACCTGAGTCGAAGAGGAAAAAGTGAAAGGTGGGATGAAGTGATGAGCGAAATCGAAATTAGTAGCGAATTATTCGAACTGGGAACTATATCGAGATCTGCAAGAATGGTCTATGTTGATGTATGCCATTGGATAGCAAATCGAGGATCAGTAATTGGCGGCCTTGGATTGCTCGATATTAGCTCCGAAGTGGAAAGTAGTTGGATGCAAGATTTCTCTCCGGGCGCGAGAGAGATGCTTGCTTTACTGTGTGTCATTGGAGGAGATCCTAAGGAAGTTTTCGAAAGCTTGCCCGAGCTTTTGCTTCCAGCAACTGATATGATAGGATTTCAAACTCGAAACGGGAAACGTCACATCGTTGTGAAAAACTGGGGCACCTTTGTTCGTATATCAGAGGAAGAGTAGGATAATGTCATGAGCTATGCTAACATAGACGACAATATTTACGACCATCCCAAGTTTGCCAATTTCGGGTTGGCCCACCTCGGTTTGATGCTTGCCTCTATCGCCTATTGTAGTAGACATCACACAGATGGTTACATACCCATAGGTATCTTGCAAACATTTCGTCGTCAAAACAGTAAGCAAAGTTTCAAGAAACTTGTTGAGAACTTCATAACAATCGGGGTGTTTACTCCCAAGTTTTCTTCAACTTCTGAGCAACTTCTCGTCGGGTTTTGGCTAACTAATTACCTAGATTGGAATGATTCAAAAGAGGTCATAGAACGAAATATTGAACGGCTTCAAAAAAAACGAAGCCTCTCCACTCCTCTCCTCTCCACTACACAGAGATCCCTCTATTATCTCCCTTGAAGGAACAAAAGAGGATGATGTAGTTGAAGAGCCTACTAAGAAGAAAAAGGTGACCAAAGTATCTACACCAGAGATACCTATGCCGAAAAACTTTACATTATCAGATAAACTAATACAGTATGCTATCGAGCGCGATTTGAACCCCGATGAGCAATTGACGAAACTGCGACGTTGGTCGATTCAGAAAGATATTCTTCGGCGTAGCTGGGACATACAGTTTCGCAACTGGTGTGACAAAGCTGTCGAGTATCGTGAAAGGGAAGAACAAGCTAAGTTACCAGCAATAAACGTTCAAGCGCCATGGGAGCCAAGAATGGGCGAACCAGTCTGGCTAAAACTGTTCGGGATGTCGCGAGACCCCGAGGAGTGGAATAGATACATCGCCAGGGAACACACGAAGGCCGGAAAGACTATCTATCCCAATGCTGAGGGTATGCGCGAGGATGCAGAGTCGTGGCTAATATTCCAGAATGGGCGCACCGTTAGACAAGAGTGGAATGTACGCGAACAAAACGAGAGATTGGCCAGCGGCGCGAATGGTTCGAATAATGTTGCAGTAAACCGTCAGCCTATGCTACCGTTCAACTCGACGAAGCCATCTAATCCAGGAGGTACATAATGTCGCATATCCCGCCGAATGACATCGACTCCGAGCGTGCGTTACTACGATCGGTTATGTGCAAACAGGAGGCTTATGACTGGGCTAGCGAGATTGTACGAGCTGAACACTTCTACTCACCAGGACATCAAGTAATCTGGTCGGTCATGTCGCTCCTGAGGGAGCGCGGGAAGCCAATAGATATTGTTTCAGTTGGTAGTCACCTGAAGAGTTCGGGTCAGATGGACAAGGCCGGTGGTCAAGAATACGTGCGAGATTTAGTCGCAGCGGATGCTATAGGTGGTTCTGACAGCGTAATACATTGTGCGCAATTGATTGCTGACAAGTTTACGATGCGTCGATTGATCGAAACGTGCCACGACATTGAAGCGAATGCTTATCGTGGCGCAAGCGATGTCAAAGCATTGGTGGATGAATCAGAACAGCGTCTGTACAATTTGAATACACGCGCCTATCTATCTACGGAAAAAAATTTCGGTACATTGTTGGCCGAGGCTCGAGATAAGCTAAAATCAATATGCGAGCGAGGAACGACCATCACCGGCATACCCACAGGTCTAACGAGGTATGATACGTTTATGTCGGGTCTACATCGTGGTCGCATCGTCTGGATTTGCAACCGTGATATTCTCGCTGGAGATGTTGAGAGATCAACTGACCATGCGGTCGTTATGCTCGGATGCATCGATCGATTTGGGAGCCGCCAGATGTGGCATCATCACACCGGATGACTGGTCTAAGATCGATAGAGTCATAGATAAACGGGGGGCACTGGCCCATTTAGTCATCGAGGATAAGTCGACCATGACGTTGCTCGACATACGCTCCAAGCTGAGACGCTTGCAGTCGAAGTTTGAGCAACTGAAGACGCCGCTTGGTTTGGTAGGCATTGATTATTTGCAGCTGATACATCCATCGAAACAAGCATATGGTCGTAATCGCGAAAATGAGATATCGGAAATCAGCCGCGGTCTCAAAGCAATTTCCAAGGACATGAACGTACCGGTCATAGCTCTCAGCCAGATAAACCGTGAAACGGAACGGCGCGAGGATAAGAAACCGCAACTCAGCGACTTGCGAGAATCGGGCTCACTCGAACAGGATGCGGACAACGTTGTGCTCATATATCGCCCATCATGCTACGGTATTGCTAATGATGGGAAAGGTAAGATATATGCTCCCGAATCTGTAGAGCTGATTGTAGCCAAACAGCGGAACGGACCTACAGGTAAGGTAGATGTGCGCTTTGATAGCCAGTACACCCGCTTTTCGGATTTGGTTTGACCATGCGATTTGGTTGATTTTGGGTTGGCGGTCACTTTGGCAGATCGAGTTATGGTTGTGAGTAGCATTTCTTGCCACCTAGAAGCCCGGTAGAGGCATCTTTGTTTCGAAACCAACGCGGAGTACCCCCAGAGTGTCCTGAGGCCTCCTAGAGGCGAGCACGGCGGTTTGAGCTTTTTGGAAATTTGACTATAGATTATTGGGCCCCAAAGTGTATCACAAAGTTTACAGTAAGTCACGATTTCCGTAGCTTTTTGCGAGAGGTGGACAGAAATATGTCCATGGGTATAAATTGACTCACCCCTCAGGTTTGCTTGATGAGATGCCATTATTTTTCTTATAGGATAATGCGATCTGTCAACGTTTACAGGGATTTGGGCTATTTGATGAGCTATTGAGGCGTGTGTTACGATTTGGTAATATTGCTGCCGCCGTTACTATGCGGCAAATCTTGCACGAAAGCGGAAGCTCGAAATCTGGGGGCTATTCCCCCCACCTAAAAGTTTATATGGTCACTCTAGCAGCATCGCCCCACCGACATGTACGATATATTTTCCCAACGGTGGTCGATTCTTGTTTACTGCTCGGTCAATTACCCGTATAGTAAACATCGAGGTGAAGCCAAAGATGAAGATCACCATTGAAATTGAGCGCGAAGATGACGGGCGCTACATCGCCGAGATTCCCGAATTCCCCGGCTGTCTCACATACGGCAAAACCCATTTGGAGGCTATCTCTAAAGTCAGCATGCTTGCTATATACATATGTACCGATGCTATAAAGGCCGCCTACTATGAAGCCTATGACATACACGCCATTGTCTTACAACGGGGGAAATAGCATGGATGTTTGTATTCGCTGCGGGTCGGAGTACGTGAATATATTTGACCCTATGAGGCCCGGGGTAACACTGCAGAGGTTATGTAGGTGTGTGAAGTATTATCCGACGCCGATTATCGATCCGCGAATTGTAAAGGTATTGAAAGGTCGGGAGTGGAATAATGCTAACGAGAGGTTTCCACTATGCGTAAGTTGCGGCGGAGTAAGCCCTAGGTATTACGACAGTGTATTTTTTGCCGTAGGGACTAATCATACAAGGGGACATAAAAAGGATTGCGAGTTCGCTGCACTGCTAAAAGACTTGGAAGAACTAGCTACCTGAACGCTCGCCACGCCGCCCGATACGCGAAGTATCGCATAACCGGGAAGCCCCGTCGTCGATTACGGCGTTTGCCGATGCAGCACGCTAAAACTAGCAGTACGATTATCGCTATCATGACTAGATCATAAGCCAGCGTGCGCAGCTGTCAAGGCCATAATGTAAGTTGTAGCAGTTCACGCCATGTGTACATCGGTGTCGGGTACATCATTCGCCAAAGGTTATCATATTCGCGTGGCGACACAATGATAGGATTGTACACTAGAATGTTGCTGGTCATGAACATTTGCTCGGCCGCCTTTACGATATCATCTATTGTCATCGGCACGGAGTTACTGTAAGACTTCGGTATCCATTCACCAATAGGCATCACGCTACACCACAAACTACCATAATCGCTTATGGTAATCCCGCTCCAACGACTTGTAAGCTAGGTTGACCGCTTCTGCCAACGTATCACCATTGTAATGGCTGTGCTGCAAGTCAGTCCAGGATGCGATGATATCAAAGCCATATTGATCGCTCTCGATGGATATCCGATAACCCAGCAAGGTCAAATCGGTAAGCTGCTGACAGCATTTCTTGTGTGCGCTAACCTTACGAGCTTTCGTCATGTGTAGCCTCTCAATCCCACAAGCTCCCATAGTACACCGCAAATGCCGCTAGCCCGCCTTGGATTCGCGAAAGCTCATCGGCATCGCCAGTTGCACACAATCGATCATCATCGGCATAGTACTCAAAGGCGTATATCATCTCCCCCAGTAGGTTATTCCATTCCGCCATGGTGAGACCTTCTGGATATGCATCAGGATATGCACAGACCCCGCCATTGCGAAAAGCCCGTAATCGCGGTAGTACGAACTTGGCGATAGTCGTATCCAGGTTCCATATATCTACATCGGCATAGCCACGTGTAAGCCGTTGCCACGTGTTGCGGAACCAATGGCGTGATTCGGTCCAGGTGGTGATGATCATCGTAATTCATTGCACTCATTGTAAACATGGGGATCAAAGCACTTTTCCCAATCAACCTGAACGATATTTTTCTTCTCGGTATCCCTACAATAGAACACCATGCCAGTCTCGAACTTTACCCGTCCATCGAGCGGTGTGCCCTTACTATGCAAACGATCTAGCATTCTCAGCAGACCATTGGTGTATTCGTTCATCATGTGTTGCAGATCGGTCGTTATCTCTAACGTTTTCATGTCATCCTACCTTCTTGTGATTCGTTTCACTCATTACTTCGAAGCCTTGCGTGGCTTCTTCGTCCTTTTCAGCTTATCAGCCTTCATCATAGCAGTATACTCCATATCGCATAGCTTTTCTTTCACTTTAGCCAATTGGGTTACAGCGTCATCATAGCCGATTTGCCACTTTTTAGCTTCCTCAAGAGCCCCGTCCAGCTGACTTGCAGCATTCTCATAGTCTTTCAGGTAGATCGAGGCATTACCTTGCGCCTCGTTGCGCTCTTCTGTTAGTGCGGCACACTGGCCCATAGCGGTCTCGTATCGCTCCTGGTGAACCGCAGCCTCATCCCAAGCCTCATCGGCTTCATCTACGAGCTCCTCGATGTGTTGAGCGTATTGGCATTGGGCAGTCTCGAGATGGTCACGCACATCATACAGCCGTAGCATTGTATTGACCACCAAATACGCTGCTATCACGATACATGCTACTAATAGCCAGATTACCATTTGAGTCTCCTTTTCGGTAAGCTATATTTAGCATCGCCAACACCCAATGTCGTATAGCCTGCATCTTGACAGGGCCAGCACACGACCGCCGAGGCGCCGTGATATTTTACATTGAACTCACAGCGGCAATCCGCGGGGCGGTCGATGGGCGTAATGATATCAGGCACGATAGGCGCTGATTCGGGTGCGTACGCAATACGAATATCGCTATAGTCGAATGGGCGTGGATCGACTAATGGGACTATATGATTCGCCATCATCTTGTTCAACGTGGGGCCATAGAACTGGGTAAGATCGATATAGTCGAATGGTATCGGGTCGGCTAATGTGGCTATATGGTCCGCCATAGCTCGCGTAATTTCAGCTTGCAGTTCCTCGCGCCGAGTCATTTGGTGTCCGTAGTTTGGCTGTAGTCCAACCCAGTAACGGGCTCCAGTCGAGCTCCGCGTGCTACAAGATGGGTTATTTTTTCACTTAGCTTCGCATTCTCCGCGGTCAGTGCACTGACCTGTTCCTGTAGAGATACGACCTGTTGGTTCAACTTATTCAACGCGGTACCATAGAACTGCGTCAGGTTGAGTATGCTATTGTGTGCGTTGGCAATGTCAGTAATTTCATTCATTGAATACCTCTCAACAAGTTTGGTAGTAACAACTGCGTCAGGGCTTCGACTATGGCATCTCGGAACGCAAGGGTGTCCTCAACAGCCTCGTTGGGCGCGCGCATCGAAATATGGGCGGGGTGCATATAGTAGCTATGAGCCATATTGCGGATCATTTGACACCCTGTAAGCATATAGTAGCTATGATCTACATTGCGGATCATTTTACAGATCTCCATTCTCGGCGATTTTGCGGTCCTCATACGGAGCAATCATCCGTCTGTACAGCTCAATCTTTGCACACTCGAGCACACCCACAGCGTCATTGAGTGTCTCGTATGAAGCATTATCACCCAGGTACGCCCGGCACAGCTTACTAATCAAATAATTCAGCATGGCCGGCGACCCGTCCCGAGATACCAGATCGAGCAGCGGTTCGAGTCGTTCCTCATAGCAATCGCGGCTAAATTTCTTGATGTACGGCAATGTGATATCACTCCTATCGTGGCTATCTATTATATCTCGCTAAAGTATCTATCATGATAATTATACTCTGTCAAGACTTTGTCAAGGTTTATTTGCATGTTCTTCACACGCCGTAAATACCCACCCGCGCCCGCACAACTTGCCTGGCTTACCACACTGCTCACAGATGCATGCCGACCGCGCCTCCGCCTCGCGTATTAGCCACTCTATAGCATCAGTTGACCCATACATATAGAACCTCAAAGTTCCAAGCTTGCTTTTCACTTGGGCAGCGTAACAGCTAGCCCGCTCTACGGATGGCAACTCCCACATCAGCTTTTCGATCTTACCCGACAGCTCATATAGCAAATCATGCCAGCCATCTCCGCACTCGATGTGCGATAGATCCTTGTATAGGTCTGGAAATGTAGTTACTAGATCATAGCTAATATTTGCAGTCATAGCTTCGCACCCCATTTCCTATCAGCATATACGGCATATGCGGTTCCGAACATTAGGGCAAATGCTTTAGCTAGCCAGATCATCATGCGGCTAATCCGGCGCGCCATAGCACGATTTGTGCTAAGGAAGCGGTTATCAATGCGTTGATCTGAGCGCGTAATGCGATCTTTAGGTTATTTACGGCCGCGCCCTGCGAAACGTCTTCGGCTCCTGTAACTAGTGCGACTCCATCGGAACCTATGAGTGAAGCGCGATATTTAGTCGATCCTTGATGGTAAACGCAGAGAACATCGAAACTGCCGGAAAATCCTAGTGCACTTGCTAGCGCCTGAATATGCGAATCTATTGCCATGTATTTATCCTCCTAAAGAGAGTTACAAAACTACTTCATCGTCTGTGCCTACATTATTATTAGGCTCATCAATAAATCGCTTTACGGCCTCGGGCCCGGCTCGATACAACGAGGAGGCAACCTGCGCACACGCCATCACTTCATCAGCACTTAGATAAGCGTCTTCCATATGATCGCAAAGATTTAGTACCATCGACCGCATGAGTTCCCGCTTACTCACATCGCTATATCGTTCGGTCGCCTCTACCGCCACTATAGGAGCCCGCTTGACCAGCTTGACCACCTTAGCGTTCTGTATATTGTAATAGCTGATGAAAAAAGCAGCACTATCCTTATTCATAAACCGCTTGGCATATTTCTGCTCGCTCTCACACTTATATTCAACTCCAAGCTTATCCCATTCATTGGCTACATATCGAGGTAATACATTCGAGCTATAACCCGGCATGTACTCACAGTGCAGCTTGATTATCCACTTGCTCATTTGTCGACCATTATCAGCTTGGGGTTATCGGCAATCACTTGGTACAGCGCTTGCCCAAAGATGCTAATAAGCGATTCCTCCATATCACCGCGGTTTTCGAATCGCGCGACTTTCATCGTTGCCGATACACCCGCGACGTGCATAACCGCATGACATATTTCATGCCATAAGGTTTCATGATATCTACTTGAAGACAGCTTGGTACTAATTAGGATCTGCGCATTATAGGGACGACATATACCTTCGCAACCCTCCATATCGGGATCTACATTAAGATTCACCATATAGATTGTCCACACCGATCCGCCGATGCGAATCTCATCGCGCTTAGCCCATCCGTAT
>WNFN01175033.1_pt2 | contig 12316 bp, 11 predicted proteins | sample 5400161 | NCBI WGS metagenome assembly WNFN01 (sample SAMN13153353, study PRJNA577476) | soil metagenome | isolation source: 80 cm saprolite on Douglas fir-dominated hillslope | place: USA:California | collected 2013-09-17
ATCTCGGCCCTGAAGTGCTTGCCGACCTTGCGGCGGCTCAGCGCCCTGTCCGCGCGGACGGCGATCGTGTCCTTGCCGCGCAGCGGCCGCCGGTCCCGCGCGCACGCGGCGGCGATCTTGGCCAGGTCGGCTTCGGTGGCGGCCAGCAGCGCTTCGCGCTTGCGGGCCCGCTCGGCTTCCAGGAACGGGTTGTGGCAGGCCACCAGCCGCTCGCCGGGATAGTCCGGGGAGGTGATCTCGGCCAGGTCCAGCTGATCGAACAGGGTGAGCTGCAGCGCGCCGTCGCGGACCAGCGCCTTGACCTGCGGGGCGCGCAGCGCGGTGATCCAGTCCAGCTGGGCGGGCCCGACGTCCTCGCGCAGCCGGGCGGCGGTCAGCATGCCCCGGTCGCCGACCAGCACCACGCTGGTGATGGCGAACCGGTCCTTGACCTTGGCCACCTGGGCGGCGACGGTCTTGGGATCGCCGGTGTTCCCGGCGAAGACCTCGACCGCGACCGGGATGCCGTCCTTCGAGGCCAGCAGCCCGTAGACGATCTGCAGCCGGCCCCGCACCCCGTCCTTGGGGTGCCCGATCGCGCCCAGCGGGCAGGTCCGCCCCTCGAACGCCGCCGACGACACGTCATACAGGACCAGGGTGCCGCCGGCCAAGTGCCGGGCCGCCAGCGCGTCCTCGATCCGCTGCTGCCGGGCGGCCAGCCAGTCCATCGCCGCATACAGGTCGTCCTCGTCGCACGAGCCGAGGCCCAGGATGCCGCCCAGCGAGCTGGCGGCGGTCCCGGCCCGCAGCCCGCGGGCGATCGCCAGCTTGGAATCGGGGTCGATCACCTGCGCGACTGCCATCGCCGCGACGAGGTCCCGCTGCCGGGACGGCGCCGGGTCGATCAGCTCCTCCAGCCCCAGGTCCCGCAGCGTGCCCAGGACCGCGGCGACGTGGCCGTGCGGCAGGCTGCGGGTGATCTCGAACGCCCCCTCCAGCACGGCGGCCGGCGGCTGGCCCTTCAGCACCCGCGCCAGCGCGTCGACCTTCGCCTCCGGCCAGGCCGACAGGTTCGCCAGGGTGCGGTTCTTCACCTTGCCGTCCTGGCGGTAGCTTTCGCGCAGCAGCACGGCCGGCGGCGACGCCCGGTTCGGGACCCTGACCACGTACATGACCACAAGATTACCGAGAACTCCGGTGTATTCGCAGTAAACACGCCGATATCAGTCGGCTAAGAAGTTATTTACATGACTACAGTCCGTCTCGCCGGCAAGCGTGATTGACCTGGTCACGGCCCAGGAGCCGCGTTGATCAGGAACTCATCAGGGGGAACTTCGGACTAGGGCGGTCATTGGCTGCGTGCTGGCGGACTGCGTGGACATGTCGTACTCCCCCATAGGGTCGCGAGATACTGAGTTATACCCGCGGGACCGCGGCGGACGCGTGCCTCGTTGGGAGTCCGCCGACATAGCGCGCCCGTCGCGGTCGGCCGCCCCCCGCGATGCGATCGACCGCAACCTCGGCGTAGGCCCGCGTTCTGCTCATTCCACCTCTCGGTTTCCTGGCCTTCGAATCCGTGCAGGGCGTCATGGGCCTCCCAGCCGCGCTCGGGAAGTACTTCGCCGACGCGGCAACCTCGCCCGCCACGGGAACACCACCGACCCGGCCGGGGTGTCCGCACCAGTCAAGCTCCGTCTCAGCCCTGACGTAGCCATCGACCGGCTGGACAAGGGCGCTGCCGCTGTAGCCGACGCGGAGGACCACGACGACGACCTGCAGGCCGCCCGGGCATCCCTGGCCCGGGTTTTCTGGGACTACATCGACGACCAAGAAGTCAGCACGCTCGCCGCCGGCACCCGCCAGCTACGGCTGCGCACCCCCGTCACTACCACGGCACTCGGCCTGGCCGGTGCATGCGTAGCGGAGTGCAGTGCGCCGGGGCCAAGACAGCCGCGATGCCAAGTCTGGAACCGGCCGATCCTGACGTTTGCCCTGATTAGCGGGCTGGCGACAGATAAGGTGGCACCACTGCGAACCGCCGATACGCGGCGAGTTCGCGTCGCTCAGCGCGCAGGGGGCCGGCGAGTGCTTCACCTAACGCGACCGCGCAGAGACCTTCGCAGGGGCTCCGGCCAGAATCCGGGCGGGCCCCGATCCGCACCGGCGTCGGCGAAGCTGGGTCGGGATGGATTTGACGGCGGTGGGATCGTGAGGCCCAGGCGGCGGGCGCGGGCCCCGATATCAGTGGATATGACAGTGAGTGAACCTGGCAGCGTCTCTGCGCGTCCCTTGAGCAGGACCGAAATCCTGGAACCGGACACCCTTCCGGGGCCGGTCCCGGCCGAGACGCATGTCGACGTCACCGACGCCGATGCTGCGGTTAGTGACCTATACGGCGCCCATTACCGTGCCCTGGTCGGCCTTGCAGTCTTGCTGGTCCATGACACCGCAACCGCGGAGGGAGTCGTGCAGGACGCGTTCGTTGCGATGTATGCCGGCCTGCACCGGCTGCGGGATAACGGGGAGGCACTGTCCTATCTGCGGGCGGCCGTGGTCCGCCGGTCACGCCGTCTGGTAGGTCACGGCGTTGTCGCTGATCGCAATGGCCCCGAGCCGACGTCGGATATGCCGAGCGCCGAACGCGGCGCGCTCGACCTGCTCGAGCGGTCCGCGGTCGTGGCCGCCCTGCGGAAACTGCCGAGAGGGCAGCGCGAGGCCGTGGTGCTGAGGTACTACGGCGGCCTGTCAGAGGCGGAGGCCGCAGCCACGATGGGGATCACCGCCGGTGCTGTCAAGCGGCTCATCTCGCGCGCCATGGCCGCCCTCCGTTGCGTCCTGGAGCGTGAGCCATGAGCCACTCTGAGCGCTGGCCGCGTGATCTGGAAGACGTGCTGCGCCGGGCGCTGCGTACGGCAACTCAGTCCGTCGAGCCCGGCGCCGACGGGCTGGACCGGATCCGTTCCCGGATCAGCGCGCGGAGCCCGGCGCCCTCAGGCTGGAACATGGCTGAGCTGGCCGGACGCGCCGGACCTAGCAGCTCCGTGCTGCGTAACCTGCTGCGGGTTAGCACCGGTCCGCGCGCTCCCTTGTCCGCTGTGGTCCAGCGGTTCCGGCCACGATCCGATAGGATCGGCTGGAATCGCTGGCTGCGGCCGGCCGCTGCTGTGGCAACCGGGGTTTTCGTGGTCCTGGCAGGCTCCTGGGCCCTCACCGCGCTGCCACGGGTGATCGTGTCCTCGGCCAGCAGTGGCTCCGCGCCCGGTTCGGGTGGCGGACGTGTCCCCGGGGCGGGTGGTTCAGGCTCCGGCGCGCTGGGAACTGGATCACAGAACCCGGTCATGAGCCCCAGTTACTCCAGCTCAGCGACCTACCCCCCGAGCCATCATGGCGATCTCTCGCCGCCAGCGAGCGCGACCATGCCGGCGAGCAGCGCGCCGCCGGCCAGCCCGACTGCGCCGCCTGGCAGCCCGCTGTCGCCCAGCCCGACCCCGCCGACGTCGGCCAGTCCGACCCCGCCGGCGAGCTGCTCGCCGTCGGCTGGCCCGACCCAGCCGGGGCACAGCCCGCCCGCGCACAAACCCGGTTGCCACCATAAAGGCCATCACAAACGGCGATGATCTACCGGGCGAATCGTCATCGGCCGATGAACCGCGGCGGCGACCGGTGGGCGGCCTCGGCGTTCGATGGCTCACTCTGCGTACAGGTGGAGGTCGGAGGCAAAGCGTTCCGCCATCTCTATGGTCTTCGACAGCTCCCGGTGGCGGACGATGACCATGCCGTCAGAGATACTCACAGCCCGCCAGTCGCGCCTCGGCGCGCCGACCGGGAGCAACTCGACCGCTGCCACGTGCTCGCCGTACTCGGCCAGCAGGTGGTCGAGGCCCTGGTAGTGCGAGATGCGGCCCGCGCCCTCGGCGCGCTTGAAGATGCTCGCAGCGTTGTAGCGCCGCTCGATCGGCTGCGAGATACGCCCGCAGGTGACCGCTTGCGCCCAGGCCGAGAAAAGGTCGGCGTCGGTGGCGAAATTCATGACGTCGACCATGCGCGCGCCGGGCGGGCGGGCAGCGATCTCGCCAAAGAACACCTCGCCGTCGGCCGCGCGGTACCACTCCATGTGGGTGAAGCCGTCGCGGAATCCGAGCACCTGCTGGACGGCGGCGCCGAGGGCCCGGCCGTCCTTGAGGTCCGGTGCGTCCAGATCGCGCAGCGCGACCTGGATGGGACTGATCCGTTCATGCAGCTTGGTGAGCAGCGGGCGCAGGAGGTACCAGCAGATGTTCTCGAACAGCACCCGCCCGTCCGCGCAGATGGTGTCGTAAGTGAACTCCTCGGCATCGACGAATTCCTCGACACTGACGCGAGGCGCATGTCGGAGCATCGGCAGGATGGCATCGAGCTCGGCGGCTGAGTCGGCCCGGTAGGTGTCGGCCGACCCGGCGCCGGCGATGGGCTTGACGATGAGCGGGAAGCCGAGGCGTTCCGCGGCGGCCCACACGCCTGCGACCGTCTCGGTGGCCTCGTGCCCCGGCGTGCGGAGGCCCGCGGCATCGATGAGCTGCTTCATCCGCTCCTTGTCGCGAACGGCACCGTCTGCGCCACGGTCAGCCCGGGCAGGTCAAGCTCCTGGCGCAACCGCGCGGCAAGCATCATGTAGGGCTCCCACAGGCACTCCACCCGGTCGATGCGCACCCTGCGAGCCAGCTCGCGCACGGTCGCCGCGACCGCCTCGCCGGCAGCCAGGGACCCGACAGGGATGTAGTGCGCGAGCGCGTCCCGCGCGATGGCCGGAACGGACACCACCGGCTGGTCGCCCACGCCGATGACGGACGCTCCGGCGGCCGCGAGACCGCGCGTGAAGAACGCCATCTCGGCCGGGTAACCGGGGGAGATCATGAGGACATTCATCGTGGTCAGCCGAGCTCGACGCGCACGCTGGTGACCAGATGCCGCATCGCGTCTGTGACGACGGCGGTGTCGGGGTGGCGCAGAATGACGTAACCGTCGCCCTCGTAGCTGTCCGAGGACAGCTGGCCCGGCTCCGGCAGGCGCGACTCGACCACGAGGGAGCTCACCTCGGGCGGCAGCCTGTCGAGGCCGTGCACGGACAGGACATGCCCCCTTCCCTGGCCGCGCAGGAACACCGTCCCGACCGACCAGCTGCGTTCCGGCGGCGCGAAGCTGCCATGCACCATGAGCTGCGCCCATGCACTGTACAGGTCGAAGTCGTGGGCGTAGCACAGCATCGAGGTGATCTGGGCGCCGGGAGGCCGCATCGCGACCTCGGAGACGGCGACTGTGCCGTCGGGGCTGCGGAACCACTCCATGTGGGTGAGTCCGGTGTGCAGCCCGAGAGCGCGCAGTGCCGTCGGCGCAATGCCCCGGATGCCCTCGTACTCAGGTCCGCCGATGTCACTGGGCAGGAGCACCATCCACTGGATCCACGGGTTGCGCAGCACCTCCAGCGGCGTGGGCAGGTAGCTCGAGACCGAGTCCCATACGATCCGCCCTTCCACCATCACGCTGTCGTAGGAACCCTCCTCGCCGCTGTGGAACTCCTCAACAAGCGCGAGCCGGTCCGGCGCCGGCGGGGCCGCGTCAAGCCACACCCTCAGGTCGTTGGCATCGTCGAGACGGAACGTGCTCTTCGCGCCGGCCCCAGCGGGCGGCTTGACCACCAGCGGGAAGCCCACTTCCTCCGCGAAGCTGGCCGCTGCGGCCGCGGAATCGGCCAGCCGGTGCCGCGCGCACGGCACGCCGGCGGCCCGCAGCACCGACTTCATCTGCGCCTTGTCACGAAAGTTGTGGGCTGTCGCTACATCGATGCCCGCGATGTCCAGGTGTTCACGGACCTGCGCGACCGGTACCTGTAGCTGCTCGAGCACCGCAAGGAGCCGTTGTACCGGGCCAAGGTGCTCGCCGAGTGCCTGAACGGCGCTGGCGACCTGCCCGGCGTCCAGTGCATCGTCGATCCGCCAGTGCGCCGCCAGGCCGCGGCGGAGCTCCGACGGCAGGTGGTCCTCCTGCTCGCAGGTGACGACGGCCAGTTCGATGCCCGGCAGCCTGGCCGCGGCCTCGACGAACCGCGTCGTCGCGTCGAGCAGATAGGGCGCGACAAGGGCGGCGACCACCACGCCCCAGAGATACCCCGCAGCATAAGGTCGTAGTCGGCCCGCTGACGAAAGGTCCATTCCGCCGCCCCCGGCTAACATGCCAAACATGAACGTCGTTTTCGTCGAGCCCTGCTTCCCGTCGAGCCAGCGCGATTTCGCCCGGGCTCTGGCCGAGGTCGGCGCGACGGTGATAGGTGTCGGCGAGTCTCCCGGGGAGGCGCTGGACGAGCAGCTGAAGGGCTGGCTGCATCATTACGAGCAGGTGCCGGCGGTCACCGACGTGGAGGCGATGACGGGGCAGGTCCGCCGGGTGCAGGACAGGCTGTGGGTGGACCGGATCGAGGCCACGATCGAGGCGCATACCCTGGCCACGGCGCGCGTGCGGGAGGCCTGCGCCATCCCGGGCACGTCGGTCCGGACGGCGTGGCTGTGCCGGGACAAGCCGTCGATGAAGCAGGCCGCTGCGCGAGGCGGGGGTACCGACCGCCGCCTCGACCGCGGCGGGCAGCGCCGTGGAGGTACTCGCGTTCGCCGACCAGGTCGGCTTCCCGCTGATCCTCAAGCCGCGCAGCGGGGCCGGCGCATCGGACACGATGCGCGCCGAGGATGCCGCCGGGCTGGAGCACGCCCTGGGAATCTTCGGCAGCCAGGGCGTCGAGTCGATCGCCGTGGAGGAGTTCGTCGAGGGACATGAGGGCTTCTACGACACCATCACGATCGACGGGCAGGTGGCACTGGACTTCGTGTCGCACTACTAGCCGAACGTGCTCGAGGCCATGCGGACCCGGTGGATCTCACCGGAGTTCATCTCCACCAACCGGATCGACACCGTGCCGGAGTACGCGGAGCTGCGCGAGATGGGCCGGCGGGTTAACGCCGCCCTCGCGATAGGGACGTCGGCGACGCACATGGAGTGGTTCTTCGGCCCGAAGGGGCTGAAGTTCTCCGAGATCAGCTGCCGCCCGCCGGGCGTGGGGGCCTGGGACCTCTACTCAGCAGGCAACGAGATCGACGTCTACCGCGAGTGGGCGATGGCGATCGTGCACGGCGAGACCGGCTCGGCGCCGTCGCGGCGTTACGCCAGCGGGATGGTCGCGCTGCGCCCCGACCAGGACGGCCGCATCACGGGCTACACCGGGGTAGAGGAGATGCACCGGCGGCACGGCGAGTGGGTCATCGACGTGCACCTGCCGTCGCCGGGCACTGCGACCCAGCCGGTGGAGGCCGGGTATATGGCCAACGCATACGTGCGGATGCGTCATCCGGACTACGACGCGCTGCGCGCGATGCTCGACGCGGTGGGGCGCACGCTGAACGTTCACGCCTCGTGAAGGTGACACTGCTAGGTCCGCAGCGCAGGCCGACGCTGGACACGATCGCCGCATCGCTGCGCCTCGAGGGGCCGATCGCCACCGTCACCGCCGGGTGGCAGGAGCGCGAGCCAGCCGACGCCGTGCTGAGCGAGCGGCTCGGCTCCCGCGATGTCAATCTCGCCCTGTACCGGCGATGGCTTGAGGTACAGGATCGCGATCCGGAGTTCGCCGTGGCCCAGCGGCAGCTGCAGGGGGTGCTGGACGAGGTGCAGGACATCTACCTGCTGCGCCTGGACCATGCGCTGCAGGCGGTCTACGCCGTCCAGCGCCGCAGCGGCGACGACCAGCTCCGGGTCGGCGAACTGGCCGAGGCCGTGGCCGCCGTCCGCGACCTCGACGCGGCGCACCTGCGCCGCATCAGCAACGTCCGCTGTGAGTTCAACCAGGCGTGGCAGCCACACGAACGGCCGGTGATCGCTGAGCACTGCGCCGCTGTCGCACGCCTGCTCAGCGATGCCGTTGTCCTCGTAGTCGCCGGCGGGCACGTGGGCGTGCTGATTGACGCCCTGCATTTGTTCAACGTCGCCGCATCGCTGCGCTCGCCCGTGATCGCGTGGTCCGCCGGCGCTATGGCGCTGACCGACCGGATCGTGCTCTTCCACGACCGCGCCCCGCAGGGACCCGGTCACCCCGAGGTCTACGGCAGCGGACTCAGCGTGCTCCGTAACATAGTGCCGCTGCCGCACGCCCGCGCGAGGCTGCTGCTCGACGATGCGCCGCGGATGGCCGTCATCGCCCGAAGATTCGCGCCTGCCCGCTGTATCCTCCTGGAGAACGGCACCCGCGTAGACACCGACAGCGACGGGACCTGCCCGCCGGGCATCCGGGTGCTCGCCGAGGATGGCCGCGTGACCTCCCTGGAGTCAGCCTGACTACCGTCAGCGGCCCGGCGGTCAGCCGCAAGCTCGCCATCAACAGGCTCCGGGAGCGCAGGCCACTTGATCCGGCAGTCGTCGATCGTTTCCTGGCGCGAAACGAGATACCCATCGTCGAGGGCGCCCGCTGCACATTCCTCTACCGCGGCGAGGTCGACGAGGTTCGCCTCATTCACCGGATCTTCGGGCTGCCCGAGCGCATTCCGCTACGGCGGCTGCACGGCACCGACCTGTGGTACGTCGTCGTGGAACTGCCCGAAGGATCCAGGATCGAGTACCAGCTGGAAGTGGCGCACGACGGGCAGCGCGAGCGCATCAACGACCCGCTGAACCGCCGTCTCGCGCACAGCCCGCTGGGCAGTTCCTCGGTCTGCTACGCCCGCGGGTATGAGGTACCTGAGTGGACGCAGCCGGATCCGACGTCGCGCCCAGGGTCCCTGGCCGACCTCGTTGTGCCGAGCCGTGCGCTGCGCCGCGACTGTCAGGTGACGCTCTACCTGCCGGCCCGGTTCCGGCGCACCGCCCGCTATCCGCTGCTCATCGTCCACGACGGCGGCGACTATCTCCGGTACGCATCGGCCACGACGGTGCTCGACAATCTCATCCACCGCCTCGACGTAGCCGAGACGATCGTGGCATTCGTGTCCCCAGGCGATCGGCTCGTCGAATACGCCAACTCGGCGGCGCACGCCCGCTACCTGACGGCTGAGCTGGTGCCACGGCTGGAGGCGGAGTTCCCGCTCGCCGCTGTGCCTTCTGCTCGCTGCCTGATGGGCGCGAGCTTCGGTGCCGTCGCCGCGCTGTCGACCGCCTACCGCTACCAGGGCGTGTACGGCTCGATGCTGCTGCAGTCCGGATCCTTTGTCTTTACCGACATCGGCAACAACCACGGCGGCGGACCGGCGTTCGAGCCGGTGGTGCGGTTCGTTAACCGGTATCGTGCCGCTCCGCGCCGGGTCGCTGACCGGGTGTTTGTCAGCTGCGGGGTCTACGAGCCGCTGATCATCCGCAACCGGTCCATGGTTCCCACGTTCGAGGCCGCTGGCATGGTCGTCCGTTATGTCGAGGCGCGCGACGGGCACAGCTGGGAGAACTGGCGCGACCGGCTGCGGGAGGGGTTGTCATGGATATTTCCTGGTCCGCAGAAGTTCTTCTATGAATGACTCCACGAAGACTCGCCAGCAATGGTTCTCCGACCGGCTCCATTGCGAGATCACGGTCGTGCGGTGGGGGATCTCTGGCAGCCCGGTGCTGGTTTTCCCGTCCGCCGGGGGTGATGCCGAGGAGATTGAGCGTTTCGGCTTGGTCGGCGCGTGCGGGCAGTTGCTCGCCGCGGGCCGGATCAAGCTGTACTCAGTCGACAGCGTCGCCGGGCAGGCGATGGTCACCAAGGCGGGCTCCACGGAGCACCGAACCTGGCTCCTCAGCCAGTTCCATGAGTGCATCCGGCGCGAGGTCGTGCCGGCGATCCACGCGGATCTTGGGGACCAGGCCCTAGACGTGATTACCGGCGGTGCCTCGATTGGCGCGTTCAACGCGGTGGCCGTCCTATGCCGGTATCCCGACGTCTTCTCCGCGGCCATCGGCATGAGCGGGAGCTACCGGATCGAGCGCTTCTACGAGGAGGCCTGGAGCCAGGATCTGTACTTCTCAGCGCCGCTGCAGTTCCTGCCGGACCTGGACGGGCCGCAGCTGGACCGGCTCCGGCAGCGGTACGTCGTGCTCGCGTCCGGCGAGGGGGCGTGGGAGGACATCGGCGAGTCATGGCAGATGGCGTCGGCGCTGGGGGCGAAGGGTATCCCCAACCGCGTGGACAACTGGGGCCCGCAGTGGGCGCACGACTGGCTCACCTGGCGCCAGATGCTGCCGCAGTACCTAGACGAGCTGACCTGACACGGCGCGGTCCCCACCTCCACCACCCCCGGCAGGGATTTTCAACGCGCGCCGGACCGGCTGTGTCCGCCATCTCAGCCGCCGGCCCGGCCGATAAAAAGCGCGATCGCGACGAACTGGCAGCTCGCGGCGGCGCAGACGCAGGCGTGGAAGACCTCGTGGTAGCCGAAGACTGCCGGAGATGGGTCGGGCCTACGCCAGACCGCAGGCAGGGCAAGGGCGGCCAGCGAGCCAAGACCGACAAACGTGGCGCCGACGAGACGCTCTGGCGCGTGCATCCAGGCAAGGTGGACACCAGCAGCGGCGAGCGTCAACACCCACATCACGATCAGGCATGTCAGTCCGAGTGCGCCGCGCGCGGCAATGAGGAAGACCGGAGTCGCCGTGCCGGCGATAAGAAGGAAGATCATCATGTGGTCCAGGCGCTGAAGGCACCGACTCCAGGCGGGAGTCCACCTGCCGCGGTGATACAGCGCGCTGACGCCAAACAGCCCAATCACGCTGAACGCGTAGATAGCGAGGGCTACGCTCGGCGAGGCTCCGCGCCCGCGGGCCACCAGCAGCGGGCATGCGATCAGCGACACCCCGAACCAGAGCACGTGCAGCCATCCACGCAAGACCGGCTTGGCGTAGTAAACACTGCGCCGGGCATCGAAAAGCGCGCCCGCTGGCAACGCCGCGATGGCCGCCGCTCGCGGCTCGCGATCCACGCAGGATCCCGGTAACCCAAGCCGGACCCTGACGTGTTTGCAGCGGCCCCGGCCGTGGGTGCTGCTGGTCCATGACAGCCTCATTTCACTCGAATCGGGCGGCCGGCTCTGCGCTCCAGATGGAGGTGGTCGACTAAGCGGTCTCCTGCTTGTGGGCCGCGTACAGGTCGGGGGTGATACCGACCATCAGCCCCTTGGCAGCCTGGCCGGAGCCGGGCACGTACAACCCCTAACCCTGCAGAGCAGTCCAACTCTTGGGCTCCGGAGATGGTCATGTGCACAGCGCCTGCGGCACCCACCCGGCGGAGCCGGACCGAAGCAGCAGTTGCTGCCGGTGCCGGCATCAATAGGGTGATGGGGCATTACCTGCTGTCTGCCTCGACGAGGCGCTCGATGAGCTCGTCTATGTTGCCCGTCTTGGGTAGGTCCCGCTTGGCCAGCAGGTCGCTCAGTTCGGCCTTGGGCAGGCCTTCGTAGCGCTCGCGGGCCCTTTCGTGAGCCTGCCTGGCGTGCTCGCGCTCGGCCTGGCGGGCCTGACGTGCCAGCTCCTGCTCGGCCCGATCGGCCTTCGTGGCCCGCTCGCGGGCCGCCCGCCCGGCCTTCACCGCCTGCTCGCGCGCGATATCACCGGCCGCCTCGGCTCTTTCACGAATGACGTCACCGGCCGACCCGGCCTTCTCGCGGACCACGCCGGACAGCGTGCCCGCCGCCTCCGCCCACCTGACGGCGAGGCGGCGGTTGATATCTACCGTCCGCTGCACGAGGTCGAAGTAGCGTTCCACGGCCGGGACCAGGTCGACCTGCGGCAGCCCGAAAAGCCGGTCCGTCACCGTCCGCGCGCCCTCCGTCCAGACATCAGCGGTCTTCTCCACAGCATTGCGCGCGTGGCTCGCCGCGGCGCCGTACTGCCTCGTCATGCTGGTCATATGCATCCCTTCATGGTGCCTGAGTAAAAAGATGTGTTAACGGTGGCCAGTCGCGGCACACAGGCCGCTGATGGCTCGGCACGGGAGATTACGCATCGGCTACGAGCGGTGGATGCTCCGCCGAGTGAGCCCTCGGGCCGCCGCTGGATTCCATTGCCTCAGTCGTCGTCGTGTGCTGCCGAGGCGTCGCGAAGCTTGTCGAACATGACGTCCAGGGGGCCGGTCATCCCCGCATGCGCTGGACGCCTATCGTGACGCCAGGTAGCTGAAGAATCTTCGCCCTGGCGGTCAGCTCCCCAGTCATACCGGGCCGCGCTGGCCCTTCCCTCGCCTGTAGCTTGATTGTTCTTCGTAGTTCTTTGATACCTGTGTCCGTCGTGGCTCCCTCCCGCCCGAGGACCGGACTCCGGCAAGCTACCCGTGCTCACCGGAACAAACCAGGTCGGCGCC
>WNFN01225221.1_pt1 | contig 12312 bp, 10 predicted proteins | sample 5400161 | NCBI WGS metagenome assembly WNFN01 (sample SAMN13153353, study PRJNA577476) | soil metagenome | isolation source: 80 cm saprolite on Douglas fir-dominated hillslope | place: USA:California | collected 2013-09-17
ACTGCCTTCTGCGGCGCGGGCTTAAGTACAATACTGAACAGGCCGGACGCGCCGGTAAAATCCCGTTTCCAGATTGCGTGCCCCGGATCGCTTTCAAGGGCCGGGTGCAACACTCTGACAACCTCGGGCCGCGTCGCGAGCCATCGCGCCATCTCGAGGGCAGATCGATGATGCTGTGCAAGCCGGACCGCGAGCGTGCGTAAACCACGCAGCGCGAGAAACACATCGTCCGGCCCGGCGCAGACGCCGAGCAGCCGGATCGTCTCGGCAATCAGCGGCCAGGCTTTCGCATTTGCTGAAATGGTCCCGAACATGATGTCGGAATGTCCGCCGATATATTTGGTCGCCGCCTGCATGCTGATATCGACGCCTTGATCCAGCGAGCGGTGAAACAAGGGTGTCGCCCATGTATTGTCGTCGATCACCAGTGCGCCGCGCCCATGCGCGACAGCTGCGATGGCGGGAATGTCGGGCATTTCGAAGGATTGCGAACCAGGCGCCTCGAGCAGGATCGCTTTGGTATTCGGCTTGAACAATTCGCCGACACCGGCGCCGATCAAGGGATCGAAATAGGTCGTCTCGACACCATAGCCGGCGAGCAACCCGTCGCAGAAATTTCGCGTCGGGCGGTAGGCGTTGTCGCAGACCAGCAGATGATCGCCGGCCTTCAGCACTGCCAGCAGGGTGGTGGTGATGGCCGACAGGCCCGAGGGCGCAATCCCAACGCCCGCGCATTGCGGGCCTTCGAGAGCCATCAGCGCTTCCTGCAGCGCCTTCGTGGTCGGCGTTCCGCGGCGGCCATACTGGTACTCGCCGCGGTGGGCATGCAGATCTTCCGCCGTCGGATAAAGCACGGTGGAGCCGTGGACCACGGGGGGATTGACGAACCCCTTTTGCGCCTTGGTGTCGCGTCCCGCGGTCACCAGCGTGGTTTCTGCCTTCTGCGGATTCGACTGTCCGTGGTCTCTTGAAGAATTCATGCGTCCGCCGCCACCAAAAAGACTTTTTGCCGCAGCCGCGATGACCCCTTAAAAGCCCGCCGGCCTGCGGGTTCGGGCTGGGTTTGTTAATAACAGGACACAGAAGACGGCCGTCAACCCCTTGACCCGGATCGCCAGTCGTTCTGTGATGCGCGGGAGCTATTCAGTCGCAGCACGTTGAGGGGCCTGCCGCGACCTTTGATCCATTGTTGAGCAGACTGCACGCCAAACTGCCTGTCAGGCGGCATTTGCAGCAGTGGATCGCCAGGGTGGGCCCATCGGCGTGCGCGATGATAAGCAAACGTTGCCGGAAAGACCCTTGAAAGGCTTTGTCATGAAACGTGTATCTCTGGTTGTTGCCCTTGCTCTCGCCGCCGGTCTTTCGACCCAGGCCGCCACCGCGCAAACGCTGAAGACGGTCAAGGACCGCGGCATGTTATCCTGCGGTGTGAGCCAGGGTTTACCGGGTTTTTCGTCACCCGACGACAAGGGCAACTGGACCGGCCTCGACGTCGATATCTGCCGCGCGGTCGCGGCCGCCATCTTCAACGACCCGACCAAGATCAAGTTCGTGCCGCTGTCGGCCAAGGATCGCTTCACGGCGCTGCAGTCCGGCGAAATTGATGTACTTTCGCGCAATACAACCTGGACGCTTTCTCGCGACACCACGCTCGGCGCCAACTTCACCGGGGTGACCTATTATGACGGTCAGGGCTTCCTGGTCAAAAAATCCCTTAAAGTGAATTCCGCGCTGGAGCTGAACAGCGCATCGGTCTGCGTGCAAACCGGCACGACGACCGAGCAGAATCTCGCCGACTACTTCAAGGGCAACAATATGAAGTATGAGGTGATCGCGTTCGGTACCGCGGACGAAGCCGTCAAAGCCTACGAGTCTGGACGCTGTGATGTCTTCACCACGGACGTGTCAGGGCTCTATGCCGAACGTTTGAAGCTTTCAAATCCGGCCGACCATGCGGTGCTTCCGGAGGTGATCTCGAAAGAGCCGCTCGGCCCGATGGTGCGTCATGGCGATGACCAATGGTTCGATATCGTGAAATGGGTGCTGTTTGCGATGGTTGCCGCTGAAGAACTCGGCGTCACCCAAAAGAACGTCGACGACATGGCCAAATCGGACAAGCCCGAACTCAAGCGGGCGTTCGGCACCGACGGCAATCTCGGCGAACAGCTCGGCCTTACCAAGGACTGGGTGTCGCGGATCGTGAAGGCGGTCGGCAATTACGGCGAATCTTTCGATCGTAACGTTGGCGCCGGGTCGAAGCTCGGGATTGCCCGTGGACTCAACCAGCTCTGGAACAAGGGCGGAATTCAGTACGCGCCGCCGATCCGCTGATCGCAGCAACCGGTTGCGGCGATGAGCATCGAGCCCCGATCACCACCGCCGCAGCTGGCCGCCAAACTGCAGCGTGCGTTCGGCGGACGGGCAGGGTGGGGGGGATTTGTCCTCCAGATATTGTTCGTCGCCGCGCTGGCCTGGATTTGCTATGAGATCGTCGCCAATGCCCGCGCCAATCTGCAGGCGCAGCGGATCACGGCCGGCTTCGGGTTCTTGGCGAATACGGCAGGTTTTGACGTCAGCCAAAACCTGATTCCGTATTCCGGATCCGACCCTTATACCCGCGTGTTTCTCGTGGGTTTGCTCAACACGCTGCTGGTCTCGATCATCGGCATCTTCTTCGCCACCGTGATCGGATTTCTCGTTGCACTGGGCCGTCTGTCGCCGAACTGGCTGCTGTCGCGCATCTCCGGCGGCTATGTCGAACTGGTCCGCAATCTGCCGGTGCTGTTCCAGATCCTGTTCTGGTATCTCGCCGTGCTGGCCGCGCTGCCCAATCCGCGGCAAAGCATTTCGGTGTTCGGCAGCTTCTTTCTTTCCAACCGCGGTTTCGTGATCCCGAAGCCGATCGGCAATCCCGGTTTCGAGCCTTTCGTGCTTGCGATCGTCATTGCGGTCGTTGGCTCGCTGCTGCTGCAGCGTTATGCCCGCAAACAGCTGTTCGACCACGGCCGGATGATCCGGATCTGGCCTTATGTGCTCGGCATGCTGGTCGGCCTGCCGCTGCTGAGCTCGCTGGTATTCGGCGCCCCCGTCAAGTTCGAAATCCCCGAGCTCAAGGGGTTCAACTTTTCCGGGGGCTCGCGTGTCATTCCGGAATTCGTGGCGCTGACGCTGGCGCTGTCGACCTATACCGCGGCCTTCATCGCCGAGATCGTGCGCGCCGGTATCCAGTCGGTTCACAAGGGCCAGATGGAAGCCGGGGCTTCGCTGGGTCTCGCGCGCGGTTCGACATTGCGGCTGATCGTGGTGCCGCAGGCGATGCGGGTGATACTTCCGCCTCTGACAAATCAATATCTTAATCTCACAAAAAACTCGTCGCTGGCGGTGGGGATCGGATATCCCGATCTGTTCTCGGTATTCGCCGGAACGACGCTCAGCCAGACCGGCCAGGCGATCGAAATCATCGGCATCACCATGGGCGTCTATCTCTTGATTTCACTGGTGACGAGCGCGATCATGAGTTTTTACGGTTGGCGGATCAGCCGGAGCCTCGGCTGATGAGTAATCTCGTCGCATCGACTTTCGTTCGGCAGGAGCTCGTCCCCGAGCGTCCCGCGCCGATCAAGACCACCGGTTTTGTCGGTTTCCTGCGCACGCGGCTGGTTAATTCGCCGACCAACATCCTGCTCACCCTGGCGAGCATCTTGTTGCTGTGGTTCACCGTCGTTCCGGCGGTGAAATTCCTGCTGGTCGATGCGGTCTGGCACGGCACCGATCGCAATGCATGTCTTGCCGAGAATGCGGGGCACGTGGTCGGCGCCTGCTGGCCTTTCGTGGAGGCGAAATTCGCGCAATTCATCTACGGCTTCTACCCGGAGTCCGAGCGATGGCGGGTCAATCTGACTTTCCTGCTCGCCGCTTTGCTGTTGTTGCCGCTGTTGATGCCGCGCCTTCCGGCCAAGGGCCTGAGCGCCGGTCTGTTCTTCATCGCGTTTCCCGTGGTCGCGTTTTTTCTGCTGCATGGTGGCGGCTTAGGTGGCTTCGGCGTCAGCTGGACGGCTGATTTTCTGTCCGGACTTGCCGACAGCATCGGCGACGCCGGCCGCAAGCTGACAAGCCTCGGCGAGGCAACCGCGGTCGTCGGACTGCTGCTGGCATGGCTGGGGAGGCTTGTCGTCCTGCTCAGCGTCGCCGTCAGCTATCTGATCTGGCCGCTGACCTGGCTGCGCGATCAAATCCAGGCCGCTGATCGCCCGGTTTGGGCCGACTTCGCCGCCACCGCGGCCATCGTTTCAATCCTGCTGTTCGTCTTGAGTGGCGGCATTCGCACCGGATGGCGCTCCCTCATCGTAAGCCTTGCGGTCTTTGCCGGCATCGGCGTCGTGATATTAATCATGGGCCTCGACCACGGCGGATTGCCAATTGTCGATACCAGGCTCTGGGGCGGTCTTCTGGTGACGCTCGTGGTGTCGGTCACCGGCATCGTCACGTCGATGCCGGTCGGTATCGCCTTGGCGTTGGGCCGGCGCTCGACGATTCCGTTGATCCGGATCTTTTCCGTGATGTTCATCGAATTCTGGCGCGGTGTCCCGCTGATCACGGTGCTGTTTTTCGCGACCTACATGCTGCCACTGTTCCTTCCGGCAGGTTTTACGGTTGACGGACTGGTGCGTGCCCTGATCGGCATCGCGGTGTTCTCTGGCGCCTATATTGCGGAAGTGATCAGAGGCGGCCTGCAGGCGATCCCGCGCGGGCAGGGCGAGGCCGCGAGCGCGCTGGGACTGTCCTGGTGGAAGACCACCGCGCTGATCGTGATGCCGCAAGCCTTGCGGCATGTCATTCCCGGCCTCGTCAACAGTTTCATCGCGCTGTTCAAGGACACCTCGCTGGTCTCGATCGTGGCGCTGTTCGATTTGCTCGGGAGTTTACGGGCTTCGTTTTCCGATCCGGTTTGGGCGACTCCGACCACGTTGTTTACCGGCTTTGCCTTCATCGGAATGATCTACTTCGTCTTTTGTTTTGGAATGTCGCGCTACTCCCTGTTCGTCGAGAACAGGCTGAACGCACATCGGCGTAATTGAGCAAATGACCATGACCCCAAACTCGATTGTCAGCATTATCGGCCTCAACAAGTGGTACGGCGATTTTCATGTGCTGCGCGACATCAACCTCGACGTCGCCAAGGGCGAGCGCATCGTGATCTGCGGTCCTTCGGGCTCCGGCAAATCCACGCTGATCCGCTGCATCAATGCGCTCGAGGAATTTCAGGAGGGCCAGATCGTCGTCGACGGCATCGAGCTCGGCCCGAATTTGCGGCGGGTGGATGAAGTCAGGCGCGAAGTCGGCATGGTGTTCCAAAGCTTCAATCTGTTTCCGCATTTAAGAAGGATGCCGAAGCGGCGGCGATGAAATACCTGGAGCGGGTGAAAATTCCGCATCAGGCCAATAAGTTTCCGGGCCAGATGTCCGGCGGCCAGCAGCAGCGCGTTGCGATCGCGCGTGCCCTGACCATGAACCCGAAAGTCATGCTGTTCGATGAGCCGACCTCGGCGCTGGATCCCGAAATGGTCAAGGAAGTGCTCGACACCATGGTTGATCTTGCCAATGAAGGCATGACCATGCTCGTCGTCACCCACGAAATGGGATTTGCCAGGGAAGTGGCGAACCGCATCGTCTTCATGGACGCCGGGCAAATTATCGAGGCCAACACGCCGGCGAACTTCTTCGCCAATCCGCAGCACGCGCGGACCAAGCTGTTTCTCAGTCAGATCCTGCGGTGAGAGTCATTCGTCTAAAAGCGAATGACCGGACAGCTTGAGCCTGCGTTTAAGCTCGTTTTTAAAGCTTCCGAAAATCGATTGGAAACCATACGCCACGGGGAGCGGAGCCCGTTCATCACCCGGAAAGCAGTTTGTGAGCAGTTGGCGTAAAAGGATGCGCCAATGCTGGGTTTCCTCTTCGGTTTCAATGCCCGGCTCGGCCGGATGCATTACTTCCTGAGCACGATTGGCTTGGCCGTCGTGATGACCGCAGTCTGCTTCGCCATTGCGGGCTACGCTATTCAATCCACTCCGGGCGGAATGCCTATGTCCTTGGGCCTGATGGCATGGCCGACAATCGCCGCCGTCATTGTATTCTCATGGATGACCTTCACACTGCAGTCGATGCGCATCAGGGATATCGGGTGGGACCCGGTCTGCGTCATTCCGTCGTGGATCGCGATCCTCATCGTCGACAAGCTTATCGCCGGCAAGATCCCGGCCTGGTCGCTTGGGCCTGAGCAACACGGGACGATCGTCGGCGCGCTGATCAACCTGGCACTTTTCCTGGCTCTGCTGTTTTGGCCCGGTGGCGATCACGAACACCCGATGCCAACCTTGGGCGACACGCGACGAAAACCCGATGAGCCGTCGCATCGGCCGGACACGGCGTCAGCGCCTGCGGCGCGCATCGCGCGGGCAGGAGCAAGATTCGGTCGCCGCGCATTTTGAAGTCCGCGGCGATAGCGATTGATCGCACCGCGCTGATGCGCGATCACACCTTCTCGAACGGCACGCTGATCGCGGTTTCACGCTCGAGCCATTCCGGCACCGGCAGGTTCTTGGAGCGCATGAACTCCGGATTGAAAAGCTTTGATTGATAACGGTTTCCGGAATCGCAGAGGATTGTCACGATGGTATGGCCCGGTCCCAATTGGCGGGCGAGCCGGATCGCGCCTGCGACATTGATGCCGGTGGAGCCGCCGAGGCAAAGGCCCTCGTGCTCGAGCAGTTCGTAAATGATCGGCACGGCTTCCTCGTCCGGAATGAGGTAGGCGTCATCGACTTTGGCGGTCTCGATCACAGGTGTGACACGCCCCAGTCCAATGCCTTCGGTGATCGATCCGCCCGGCGTCGATTTGGCCTGGCCGTGCTTGAACAATTCATACATCGCAGCCCCGTGCGGATCGGCGCAGCCGATGACGATGCCTTTGTTCTTTTCCTTCAAGTATCGGCTGATGCCCGCCAGCGTACCGCCGGTGCCGACCGAGCAGATGAACCCGTCGACCTTGCCGCCGGTCTGCTCCCAAATTTCGGGGCCGGTCGAATCGTAATGCGCCTTCGCGTTATCCAGATTGTTCCACTGATCTGCGAACAGCACGCCGTGCGGCTCGCTCTTGCGCAACTGAGCGGCCAGCCTTTTTCCGACATGCTGGTAATTGTTCGGATTGGAGTAGGGAAGCGCCGGCACCTCGACCAGTTCGGCGCCGCACAGCCGCAGCATGTCCTTCTTTTCCTGGCTCTGGGTGTCCGGAATGACGATCAGCGTCCGATAGCCGAGCGCGCTCGCGACCACGGCAAGACCGATTCCGGTATTGCCCGCGGTCGCTTCCACCACCAGCCCGCCGGGCTTGAGATCGCCGCGTTTTTCAGCCTCGAGGATCATCCACTTTCCCGCGCGATCCTTTACCGATTGGCCGGGGTTCATGAACTCGGCCTTGCCGAGAATGGTGCAGCCGGTCAGCTCAGAGGCTCGCTTCAGTTTGATGAGGGGCGTATTGCCGATCGCTTCGACGACGTCGTTGTGAATGGTCATGTGAAGGAATCTTTGCCGGTCTGTTGTAAATTGAGACGGACCCTAGAGCGCGCTTGGTCAAAGTGGAAGCGTTTTGCGCGCGCTTGGTGCGGCGCAAACTATTTCGCCTTCACGATGGCATCAGGTGCGGCCAGGCCGCGCCGAAATTGCTTCGCCACATTGGCAGTGTCTTGGCATAATCTTGCCCGAAAATGCGCTCGCGAATGACGGGAACACCGAACCGCCGAAACTAATCTGATGTCGCGATGCAAGTAAATTGTGTTGGTGGCATAGCCAATGGCGCCGAGGATGGCACGTTCCCGATCGTCGGCGTCAGATGGCATCGCCTGCAGCTGATCGCTGTGCGAAGCGATCACGACATGATCGTAACTATCGCTTCCACCGTGACTGTCGTTGACGACGACACCGCGCGGCGTCCGTTCGATCGATGTCACGGCGCAGCCCAATCGAAGCTGATCCCTGCGATGCGCATCTCTGGCCCTTCACCGTTCTCGCTCGCTATAGCGAGGTTTCGACCCGTTAGGCACGTCATTCGGATCGAACCCTGGGGTGACCGTTCGCAAGATGAAATCTTGGTAAGATTGCCGCGTGCCCGAATCACGGCAATCTGCAAGAAACCCCGGTGGAATAAGGCAAACTTTGCAAGTCCTGTCGCCTGCCGGCGCCATCAATTCAAAGGTATGGCCGGGCGTGGAACAGGCAACAGGGCTGTCCGCGCCATGATCCCACGGGTAGTATGGCAATCAGGTACCAGAGGAAGCATCACACCGGTGAACGTCTCACAGGCCGTCTCCACAAGAGCAATCCGCGAATCGGTCTGGCGGTTCTCGCAACGGCTGATGCCGGGCATCACGCCCGGCGGAGGGCGGATGTGACACGCAGACTCCCGGCTATTGCCGTCGATGGCGCGCTGGCAGGCATGCCTTGCCTGGATCGCGCGGCGAGGTGGTTTGCGGCGCTTTGTGTGGCCGCCAGTTCTGCCGGCTGCATCCTGACCAAGGATCTGCCCGATCCGGCCCTCGACATTCCCACGGGCTACAAGGCCGCGCGGTTGACCTCCGCCTCGGACGCGCCGCCAACACTGGACTGGTGGCGCGGGTTTCGTTCGCGCGAATTGACGACGCTGATGGAGGAAGCCCAGACGGTCAATCTCGACATCGCGGCGGCCACCGCGCGCTTCATTCAGGCCGACGCGCAGGCGCGTATCGCCGGCGCGGCGCTGCTGCCGAGCCTCAGCGGTACCGGCCAGGAGACTTACTCCCGGACGTCAGGCTCGAGCGCCAGCGGATTGAGCAATGGCGGACGCGAGGTGGTGAATTATTCGAGTTCGCTCAGCGCCAGCTATGAACTCGATTTCTGGGGCAAGAACCGCGAGGCCACGCAGGCGGCGGAGGAGACGGCCGTCGCGAACCGTTTCGACCGTGACGTGGTGGCGCTTACCACCCTCACCAGCGTCGCCAATGCCTATTTTCAGGTGCTTGCCTCACAGGACCGGATTCGCACCGCCGAGCAAAACATCGCCAGCGCGCAACGCATTCTCGACGCCATCAAGCAGCGCTTCCAGGCCGGCACGGGAACGGACCTCGACGTGGCACAACAGGAAGCCGTTCTCGCCAATCAGCGGGCCTCCGTGCCGCCGCTGCGGCAGACGCTGGCGCAGAACGTCAATGCGCTGGCAACGCTGGTGTCGCGGCCGCCGGAAAGCGTGCGCGTCAGCGGCGGCTCGCTCAATCAGATCGCATCGCCGCGGGTGACCCCGGGTCTGCCTTCGGAATTGCTGACGCAGCGTCCGGATATCAGGCGTCAGGAGGCGCAGCTCGCGTCCGCCACCGCCAATGTCGGCAACGCCCGCGCGCAGTTTTTCCCGAGCATCCAGTTGACCGGGCAGGGCGGCTACCAAAGCTCGGCGCTGGTGTCGCTGTTTCAGCCCCACGCCGCGTTCTTCAGCGTGGTCGGCAGCCTGACGCAGCCGATCTTCGATGGCGGCCGGATCCTCGGCAATTTCGAGTTCACCAAGGCGAGGCAGGATGAACTGCTGCAAACCTACCGCAAGACGGTGGTCTCGGCGTTTGCCGATGTCGACAACGCATTGGTGTCGATTCGTCAGACCTCCGAGAAGCTGCGCCTGCAGCGCGAGGTGCTTGCGGCGTCGCGGCGGGCATTTCAATTGTCCGAACAGCAGCTTCGGGCCGGAACCGCGGACATTGTAACTGTGCTAAATACGCAATTGACGTTATTCCAGGCGGAAGATGCGCTGTGGCAGGCGCAACTCGCGCGCCTGCTCGCGATCGTCAGCCTGTACCAGGCGCTGGGGGGCGGTTGGGAGCCGAGGATGGAGAGGCCGGTCGATGCTCTTTAAGCCGGAATTGAATGAAACCGCGAAGGCAGCCGGCGAGCGTGTTGCCCGCGTGGCCTCGCGTGCGCGCCGCCGAACCGTCTCGATTACGATTACGCTGCTGATCCTGGGCGGGCTCGGCTACATCGCCTGGACAGCGATGCAGCAGAAGCAGGCCGCCAACCGCAACGCGCGTCCCGATCTGCCGGTGCCGGTGCTGGCCGCGATGCCGCGCGTCCAGGACGTGCCGGTCTATCTCGATGGCGTCGGTTCGGTCCGTGCGCTCAACAATGTGTTGGTGCGTTCCCAGGTCGACGGAAAATTGATCGCGGTCAATTTCACCGAAGGACAGGACGTCAAGAAGGGCGATGTGCTCGGCGAAATCGATCCTGTGCTCTACAAGGCCCAGCTCGATCAGGCCGTCGCCAAGAAGGCGCAGGATGAAGCGCTGCTCGCAAATCAGCGCCTCGACCTGGCACGCTATCAGCAGCTTGCCGCGTCCAATGCCGGCTCCAAGCAGCAGGCCGATACCCAACGCGCCACTGTCGCCCAGACCGAGGCGCTGGTGAATTCCGATCAGGCGGCGATCGACAACGCGCAGGCGATGCTCGGCTATACCAAGATCATTGCGCCGCTGTCGGGCCGCGCCGGTTTGCGGCAGGTCGATCAGGGCAACATCATTCATGCTTCGGACGTCACCGGTCTTGTGATCATTACCCAACTGCAGCCGATCGCGGTGCAGTTCAGCCTGCCGCAGCAGCAGATCGTCCGGGTCAATGCGGCCTCCGCCAAGGGTGCGCTGACCGTCGACGTGTTCGGCAATGACGGCACCACGGTGGTCGATAGCGGCAAGCTGACCGGCATCGACAAAATTCGTCAATGTGCGGCTCAAGGTCGAAACCATCGCAAAGGCGGTGGTTGTGCCGAGCTCAGCCGTGCAGCGCGGTCCTGCGGGGACCTTCAGCTACGTCATCGGCGAGGGCGATATTGTAACGGCAAAGCCGGTGGTGGTGACGCAGCAGAACGAAACGGATGCCGTCATCGCGAGCGGCTTGTCGGCCTCCGATCGCGTGGTGACGACCGGTTTTGCCAACCTGTCCGATGGCGCCAAGGTTATCGTTGGCAGGGATGAGCAGACGCCGGCGGCCGATCTCGCGCCGCGCAAGAAACGCAGCAGCCGAGAGGGTCAAGCCAAGGACGGTCAAGCAAAGGACGGACAAGCCAAGGACGGACAAGCCAAGGACGGACAAGGCGAGCGCCGCGGCAAGAAGGGCGAGCGCGGTCAAGGCGAGGGCGATCAAAAGGGTCAGACCGGACCCGCGCAGGGGGGCGAGCCGTCGGGCAGCGGAGCGAAGTCGCAGCCATGACGCCTATATTGCATATTTGAATGCCTGACTTCGCAAGCGTGAGCGCGCATCCATGAGCGTCTCGGAACCGTTCATTCGCCGGCCGATCGCGACCTCGCTGTTGGGGATCGCGCTGTTGATCGGTGGCGCGCTCGGCTATTGGGCGCTGCCGGTGTCGGCGCTGCCGCAAGTCGATTTCCCGACGGTGCAGGTGACGACACAATTGCCGGGCGCCAGTCCCGACGTGATCGCGTCGCTGATCACAGCACCACTGGAGCGTCAGCTCGGGCAAATTCCGTCGCTGTCGTCGATGACCTCGACCAGTTCGTTCGGCGTCAGCCAGATTTCCCTGCAGTTCGATCTCAACCGCGACATCGACGGCGCCACCCAGGACGTACAGGCCGCGATCAACGCCGCTGCCGGGATACTGCCGAGAACTCTGCCGTATCCGCCGACCTACGCCAAGGTGAACCCCGCCGACGCGCCCGTGATGACGCTGGCGCTGACGTCGGAAACGATTTCGCTGCGCGCCATGAGCGACCTTGCCGACACCATCCTGGCGCAGCGCCTCAGCCAGATTTCCGGCGTGGGAAGGGTTGCGGTGCTGGGCGGTCTCAAGCCGGCGGTGCGGGTGCAGGCCGATCTGGCGCGTCTCGCAGCCTATGGCATCGCGATGGAGGATCTGCGCAACGCGATCGCGGGCGCCAACGTCTCCGGTCCCAAGGGATCGCTCGACGGCGCGCAACAGGCCTACACCATCGCCGCCAACGATCAGATCGCGGCCGCCGAGGCCTACAAGCCGATCATCATTGCCTACCGCAACGGCGCGCCGGTCACCATCGGCGACGTCGCCGTCATCGTCGACGGGCTGGAGAACGATCGCACCGGCGGCTGGTACCAGGGCACGCCGGCCGTCATCATCGACATCCAGCGACAGCCCGGCGCCAACGTAATCGAAGTGGTTCGCCAGATCCGCGCTGAAATTCCAAAAGTGCAGCGCGCGATCCCGGCCGGCGTCAACCTGACCGTGGTCAGCGACCGCACCGTCACCATTCGCGC
>WNFN01213254.1_pt1 | contig 12308 bp, 11 predicted proteins | sample 5400161 | NCBI WGS metagenome assembly WNFN01 (sample SAMN13153353, study PRJNA577476) | soil metagenome | isolation source: 80 cm saprolite on Douglas fir-dominated hillslope | place: USA:California | collected 2013-09-17
CGCACTCTGATCTTCGCTTAGAGCAAAGATTTTCGTTACCATAGGGCCCCCCTCGTTTCCACTCGGGGTTTCAGAAAAACGCATCAAAATTTCTTCGCCGTAATCCGCTCCGTGCCCATGTAGGACCGCAGTGCCTCGGGGACAATCACGCTCCCGTCCGCCTGCTGGTAGTTCTCCACAATGGCCAGCCAGGTCCGCCCGATGGCCAGTGCGCTGCCGTTCAGGGTATGCACGAACTCAGTCTTTTTGCTGCCTTCGGGCCGCCAACGGATGTTGGCGCGCCGCGCCTGGAAAGCCTCAAAGTTCGAGCAGGAAGAAATCTCGCGATAGACTTGCTGACCCGGCAACCACACTTCCAGGTCGTAGGTCTTGGCCGGACTTGGCCCGGTGTCGCCGGCGCACAGCAGCATCACCCGGTAATGTAGCCCCAGTTTTTGCAGGATGGCTTCCGCGTGATGGGTAAGTTGCTCGTGCTGCTCATAGGACTCCTGCGCGCGCGTGAACTTGACCAGCTCCACTTTCTGAAACTGGTACTGCCGAATGATGCCCCGGACGTCCTTACCGTGAGAAAAGGCTTCATAGCGGAAGCAAGGTGTGTAGGCCGTTAGCGAAATCGGCAAACGCCCGGACTCGAGAATCTCGTCGCGAAAGAGATTCGTGACTGGGACTTCAGCAGTCGGGATCAGCCACAGGTCATTGTCCTGGCACTTAAACAGTTCCTGGGCAAACTTGGGAAGTTGGCCAGTGCCATACAGGGACGCAGAGTTCACCATGTAAGGCGGCAACACCTCGGTGTAGCCGTGCTCACGCGTGTGCAGGTCCAGCATGAAGTTGGCCAGGGCCCGCTCCAGCTTTGCTCCTTGGTCCCAATAGACGGCAAAGCGCGCGCCGGAAAGTTTGACTGCGCGTTCCATATCCAGCACGCCCAGTTGCTCGCCCAGTTCCCAATGCGGCTTGGGAGTGAAACTGAATTCCGGCGGCTTGCCCCAGCGGCGGACTTCCGCGTTGTCCTCGGCCGAGCGGCCCGCGGGCACGGATTCATGAAGCATGTTGGGAATAACGGCCAGGAGATTTCTCAATTCCTGATCGGTCTCACTAGCCTGCTTCTCCAGGCTCTCACCCAGCTCGCGCAGCGCCTTGGCCTGCTCCATGAGGGCCGTAGCGTCCCCGCCGGATTTTTTCAGTGGCGCGATCTCTTCGGACAGCCGGTTGCGCTGGGCCTTCAGCGTCTCAGCCTGGGTAATGAACTGGCGGCGGCGTTCATCCACGGAGCGGAACTTACCCAGGGCCTGCGCGGGGTCCGTGCCGCGGCGGCGCAGCATGTCTTCCACTTGGGCCAGATTGTCACGGACAAAAGCAAGGTCAAGCATAGAATCCATTTAATCTATCACCAGCCAGCGCCTGCACGGAACCGGGACTAAAACCTTCGGGACTTCGCCAACTTTCCCCGCCAGCAGTTACACTAGAAACTTGATGGCCAGCGCAACCCAGGAACCTGTGACGAATCGCAAGCCCGACCTGAGCGTGAGCTTTGCCGGACTCGAGTTCAAGAATCCCGTCATCGCCGCCAGCGGCACTTTCGGCTACGGCATTGAATTCGAAGACATCGTCAGCCTGGAAAAACTGGGCGGCTTCGTCAGCAAGGGCCTCTCGCGCGAACCGATGGTCGGCAACCCGCCGCCACGGCTGTTTGAAACCGCGGCAGGCATGTTGAACGCCATCGGCCTGCAGAACATCGGCGCCAAGGCGTTCATCGAAGAGAAATTGCCGCGGCTCCAGAAAAAGAAAAACGTAATCGTAATCTGCAACGTCTTTGGCTACTCTCGCGAAGACTACGAAGCTACCATCCGCATCCTGAACGAAGCCGAAGGCATTGCCGCTTACGAGCTCAACGTCTCCTGTCCTAACACCCACGAAGGCGGCATGGTCTTCGGCGCCAACCGCACCATGCTGGAAGAGCTGGTGGCCACCTGCAAATCGGCGGCGCGCCGGCCGCTGATCGTCAAGCTCTCACCCAACGTCACCAGCATTCCGGCCATGGCCAAGGCCGCGGAAGACGCCGGGGCCGATGCCATCTCCCTGGTCAACACCTTCGTAGGCATGGCCATTGACGCCGAAACCCGCAAGCCGCGCATCGCCAACGTCACCGCCGGGCTGAGCGGACCGGCCATCAAGCCCATTGCCCTGCGCATGGTGTACGAAGCCGCGCACACCGTGGAAATTCCCGTCATCGGCATGGGCGGCATTACCACCGCCGAAGACGTGATTGAATTCATGCTCGCCGGGGCCGCGGCCGTGGAAGTCGGCACCGCCAATTTCTGGGACCCCTGCGCCACGGAAAAGATCGTCGACGGCCTGGAGCGCTGGTGCCGGGAACATCGCGTCAAACGGGTCACGGATTTAATTGGCGCGTTGGAGACCTGAGCAACGTAAATTCGTCAGGTTCTTACCGCTGATCCAGGTAGGCCGAACCGAGCCAAGGTGCCGTCGGCCGTGGATCAACCGATCTTGGGGGACCTTAGATGCCCCCCCACCCCCCTAGGACAACTTTGTTGCAAACAAAAGGGATATCGCATTCGACAGAACTGTGACAGGCCTGTCGAAGGCCATTTCTGCCTCGTTTTGCCCCTCCAATCGGGGTCATTCTTCTAAGGCGCGCCACGCGCCTGAAGGCTATTCAGTTTTCAAAGATCTTGTGGTTATTTGCCATTTGCTAACTGCTTCTCAAAAACAAAACGGCGCAAAGGCTGCATCCGCCGTTGCGCCGGGTAACTTTCATCTTCTACTTTGCCAGAAATCAAGACCGAAATCAATCACAAAGATCGTCTTGTCAGGTTGTCGTAACCCAAACATGTCGGGGACGAATCATCGCCGCTTAGTTAAGTTTTACTTCAATTGGCTTCGAGGGTGCGAACTGCGGTATATCCACAATATCGAGTTTGAGAATCCTGCTGCCTTGATAAATGGCTACGATGTAAAGTCCACCATGGCTACCGTGCAAGTTAAAAGTCCCGTCCTGGGTGACACCAGCCGTCTCGCTTGTGTCAGTACCGGAAATATCAGGAGCATAAGCGGGACGGGCGTTAACCCACACATCTTCTCCGCGCGGCACCGGTTTAATCACAAATTTAGTCACAGGCCACGGAGTGTCCCTGTCGGGCAGAAGGACAGCTTTTGGAACGGAAAAGACAGCTAAAGTTGATGCTTCTCCCACAGCAATAAACTGTTTAAATGCTGGATATTCCATTCCGTGAGACACCGGCGCGAGCCTAAATTCGTACATTTTTCCCTGAACTGCATGTTTGAAGGTAAGACCTTCGAATTGTGCAGCCAAATTTACATTGGGCTGATCCTTGGCATAAAAACTCTCCACTTTATATTCGAGAAATTTGCCATATGAGTCTACGACTCGCAACGTGACAGTTGCGGGGGCACCGATTTGCAATTGTGCGCGACTTGGTCCTACCTTCAGGCCCAGTAGTATTAGCAAAAAAGCAGCTACGCGCAGCACTTTCCCTATTTTAGGCATCATTGAAATTCCTCCATCATTACTACTGACATTTTTCCATTATTGCCCTACTTACGGCCATAGATCCAAGATCACGCGCCGCGTTGGCGTATTGTGCTCCCAAGCGATTTTCAAGATTAGGATGGACATCCCCAAATTTATGCATCATCTCATGCGCCATTACAGACTTAGCGTAACCCGTTGGTTTGCCATTTGCTCCGACATAAGCATTATGGCCCCAGTTCGTGGATGCAAAAGCAGCAGAACGCACAAAGACAGCATTTCCGACGGGCGGGGACATAGCATTCGTTCCGGAGTTATTCTGAAAGGATGTTCCTACAGTTCCTGAACCAGAAGCCCCAACACTGAACAAAGTAGACGGACTGCTGGCTCCATCAAAAACAAATGACGCTGAAGCCGCCGCTTGTGCTTGGAGACTTGCGGCATTGAATGGAATTGGAGCACCAGCTCCAAGCTGATTCAGAAATGCCACACACGTGTCACTGAGCTTCTGTTGTGAAAACTCTTGCGACGCATTTTTCGCGTTATCCACACCTGCCTGAACGTATTGGTTTGCTGCGTCAACCTGCTGCTGTTGTGCAGCCTTATCTGCGGCACGAGCCGCCTCAGCCCATGCAATGCCAGCCTCCTCGTGTGCGTACTCAAAATCAGCCTGACTATCAAGTTCAGTATGACCTTGCTCTCCGCCCTTATCCGCGTTAAATCCATTCCAAGAAGCATAACTATGCCCATCCGCATCCACCCTAACGATCGGACTGTTGCGAACATACGAGTACAGATTCAGGCTCTGCGGGTCGCCAAACTCAGCGTAAGGAACAGATGTGGGTTTTGCGGCCCAATCCGGGCTCATGAAGCGTCCGATGACGTTGGCGTAATATCTGGCCCCGAAGTAATCCAGATTGGACTCGGAGTCCCGCTCTTTGCCGGTGAATTTGTAGTGGTTGTTGCTGCTGGAGACACCCACGCCGGGCACCACGCCGCCCCAGGGATAAAAGTCGTTGTCATCGAGGACCGCGGCCTGGGTCCCGGCTTTATCGACGAACATGGCGGTGGAGTGCAAATGGTCAGGGATGTAGTAAGTCGGTTTCGGCGAACACTTGACCGCCGGGGCCGTACCAGTAATTGATGCCAGTTGATTTCTTGATGCAGCGGCCGCCGGAGTCGTAGGTGTAGCTGGTAGTTACGCTGCTGACCGTGGCGTTGGTGACGCGGTTCTCTCCGTCATAGACAAACGTGCCGCCCAGGCCGTCATTGGTCACGTTCCCTGCGGCATCGTAAGTTAGCCCGCTCAGGTGATTGTTGGCATCGGCGGCCTTGTTCATGTTCTCGCCCCCAGGCGCTCCGGGGTTCTTGTTAGTGAGATTTCCCCAGGCATCGTAGGTGTAGGTATTGGCCCAGTGCGCCTGGTCGCCGGCAGAGGCCAGCCGGTTCAGCGCATCGTAGGCAAACGTCTGCGTGCGCGTGGAGTCTTTCAAATTAGTGACGGAGTATATGTTGCCGTTGTTCATCTGCGAGGTGTTGGGAGCGTTGTAGGTGTAAGTTTTATCGAACAAGGCGCCCGCGCCCGACGACGTGCCGGTCCATATCTCGGTGGGCTGAAGGCGGTTGTTGTAATCGGTGTGGTATTTGAGATTGTTGAAGTTGGGCGAGTTAAATTCCTGCATGGCCCCGCTGGCCAGGATGGTTGGGGTCTGGGCATACACCACGCCGTTGGAATCAGTGGCGGAGATCAGCCGGGCGGCGGTGTCATAGCCGTAAGTCACGCTGAAGTTGTTGGCGGGATACACCAGGCTGAGCAGTTGGCCTGCAGGACCATAATTCGCCGAGAAGGTCTTGCAGCCAGTGACGCCGGGATTACACTGCACGGTGGGGAGTAGCAGAATTTGAATGTCCTTGTGCCGCCGGACAGTCCGGGAACACTCCAAATCTTCGCCGTGGCCGTTCCTGAAGGACAATTGGAGAGGTCTGATGTGGCCGTCCCGGGAGGCGGGGCGATGACCCGGCCCAGCGTATCCGTGTATGCCAGGGAATTGATATCAACGGTAATACGGTTGCCGTTGGCGTCCGTGACAGCACTGAGTGCGTTGGAGCTAAAAGTGAAGCGGGTGCCATTGGGCATGATGATGTTGTTGACATCCGATTGGAAAATCCCGCTGGCGTCGAGCGCACGAAAAGGCGGCCCCGCGCAGTTGTAGGGAGAGTTACTGCTTCCAAACTGGTGGATATTGCCGTCGGGGGCAGTGAAGCTGGCCGACCAAGTGTAAAGCACGTTCCCCTCGAGATCACTAGTAGAATTACATTCGTAGTCCGGTAACCAATCCAGATTGCTGGTTACACGAGCCCCATCCACTGGGACACTCCCGAACTGAGGCTGTTTACCCCGCTGTATCGGCTCCCAAAATGGTGTGCAGCCGTTGGGGTCGTTCGGGTTAGCGCACTCCACCTGGTTCACCCTGGTGTACCACTGCTTGGTGTTCGAATACACCGAGAAACCGAGATCGAGATTGCCACGCTGGGGATACGAAACCAGCGGAATATGCAATACCATGCCGCCGTTGGTCATGCTCACGCTGTCCAGATCTCCGCCGTGCCAGGAGTCATACGGCTTCATGCCCTGCTCTTCGTTGACGTTAGTTTGCGCGAAAACAGGACCGCAGAGAAGGGCGACTGCCACCACAACCAACAGCAATTTCATTTTTTCCTCCAGGCAGCTATAGCCTAAGAATGAAGCGGCGTCTTCAACTTGCACCAGAACTTGCGCGGGAAAAGAGTGGTTTCCCGGGGGGGCGACAAATTAGCGAAACTTATAGACCATGGAACTGGTCGTGTCAAGTTAATTTGTGGAATTTTTGTCATCTAGCTAAACCCGCGCCCCGACAGAACGGCGAATCCCACCATCCAAATTTGAGGATCGCCGCCCCTGCCGCTGCTGGCGGCGCGGATCATGCCGGCGCGGTCGATTACCACCTGCGGAATGTTCAAGACTTCGTTCCTCGTGCGGCCCAGGTAGCTGTCTAGGTTGGCGCGTAACCAACCGGACAGGAGAGCTTGATCTTCAGGGACCATTCCCTTTGGCAGCATCTTCGCAATCAGCGATGCGTTTGGCCTCAAGTTTGATTTGCGATGAAACCCCCCGTTTGGTCTGGATCTTGGGCTCAAGCGCCCGCGTTACCGAATATCCTGTTTCAGAATACGTGCCCTGAACGTGAGTAACGAACTTCGCGCAGTCCTGGTCATAGGAGACCTTTCCTCCCGAGTAGTTCAGGTTCTTGGTGCTGCAGGACCGATCAGCGATGGATGGTTGCCCTACTGCGGCGTTAAAGACCCTCTCGGGATAACTCAGATCGGGCGCCGCTATGCAACGACGCGCAGGCCGTGAGGGATGGGCATTCCCCTCCACGATCCAGGTTGAGGCTATTTCATATTTGCCGGGCTTCAGCGTCAAGTCAGCAGCGCTGGTAGAAGCGCCCACTGCCAGCAGGAACACAACCAATGACAGCATTGCTTTCATGTTCGGCCTCCTTCTGATTGCCACAATTGCCAAAGTACCAGAACTAAGAGCGGTCACTCACCTAAGTTTTTAGCGCCGGCGCTTGGATGCCGGCGCCGGTTTTTTGGTGCTGTCCGCAGGCGGACTCTCTTTCAGCAAGCTCTCTAGAAGGTTGCGGAGCGAGTCATGATTTTCCAGGTTTGGGTCGTATTGCGGACCGGTCTGGGCGCGAATTACGCCGGCGCGGTCTATCACCACGACTTGCGGAATGCCCAACAACTGGTTCCCGGTGCGCCCCAAGTAGTTGTCCACGTTCTCTTTGCTGGCGTAGCCAACCGGATAGGTAAACTTATAAAACTGGCCAAGGCTGGCCACTAGCGGTCCATTCGCATCGGAACCGGGAGCGGGAAAAGCTATGGCCATGGGCTGGAAGCCACGCGCTCCCAACTCGCTGTTGAGCTGGTTCAGCGTCTGAGCCACGCGCACGCAGTGCTGGGACTTCAGAAAAAGGAATTCGATCACCACCACCTTGCCCTTGAAACTGGAGAGCAGCATGGTCTTGCCGGAAGGCTCGTGGATGGTAAATTCGGGCGATTGGCGGGGCACCACGGCTTGAGGCACGGCCAGCGCCGATGCGGCGAGCATGAGGACAACAGCGAGAGACGTGAACTTTTGCATGTTCATAGTGTAGCGCCGCGTTGGAGCTGGTTTCATAAATGCCTGGAGGCGGTTATGCTCTGAGCGGGGTTTTCTATTACACCTGCTTCCACTTGGCGAAGATTCGGTTGATCTCATTCAGGGCAGCCTCCGCCCCATCCTCAGGGCTCAGCTCACCTCGAATGACTCTGGCGAACATCCTGGGGAAGAGGTCGCTGTCAAAAACCTCCATGGCCGGGGGCGTTGAGAATCCGGGAAAACCAAGATTCTTGGTCCAATACAACGCATCCTTCAGCGCCTCGTATTTGTCGGAAGGAACGGCCTTGGCGTCCTTTGCCAGGCGCACGATCAGGTTGGGGAGAGTGTTCTGGTACATGGGGAAATTACAGCCCTGGCTCTTCTCGTAGGCGGTGGAGAAATTGTCAACAAAATCAGCGACAAATTGCTTGGCTCCCTCCTGGTTCTGGGCAAAGCTCCAGACCACCCAGCAATTGGTGGCATACGGAGGACTGACGACCTTGGCCATTCCGAGCAGGGGCGGGTTGAGCAGGATTTTTTTGGCTAATTCCGGGTCCTGGTCTTCCGCTGCGCGCAGCAGACTGATGGGATTGATGGTGCAAGAGGTCTTTCGCGCCAGCATGGCCTGGGCATTGCCGGATGGGCCCCAGGTGAGTTGCTCGGGAGTTCCAGATTCCTGGAAGATGTCCTTGGCGTACTGCATGGCCCGTGCCGCCAAAATAGGATTGAACCTGACGGTCCCTTGGTCGTCCTGGAGAAAGACACGGGAGCCCCAAAGAATGGCCTGCAGGGTAATATTGCCGTCCAGCCCCGGCCCGAATGCTAACCCGCTGGGGACGCCGCTGTTGGCGCGGACCCTTTTTCCGCCGGAGCGCAGGGAATCCCAAGTGCGCGGACCGAGGGGCATGTTGGCGCCGGCGGCCCAGAAATCCTCATAAAAGTGCAGCGGCGCCGGAATCCAGGAATCGGTAAAAGCAAAATGCTTTTTGGTCCGGGGATTGAATGTGGACAGGTGAGCCAAATGGGGAATGGCCCCGTGTTTCATGGCCACCATCTGATAGACCTCGCCGTGGTCAATCCCATGTTCGTGGAATGTGGCCGGTGGCGCCGGGAACACGAACAGGTCATGGCCCTTGCCGGCCTGGATTTCGGCAGCTGCGCCAGAGTTGACCTGGTCGCGGGAAACGTGGTCCACCGTGACCTTGGTGCCATGTTGCTTACCCCACTCGGTGGCATAAACGTCAAACCACTGGTCATAGGCAGGGACGAAGTGCGCCCAGTGGGCGATCTTCAGCTGCTTTTGGCTGGCGAGTGAGCGTTCGGGGAAAGCAAAGAAAGGTCCAGCAGCCGCTGCGGTCGCTGTCAGTCTGATGAAATCTCGGCGAGAGAACTTCCTTTCCTTGGCCTTGGGCATGGTTAAACCGTTATTGAAATCCAGATGCTGCGCTCCCCCGTGACCTTCGGGGCTTAGAGACACCTCAACCCGGCAAAGCCAAGGGCTTGCCGGGGTTTGAGGCGAACTTACCTAACTTGACCTCCACGAAGCTGCTGCCACCATAGTTAAATCACCGGGGTACCGGTGCAGGTGCCGTTAGCGTCAGCGAAGTGTCCCGTCGTCTGCAGACAGTGGAAGTGCTGCGTAAAATGCGGGTCAAGTGGCGTGCCATCGGGCTTGTGGACCGAATCCAGGAACGCGTCCGCAGCAATCCCCCCACTGCGCGGATCCGGAATCGCGGGGCAGATTAGCCAGACCGGCCCGCCGTCGCCGCCTCCCACATCTTCCTGGAATTCATCCCCGCAACCGAAGGCTTCGAGTTGATTGTTCAACTGATCGGCTGTGGTGACAATGGGCGTCCCATCCAGGTTCAAGCCGTTTACAGCGGTAATGCCAGCCAACTGCTGCTGACACTGGGCGGTCTGATTCGGGCCGAAGCCGGTATCCGTGAAGTAGAAGTAGGTGACGATCCACATTCCCAGCAGGTCGTCGCAGAAGTAACCGAACGGGCTGTCACTGAAGGTCGATTGTGGCGGAGTTCCACCATCACCACATATGTTGGGATCAGCATTGATGCAGTTGCCGTTGCTGCCATCCATGGAGTTGCGATTGGTGGCGAACCTCCAATCCTGCCGCAGGGTGGGAGTGGCGACACTGGTCACGGGGAAGCAGTTGGTGGTTTGCCCAATCGAAGCCAGGCAGGGCTGGGGCTTGAAAACGCCGTTCACGAACTGCTTGTTCGCCGCATACGCCTCGAAGAATCCGACGATGTCCTCCATTCGAATGCCGCGGGGGTTTGCGCCGTTGACGATCGAGATTGTGCTGCCGCCACCGCTGGGAAGGGCGCCAACCGTGCGCGAGTAGGTCGTCTCAAAAAAAGTCTCGTCGAACAGGAAGGCAATGAGCGAAATGAAATCCGTCGGCGAGCTGGTCCCATCGTCCACGTAGCCTCCCGTGGTGGCCAGGATGCGGAAATTCCTGCGGGTGGGATCCTTGGTGGCGCAGTTGCTGTCAGCCACCCAGTTAACGTTGCCGTCGGGCGCAGGCGGACCGTGCTGCCGGAAGGTGCCGAAGCGCCCGGCCCTCGACTGATTCAGCGCGGTCACGGCGATGCCGTTATCGCCGTAGAAAGTATCGCTGAAATCGCAGGGTCCCGGGTTGAACTTGTCGTCGGCACCAAAACGTAAACGAAACGTGAAGCATACTTCCTTGTGCTTTTCATCACTTGATCCTTCCTCCGGCGAAGACCGCGGGATTACCCCGGTCCCCGGAATTAAAAACTTTTCAAAAACAACCAAGCCTTGCGACCAACCAGGTCTCAGGGCGCCTGAATGCGATTGGTTTCGGGCCGAAGCATCCACGAGATGGATTCGGCGACAAATTCAGCATGGGCCATCCCCGGACACGCCGCCCACAACATCAGCGGTTCGTTTCCGTAACGGACGTTCCCAATGTGCTGGGTCTTGTCCTTGTCGATGGCCGGATCGGGATACGTGAAGCCAATGCCCCGGCGGAGCTTTTCCAGGTCCTCGGGTTTGCCGGTCAGAAAAGTCCAGCCCGGCTTGGCATCGAACATCTCCCGGTAATGCTTGATGACGCTTACGTCGTCCTCTTCCGGCTTCAGCGTGAACGAGTACATGAAGAGCTTCTGGCCCACGTCCGCGCCGAGCAGCTTTTGCACTTTTGCCAGGTTGGCCGTCACCGTAGGACAGATTTCGTCACACTTAGCGAAAAAGAAGTTCATGGTGACGATCTTGTTCTTGACCAGATCGTCATAGAACATCACCTGCTTGCCTTCGTGCGTGACCAGCGGAACGTTAGGCAAGTGCAAACGCTGGATGCGCTGCCGGGCCAAGTCGGACTGCGTCGGTTGCTCGCCGCCGGCAACAGCCTTGCCGGTAGTTCCGGCAGCCGCCACCGCAGCTCCGGCCAAAGGCGCCGTTGCCGCCCAGCTCAACAACTTCCTTCTTGATATGTCAGCCATTGTCTCAGCGTCTCCTCTCCGCTTCCCTGGGCCCGGGCTTCCCAGGCCAGGGAGGCAGAATTCTCTCGGACTACGGAACCAGGACGTTGTCGCCCTGCGCTATAACGTGCCAGAGCGCCATCATGGCGTGGTCCTCATGCACCACGTTATGGCAGTGGATGGGATACTTGCCCAGCCAGTCGCGGAAGCGGAAGAACAACTGCGCGCGCTCGTTGGGATGCAGTTGGGTCACGTCTTTGCGCCCCGTGTCCGCCGGCACCGTAGGCGCCACACGGTTGCGGCTCAGGATACGGTGTTCCTCCAGGTGGATGTGGACAGGGTGCGTCCAATCTCCGGTGAGATTGGTCAACAGCCACTGCTCCACGCTGTTCTGCTGAACCGCGAAGCGGAAGGTGTTGCAGTCCATGAACTGGCCGTTGATGGACCACTGGCCGTTCAAGCGGTCAAACTTGAATGTCCGTACAATCCGGGGTTCGGCGTGGGTGCTGGGCAGTTGGTAGAACGTCGGGTTGGTGGCCGGATCGACGCTGTCGTCGTTGACCGAGGAGCCGCTCACCCGGAACTGTAACAGGAGGTTGCCCTGTCCGGCTGGCAGAATCGCAGGAATGGTTGTGCCAAAATTACTGCTGCACTCCGCCGAAACGTCGCCTTGGCTGCCGATTTGACTATCTACGGGCACCGGGCCCTGGCCGTTGAGCTGGTTCAGGCGGTTTTCCAAGTAGATGGTTTTGCCGGCAAACTTCCGGAAGTCAATAATGACTTCTATGCGCTCGGCAGGGCCGATGCGGGCGCTAGTGACTTGCACCGGGTGGGGCAGAAGGTTGCCGTCCGTGCCAATCAGAAAGTACTGGTTGGTCGCGCTCAGGTTGTTCAGGTCGGTGAGGAAGAACTCATAGAAGCGTGACGGACCGCTATCCAGCATGCGGAAGCGGTAGCGGCGCGGTTCCACGTTGAAGAACGGCTGGATCTTGCCATTCACCAGGAACTTGTCGCCCAGAATGCCATCCAGGTTGAACAGATCGAACACCAACTGGCCGGTGGTCGGATCATAGACCTTGTCGTTAAAGACCAGCGGGATATCGTGTTGCGGGAAGTCGGGAAGGCGGAAGCCGGTGTCGTCGTTCCCAGTATCAAA
>WNFN01034669.1_pt1 | contig 12304 bp, 13 predicted proteins | sample 5400161 | NCBI WGS metagenome assembly WNFN01 (sample SAMN13153353, study PRJNA577476) | soil metagenome | isolation source: 80 cm saprolite on Douglas fir-dominated hillslope | place: USA:California | collected 2013-09-17
TACCAGCGCCGCCGCTACGACGATCACCACAGCTGCCACCAATGCGGCCACTTTAGGCCAGTACCACCAAGCATGGGCAGCAGCTTGGTCCCGTTCCGCCTTCACGGTAGCGAGAATACGTTCTTCCAGTCCCGGTCTGGCCTCGCCCGTATACTTTGCCAGGGCCATGTCGAGTTCGCGATCCAGAACTTCATCCTCGAACCGTCGTCCGTTTCTGTGTAGTTCTCCGGTAATCGGTTTTCGGCTATTGTCGTCTGCCATTTCCTCGGCCCACCACTTTCTGCTCACGAGCCCGGCCAGCTTCTCCCGCAGAATCTGCCGCGCCCGGAACACTCGCGACCGCACCGCCGCTTCGTTGATGCCCAACGTCGCCGCCACTTCGCGTGGAGACATCTCTTCAATCGTGGATAAAATCAGCGGTTCGCGCAGCTTCTCGGGCAAGGCCGCGATTAACTTCTCCAGCACGGCGCCGAACTGAGTTCCCAGCATGGCCGCGTCCGCCGGCACGCCCGATGACACAACTTCTTCGACGGGTTGCTCTGAATTCTCCAGCGGAATCTCCCTCCTCCGCCCGTACTGCTTGCTCCGGTCAACCGCAACCCGCCAGGCAATGCGCGCCAGCCATGTCTTAGGATCGTCCACGCCAGCCAGCTTGCGGCCGTAGCGCAACACCCGCACAAACGTTTCCTGCGTGGCATCCTCAGCGTCGTGGTGGCGGCGCAGCACAGCGTAGGCGATGCGATAAACCAGCCGCGCATGCTGCCGGACGAGGCCTTCTAGCACTTCGTCTTGACTTTGCCCCACCGTGGCGGCCTCGTTCCAGATCGCCTGTCCCACCACCAATCGTTTGCCCTCATTCATGAAGACCGCCATGGGACAATCTTTGTTTAGGAATTTTTCTGCAGGAGAGAACGTTCCTAGAGATAATGCTTGCAATGTGTAGGGCGGACACTCCCCTTGGCTACGCTAAGGGCAAGCTTGTCCGCCTGAACCATCCCGTGCAGAAAGCCTTAAAGGCTAAAAGACACGATGGATCCCTTGGCAGCCTATTCACAGCCAGCTTTTGGCGGACAAGAGTGTCCGCCCCACACAACCTGCCGCAACTTCGCCAGCCTGACTTCCAGTTGGCACTAGCCACTGGCTACCTTGTTCTAAAATCCCACCATCACCGGTTCCGGTTCCAGTCGAATGCCCCAGATTTCCTCGACGCGTTGCTGGATTTGATCTTTCAGGGCGAGCACCTCTGCTGCTGTGGCCCCGCCGCGGTTGACGATGGCCAGTGCATGTTTAGTCGAGATCCCTACGTGTCCTAATTCGTATCCCTTGGCGAAACCGGAACGCTCCACCAGCCACGCCGCTGAAACTTTCTGGCTCTTTGCCAAGGCGGGATAGCTGGGCACGGCCAATCCGCGAGTGCTCGCCCTTTTCTTCAGTTCCTCGTGCTGGCCCTCCGAGAGCACCGGATTCTTGAAAAATGAACCTGCGCTCTGGCAGTCCGCGTGTCCCGGGACAATCAGCATGCCCTTGACGGCGCGAATGTGCCGCACCGCCTCCCGAGTCTCGGCGAGCGACGGGGTGTATTCCCGGCCCTCGAAGTGCCGCTTGAGGTCGGCATAGCTAATGTTCGGCGTGGCGCCGGGATTGAGTGCGTAGGTCACGCGCAGAATGATGAAGCGTCCGCGCTCGGTCGTGTTGAAGATACTGTTGCGGTAGCTGAATTCGCAGGCTTCCTTGCACAGGTTGCGGACCTGCAGGTCCTTGAGATCGAATACCTGCACCGACTTAATCGTGTCCGCTACCTCTTGCCCGTAGGCGCCGACATTCTGCACCGGCGTTCCGCCGACGCTGCCGGGGATCCCGCTCAAGCACTCGACGCCGCCACCTTGCGCCATCACCGCATGCCAAACGAATCGGTCCCAGGATTCTCCAGCGCCCACATCGAAAAGCATCTTGCCGTCGTCCGAGCGAGCGCTGCGTTGGTCAATGCCTGGGATCGCGACTTTCAACATCAGTCCGGGCCAGCCTGCATCGGCGACCACCACGTTGCTGCCGCCACCTAGAACGAATAGCGGAAGATTTCGCAGCTGTCCAAAACTGACTGCTTCTTGAACTTCACCCAAAGTTTTCGCTTCGACGAAATAGCGGGCGACGCCCCCAACTTTGATCGTGGTCAGCGGAGCCAGCGCGACATTTTCCTGCAGCAACATGGATTGGAAACCGCGCTCTCCGTCAGTTCGCGGCGTTCATCCGGTGAACCGCAACTTAGTCGCAGAGCCGAGGCCAATTACACGTTACAATAGAAGTCGATAGCCTTAACGAGAGGAACAAATTTTATATGCCGATGTATCCCGAAATTATGGTTCTTCCCATGCGTGAAGAGTTGGCTCACCTGGGTATTGAAGAGCTCCGCACGCCGGATGAAGTGGATCGCGCACTGAAGGCTCAGCCGGGGACGACCCTGGTGGTGGTGAACTCCATTTGTGGTTGCGCCGCCGGACGCATGCGCCCCGCCGTGCGCATGGCTCTGACGAATGCCGCTGCGCGCCCCGACAAATCCTTTTCCGTCTTCGCCGGCCAGGATAAAGAGGCTACCGACCGGGCCCGTGGCTACTTCACTGGATATCCGCCGTCGTCGCCATCAATCGCCATCCTGCGCGACGGCCAGCTCGTTTACATGATGCCCCGCCGCGATATCGAAAGCCGGGAAGCTCCGGCCATTGCGGCCGATCTGAAGGCCGCACTGGATAAATTCTGCGCCAAGCCGGCCGCGGTATAAGAGCTACTTCTTAACCGGCGCGCTCACCATGAACGACTTCACCACGATGCCATTGGGCTGCACTCCCACGGGAATCATGGTCAGCAGGGAATACTCCGTCGGCTCCAGCTTCCGCGGCTTGCGCTTCTGGATGACGGTTACGTCCCCTGACTGCGTGTCGAGCACGAGTAAATAATTCTGATCCTGTGAGAGCGCCATGCCGTCGGGACGGCTGCCCACCGGCATTGTGGCCAGCCGCCGCCCAAGATCGATGTCATAAACGGCAACGCTGTCGGACCCGAAGTTGCTCACGTACAGACGCGAGTTGTCGAGGGTGACCAGGCCGTGCGATGGATGTTGCCCAATCACTTCGCTACTGCCGACTTCATCGTTGCCGGTCTCGATGATCGAGATGCTGTCGGAGTCGAAGTTGCACACCATTAACTCGCCGCCGTCGGGCTTAAGCGTCAGACTCACCGGCGTGCGCCCCACGTCGAGCAGGGCCAGCACATGGTCGTTTTTCAAGTCAATCGACGCCACCTGTCCTGAACCGGAGCACGCGACGAATGCTTTGCTGGAATCGGGCAGAATCGCGATGTCCTCGGGTTGCCGGCAGACAGGGAGCGTCGCTCGCACTCGCAGCAGCCAGGCGTCAATCAGGGAAACCGTATTGTCGCCGCGATTGCTTACGACAACCGTTGTGCCGTCGGGTGAAACGCGCGCCAGGCCCGGCGCCAGCCCCACCCGCACGTTGCCCACGACGCTGCGCTTTTCCAGATCAATCACGGAAATGTTCACCGAACCAGAGTTGGCCACGTAGGCACGCTTGCCGTCGCCCGACACGTCGATGAAGTAGGGTTTGCCATGCACGCCGATCGTCGACACCACAGCGTTCTTCTCGGCATCAATCACGCTGACGTTGTTCGAGCCGGTATTAAGCACGTAGATTTCATTCTTTTTACTGTTGGCGGCGATGCCGGTAGGGCCGGTCCCGACGACGATCGTCTTCGCCAGCTGAAACGTTCGCAGGTCAATCACGCTGACCGTATTGCTCTTTCCGTTGGTGACGTAGGCATACTCGCGGTAAGCCGGTCCGTAGTCCGGCAGCGCGCTCTCAGAGAAGTACCACCAGGCGAGCCCGCCCAGGATGGGGATGAAGACAATGATGAGGAGGAGCTTTCTCAAGGTAACGTCTGCTCAGGAGAAGAAGAAAGATTAGCAGAAGTGTGAGTTTGGGGCGTGCACGCTCGTCTCTTCGCTTGCGCTACGAAGGATTGTTCATCGCGGCTCGATCACCTTCAGCCCTCGCACTTGAACAAAATGACGCTTGTTGAAGGTTGCTACCGCTCTTCCGCGTTCCAATGCGGTTGCCGCCACGATGAGGTCATAAGAGCCAATCATTTTGCCGGAAGACTCCAGGGCCGCCCAGATCTGGGCATGCACCAAAGCCGTCGTCTCCGTGTAGGGAACCACCGGGAGTCTCTCGACAATTGCCCGCACATAACGTTCGCGCTTTACCCGGTGCGCGGCGGTGGCTCGTTCTACTCCATGCCACAGTTCCGCGACAGTGATGGCAGCGATTTCCAATTCCTGGCCTGTTTGAGTGGTCAACCATCCCACAAGGTCGAAGCTGCCTTTCTCGCCTTTGATGATCACATCGGTATCGATGATTATCGCCATCGATCTTTGGGAGGTTTCAAGGTTTTGCGCGCCGCCATCAGGTCTCGATGCCAGGCCCTGGCTTCGTCTTCCGACAGGTCTACCTGCCGCAGCGCCTCTGCCAATTCCGGGCCCGTACAAACCTTCTTGCCATCCGGAACAAGGCGTGCGACCGGCGAGCCATTTTTGAGCAGAACGAACGTAACATTTTGATAGTGCGCACGGTTCACGCAGTCGGCAAAATTACGGGCCGCCTCCGTGACCGAAATCGAAGTCGTTTTCATAAAATCAGATTATCAGATTATACACAACAAAGAAATTATCGTTTTGGAGATACCCGGACGAGAAAGACTACCAGAGTCCTACGAAGTGATTGCCGGGGTGCGCGAAATGGGCGCGATCGTGCCTTCATTGATGTCAACTACGTGCCCGTTGTGAATCTCTATTCGGAACTCTCTGTAATCTGTCTCGCCTTCGATTCCTGCCGAGAGGTATCTCAGCTTAATCCCGGCTGGCACCTCTCCGGATCTTCCTGCAAGTTGTCCAACCGGAAAGAGCAGCTTCACCAAGTCACCGCTTCGGACTATTGTTCTCTGGTTCATTTGGTGTTCGTCGCGGAGCGTGACCACGTGGTTCTTTATTTCCACCACATTCGCGCTCAAGTTCGCAACCAGAATCCTCAGAGCAATCGGGGAATGGGGCATCGGCGACCCCGATCCCTGATCAAGCTCCAACCAGCAGTCTAGGTAGATGCGACGGCCAGCCTCTGCAACGGTCTTTGTGAAGTCAGCATTGCTTTGTCACGTCGGCGTAGTCCTTGGTGACCTTTAACAAGCCTAGCGTGGCTAGGAAGCTTAGGACTGCGGCTATTGCCTGGACGCGCGTAGGGTCATGTCTAAAGTAGGTCAAGGCACCTAGGGCAGCTATGCCAAAGAGCAACAGAATCAGATTGTAGGAAGTGCTCCTCACACAGTGCCGCCATCCTGCTTGGATTCTATCCCAACTTTAGCAGTGGCCTTAGGCATTGGGAGGGCGAGCATCTAATTGGTATCGTTGCAAGCGGAGAACGCTATGAAACGTCGCGAGTTGTTGCTCCTTGCTCCATGCCTGCTCCTCACGTGCCTATCTGCACATCCCCAAAGCGAGTTTGACGGGGACTTCTGGCTGTCGAAATCAAAAGATGCCAAGATACTTTATGTCGTCGGCTTCGTTGACGGCCGCAATCATGGAATCAACGAAGCGGAAGAGGCGCTTGGCACGAAGGTCGAAGACCCCCGGCTCTCGAAGCTGGCGTCCCAAGTGACGGTCGGGCAGATCGTAGATGGAGTTGATGAGCTCTACAAAGACTGGCGAAACCGGAAGGTTCTGCTCAGGCACGCGATGGAGTATGTCGTGGACGAAGCACAGGGCAAGGACGACTCCAAATTGCTACTCTTCATGCGGCAACTCGACTCACAACAGCACAAGTGAAGAGAACGGCACTTAGAATTCAGCAAAGGGTGTAGCGGTCGGCCTATCTCTCATCCAGATTCTCTGGGTCAGGACAAGGCCTTCCGTCATGTCCATCTCGAAGGTGATCCTTCAGAGCGGCCAGGCTCGCTAGTTCCTCACCACTCCAGCCTTCGCCGCGTTCACGAGACCATCTACCGGCTCGGATAAGCCTGCTTTCCAACCGATGCCGGCTCCGGCATTCCAATCGCCGGTACGGTCCTGCCTACCACCGCCGCAATCTGCCGCACCTGCGTCATCAACTCATCGAATTGATCCGGGAACAGCGATTGTGGACCGTCCGACATGGCCTGATCGGGCTGGTTGTGCACTTCCACCATCAGTCCGTCGGCGCCCACGGCCACCGCAGCGCGCGACATTGGAGTGACCTTGTTGCGCTTGCCCGTCCCGTGGCTGGGGTCGACGAAAATCGGCAGATGACTGAGCCGTTGCACCGCCGGAATCAGGCTCAGATCAAGCGTGTTGCGGGTATGGTCGGCAAACGTCCGCACGCCGCGCTCGCAAAGCGCAACGTTGTAGTTGCCTTCGCTCAGGATGTATTCGGCCGCAATCAGGAACTCTTCCAGCGTTGCCGACATACCGCGCTTCAGCAGTACCGGCTTCCTGGCGCGTCCGGCACGCTTGAGTAAAGAAAAATTCTGCATGTTGCGGGCACCGATCTGAATTACGTCGGCATACTCTTCCACCAGGTCGAGCGACTCGTTATCGATGGCCTCGGTGATGATCTTCATCCCATACTGCTGACGGATTTCGGCCATGATGCGCAGGCCTTCCTCGCCGAGTCCCTGAAAAGAATAAGGAGACGTGCGCGGCTTATAGGCTCCGCCGCGAAAGAACTGCGCTCCGGCCCGGTGCACGCGTTCCGCCACGGCAAAAGCCTGCTCGCGGCTTTCGATAGCGCACGGTCCGGCGACAATGGCCAGCCCGGGACCGCCGATCGTGGCCGCCGTCCCCGGAAAACGAATAATCGTGTTGTCCTGTTTGATGTCGCGGCTTACCAGCTTGTAGGGTTTCATTTCTTCCAGCGTGCCCTGCTCCACCTCGCCCTTGTTGCCGGTAATGCCAATGGCGGTGCGCTGCGCGCCCGGCATGGCGTGCGGACGGTAGCCCAGTTTCTCAATTTTCTCGCAAACCGCGCGCACCTGCTCTTCGGTAGCGTGAGCCTGCATGACGACTAACATAGATTCCTCTTAGCGACGCACTGTGAGGGCAGGGACCGTGTGGGGACGGGCTCTCTCGCCCGTCTAAGTCGAGCGAAAAGCTCGACTCGGTCCTCGCCGCCCTCCACGGGGCCGAGTGGTTCAAGTGTACCGTCACCACTGCTGCCCCGCAAACGAAGCGCCGCAGGACACAGAGACGTTGCAAGCAACGTCTCTACGACAGTTCTGTTTTGGAACCTGTTGCCCGCGTTCTCTTTCGCAAGCGTCTCCCCGTCGTCCGCGGCAGCGCAATCCAAGAACGTTCCATCAACGTCCCTATAGCGAGCAACGCTATACTTCCTTCATGCCTCGCTCCATGGCCCGCGAACAGGACATTCTCCGTCGCCGGCCGCCGAAACGGCCGCCCAGCTTGACTTCCCGCCGCATCGGTATTCACACCTCTTCCGCCGGAGGCGTACACAACGCCGCCGAACGCGCTTACCGCCTGGGCTGTAATGCCTTCCAGATCTTCTCCTCCAGCCCCCGCCAGTGGGCTCCGTATGAGCTGGGCGAACTGCAATGCTCGGAGATGAACCGTCTTCGCGCTCGCTACAACCTGAAGCCTTTGGTCATCCACACCAACTATCTGGTGAACCTGGCCAGCTCGAACGAGCTATTCCTGCAAAAATCTATGGAAGCGTTCCGCGGCGAGGTGGAACGCGCTCTATCGCTGCGTGCCGAATATCTTGTCCTGCACCCTGGATCATTCCGTGGCGCTGACCGTGAGCAGGGACTGTTGCGCACTGCCGCCGCGATCGCGGCATCCACGCAAGGCCTCGACCTCGCAAAAGCGGGCCTGACCATCCTGATCGAGAACACCGCCGGAGCCGAATTTTCCCTCGGCGGCAGCTTCGAGCAAGTCGCCGAGGTGCTCGACCGCCTGCGTGAGATCGTCCCCGTTGCCGCCTGCATCGATACCTGCCACACCCACGTCGCTGGATATGACATCGTCAGCGAAGCAGGCCTCTACCAAACGCTGCAGCATCTTGACGCCACCGTCGGCCTGAACAACGTCAAGGTCTGGCACTGCAATGACGCCAAAGCCGCCCGCGGCTCGAAGCTCGACCGCCACCAGCACATCGGGAAGGGAATGATCGGCAAAGAAACCTTTCGCATTCTGCTCAACGACCTGCGGCTGGCCCATGCCGCCTTCATCGCCGAAACGCCGATAGACAAGCCAGGAGACGATCGGAGGAATGTGGACACGCTGAAAAAGTTGGTCGGAGCAGGTTCCAAAACAGAACTGTCGTAGAGACGTTGCTCGCAACGTCTCTCTGTCCTGGGGCACGGTGCGTGATAATGGCAAAGCCCGACTTTTGAATTTCCGTGTGACGCGTGACCCTCTACCAAGACAAATCCCGGATTGAATCCGCCCGTTTTCGCGACTGGGACTATCGCTCGCGGCTGGTATTTTGTCACCATCTGTGCACAGAAGCGCGCCTGCATCTTCGGAGATGTTGCAGACGGCGAAGTCCAGCTTTTTCGCCTCGGGCGCACTGCAGAGTCGGAATTGCAGAGCTTGTACATGCCTTACCAGAACGTTCAAATTGATTCTCTCGTCGTGATGCCAAATCACGTGCACGCCATTGTGGCGATTGATGGTGAGCACTGCTTCTCCCCGAATTTGTCGTCTGCTACATCTGCCAAAACTGCGGATTCATGTTGCGGTCCGCCTCGAGCAGGTTCTCCATCCGCCATCATTCGCTCCTACAAAGCGGGAGTTACCCGGAATTGCCGAGCACTCGGTCTGAGGACATGCATCTGGCAGCCCCGCTTCCACGACCACCTCCTTCGCGGAGATGCTGCGATAAGCGCCGTCCGCGAATACATCAGGAACAACCCCACCAACTGGTCGAAGGACAAAGAAAATCCATCGTAAGATACAGAACCATCCGTAGAGACGTTGCTCGCGACGTCTTTCTCCCGGGAGACGCGGCCGCAAACGGCACACCCGAGCGCTATCTTGATCAGGCACGTAACACTCGGACGTCCGTGCTCATGGCCAGAGAGACGTAACAAGTTACGTAACAAGTTACGTCTCTACGACACATAGGCGCTCGTTGTAAAATCAAAGTTTACCTACTGCCGACTTTCTCGATCTATGCCGCCGCAAGAAAAATCGGAAACCACCACCGTGACCCGCAGCGGGCCAACCGAGCCCCGCTCCGATCGTCTCCACGACGAGCGCTACGACCCTCATCCCGTCGAGGAAAAATGGTTTCAGCGCTGGCAGCAGGATGCCTCGCTCTACGCCGCCGAGCCGGATTCGACCAAAAAGAAATACTACGTGGCCGAAATGTTGCCCTATCCCTCGGGCGCGCTGCACATGGGGCACGTGCGCAACTACGCTATCGGCGACGCACTCGCCCGCTACATGTGGATGAACGGCTACAACGTGCTTCACCCCATGGGATGGGATTCGTTCGGCTTGCCTGCGGAGAACGCGGCCATCTCGGCGAACGTGCCACCGCGGCAGTGGACGCTCAGCAATATCGCAAAAATGAAGGCGCAGATGAAGCGCCTGGGTTTCGCCTACGATTGGTCGCGCGAGGTCACCACGTGTTTGCCGGAATATTACCGCTGGAACCAGTGGTTCTTCCTCAAGTTTTACGAGCACGGCCTGGCCTACCGCAAGATGAGCAAAGTCAACTGGTGCCCGAAGTGCTGCACCGTTTTGGCCAACGAACAGGGTTCCTCCGCATCACCAGGTATGCCGATGAGTTGCTGCGCGATCTCGACAAGCTCGACGGCTGGCCGGAAAAAGTTCGCACCATGCAGCGCAACTGGATTGGCCGCAGCGAAGGCACGCTGGTGGATTTCAAGCTCGCTGATGCCAAGAGCGACGGCCCTTCCGGCTCGACCATCAGCGTATTCACAACGCGTGTAGATACGATTTTCGGCGCGACTTCGGTCCAGCTTGCGCCTGAGCACCCTATCGTCGTCCAGCTCGCCGCGTCGAATACCGGCCTGCGCGCGAAAGTCGATCAGCTTATTGCCGAGCAGCGTAAGGCCAAAGAAGCCGGAGACATCGGCGAAATTGAAAAGCACGGCGTGCCCACCGGTAGTTACGCGATCAATCCGTTCAATGGTGAGAAGGTTCCCATCTGGGTGGCGAACTACATCCTCATGGATTACGGTACCGGCGCAATCATGAGCGTGCCAGCGCATGACGAGCGCGACTACGAGTTTGCACGATGAACGGGTCACTGGTCAACTCCGGACCCTGCAGCGGCCTCACCTGCGAAGATGCGATCAAAAAGATGTCCGCACACGCCGAGAAGAACGGGTTCGGCAAGGCCGCTGTCACCTATCGCCTGAAAGACTGGGGCATCTCACGCCAGCGCTATTGGGGAACGCCGATCCCCATGCTTTACTGCGAGAAAGACGGCATCGTCCCCGTCCCGGAAAAAGATTTGCCCGTGATCTTGCCCGAGGCGGTCGACATCGCGCACGCCGTTGGATCGCCTCTGGGCGGTTTGCCTGAGTTCGTCAATGCGACTTGTCCCAAGTGCGGCGGTCCCGCGCACCGCGAAACCGACACCATGGACACGTTCGTCGACTCGTCGTGGTATTTCTACCGCTACACCGACGCGCGCAATGACAAAGCCCCCTTCGACGCGAAGACCGCGCAGTACTGGTTCCCCATCGATCAGTACATCGGCGGCGTTGAACACGCGATTTTGCATTTGATCTACTCGCGCTTCTGGACCAAGTTCATGCGCGACATGGGCCTCATTACGAATGATGAGCCCGCCGAGCGCCTTTTCACCCAGGGAATGGTGATCAAGGATGGGGCGAAGATGTCGAAGAGTTTGGGCAACGTCGTGAGCCCGGATGAGATGGTCGCGCGTTACGGCGCCGATGCCGCGCGCCTCTACAGTTTGTTCGCCGCGCCTCCCGACCGTGACCTCGACTGGCAGGACTCGGGCATTGAAGGCATCCGGAAGTTCTTGGGGCGGCTATATCGCGTGGTGACAGACCGGAGTCAGCCGTCGCCTGGTCCAAGCGAGCTGCCGGTCGAGAGTAGGCGCGGGCCTGCGGCCAGGACGCTTCAGCGAAAACTACATCAGACGATTAAGCGGATCTCCGACGATTTCGACGGACGCTGGCACTTCAATACGTCAATTTCGGCTCTGATGGAACTCAACAACCTGCTGTCGAGCATGGCGCAGGATGTTTCTTCCGGGAACATCCCAGCTGAGGATTTGGCGGAGACCAAGAGAGTGCTCGTCCTTTTGCTCGCGCCATTCGCTCCCTATCTGGCGCACGAACTCTGGGAGATGCTCGGCGAAAAGGGAAACCTGCTCAAGACTCCATGGCCGAAGTACGACGCTGCGCTCGCGAAGGAAGAGGAACTCGAAGTCCCGGTGCAGATCAACGGGAAACTGCGCAGCCGCATTGTTGTGCCCGCCGACTCAACCCAAGACTTCGTTATCGAACGCGCGCTCGCGGATGAAAAAATAAAGTCAGCCATCGCCGGCAAACAGATCGTCAAGAAGATCTACGTCCCTGGCAAGCTATTAAACATTGTGGTGAAGTGACGGTACCCACAGGGCCTAACGACGGCGCATGCGATATCCTGAGTACGCATGGCCCGCATCTCGCCCACGCTCGAAGGTTTCCGCGCGGCCTGGCGGCGACCCTCGCTCGCGCTCGCTGAAATCGCTTGGCGCTGGACGGTGGGCGCAACAACTTGTGCGCTCTTCCTCTTCGGATTTTTCGAATACCTGCGCACCTTGCCGGTGACCAATGGCGACCTCCTTTTTCTGCGGACGAGGCAGCCTGTGCTGATTGGACAGGCGATCTCCCACATCCTGCGTGGCAGTCTGGATCGCGCGGCCCTGGCCGGGCTGGTTGCGGCCGTGGTGCTCTGCTTTGTATGGATCGTCGTCGCGTCTGTGGGAAGAAATCTTACGTTGCGAGCTTCGCTCGAATACTTTGCCTCGCGTAGAGAGGTTACTGGGAATTTCTCTAAAGAAGATGGGGGTGTGCCCTCGCAAGATCGGGGGACAGGGACGCAGCCACTACGCGCACTCTTCGGCCTCAACTTTTTTCGAGCAGCGGTAGTGCTTGCGGCTGTCCTCGCTTTCGAGGGCGCCGCGATCCTTGCCCGCTTTGCTTCTTCACCTGAGCACCCACGGCCTGGGCTGGTATTTCTGCTATTTCTTCCGCTGGCGGGCCT
>WNFN01204737.1_pt1 | contig 12304 bp, 19 predicted proteins | sample 5400161 | NCBI WGS metagenome assembly WNFN01 (sample SAMN13153353, study PRJNA577476) | soil metagenome | isolation source: 80 cm saprolite on Douglas fir-dominated hillslope | place: USA:California | collected 2013-09-17
AGTCCGTTCCAACGGACGCCGCGATCGCGGCGTCCGTTGGACTCTCCTCGCCGGCCTCCGGCGGCCGCACGTCCATCGCGCGGAAGTTGTACTCGACGACTCCCGACTGCTCCTGCTCCTTGGTGTGCGCCACCTGGAAGTCGTAGTTGAAGTCGTTGCCGAACGACGACGCCCAGGGGAAGTTCCAGCCCATCCGCTGCTTGTACGCCTGCAGTTTCGCAAGCGGAGCCCGCGACACCGCGCAGAGCGTGACGTCGTGATTGGCGAGGTGGACGACGGAGCCGTTGAAGCCGTCGGCGATCGCCGAGCAGGACGGGCACCCTGCGGTGTACTCGGGCCCGAACATGAAGTGATAGATGAGCAGCTGCGAGCGTCCTTTGAACAGATCGGCCAGCGACACCGTGCCCTCGTCGGTCTCGAAGCGGTACTCCTTGTCGATTCGGACCCAGGGCAGTTCCTGCCGCCGCCGCGCCAGTTCGTCGCTGCGCCGCGTCAGCGCCTTCTCGGCCTCGAGCAGCTCCAGCCGGGCCGCAAGCCACTCTTCACGTGTTCCGGTCTTGTGATCGGTCATAGTTTCTCTCCTTCTTGTCGTGACATTCTTGTCGTTCCAACGGTAAATCCCAACATTAAATGGGATTTACTCAATTCATTCATGGCTCAATCCTTTCATAAAGATACATTACAGTTCTATATCTTTTCTGGTTATCCGGTTGTTCGATCTGGCTTTGTTCACGCGATGAACGCTCTGGCGAAACGACGAACGGCATCCAGGTGGGTTGCATCAGAGAAATGGATCACGAGTTCGCCGATATCTGCGGTGCTTGTTCATTTGCTCCAGCGATCGAAGCCGGTGACGCTGACGCTGGCCCTCCTGCTCGTTCCGGTTGCTTTCCCTCAATCAATAACCAGGCACTTAATGCGCTCAGCACAGCCAATGCTGCGCCAAGCAGCGAAACGAGACGAAAAGCGCTCACAAATGACTCATCGATCGCTCGCTTGAGCGCCGCCTGCGCCTCATCGCTCACAGTGGTGGGGATAGTGATGCCAGCCAGCCTGGTGCGCTGCGCATCAATCAGCTGTTGCACGCTGGGGGAGAGATGCAGGGTCGCCAGGTGGCTCTCCAGGCTGCTCGTGAAGACCGCCAGGGCTACAATCCCGAAGACGGCAATGGCCAGCAGCCCGGCTGTGCGCGAGACCGCATTATTGATGCCAGAAGCAATTCCGGCATGGCGTTGCTCCACCGCCCCCATCACCGCGGTGGTAAGCGGAGCGACGGTGATGGTCATGCCCATCCCCATGACGAGCACCGCCGGGAAAAAGGTGGTCCAGTAGCTGCCTGGGCCGCCTGTGATACCGGGCAGCGCAAAGAGGGCAAAGCCGACGGCGGTGATCAGGGGTCCGACCACCAGCGGGAGCTTTGCGCCGTAGCGGTGCACCAGCCCTCCGGCCCAGCGCGAAAGCAGAAACATCAGCAGAATGAACGGCACGAAGGCCGCACCCGCAAAGGTGGGAGCATAGCCCTGCACTTGAATGGTGCCGAGCGACGCGCTTCTACCAGCAGGAAGGCGAGCAGGGCGACGACACCAATCACCAGCGTGCCCAGCACCAGCGTATTGCCGAAGCCCAGGGAGCCTGCCTCTATCAGCCCGTACACGAGCGCTCCTAATCCCAGCGTCACCAGCAGCGTCCCCCACCAATCCAGTCCTCCGGAAGCATCGGGATCACGGCTCTCGGGAACTCGCCAGAACAGGACAGCCAGCACGACTGCCGCCAGCGGGACATTGAGAAAGAAGACCCAGCGCCAGGAGGCGTACTGCACCAACACGCCCCCAAGCACCGGACCCACCACGGTGGTGAGCGCGGAAAACCCCGACCAGGTGCCAATGGCTCGTCCGCGCTGCTCGTCGCTGAACGAGGCGCTGATAATCGCCAGGCTGCCAGGCACGAGCAGGGCAGCCCCGATGCCCTGCACGGCTCGCGCCAGGATCAGGGACAGCACCGTGGGCGAGAGGCCACCCCAGATGGAGGCAAGGATGAAGACCGAGATGCCAATGGCAAAGATGCGCCGCCGCCCAAAGTGATCACCCAAGGATCCTCCCACGAGAATGAGCGCGGCCAGGAAAAGCGCATAGGTTTCCACAATCCACTGGACATCAGCGGTCGTGGCGTTGAGGTCTCTCTGGATGATCGGCAGTGCGACATTGACGACGGAGCCATCGATAAAAGCCATGCTTGATCCCAGGATGGTGGCGACAAGCACCCAGACCCCAACATGTGGGGTGCAGGGCAGAGCCTTAGGGGCAGAGCGAATAACTCCTTCATCACAAGGCGATTTCACGAAGGTGGCCATGTTTCTGTCCTTTCTCGTTCCCGAAACGGGTGTATGAGTTTCCTGGTTGTTCCAGAACGGATGCCCAGGTGTTTCACGCTTTACATTCTATTATCTCTTTGGAAAGTGCCAGAGAAGTCGATGGCTCTTCTCCTCCTCATCACTAAAACTGAGGGAGTTCCGATTCTGTGGCTCACCCGCAATTTATGTGAAAGCTCTAGCATATATGAGAAGCGGGGACAGATGAATCGGTTCCAACTAGGGCCCCTTTTCTTTGTGTTCCATCGCTTGCTTCAGATTCACAGGAATCGCGGGTGAGCCACAGAATCCTGGGATGTACACGCTGTCTACCACGAAGCGGGCCAAATGGTTGGGTGGCAGACAGTCGCCCAGCCGCACCGTCAGATCGAGTACCCGGTCGTCGTCCACCTTTTTGAATGTTCTACTCATATTCTCACTCAAAATCGGCAAAGTCTGCCGATTGCTCTCTTTACCACTCCAGCAGGTTGCCTTAGCGCCCCCAGCGAGGTATTGCGACAGGTTCTCTGAAACCCTATGAGTCTCAACATTGCAATACACTCACTTTCATTGCTCTCGCAAGAGCATCAGCAAAAAGCTGCACAGCGTGAGGTGCATACGCCAACCACAATCCCGGTTCCACCAGTTCCAATTCCATCAGGCACAACGTGCCTGCCTCATCCTGAATGAGATCAACGCGGGCATAGAGAGGAGCAACAGGCAGAAGGCCAAGGATCTTTCGCGAAAGAAGCAATTCATCCTCTTGCGGAACGATGAGCCGATCCTGGCCAGAGAGGTCCAGGTCGAGAGCTGGCATCCGTTCAATCGCATGTGTACATTGCCCAGCGATGAAGATCAGAGAGCGTTCGTGCGAACTGGTCACCGTGGAGAGAAAAGGTTGCAGCAACATATCGGCAGTCGAGAGCAACTGGTCGAGATGGGCCTGGCCAGCCTGGACCGTCTCCACTGTCACCAGCATGGTCGCGTACGCGCTGGCAGAGACAGCAGGTTTAATGATGACCTTTGGCCAGCCGTGCTGCTTCATCAAGACAGCAAGATCGGAGTAGCTCCAGCGGGTTCCAGAGGTCGTGAAGGCGCGCAACGCCCTCGGCCCAGGCGAGAAAGGTGGAACGCTGATGATGGTAGTCCCAGGTTGAGCGAATCACGGTGACTTTGGGCAGGGACCAATCCACACTCGGATCGTTCCATACCACAGGCCGCGCGCGCAGACCACGCTCTGCCAGCGCGGGAATGAGCAGGGCGTTATCGGCATCCAGATCGGGTAACTGTGTGTAGGTGGCAAGGGCAATGTCTATCATGAAGAACACACGTCTCCTTTCTCTATTGTTGAGGTGGTAACGATAGTGTCACACAAAAATCGTATCGTATGAAGACGATGCAACCAGTTTTCAGCTCTCAAGTCTACCAGCAGAGACGAGGGGCATCTGCTTCTCTCCGACAAACTGCTAGACCCCTGCTGCCTCCAATGACGACCACATGTTTGCCGCGCAAGCGCGGTGTCTTGCTCACGTCATTCATCGCACGATCCTTTCTTTTCTGAAAGAGGCAGAACTGGTCTGCCTCTTTCAGAAGATACAACTGGCTTGCGCACCTCCGTCTGCAACGATCGCTGGAACGAAGCCTAGCAGGCAAGGGAAACCCATCTGCGTACCCAACGAGCGAGGCCGCCAACACCAGCACGTCATGCTTTCTGGCCATGGCATCCGCTCTTGCCTGGCTTGCTCTTCGGCTCCGACCCACTCCGCCTTCGCCTCCCGCTATGCTTCCCGGAACCTCACGCCCTTCCCCTCATCATCCCTGGAAACGAGCCGTCGTTTCCTGTCCAAAGTGGTCTACAAAAAAGTGATGGGTATCCCCACCAAGCGGGTGAGCGTCAGTTTTTTGCATAAATGCGGACCACGGCGAAGCCGCTGCTGGTCTTCAGCTGGCTCGTCGGGAGAGCGCGATCAGCGGAAACTGGCGGGTGGTCTTGGCCTGGTGCTCGGCGAGAATGGGATAGCATTGCACGGCCTTGGTCCACAGCCGCTCCCGCTCTGAAGCTTCTGTGACCACAGCGATGGCGTCGAAGGTCTGGGTCCCGACCTCGACGGTGACTTGCGGGTGCGCCACCAGATTGTGATACCAGTCCGGGTGAGTGGGTGCGCCACCGTTGGACGCCCAGACGAGCAGGCGATCGCCATCGGGGAGATAGCCCATCGGCGTGATGCGGTTGTAGTCATTTCGAGTGGTCATGATCCCTCCTGTTGGTGTAATTGACACATGCCCATCCTCTTCATCATGCGAGACTGCCCGATCAGTCTTCCCCACGACGCCGCGGCCAGGATCAGCAGCAGCGCCAGAAAAAGCGGATATGCTCGTTGCAAACGCATATGCATAGTACACTTGTTTATCCTGTTTATCATGAACTGTACTCCTCGATCACGACCAGCCCCGCTCCAAGCCGGAGGCAAGCTCGGGTTGAGTGCCTCCCCCGACCGGTTCATCGGAGCTGGCCTCCTTTCTGCTCCGAATGGAGAGAGGGAACTGGCCGCCGCGCTGCACACCACTGCGGCGGCGGTGCTGATCGAGAGATCACGACTGGTTTTGGCCGCCGTCTGGGGCGGTGGCCCTGGTGCCGAGGTCATCGGAGCGTCCGGCCGCAAGCCGGGACCATTGGGCGGTGGGACGTCCGTTGGTGCGGTATGTTTGTTCGCCGGTGAATTCCCACCTTTGTGGCCAGCCGGCGGGCGAGTCCTCCCACGGCTCCTGCCGCCCATATACGGTCCTGTCCAACAACACATAGCCGGGAGCCATCACCTCGACACCGCGGCCGTTGGTCCAGTAGGTCTCGAACACGCGGTCTTCGTGCCGCAGGTAGCACACCAGGTAGAACCAGTTGACCTGACGCCCAGCCAGCAGAGCCTCGGCGGAGTCTTGCACCGAATACCAGGGCACCTCCCAGCCCATGAAGTCGCGGTAGCGGACGCTCTCCTCGTAGGGGCCCTGGCAGAACGTGGCGTAGGTGACGTCGCGGGAATGCAGATAGGACAGCTCGCGGACCTGTCCGTTGTATAAGGTGCAGCCCTCGCACTGTTCGGCGGCGGGTCGACCGGTGTACCACATGTGATAGTAGGCGATCAGCAGCCGTCGGCCCTCGAAGACCTCCAGCAGCGTGACCGGCCCATGTGGGCCGATCAGCGGAATGGTGGAGTCTACCTCCACCATCGGTTGTCGCCGACGGGCCACCGCAATCGCGTCACCTTCGCGAGTGTGCGCCTTTTCCCGAACCCGCAGCTGGTCCAGTTCCGCCTGATAGGTGGCCCGGTCGACCACCGCAGGCATCCCCAGTGTGTCGGTGTCACCGGCAGCCGGCCCCCCGACGTTCTTCGACTCATCCTTCATGATTCTCTCCTTCTGTCGTTATAACAATTTGGCCTCAATCGCTGGCAGATCCTGTCCGAGCGCCCGCGCCTTGACCATCTCCAAGTACTGTTGCACCCGCGGATTGAGCACCCACTGGCGCAACAGCGTATCGACCACCACGCGCTGCTCCGCCTGGATAACGGGCGCTTCCTGCTTGTGGCCACACATCACCGTTCTCCTCCTTGCAGGAAGCATACCATCGTTCGCGCAAATTTACCCGCACCTCCTGAGCTCGGCTTTGAGCCAACACCAGGGAACACGCCACGGGGAGCACGCCGGATGCTCCGTCTCTTTCTGCGAAGCCGACACGTTTCACGTTTCGATAGGCTGACCCCCTTTCTCAGTGCTTGTCCTTTCTGCCAGACAAAAGATGCTAGTCGCCTTTGGAGATGAGCTCATTCTTCTTATAAGTGAGGAACAGTGTCCTCAGCTCCAAAGATCGCAAGTTCATGAAAAATCATCTCATCTATCACCACATTACATGCCTGCGGCGTTCCATGGGAGTGCAGCGGGCACGACAATCACGAGTGCGCCATAGAGGATCAGAACCAGAGCCGCGAATTGGGCGATGCGCGTCCCCAGCGGGAAAACTTTTTCCGCGAAGATCAGCGCAGTGAGGAGCGCCATCGCCGCAATGTTCATGATGCCCAGGGGAAAAAGCAGGACGAAGAGCAGCCAGTTGCATCCCAGACAGTCGATGCCATGCTCCAGGCCCATGCGAAAGGAGCCAGCAGGACCATCACACCAGCAATGGAGGATGAAATCCTGAGGCGTGCGGCATTTCGCCAGGCAGGCATGTTTGAGCGGGGTCAGCTGGTACAGCCCGGCGAGCACGAGAATACCGCCGCCAATGCGGGCCGCGTTCATCATGATCCAGGGAACCTGCTGGGCCAGTTCCGAGGTCGCGAGCGCACCGAGATATGAAAGCCCCCCGAAGAGCGTCCAGATCAGCAGGTACGCGCCCACGAAGACCCATGTGGGCATAACGGCGCGTTCTCCGCAGTGGCGGTCACGCTGGGCCCGCGCGAAGACCAGGATCATCGGTGCAACGGTGGGAAACATCATGGCGATCATCATGACCACCCAGATCGCCAGAAACAACGCGGCTCCCATCCCCATCGTCAGTCCCATGCCCATCCCGTTCATTGTCCTGGACTGCCAGATCAGAATCGCCCACGACGCGGCGGCCAGGATCAACAGTGGTGCCAGGATGAGGGTACGTTCCCGTTGCAAACTCATAATGCTCTCTCCCAATCCTTTGCAAGAAAGGCTTTTCGTGCGGAAAGCCACTCATCGTGTGAAACGACTGGATGATTCTTCATGCCATTAAGGTTGTTTTTCATGTCCTCTCCTCCTGTGGCTCGTTTCTGTCTTCTGTTCAGAAACAACGCTTTGGGATCTACAAGGGTCTGCCCTTTTTTGAGCCATGCCCTGCGATCACCCTTTCAGTTCTGATGACCGAAAAACTCTGCTTAGTTGATCTCTTCCACCTCGACATACCCGGCTGGCTTCGGTATCCTTGTCTCAAGCACTTCTATCCAGCCCGATTCGAGAACCTCGCTGATGCGCTCATCAGAGTTTCTCAGCATCGCGAGATGGTCGAGCGCGTGCGCGAGGACGTGGTTCACTTCGATCTTTTCAGGTGGATGTAAGTGGTCGCCTCGCGCCTGCTCCACCTTCCCCAGACGACGTGCCATAATGCGATCGCTGGCAATCCGCTTGTAACTCCAGGCGCGCTGGGGCATCACCACCAGGTAGGTGAGAATGACGCGTTCGGTTCGCTGGCAATAGCGCCATGAGGTGGAGTGAACAATGGATGCCTCCGGCTCAAACAGGTCGCCAAAACAGCGTTCGAGATGCGCTAGAATGGCATCACTTGGGTGCGTCCCGGTTTGATGAGGCACAAGCCAGGGCTGTGCCTCATCATCTTCACAGCGGTACAGCACTACGACCTGCTCCGCCTCCAATGTGACAGGCAGGATTTCATACCAGATTGATGTCATTCTACGTTCCGTGCTTCTGGGCATGTCACGCGCTTCGTAGCCGAGCGCCAGCTGGTCGGAGCCACTCATGGTCTTCAGCTTTCTTGTCGGGAGAGCGCGATCACCGGGATCTGGTGGGTCGTCTTCGCCTGATACTCGGCCAAAAATGGGTACACCGCCACTCTCTGGGTCCACAGCCGATCTCGCTCCGCATCTGCGGTAACAACAGCGATGGCGTCGAAGGTTTCGGTCTCGACCTCGACGGTGACGTGCGGGTGCGCCAGCAGATTGTGATACCAGTCCGGGTGCGTCGGTGAGCCACCGTTGGCGGCGAACACGATCAGGCGGTCGCCATCGGGCATATATCCCATTGGAGTCGTGTGACGCTTTCCACTCCTGGCCCCGGTGGTCTTGAGCAGGAGCAAAGGCGTGTGTTCGAAGTACCCACTAACTTTGCCCCCATGTGCACGAAACTCCTCAATCAGGCGGCGATTGTAATCATTCATCTCTCTCATGCTCCTTCCTGTTGAATGCTCGTCTGGCTCTCCAGGCCAATTTATCTCCTTCGCGTACACATTTCACATTTCGATATGCTGACCCCTTGAATGGTCCACAACGTCACGCTCCTCATCCGTTGCCGGCTGCTTGACAGGTTTGCACTTCTCTGTTGGTTACTCAAGACATTACTCATAGGTCTTCTCCTTCTCTTTTCTGAAGTAATCTGTTCCATGAATCCGCCCGCTTGCTAGTGAAAACCGTCCCACTGTTGTCGCCGTTGCCACTCCGGGCTGTCGATACTGTCCCTGCTGTCCGCCCCTCGGCGTAGAGCCGTGCGAGCAAGAAGAATCAGCGCAAGAACGAAAAGCATGAGTTCCATAGCGCCCTCCTTTGGCTGCTTTGTGCCTGATCCGGTAGATCCCTCTAGAAAGTGATTGCACGCTCACCCTGAGCTTGGAGAGACTTCGCCGCGCCTCTTTTTCCGCCATGGACCACGCCCCTTATGTGTACCCCCTGTTTTGAGTCGGTATGATGGGTAGCATACCTCCACCTGGAACCGCACTCTTGACGGGAGGCGAAGTCGTTCGCTGCGGGCTAAAAACGCCAGCGGGTCGCGCCGTAGGGCTCGTCCGTGCCCAGGCCGAAGATGGTCACAGGAACAACTTCGTAGACGTCGTATGGAGGCGGACCCGTGCCTGGCGCTCCGTCATCGGCGTAGAAGACGCTATGGCGCACCGTGGGGTGCCATCCCTGCACCGCGTAGGCGTCGGCGATCCGCTGTAGCCTGGTTTCGTCGCTCACCTTCCTGGCCTCGCCTTCGATGACCAGATCGAGTCCTGAGCTTGCGACGGTGATGACGCAGTGCGCATTCTGCGCGAGATTCTTACTCGTGCGCGTGGTGGTGCCTGCCACAAAGTAGAAGGCACCATCCACCCAGACGGTCCATACTGGCATGACATGCGGCCTGCCGTCCGTGCGCACCGTTGCCAGCCAATGGGTTGGCGAAATGCCCGCATCCTCCTCGAACCGCTCGCGCGCCCGCTCCCACGGAATGGTCGGGGCGCCAGAGCCATCGAGGTTCCGCTCGTCCACCGGTTCCTTCTTTGCCATCTCTGCTCTCCTTCGTGATGCGTGATGGAGATCATCCTGGTGCTCGACTTTTTGCTCTTGGGCGCGTCCCCTGATCTTCGGGACCTGACGTGCTTGCTTCTGTGTACTCACCCTGGTGAACTCCTCACTCACAGTGTATGTCGGCAAGGGGCAAAACGCATCGTTCGCGGGAGGTATTTGTACCACGGGGAGAAGCAGGGAAGGTCTAGTTCGAAAGAACTAGACGGTGCTTGAGGAATGTCACGAGTTCGTCCTCCCTGCACTCCTCGATGTCAGACGAGGCCGGAATAGTGGTGCAACCTATCGTGCATGGCCTTCAGCTGAGGGAGTGCTCCAGGGCGTAGCGGGTGGCCGCACTGCGGGAAGTGACCTCCAACTTGCTATAAATAGAGCGGAGATGCGCTTTGATGGTCAGCTGGCTCACAATGAGTTCTTCGGCGATCTTGGCGTTGGAGAGTCCTCTTGCGAGCAGTCGCAGCACCTCGACCTCCCGGGCCGTCAGCCCGTCAGGATTGGGTGGAGGAGATACGGGAGTAGGGGAGAATGATTCTTCTTCCTGGGTGGAGGCAGGGAGTGCTTCCCGTCCTGGTGTGGCAAGGGCTTGTTCTGGTGACATCGTGCGTCCCTCGGCCCATGCGGTAGCAAAGGCTTGCTCCCCAAGCCGGGTGCGGCTGGATGCCACCGCTCGATCGTAAGGGGTACGTTCAACCGGCGAGAGGGGCGCTCCGATCATCTCGCGCCGGGCTTCGGCTGCTCCCCATAGGTGGGCGGCCCAGGCATAGTTTCCTTGAGCGGCAACTGTGACTGCTAACCCTTCCAGACCGGAAGTGATTGCCAGTTTGTCACTCGCCTTACGCGCAACGGCTATGCCCTCCTCATAGAGGGCCTGGGAATGGACATCGTCTCCGTGAAGAGTGGCCACCTCTGCAAAGGCGTAGAGGGAGAGAACTGTGCCATCCAGCAGTTGCATCTCCTTGAAGAGCGCCAGTGCTTGCTCGACTTGCGAGCGTGCCGAGGCCGGATTCCCCTCATCGAGGGCGAGCATCCCGGAGAGATAGAGGCATTATCCGCGTGTCTCCGAGTTCCCTGGTAATCGCTACACTCTCTGTGAGCAGGTCGCGTCCCCTGGCATACTCCCCTTGCCGAACGGCCAAGCTCCCCAGGTGGTACAGGAGATAGGCGACCGACCGCCTGTCACCTTCCGCTCGAAAGAGCATCAAGGACGCTTCCCCCTGCGCGCGGGACATAGCGAGGTTTCCCCGTCCCCAGGCGATATCTGCCAGCAGGTGGAGGCAGTTGGCAACGCCCCTGCTGTCTCCGAGCTCCCGGTACAGAGCCAGGCTCTCTTCGCATGAGGCCTCCGCTCGATCAAGAGAGTCCAGGGCTTCATGCAGGCTCGAAGCACCATAGAGGGCCTTTGCCCGTACCGGCGCTGCTCCTTCCTCGCTTCGTGAGAGCGCTCGCTCCAAAAAATCCCGCCCTTCACTGAAATACGCTCGCACATACCAGAAAGAGAAGAGCGCTCCTCCCAGGCGCAAAGCTATTTCTCTCCCTGCTTGTTCCAGTGACCACTGCATGGCTGCTCGCAGGTTGTCGTGCTCTTGTTCCAATCGCTCCAACAAGAGCGCTTGCTGTGGACCTGCCATGCCCTGCTCGGCTTCCTCGGCCAACGCCAGGAAGTAGGCGGCATGGGCCCTTCGCGCTGCCTCTGTTTCCCCGTGGGTTTCCAGGCGCTCCAGCGCAAACTCACGAATCGTCTCCAGCATCACGAAGCGTGGCTCCTCTCCCACGTGCGGCTCCACCTGTTGCAGCAGACTTTTGTCGACGAGGGAGGCGACTCCGTCCAGGACGGGTTCTGATGCGCTGCCAGGCGAAGTGCAGACCGCTTCGATGGCCTCCATGCTGCCCCCATCCACAAAAACGGAAAGCTGTCGGAAGAGCCGTTGCTCCCGGGCATCGAGCAGGTTGTAGCTCCAGGCAATGGTGTTACGCAAGGTCTGCTGCCGTGTCGGCGCATCCCGCGACGCGCTGGTCAAGACAGAGAGGCGCTGGCCCAGCCGGGCGAGCAAGGCCCGTGGGGAGAACAGCTTCATGCGGGCCGCTGCCAACTCAATGGCCAGCGGCAACCCATCCAGGCGGGCACACAGCTCAGCAATGGCGCGGGCATTGGTCTCCGTCAACTGGAAATCGGGCTTGACGGCCTGAGCCTGCTGGAGGAAGAGCGCGACCGCCGCCTGGTGCGAGAGGGCCGCGAGATCGGGCAGGTGGTCAGGGTCGGGGACGGCCAGTGGTAGCACCGGGAACTCGTGTTCGGCTCGCACGTGCAGCACTTCCCGGCTCGTCACCAGCACCTTGAGGTGTGGACAGGCGATGAGCAAGGCTGCCACCTGCTCTGCCGCGCTTACGACCTGCTCGAAGTTGTCCAGCAGCAGCAACAGCTGCCGCTGCCGCAGATGCTCCACAAGACGTTCCAGGAGCGCCTGGCCGCTTTCTTCTCGGATGACGAGCGCCTCGGCGATGGTAGGTACGACCAGGGCAGGATCGCTGATGGGAGCCAGATTCACGAAAAACACCCCATTCTTGAACCGATCACTCAGGTCTGCCGCCACCTGCAAGCCGAGGCGGGTTTTGCCCGTCCCACCCGGACCGGTGAGTGTCACCAGGCGCACATCAGAGGGAGACAGGAGGTCTTGGAGAGCTGCCACTTCGTGCTCACGTCCCAGGAACGGCGTGGGTTGGACCGGCAGGTTATTCGGGAAGCTCTCCAGGGTGTGCAGCGATGGGAAGTCGGCAGGGAGGTCAGAGATCACCAGCTGGAAGAGGCGCATCGGGCGTCCTAGGTCCTTGAGACGATGCTCCCCCAGATCACGCAGGGACGCACCCTCCGGCAAATCCTGCTCCACGAGGGAACAGGTCGCCTGGGAGAGCAGCACCTGTCCCCCGT
>WNFN01153024.1_pt1 | contig 12302 bp, 11 predicted proteins | sample 5400161 | NCBI WGS metagenome assembly WNFN01 (sample SAMN13153353, study PRJNA577476) | soil metagenome | isolation source: 80 cm saprolite on Douglas fir-dominated hillslope | place: USA:California | collected 2013-09-17
GCCGGCAGCCCGAACGCGTCCCAGCCCATCGGGTGCAGCACGTTGAAACCCTTGGCCCGCATGAAGCGCGCCAGCACGTCGCCGAGCGTGTAGTTGCGGACGTGCCCGATATGGATCCGCCCGGACGGGTAGGGGAACATCTCGAGCACGTAATATTTCGGCCGCGGGTCGTCGTTTTTGGAGGCGAAGATCGCCTTCTCGTCCCACTGGCGTTGCCAGCGCGGCTCGGATTCACGTGCGTTGTAGCGTTCGGAGGTCATGCAATCGCAGGGCTTTTTTATGGGGTTCGTGGCCCACTTTGGGACGGCGGACTAGGCCATAAAAGACCGCGAGGGGTCAATGGGTTGTAGGCAGCGGAAAGGCCGCCATTTGCGCTAGCCGACGGCGAAAATTCAGTAAACCTAGATTCGATTATCTCACAAAATGCCTGCGGCGCTTGGCTTTTTGACGCTATCCGGAACATTTGACTCGGTCAGATTGAGGCACGATTAACGCATCCATGGGAGGTTGCGGCCGGAAAACCAGCGCTGGCTCACAGATAAGCGATCATTCTAAATCGTGACACGCGACGTGATTGACGAGGTTGATTTCGAATACGCGACGGCCGTCGCGGAAAAAGCCATGCGCTCGATGGAGCAGAATCGCGTACCGCCGACGCCGAACAATTTTCACACCTGGTTCAAGTATTCGCTCGGCACCTCACCCGATCTCAAACGGGCGATCGATATTCTGGTCGGCAACAAACGAAAGTTCGACACCACCACCAATCATGACCTGTTCGCGACCTATGTCGGATCGCAAGCCGCCGCCGACGACACCGATCTCAACAACGTTTCGCACCAGCTCCATTCGGTCATCGCCTCCGCCAATCAGTATCTGACGGTGGCGATCGCCGATAACCGCTCGCAAATACAGGCCATCAACGATGCCAGCGACGACAGCGAAACCGCCGGTCCAAAACTGCTCATCGAAAATCTGCTGAGTGAACTGGCCAAAGCGGTCACGCGTGCAACGAAACTGGAGGCGCGCTTCGTCGAGTCGACGCGAGAGCTGGACGCGATCCGCGATTCGCTGAACAAGTCAGAGGAGCGCGCCAAGACCGACGCGCTGACGGGGCTGCCCAACCGCCATGCCCTCGATGAATTCTTTCGCGTCGCCCAGATCGCGGCGATGGAAAAAGGCGAGCCGCTCAGCGTGCTGCTGATCGACATCGATCATTTCAAGTCGTTCAACGACAATTTCGGGCACGGCGTCGGCGACCAGGTGCTTCGATTGATGGCGAACGTGTTGCGGGAGCGGGTCCGGGAATACGATCTGCCGGCGCGATATGGCGGGGAAGAACTGATCGCCGTGCTTCCGGGTGCCAACCTCGCCACCTGCGAGGCGGTTGCCGAGCGTATCCGACGCCTGGTCTCGGAGTGTCGATGGCGGATCTGATCGATCGCTGCGATCGCGCGCTTTATCTCGCCAAGCGAACCGGACGCAACAGGGTCGTGACCGAGAACGAACTCGAACTCGATCGCCAGCTGGCCGCGGGTTAGCCTGCCCGCGCGATGGCGTCAGCGGCGGCAGGCGGAATTTCCCAGCCGCCATGGCACCCGACCAACCGCACCCCACCAACCCAGTAGTATCACGGAGCTCTTAATGAGGTGCGGTTAACGCTTACGTGGGACGCTGTGGTCGAAGAACGGAAATTTGTTCACAGACAGGCGATCGTACCCAATCGTGACAGCCGCCGCGCTAGATGAGGTTGATTTCGAATACGCGACAGCCGTCGCGGAAAAAGCCAAGCTGTTGATGGCGCAACAGCGCGTGCCGCCGACGCCGAACAATTTTCATACCTGGTTCAAGTATTCGCTCGGCACCTCACCCGATCTCAAACGGGCGATCGATATTCTGGTCGGCAACAAGCGAAAGTTTGACACCACCACCAATCATGACCTGTTTGCGACCTATGTCGCACCGCATACCTCCGGCGAAACAGATCTCAACAACGTTTCGCAGCAGCTCCATACGGTCATGGCTTCCGCAAAGCAGTTTCTCACGGTGGCGATCGCCGATAACCGCTCGCAAATACAGGCCATGAACGATGTCGCCGACCAGACCGAAGTCGGGGTTGACCCAAAACTGCTGGTCGAAAACCTGCTGAACGAACTGGCCAAAACCGTTACACGTGCAACGAAACTGGAGGCCAGCTTCGTCGAGTCGACGCGGGAGCTGGACGTGATCCGCGATTCGCTGAGCAAGTCGGAGGAGCGCGCCAGAACCGACGCGCTCACGGGTTTGCCCAACCGCCATGCCCTCGATGAGTTTTTTCGTGTCGCCCAGATCGCGGCGATGGAAAAAGGCGAGCCGCTCAGCGTCCTGCTGATCGACATCGATCATTTCAAGTTGTTCAATGACAATTTCGGGCACGGCGTCGGCGACCAGGTGCTTCGATTGATGGCAAAGGTCTTGCGGGAGCGGGTTCGAGAAATCGATCTGCCGGCTCGATATGGCGGCGAAGAGCTCATAGCCGTGCTTCCGGGCGCCGACCTCGCCGCCTTCTTCCCAGCATCACGGTGTCCATCGGTGTCGGGGAGTTTCAGATGGGCGAGTCGATGTCGGATCTGATCGATCGCTGCGATCGGGCGCTATATCTCGCCAAGGGAACCGGACGCAACCGGGTCGTGACCGAGAACGAACTTGGTCTCCAGCGGGCTGCGGGTTAGCTCGCGATCGCGATCGCGCCGTCCGTGATCTGCACGAACCCATGCTCGACCACAGCGTTGCGGCCGCGGTGCTTGGCGGCATAGAGCGCTGCGTCGGCGGCCTCGATCAGGTCGCCCGGCTGTTGTGCTGCATTCGGCTTGGTGCAGGCGACGCCGACGCTGACGGTGACGGTTTGATAGAGGCTGGTGGCGTGAGGCATCGCGAGGTTCTGGACCGCCGCCCGCACCATCTCGCCGATCTCCAGCGCGCGGCCTGCGCCGGTGTTCGGCAGCAGCAGGCAGAACTCCTCGCCGCCATAGCGCCCGGCAAAGCCCATGGTCTCGGCGGCAACTCCGGACAGCGTTTCGCCGAGCCTGGAGAGGCAGACGTCGCCTTCGGGATGGCCGTAAGTGTCGTTGAACAGCTTGAAGTGATCGACGTCGATCATCAGCAGCGACAGCTCGCTGTCGTATTGCTGGGCCTTCATCCATTCGAAGTCGAGCCGGCTCTGGAAGCCGCGCCGGTTGGCAAGGCCGGACAGCATGTCGATCGAGGCGATCACGGTCAGCCGTTCGTTGGTGGCGACCAGCTCACGTTCGCGCTCGGCAAGCTGCGCCGCCATCGCGTTGAACGCGCGGGCCAGCGGGATGAATTCCGCCGGCAGGCGGTTGCGCGCCGCACGCACCGACCAGTCGCCCTGGCCGAACCGTTTTGCCATCCCCGCCATCATCTCGATCGGCCGGATGATGAGCTTCTCGGCGCAGATCAACGCGCCGAGCAGCACGAACAGGCAGACGAACCCCAGTTGCAGATAGGCGGTGCGAATCTCCCGGTCGATGGCAGCAGAAACCTTGGTCTCGTCGATGCTGACGATCAGCCGCGATCCGGTGCCGGCAATGCGCGCGAAACTGACCGCGCGCTTCGAGCCATCCACGGCGACGAAGGAAAGCGTTCCTTCCGCCTGGTCCGAATCGATCGCCTTTGCCGCGATGGCCGATAGCAATGGTACTGCATCAAGCGACCGGCCGATCATGCTGACCTGATCGGCCGGTGCCGCCAGCACGGTTCCGGTGCTATCGATCAGCACCGCCGAAACGCCGGGGCGGCCGCCGAGATTGCTCATGATCTTCGACATCCAGTCGAGATTGACGCCGGCGAGAACGATGGAATCCGCATCTGCATTGATGGCGGAGACCGGATAAGCCGCCATCATGACCGGGTTGTTGGTAAGCTTGGCGAGCAGAAAGTCGCTGAAGACAATCTCGCGACTCTCGCGCGCCTTCATGAGATAGGCCCGGTCATTGAGATCGACACCGACAAAGATGTTGTTTGTCGAGCATTGAACGCGTCCGTCGCCGCCAACAATCAGCAGGGTGCGAATCCACGGCAGATTGACTGGCAGGCTGGCGCGCAGGATGTCGCAACTACGACCTACGCCAACCGAGGCGCGGATATAGGCCGTCGATTTCAGCACCGTCTCGATCGAGGAGATCATTTCGCGCTGTGCATCAGCGCTATGCTGCGCGAGCTTCAAGAATTCCTGGGAGGCTAGCGCGACCTGTTTGGCACGGTTGTCCTCGAGCGAGCGGACGCGTTCCAGCATCAAGGGCGCCACCAGGATCAGCGCCAGCAACGCCAGCCGCGCGCGGATTCCAAGAAGCTTCTTGAGTTTCACTCTTTTGCGGTTGAAAGTAACGCGTGACATCTTCATCCCCCGGCTCACATGCTAGAGCGAGGGGTTCAAGAAGCCTTTCCAGAATTTGGTAAAATTCGAACGACCCCGTAAATTTACCGCACATAGATGACATGACACCCGAAATCCCAGTATCGATAACTCCGCATTCACCAAACGGGCTGTCCACGGTGGAACAGGACATCGCACGCGCCTGCGAGCACGCGCGCCGGGATCGCTCCTCGGTGACGCTGATCGCGGTTTCCAAGACGTTCGATGCCGCCGCACTTGCGCCGGTCATGGCGGCCGGACAGCGCGTATTCGGCGAAAATCGCGTGCAGGAAGCCAAAGCGAAGTGGCCAGGACTAATGTCGGCTTATCCCGATATCGCCCTGCATCTGATCGGGCCGCTGCAATCCAACAAGGCCAGGGAAGCCGTGGCGCTGTTCGACGCGATCCATTCGGTCGACCGTCCGAGTATCTGCGAAGCGTTAGCCAAGGAAATCGATTCTCAAAAACGCCAGCCGCAATTGTTCGTTCAGCTCAATACCGGCGAGGAGCCGCAGAAGGCGGGCGTCGCGCCGGCCGAGGCGGATGCCTTCATTGCCAGCTGCCGCGAAAAATATGGTTTGCCGATTTCCGGCCTGATGTGCATTCCGCCGGTCGACGACGCGCCGGCGCCGCATTTCGCGCTGACCGCGAAGTCGGCTCGGCGATTTTCGGGCACCGGTAAGTCTCGTCATTGCGACTTGGAACAACCTATTTGAATGCCACCGACACCCTGCCGATCGACCCGAAATCGGCCTCGAACACATCGCCCGACCGAATTGGCAGCGGAGCGTGGCAGGTGCCGGTGGTGACGACCTGTCCCGCTTTCAGCGTCACACCAAGCAGACGCAATTCGTTGGCGAGCCACGTCAGGGCAACCCTGGGGTCGCCAAGCACGTTCTTTCCATGACCGATGAATTGCTGGGCCCGCAGCGTAATGACGGGTTTCTCCTCAACGAGATCGAGCGCGCGCCAGTTCGACGCCGTTGGCGCACCGAGCACGAACAGGTGCGCGCATGCATTGTCCGCGATGATTTGTGCGGCTCCAGCGCTGACGAAATCCGCGAACCTCGAATCGGGGATCTCGATCGCCGGATGAAGTGTGCCGACCGCATCGAGAACCTCGCGTACGGTGTAGGCTGACGATCGCGGCGGCAGATCGGTTGCCATGCGAAAGGCGAATTCCGGCTCGGCGACCCGCATTTCATTTCCCGCCATCGAAGCCGTGCCGCCATCCGGAATCACCGTCTCGGGCAGGATGCGTCCAGCCATCGGGCCATCGACATTGATATGCTTTTGCCCGGCTTCGCTGGTGGCTGCGATTTTCCAGCCGAACAGAATTCCGGCCGAGTATTGTTCGATGGCCGCCTGGATCGCGTAGCCTTCCGCGCGATCGCGAGGACGCTGTGATGCGTCGAGGCTTGCGAGCTTGGTGCCGGCGCGCCAATGATCCTGCAGCGCTCGTGATGCAGCCGTTATCTGATTTTTATCGAGCATGGTTTTCGATATCCCGCAAGTGTTGCTCATCCAATCACGATTCTGGTCTCGGGACCCAGCCGCGCCAGCAACCGCAGCATGGCCGGCTTCGTCATCGACACGCATCCTGCGGTCGGCCCGAAATTCTCGCGCGCCAAATGCAGGAATACCGCGCTGCCGCGGCCTGCGATGCGCGGGGAGCTGTTGTGATCGATCTCGACAATGAAATCATAGAGGTGGTCGTCGCGCGTGAGTCGATCGGCGCCGCAACCGGGCTCGAGCCGTATCGGCTGGTTGTAATGGCGGCTTTGAGGATCTTCGCACCAGGCGTCCACGGGCCGAATGGCGCGGACGGGTAGGAATGTGCGTGGCCTCGGGTGGCGGTCGGCACGCCACCACAATTGCCGGGGCCGAAAGGTGCCCTTCGGGGTCCCGCCATCGCCTTCGCGCTTGTTGGCCCGGATGCCGCCGCGCCCAAGGGCGACCGGTATGGTCTGCCCGTCGGCGGTAAGCCACCCCCGGCACGGGCCGCCGGCGGCGGCGTTAATCCTGATCGCGGAAGCCGGCCGATCACGCGCGACTGTCTGATAAGTGATTGAAGTATGTGGAATTTCCATGCAATTCCTAAGTCTCTGCAGGTGGGGTGGCGTGTAAATGTTCTATTTCACGCCATTACAGGACATTCATCCAAACGCCCGCGAATTCTGGAGTACAGTGCGTTTTGGCTTGTGAATCTGTAACAGCCGCTTACCTGAATAAGAATCAAGACCGACGAACCGAGATTTTCCGACCCAGACACGGCCGAAAGCGTTCCGCGCCCGCCGCCTCCAAAGGATTGTACCCATGGCCAATGCCCGCAAGATCCTGATCGTGGAAGACGATACCGATCTGCGCGAGATGCTCCCGATCTCGTGCTGATGGATGTGGGACTGCCCGACACCGATGGCCGCGAAGTCGTGCGTAGCCTACGCAAGGGCGGGTTCAAGGCTCCCATCATCATGCTCACCGGCCACGATACTGATTCGGACACCATCCTTGGGCTCGAATCCGGCGCCAATGATTATGTGGCAAAGCCATTTCGCTTCGCGGTGCTGCTGGCGCGGATCCGGGCGCAGCTCCGCCAGCATGAAGCCAGCGAGGACGCGGTGTTTTCGGTCGGGCCCTACAGTTTTCGGCCCGGCTCCAAGATGCTGACCGGCGCCAACGCCAGGAAAGTACGGCTGACCGAGAAGGAAACCGCGATCCTGCGGTTCCTTTACCGGGCCGGCCAGCTGCCGGTGTCGCGGGAGACGCTGCTGCAGGAAGTGTGGGGCTATAATTCGGGGGTCACCACCCACACCCTGGAAACCCACATCTACCGGCTGCGTCAGAAGATCGAGAAAGATGCCGCCAATCCCGAGATTTTGGTGACGGAAGCGGGTGGCTACAAGCTGGTACCTTGATACTATTAGGCCGCGATTGGTATTGATGCCGGGTGTTCGAATCCGAAGTTTACCCCGGTGCGGCGGCCAGCGGCTGGGCGAAGTTCGGCTTCGACGACACGGCAATTGATGATTCCAGTGCGATTTTGGTTCAGAAGTTTTCTTGATGTTTTCTTGGAAGACTTGCGTTTTCTTGGAAGACTTGCGGCGGAAAGGAAGAGAACTTCTGCACCACCGCACTAGCCCGGTCACCGGTTCTGCATGTCGATCGAAGATGATGTTGCCTTGCTCGAGCGCGTCCCGACATTGCGCCTGTTGGGGACCGACGCGCTGCGCATGCTGGCGATCGGGTCCGAGCAGCGCAATGTCGCCCGCGGCGACCTGCTCTTCAATGAAGGGGACGATGCGGACGCGGGATTTATCGTTCAGCGCGGCGCGTTCCGAATCGAAAACGGCGCTGGCGCTGAAATCGTGGCGGGCCCCGGCGCGCTGATCGGAGAGCTTGCGTTGGTCGTCGCGATGCAGCGGCCGTCCACGGCAACCGCGCTGGAACATTGCTCGGTGATCCGCGTCGCGCGCAGCCTGTTTCAGCGCGTGCTGGAGAGCGATCCCGCCGCCGCGCGTCGTCTGCGCGATGAATTCGCCGGCCGTACCAGCCAGATCGCCAGCGATATCCTGATGGCGGGCGCGAAGCTGGGTAGTTAGGTTCTCCTCATGGTGAGGAGGCGCGCTTGCGCCGTCTCGAACCATGAGGCCCGTGGTCCATCCTTCGAGACGCGGCGAAGGCGCCGCTCGTCAGAGGTTGTGAATATATCTCCGACCTCATCCTGAGGAGCTTGCGAAGCAAGCGTCTCGAAGGATGGACATAACGCATGGACTCGCGGCCATCCTTCGTCGTCACCGGCACGTGGTCGGACGGCCGTGCCCAGCCGCGCGCATCCTTCGTGATCCGGAAATCGCTGACACCGTCCTTGAGGGCGCGCGACACCCAGATGTGGTCGAGCCGGCGGCCGCGATCGGCCAGCGTCCAGTCCGCGGCGCGATAACTCCACCACGTATAGACTTTCTCCGAGAGCGGGATGCGCGCGCGTGCGACGTCGACCCATTCGCCGTGGGTCTGCGCCGCCAGCAGCTTCTCGCATTCGATCGGCGTGTGCGACACGACTTTCAGCAACTGCTTGTGCGACCACACGTCGTTCTCATGCGGCGCGACATTGAGATCGCCGACCAGGATATGGCGGTCATCGCCACGCGGATGCAAGGGCTCGCACGCCTTCATTTCGTCGAGGAAGCGGAGCTTGTGCTCGAATTTTGGATTGAGCGCGGGGTCCGGAATATCGCCGCCGGCTGGGACATAGAAATTATGCAGCACCAGCGGTTTTGACAGCTGTGCTTTGGCGCCGAACGCCACCGAGATATGCCGCGAATCGATGTTGTCGCAGAAGGTGCGGATGTCCGTGGCCTCGAATGGCAGTTTCGAGATCACCGCGACGCCGTGATAGCCCTTCTGCCCGTTGAGCGCGACGTGTTCATAGCCGAGGCGCTTGAAACGCTTCAGCGGAAATGCGTCATCGATGCATTTGGTTTCCTGCAGGCACAGCACGTCCGGCCGCATCGACTTGAGGAATTTGGCGACGAGGTCGATGCGCAGCCGCACCGAATTGATGTTCCATGTTGTCAGGGAGAAGCGCATGGCGAGCATGTATCAGGGCGAAACCGGAAAGACACGCCTCATTCCTGCGTAACGGTTTCGCCGTTATCGCTGGAGGAGCGGCCTGGCCGTGTCTCGAAGGATGAGCTGACTGTGCGGCCATCCTTCGAGATGCGCGCAAAGAGCGCGCTCCTCAGGACGAGGCTGGTGCTCACGGCTCGCGGCAGTTCTAGAGCATGATCCGGAAAAGCATGCCCTCGGGCCACGACCCGATGGGTGGGTACCGGTTTTCCGAAAAGATCATGCTCAAACAAAAAGATAGAGCGGAATGACGATTCGAAGAAATGTCATCCCGCTCTAGCCCGGCGGCGTTGAGTAGTTGGTGAAGTCGATCTTGAATATGCCGGGATCGACCTTCTTGGAGGAATCCAGATTGTAGACCGCAACCGTGGTGTCATAGCCCTGCGGGTCGGTGACGGTCCATTGCTTGAGCTGACCGTCCTTGGTGCCGATCATCAGCATCAGTCGGCTGGTGCCGATCAGCGCCTGCTTCTCCTCGATGGTGACGCTGATGTACACCTCATCCGAGGTCACGCTCACGACGTTGGTGTCCTTCAGCAGATCGATGCGATCCGACAGCAGAAACCGCAGCGGCGTCTGCGACAGCGGATAGATGTCCTGGGTGGCAAGCTTGCGGTCGCGTACCGCCAGCGACGATCCGTCGGCGATAATCGCGATCGGGCTCGGCGCGTCGTATTCGAAACGCACCTTGCCGGGCTTCTGAATGTAAAAATCGCCTTTGGTCTTGCTGCCGTCGGGTCCGACCTGGACGAAATTTCCCACCAGCGTTTGCAGCGACGACAGATAGGAACTCACCTTGGCGGCTTGCGCCTTTTGATTCGCATCGAAGGTTGCGAAAATATTGGTAGGGAGATTCCGGCGCGGATCCGGAATCACCGGATTTGGCGGTGCCGTCGGGGTTGTCCCGGTCGTCATCGGGGCCTTCTGCTGGTCCGACGCCGTCAACTGGACGCCGCGGGCTTTTGGCGCCGGTTTTGGCATCGGGACGATCTGCGCCGAAACGGTTTGCGCAGAAGATGGCGTTGCCAGGCTCACCACGGATAGCGCGATCAGCAACGCCAAAGCCGTGCGGATGCCGGGAGCCGCGAATTGCTCTGTCATTCGAATTTTCGTGTTTCTATTCAACGAGTCGTCCTGGTTGGCGCGCGGCCATTTTATCGCGCTTTCGCCAAAAGGAGCTATCGTTTTTCCGTGAAAATACAACGCCAAATCCGGCAATCCCCTGAATCGATGACGATTGTTAGAAGCCGCCTTCCTCTTCCTCCACCAGAATCTCGCGTTTCCCGGCGTGATTGGGCTGCCCGACGATGCCCTCGAGTTCCATCCGCTCCATCAGCGACGCGGCGCGGTTATATCCGATTTGCAGCCGGCGTTGAATGTAGCTGGTGGAGGCCTTGCGGTCGCGCTTGACGATCGCCACGGCCTGCGAAAACAGGTCGCCGCCGCCTTCGCCGCCGCCCATGCCGGTGGAATCGAACACCGCGCCGTCCTCGTCGGTCGGCTCTTCCGCGGTGACCGCCTCGAGGTATTCGGGCTGGCCCTGCGACTTGAGATGGCGCACCACCTTCTCGACCTCTTCGTCGGATACGAAGGGTCCGTGCACGCGGCTGATTCGTCCGCCGCCGGCCATATAGAGCATGTCGCCCTGCCCCAGTAGCTGCTCGGCGCCCATTTCGCCGAGAATGGTTCGGCTGTCGATTTTCGAGGTGACCTGAAACGAGATACGGGTCGGGAAGTTGGCCTTGATGGTGCCGGTGATGACGTCGACCGACGGCCGTTGCGTGGCGAGAATCACGTGCAGACCGGCGGCGCGCGCCATCTGCGCCAGGCGCTGCACGGCGCCTTCGATATCCTTGCCGGCGACCATCATCAGGTCGGCCATTTCGTCGACGATGATGACGATGTAGGGCAGCGGCTCGAGATCGAGCTGCTCGTTCTCATAGATCGCCTTGCCGGTCTCCTTGTCGAAACCGGTATGCACGGTGCGGGTCAGTTCCTCGCCCTTGGATTTGGCTTCCACCAGGCGCGCATTGTAGCCGTCGATGTTGCGCACGCCGAGCTTGGACATTTTCTTGTAACGCTCTTCCATCTCGCGAACCGCCCACTTCAGCGCGACCACGGCCTTTTTCGGGTCGGTCACGACCGGCGTCAGCAGATGTGGAATGCCGTCATAGACGGAGAGTTCGAGCATTTTCGGATCGACCATGATCAGGCGGCATTGATCCGGCCGCAGCCGATAAACCAGGCTGAGGATCATGGTGTTGATGGCGACCGATTTGCCGGAGCCGGTGGTGCCCGCGATCAGCAGATGCGGCATGCGTGCGAGATCGACGATGATGGATTCGCCGCCGATGTTCTTGCCGAGACAAAGCGGAAGTTTTGCCACCGACTCGTTGCCGTCCTTGACCGTGAGCAATTCGCGCAAATAAACCTTTTCGCGATGCGGGTTCGGCAGTTCGATGCCGATGGCGTTGCGGCCGGGAACGACGGCGACACGCGCCGACAGCGCGCTCATCGAACGCGCGATGTCGTCGGACAGTCCGATGACGCGCGAGGACTTGATGCCGGGCGCGGGCTCGAGTTCGTACAGCGTCACCACCGGTCCGGGATGGGCCTTGACGATTTCACCGCGGACGCCGAAGTCGCCGAGCACGCCTTCCAGCGCCCGCGAGTTGGTATCCAGATCGGATTTGCTGAGCGGCTGGCGATCCGAAGCCTTCGGCGCGGTCAGCACGGAAACCGGCGGCAGTTCGAACCAGGATTTGCGCGCGGGGGCCTTCGGCGCGGTCTTCTTGCGCGGCGCGCGGGCTGCCGGAATTTCGTCTTCGTCTTCCTCTTCGTCGTCCAAATCGTCTTCGGCCTGAGGGGCCAATGACGGAGCCGCGCGACCGCCCAGATTTGGCTCGTGACGTTCGAACGAGGTGCGAGGCGGCGGCGCGCTTGAGACCAGCCAGCTGTAAGCGCGGACCAGCATCCGCCACACCCGCGCCTTGGCGCTCATCACGGCATGGAACGCCCATCCCAGCGAGACCGAGCCGTCATCCTCTTCTTCCACGAACGGCGCGTCGTCATCCGCGATCGGGGTCAGTTCGTCTTCCTGCGGACGCGAGCCCATGCCACTGGCGATCAGGAATGTCGCAACCACAGCGGTGAAAAGGATAATCCCGAGCACGAGGCGATAGACGATGCCCGGCGGACCGAACACCACGGCGGGCGTGCGCACCAACGCGTCGCCGACGACGCCGCCAAGCCCGGTCGGCAG
>WNFN01200145.1_pt1 | contig 12302 bp, 19 predicted proteins | sample 5400161 | NCBI WGS metagenome assembly WNFN01 (sample SAMN13153353, study PRJNA577476) | soil metagenome | isolation source: 80 cm saprolite on Douglas fir-dominated hillslope | place: USA:California | collected 2013-09-17
ATCCTGCCGCCGGATTTCACCGGCGGCGGCGTCGGCAACGTGCCGGGCATTCTGATGAAATCCAACGAACAGGCGCGCGGCACGCCGCTGGCGGGGCTCGCCGTCAAGGTCACCGACGGCTTCTTCCTGGTCGGTCTGTCGAATGTCGATGCCGACCGCCAGCGCAACCTGCAGCTTCTGAAGGAACGCTCCTGGTTCGACGTGCCGCTGGTCTATGTCAACCAGCGCCGCGCCATCATCGCCATCGAAAAAGGCGCACCCGTCGAGCGCGCGTTCAACGACGCGTTCGCGACCTGGGGCGAGTAGACAGAATCTCCCTCCGTCAAGCAGCAGCGAGCAGGGTCAAATCGAAGAACGGATCGCCAATATCTGCCGTATGATAGTGTTGACATGGAATCAGCATCGCGTATTCCGCGCGAGGACTTGGACGAACCGTAGAGTCGTTCCCATTGTATTCGAGATAGGCGAAGCCCGAGCTGGCTTTATGCCAAGGGCAAACTAGCTGCATAAATAGTCCAATGGCGGTCGATGCAAGTACGCCGTTGGGCCAAACTACTTGGGGCTTCGGCCCTGCGGCCCCATAGCGCTGGGCTTCTTGCTTGAGAGTTTCGTCGGTAACTATCGCCATGCAACGAAGACAACACCAACCCGGTGACGACATGGCAACCTGCCCGACAATTCGGCAAGAGTCCTCAAATCTAAGAACATCCATTCCAATATCGATGTAGTGGACCAGAAAGCGGCGACAGAATCGCTCTATCTGCTCGCGCTCCACGATGGAATCCACGCAGCCGAAAATGACGGTGCAGTCACGCAAGGATAGCTGAGCATCTTGCCACTTACCTGATATGTACTCGACGCTTGCGTGAGGATTGACGCCGAGAATTACTCGTTGCGAAATATTTGCTTTAAGAGAGCCCGTAGAAGCGTCTTCGTGAGTTCCTCCGACCAAACGATTTAGATTTGATTTATCCATACCATCCGGATCAAGCACCACATAATTCAGCACACCAACATGTGCGAGCTGTTGAACAATGTGAGATCCGCCGCCGCACAATCCGATAACGCCAACCTTAATGGAAGCGAGCATCGCTTCGCTATTTGCAGGCAGAAACGATTGGCGGGAAAAATCTCGTTTCATATTCGGACATCGATGAGTTGAAGCGGCGCTCCGCAAAAGATGATTTGGTTGAAGATCGCAGGTTCAGATGCACTTCCCAACCAGCAGTGGCCAACCGCGTTGTCTTCGCTCAGTATAACCGTTCCATGTGGTAGGTTCGGCGTCACGTTAAAGAAGTCGGGAATGAACTTACGGCTTTCGCGGCGATCCGTAGCGCTCGGAATGGGCTGTCCCATGTGCTCGTGCAAATGCACGTGAAACATTCCGGCTTCATGGTCCAAGCTTGTTTGTAGTGCTGCGCGTAAAGCTGCCCCGTTTATCTTTGCGCCGACGGATTTGTCTCGAAGGTAGTTTTCATCGGCAACGCCTTGATACGATGCCGCTAAAATCAGCATCCCACCTTTAATTTCGGCTGCATGGCATGCGATGAATCCTACGCGCTCAAATGCAAACTCGTGAGGACGCTGAAGGTCTTCCAATATCGCACGTCGCAAAGCCCAATGCATCTTGAACATCAATTTCATCTTAGTGCCCTTAGGTGTTGAGCAAGTATTTGCGCCGGGCGGTGGCTTTGCGGGATGCCTTGCCAAGACCATGTATTCCAGCTTCGTCCCAATATGGTTTCGGTTTGCCAATTGAGGCCATTTTTTGGAATGACTTGAGATAGATAGAGACGCGTCAAATACCCCTGATGTCCTGACAGACAGAGTAGCGCCTCCGGAACTTCGATTAATTGGCCGTTCGCCTCCAGATTGAGGTTTGAGAGATGCACCAAGTTGAGGGGGCCGTCTGTAAGAGCTCTTGCGCTCGAACAGACGGATCGTAGCTCCTCAAGTTCGTCCGGCGAAATCATTACGATGCTGCGCCGGTGCGCTCGTGGCTGATGAAGACCTCATGGCCAGCGATATTGATTGTAGCGTTGTCATCCAAGGGCTTGATGATTCCCTTGATGATTTGATCGAGTTCCTTCTCGGGCGGCACCCCCACTGTGTGCTTGAAGACGGAAATCCGGTAGGGGCCGGCTTCAACACTCTTTTTGTGCCCATCGACCATGACCTCGACGAGGTGATTCACCGGATGCTTTTCGGGACCGCCGTCAGATTTGCCCACATTTTCCATAGCTTATTCTCCATAAAGCGCCTTGATCCTGAATTAGGAGGTCGCTATCCTGAAAGAGGATAGGCTTGATTCTAGCAATGTCAATCTGAAAAAGGATAAGTGTATCCTATAACAGGAGGACCGCGATGGTGGATTATCAACACATGGGTCAAATAATTCGGGAATTACGCGAAAGTAGAGAGCTTAGTCAGGAAGGGTTGGCCAAACAGCTTTCGGAAACAGCAAACACAGTTTCAAGGTGGGAAACAGGCACCTATCGTCCGTCGGCCACCCAACTCGAATCGCTGGCTAGGTTTTTCGATATCTCGATAACAACTTTCTTTCCAGGTATGGAAAGGCAAGAACTCATCCCAACGGCATTACTTTCTGCGACCAGAGGTCTGAAACCTGAAGACTTAGCTGAAGTGATAAAATACGCGGAATTCAGGAAAGCGAGATCGCGTCTGAAAAAATCAAAAAAGGGAGTCAAAGATCATGGAGATTGATCGGGCTGCTTATTATTCGCATATCAGAGAATTAGCTCTGATAAAGCGGGCTGAATATTCGGTAGCGACTGGAGCTTTCGGATTAAAGGAGGTCAGAGCCATTTATCGTCGTGAGGGAATCGCGATTGATACACTATCGCTAACTCCGCGACTCAAGGCGATATATATGTGCTCTGATGGAGAATGCTCAGTGGCGATCAGAAAAGATCTTCCGAAGGAGCCTAAACTTTTTGCGCTGGTTCATGAGTTGAAGCATCATTGGGCTGATCGTCACTTAATGGAAGCGGACCGCCTTTCATGTGGTTTGTTCAACGAGAGCGAGCTACACGAAAAAGCGGCTGAAGTTTTTGCGGCGGAATTTATTTATCCCGAATCCGAGTTCAAATCGGACATTTTCGCGTTTGAAGAATTGTACAAGATACGAAATTGGACCGTGGATGACGTTGTGCACTTCAAACGCAACCACTGCAAAGCTAATGTAAGCTATACTTACATTAGGAAGCGCCTTGAATGGTTTGGAAAAATTACTCCGGACCAGTTTCGTGGTACGCAGTTTCAGAAGCGCGAAGACCAATTGTATGGTGCCCCCATCTACAGACAACCGTGGTTTATCGCGAGGCGAAAAGCTAAATCGAGCGTTCGGACCTGACATGCCTTGCTTGATGCAGCACTCACCAGAGTGCTTGTTAGTTGGCGGGAGCGGTACCCGCGGGCCCGCGCATTGGTAATCTCGGCCTCGAAATCATCGAGCTCGCCCTGATCGCGCAGATCCAGCTTGTTAACGAGGACGGTCGAATTTTCGTAGGTGTAAGGATCGTCGGTCGCGTCATACATGCGTCGGCAACTCAGGCCTTGCGATGGGCGCGAACGATCACCTTGCGGAATTCTTCAGGGGAAAGACCCTTGCTGCTGGCTTCTGCGGCACGCTTTTTCATGGCCGGCTTCAATCGAATGCCTTCAACCGCGCTGATTTTCGTAAAGCCGGTCCGGCCAAGGACGAAGCCCGTCTTGCTGCCTTTTCCGGTCGAGCGCTTTTGCTTTGGCATGTTCGGAATCTACCACATATTTTCCTGTTTGCCATGCCGTCTCGGTGTAGCCAAGGGCAGAGATGAGGCACGAAATTACAATCCGCCATAGGCCTTCTCGTCGGCCTCGGATGTCCATTCCGAAAACGCTGCGAACGGATCGTCGCCGGCTTCGGTCGCCTTGTCGAGCAGGACGCCGTCGTCGGTTACGCGATAGGGGTTCAGCACAAACAGTTGACGCAATTCCCGCAAGTGCGAAACTGCTATCCGGGACCAAACGCGCGAGGAGGCGGGCATGAAGCGGTATCTGATCTTTGCGGCCTTGGGGCCGCTGCTCGGCGGGTTCCTGCTGCTGCTGGTGAACACCGTGATGTCCGGCTACTGGACCCACACCGACTTGTCGGAGGTCGTAAAGCTGTTCGTGGTCTTCGCCACGAAGCTTCAGTACGCCTATCTGTTCGGCATCCTGCCGGCTCTGATGCTCGGCGCGGTGGATGATATTCTGTTCCACGTCAAACGAATTGGCTGGCGCGTCCGGTTGCTGATCGTCGGCGTGGTCGCGTTTATCGCGGCGGAGGTGCTCTACGGCTCGCGGGGGTCGGACAGTGGCGTTCTCCAGTTCATCCTGTACGGCCTGGTGGGCTTTATCCCCGCGACGCTCTCGTCGTGGCTGGCGCACCGGATGGTTGAAGAACCGCACCCGCTGCCTTCCACCTGACAGGCCCGACGCTGCGATGAGCGCTTGAAACCCCGGATCATGTTCCGATCAGATTGGATCGGAACACGATCTCATCTCTTTGTTCGAGCATGTTCTTTTGGAAACCGGTTCTCGTTTCCGGATCATGCTCTGCACAAAAACGGCGGACCTTTCGGCCCGCCGCGCAGATGATGCGGGAGACCCCCGGCTCTGCCGGGGAGGCAGTATTAGTTTGACATTTACGGCGGTCGCCGCCATTGCGCGGCCAGGTGTGCGTTTGACGGATTGTGCGATGATGAAGGAGTGCCGCTGATTTGCCCGACGTGTCAAGTATTTGCCCATAGCGCATCCGTGCCGGCGCCCGCCTGCTACTTTGCATGGGGTTGTTTTCGATATTTTAGGTTGGGAGCCACAGCTACGTGGCGGCGGCCGCTTCGAGCGGCCCAATTCCTAAAGCCCCCGGCTCTGCCGGGGGATACTTACAGCCCCGTTTCGATTTTATCGAAACGGAAAAGGCTCTACGTCCCGTTGGCGCGGCAACGGCCGTATGGTCCGAGATACCATCCGCGCGGGCAAGGATGCGCCGCCGGATTGGCGTAGTTGCGCCGGCATCCGCCATAGGGTCCGCGATGCCAGCCCAGGCCGCATCCGCCGGCGACTTCGATGACATCGGCGCCCGGTGCCGGCGCCAGTGCGGCCCGTGGCATCGCGTCGGCGGCACCAGCGCCCATCAGCGCGCTGGCCAGGAAAGCGGCTGCGATCAATCGGTTCATGAACTTCTCCCTTGAATGGAATGAATGAAAGGCGCTATCGCGTCAGCTGCCGGCAAACGCAATGCCGGCGCGGACTTCCGATATCGCCTGGTCGATCAGCGTCAGTGCGCGCTCGCGGTGGCCGCCTTTGTTCGGTGTCGCCGCGGCGAGTTCGCCGCGCGCCGATTGCAGCAATCCGATGCTCGCGGTCATGTGCGGCTGCGCGCCGACGGCGTAGCCGATGCCCATGCTGGCGGCGATGGCGGCGCCGAGCAGCGTGGCGCGGGCGGAAGAAGTCGTCATGTCGTTTTCTCCTTTGACGGGTGTTATCAAAAACCCGGGCAATTCCGGTTGCGGACAGGCGGCGGCCGAATCGGACGCGACATTGCGGCGGCCGCTGTGCCGCATCGGTAAGCCTGAGCATCGGCCTCGTCTTGGACTGGCGGGCGTCCGGGATAAGCGGATTTGGACTGTCCGGCGCTGTTTCATTCACCCTCGAGTGTTGCTAGCCTTGCGCGGCCTTCAGGCCGCGTTCATTCCCCGGCGGCCAGATTGTTGTGCCGCTCCCAGCCTGTGCCCCTCCGATGTCCGTCATCAAGAAAATGCTGTCGACCGACATGCTGCCGCAGGGGCTGGACGACCGGCAGCGCTTTCTCTCCTTCGCCGAGTTGTTCGAGCACTTTTCAAATACCGGCGAACTCGATCCGGCCCGCGACGTGCCGTTCCGCGCCGCGATGAATTCCATCCATATCGGCACCACCATGCTCGGCCGCTGCGACGGCACCTTCACCACGGTGCGGCGCGAACGCCGCCAGGTGATCGAGACCAATGACGACCGCTACTGCCTCGCGCGCAACACCGGCGACCGTGACGCCCAGGTGCTGCATCGCGGCCGCGAATTCACCATGCGGCCGGGCTCGATGGTGCTGCTCAAGCTCGACGAGCCGTTCTTCAGCGCCGACGGCGCGAGCCACAAGCGGTTCACCAATGTGCATCTGCCGATGGCGACGCTTAAGGCCATAGTCGCCGATGTCGACGACCTGGTTGGCCGCGAGCTGGAGCCCGGCGGCGCGCTGTCGCTGGCGATGGATTACAGCGATCTTCTGCTCCGCAACACGGCTGCGGTGGATGAAGCCGGGATGGCGATATCGGCGCATTTGTCCGATCTCGTCAGCCTCGGCCTCGGCGCCCGCGGCGATCTTGCGCTCGCGGCCCGGCGCGGCGGCCTGCGCGCGGTCCGGCTGAAGGCGGTGCTGACGATCCTGGAAAAGCGCTTTGCCGAGCCGGATTTTTCCGCCCACAAACTTGCCGCCGTCGCCGGGCTGTCGGAGCGCTACGTCAACGAATTGCTGTACGAGGCCGGCGCCAGCTTCACGACGCGGCTTACCGAACTGCGGCTGCGCAAGGCGGCGGATCTGCTGACGCGTGCCGGTGGCGGCGGGGGCCGGATCAGCGACATCGCGTTCGATTGCGGATTTAATGACCTGTCTTATTTCAATCGCTGCTTTCGCCGCCGCTTTGGGCTGACGCCCTCGGCGGCGCGGGGGCGATAAAGCGGGATCAAGTCTATGACCAAGAACTTTGCAATCAAAGGCGCCGATATCAAACCGTTAGCAACGCGGCGCGGGTATTGCTATGCATCCGACAGAATTACCGTGGATGGCGAGCCGGTTGGCTTCATGTATCGCGAGGACCGCGACCACGGCGGCGATAGTGGTTGGAGGTTTCTGGCTGGCGATGAGTCAGAGGACTACGCTTCCAACGCGGCCAATTTCGCAATCTATGACGTCAATACCATTGCGAACTACGACCGCGATATTATCCCGCTTTTGGATGCTCCGATCGGATCCGCCTATTCTCGTGACCCGTCATCCGGGAAACTCGTGGCCGACTGAGCGCGACGAGGTGGGGAGAGCGACAGCATGACGCAACTTGCGCAGGCTTCGTGCGTTACCATCTGATGGCGATGTCGAACGACCAGATTTACTCCCGAACCACCGCGCGGCCGCAAGCACCGTTTCGCGGATCCAAGGCGCGCGGCCCGATTATCGACCAGGAGGGGCGCGAAATTCCGGCGGAGGCGCTGGGTCCGCAGGTTGGCGGCTTCCGGTTCGACTTCGGTAATGCCACCGCCAACCCGTTCGCCAATCTCACCCGCGAGCAGCGGATGGCGCGGCTCGATGCGCTGGCGCAGCTCTTGGATGTCGCTTTCATCGTGCCCGGCACCAATATCCGCTACGGCATCGACGGCCTGATCGGATTGATCCCGGTGATTGGCGATCTCATCACGACCGCGATTTCGCTGTGGCTGGTGCGCGAGGCGCGCGCGCTCGGCGCGCCCTGGCACGTCACGGCGCGGATGCTCGGCAACGTCGCGCTGGATGGCGTGGTCGGAATGGTGCCGCTTGCGGGCGACGCCTTCGACGTCATGTTCCGCGCCAACATCCGCAACATGCGGCTGCTGCGGCGCTGGATGGACAAGCAGCCGCGTTAGCGCCTGATCCGGAAAAGTGGGTACCGGTTTTCCGAAAAGATCATGCGCCGATAAATAAAGCGCCTGATCCGTAAAAAAGCACACCCCCGGACGTGATCCGAGGGTGTGATACCGGTTTTACGAACGAATTCACGCGCCACACATAGAGGGCGTCAACAATCGGCGCAGATCAAGCCGCGTCGGCGTCGGCGTCGTTGGTGGCAGGCGCGGGCTCGGGCGCCCGGGGGCGGCGCGGCAGCGGAAAGTCCTGGCTCTCATAGAGCGTGCGGATGCCGCTCTGGTCGAAGCGGGCTTCATCGACCTGCAGATAGGCGCCGTTCAGCGAATCCGCCGGCAATTCCTCGATCGCGAACTGCACCGCGGCAGCCGCGGTGTCGAAACGGCGATAGGCAAAACCCGCCCGCTTTTTCTTGCGGATCGCGGCGGGGAATAATTCGGCGGCGGTGTTGTAGCTGAAGGAAGCCATGGTCAGTGACCTTTATTTTTTGGCGCTAACGCGAGCGAATGACGATGGGGAGCGCTGGCCCGCCATACGCAGGCGCGCCGGTTCACATCATTTCAGGACAGACCTCAATATAAGCTCGTTTGACAGAAATGCGACTCCTGTCGAGCCTGATAATGAATCCGCGCGCCCCGGCGGGGTTCACGAAATATATCCTGTTATTTCAATGGTTTGTGGAGCTCAGAGCCGGCCAAGCAGCAGCAGGATGATCAGCACGATCAGAATGACGCCGCCAAGCCCCATTCCGGAGTGGCCCATGCCGTAGCCGTAGCCGCCGAACCGGCCGCTGAAGCCGCCCAGCAGGAAAATAATCAGGATGATGATCAGTATCGTTCCGAGCGACATGGCAGTCTCCCCAACAGGCGTCCGGCGAATGGGAATCCGTCACCCCGCCAGCCGGAACAAAGCATAAGCGGCCGTTTGGTTCCGAAAAAATGCCCGCCCTTGAGCGGATATCCGGTGACGTCATCGGCCCAGTCGCGCCACAGCGTGACCGGTCCCTCGGCGTACCAGTTGTCGAGTGGGCCTTGCGCGCTCCACATGACGAGCACCGGAGATCGGATCGCGCTAATGCGCGGAGCCGCATCAAATTCCACGTCATTCCGGGATGCGCCTCTTGGCGCAGGCCCGGAATCCATACTCCCGGTCGTGGTTATGGATTCCGGGCTCGCGCTGCGCGCGCCCCGGAATGACGGGCGTTCCCCACGCCCTCTTTGGGCGGAAGATTTATCAACGACTCGGGCGCATCGCGCCGCGAGGCCGCGAACGCGCGTTTGAAGTTGTTTTGGCTGTTTGAAAGTTTTGACCCGTCATGCCCGGACTTGATCCGGGCATCCATCCATCTTCGTAGCAAGTTTTTTTCGAAGATGGATCACCGGGTCAAGCCCGGTGATGACGATCTCGAAAAGTCCTATTTCGGCTGCAGCTTCAGCGCCGCCGAATTGATGCAGTAGCGCAGTCCGGTCGGGCCGGGGCCGTCCTCGAACACATGCCCGAGATGGCCGTTGCACTTCGAGCACTGGGTAAAGCTCGGCCAGCCGCAGCCGGAATCGAACTTGGCGTCGGATTCGAACAGCGTCTGTCCGCAGCCGGCGCAGGTGTAGGTGCCAGGCGTCTGCTCATGTTCGTATTCGCCGGAGAACGGCCGCTCGGTCGCCTTCTCGCGCAGCACCGCGTACTGCATCGGCGTCAATTCCTTACGCCACTCGACCTCACTCTTCTCGACCTTGCCGGTCATCGTCTTGGTGTCGGACATGAAACCTCCTTGCAAATAGTCAGTGTTTTCACGCGAAGCGGATGCCGGTTCGCGTGAAGAACACCCAGTCAACTCGTTGAAATCGCCCTCAGTTGGTCACCTTGGCGCTGCTCACCAGCGTCGGTTTCTCGATGTAGTCCTGGGCGAAAATCTTCTTCAGGTTCTCGACCTTCGGAATGTCGTTATAGGCAATATAGGGCTGGTTGGGGTGCAGCGTCAGGTAGTCCTGGTGATAGGCCTCCGCCGGATAAAACGCTTCCAGCGGGCCGACCTTGGTCACGATCGGCTTCTTGTAGACCTTGGCGGCGTTGAGCTGGGCGATATAGGCCTCCGCAACCTTCTTCTGTTCGTCGCTGGTGGCAAAGATGGCCGAGCGATATTGCGTGCCCGAGTCCGGGCCCTGACGGTTCAACTGGGTCGGATCGTGCGCCACCGAGAAGAAGATCTGCAGGATCTTGCCGTAGCTGATTTTCTTCGGGTCGTATTTGATCTCGACGGACTCGGCGTGGCCGGTCGAGCCGGTCGAGACCATGGTGTAGTCGGCTGTCGCCTTGCTGCCGCCGGCATAGCCGGACACGGCGTTGACCACGCCGGAGGTATGCTGGAACACGCCCTGCACGCCCCAGAAACAGCCGCCGGCAATGACGGCGGTCTGGATGCCATCGGACGCCTGGGTGTCCGCGGCAGGAGCAGGGATCATCACGGCGTCTTCTGCGGCGTGCGAGGGCGCGACCACGAATGCAGCGACGGCCAGCGCGCCGATGGCGGCGGCGCAGAACGAAAAGCGGCTGAATGGGCTACGGGACATGAGGTTTCCTCTGGGAATGACAAGCGCAGTTTAGGGCAGGCGACGCGGTTCGCAATCATGCTGGCTCGGCCCGATGTCCCAAGATACGCAACGAGGCGGGTGTTGTTACGGCGTGTCGCACACGAGTTCGTGAATAGAACGCGGTTTTTCAAGGGGTTGCGGCAAGGCAATGCCGTCCCTCAGGCCCGCAATCTCGTCATTGCTAGGAGCGTAAGCGACGAAGCAATCCAGCTGCGTTCGCCGCGATCTGGATTGCTTCGCTGCGCTCGCAATGACGTTGAGGGGCCGTCGCCCGGGACGATGTCACACCACCACGCTCAGCCGTTTTGCCGCACGCGTAATGCCGGTGTAAAGCCACCTTGCCCGGCTTTCCTGGAACGCAAAACTCTCATCGAACAGCACCACGTCGTCCCACTGCGAGCCTTGCGACTTGTGAACCGTGAGCACATAGCCGTAGTCGAACTCGTCATAGGGCTTGCGCTGCTCCCACGGTATCGTCTCGATGGCGCCGCCAAAACAGTCCCCGCGGACGGAGACCTTCGTCACCTTGTGGCCGAAATCCTCGTCCGGCGACAGCCGCATGGTGATGATCTTGGATTTCGACGCCGCGCGCGATTTCACCCGCCACAGCCCGCCATTGAACAGGCCCTTCTTGCGATTGTTGCGCAGGCAGACCAGCTTGTCGCCGGCGACCGGCAACGGATCCTCGATGTTCTGCTTTTGCCGCACCCGCATGTTGTAGGAGCGCCGCGTATTGTTGCGCCCGACCAGCACCTGATCGGCGCTCATCACCCGGTCGGGATCGAGCTCGGCGCGCGATACCACTTCGCTTTCGCCGTAGCGGCCGATGTCAAGCTTGCGGCCTTCGCGCACGTCCATCGACATCCGCACGATCGGATCGTTCTGCGCCTGGCGATGCACTTCGGTCAGCATCGCATCGGGCTCGCAATCGGTGAAGAAACCGCCGCCCTGGATCGGCGGCAGTTGCGCAGGATCGCCGAGCACCAGCAGCGGACATTCGAACGACATCAGGTCGCGGCCGAGTTCGGCGTCCACCATCGAGCATTCGTCGATCACGATCAGTTTTGCCTTCGAGGCCGGCGCATCGTCCCAAAGCTCGAAACTTGGCTGCTCCACGCCCGACTCGCGCGCGCGGTAGATCAGCGAGTGGATCGTCGAGGCATTGTCGCAGCCTTTGTTGCGCATCACCAGGGCGGCCTTGCCGGTGAAGGCGGCGAACTTCACCTCGCCGTCGACGCCGTCGGCGATGTGCCGCGCCAGCGTGGTCTTGCCGGTGCCGGCATAGCCGAACAGCCGGAACACCGGCGGCGTGCCATTCTTGCCGGGTTTTGCCTTCATCCAGTCGGCAACGGCCTTCAGCGCGGAATCCTGATGCGGCGTGAAAGTGGGCATGGAATCCCGGGTGGAGGACACGTGTGGCGACTCAAGCGGGCAAGCTAACCATTCGTGCGTTCAGCGCAAGCCACCGATTCCGGGGGCGCGGCGCCGGCGTAGTCATTCCTCCCGTCAGCGCCACCATCGCGGCGGCCTCCAGCTTCAGAACCTGGCGGCGATCGAGCTTTGGTGCGGTCATGGCAATTTTCCCGACGTCAGGCTTTTTGTTTTGAGCATGATCTCATGCTCTAGCCGGCGTGAAAGACGAGTCCCGAATCGGGCGAGGGTCATCGCCGCAACCAGGGGCCGCCCTGGCGTTCGGAGGTGCGCGTCGGCGCGAGGCTTGTTTCGTCAGGCGGAATTCTTCGAGGCTGGACTCGGCTCCGCTGGAGAATACACTGCGCAAAACAACAAACCGGTCGCGGGAGAAACGTCATGAAATTCGGCATCTTTTATGAGCTGCAATTGCCGCGCCCGTGGCAAGCCGGCGACGAGCTCAAGCTCTATCAGGATGCCCTGACGCAACTGGAAACCGCGGACCGCTGCGGCTACGACCATGCCTGGGTGGTCGAGCATCATTTTCTGGAAGAATATTCGCATTCGCCGTCGCCGGAATCGTTTCTCGCCGCCGCCAGCCAGCGCACCAGGAA
>WNFN01177992.1_pt1 | contig 12300 bp, 9 predicted proteins | sample 5400161 | NCBI WGS metagenome assembly WNFN01 (sample SAMN13153353, study PRJNA577476) | soil metagenome | isolation source: 80 cm saprolite on Douglas fir-dominated hillslope | place: USA:California | collected 2013-09-17
GTCACTACAGCGCCGGGCATGGTGACTACCAGTTCGCAGATTGCCTCGCCGCTGGTATCTGCACGTTCGCCGCGTGCCCCACTATCGCTGATGGTCAGGACGCCAATGGTAATCATCTCCGCAACCCTCACTTTCTCCATGATTAACGCGCTGCCGAGAACTCGCGCATGAGCGCGCCAATCTGGCGGCGCGGGCCGAAAACCCACACGGTATACTCGTCTTCCAGATCCTCTACTTCAATCTGGCAGCCCATCTCGCTGGAGAGCTTGCGCGCGATGTCTAGCATTTGTCCACGTTCGGCCTCGGCGCGACTGCGCGTGCTCAGTGCGAGCCTGCCCAGGCGCTCGTCCTGACTCAGCGTGGCGTTAATCAGCTCGTGCAACTGGTCGATGCCGAAGACGACTTGCAGTGGTGGCGTGGCCATCAACTGCTCTGCCGATATTTCTGTGACCGACTCCCCGGTGGGATACTCCGCCTGTTCGCCATCGCCGACGATTGTCTCGTAGACGGTACGCAATTGTGCCAGAATCAGCAGCCGCGCCTCCTCTGGCGCGTCATTGCGTGGATGGACATAGGCCAGCAACCGGTGCTCGGGATCTGAATAGATAAAGGGGCGCCCGATCGCAGCCTTGCGCCCGCATTTCGGGCAGGTCGCGACATTGAGCAAGCCAGTCAGCACCACATAGCGCAGGCGCGGCTCTCTGGCGACATTCACATAGTCGTAAATGGTATGTTCAAAAACTTCCCCGCAGGGACAATTGAAAGTTTGAGTAATTGAGCGGGACATATCCTTATTCTCTAACCATTGACACTAACAAACAACACATTTTCTTGTATACAAACTAGTATACCATATCGCGCGTGCAGCGCGGAACCCGCCGCCAGCGCCAGCAGGGCCTTTCTCTTCAAACCCAAACGGGCAAGAGGAGAGAAGCTGATCTATAAAAGAGGAAAATTGAAAATTTTCCTCTTTTATAGATCAGCTTCTCTCCTCTTGCCCGTTTGGGTTTTATTGAGGGTGGGTGGGGAAGAGAAAAAGTCTTTATTTAAAGAGGGTTAGCGCCGGCGGCCTTTGCTCATAGATTTATTTGAGAAGGTGAACTTCATACCCTGGCGCAGCATAAACTCCTGAAATTGCGCGTAGAACTCCTGGCGATCCTGCATGGTGATCACGGCCACGGCATCGGCGGTTTCGATGGCATAGGGATAGCCATTGCCAGCGATCAATTCGGCGCGCACGGCATCCAGCACGGGTTCAAACAGACCATCGTCGAGCATCCAGCGAGGAAATTCCAGGCGCGCCGGCGGACGATGCGCAGTGGTCTGGAGATAACAGAAGGCGATGCTTTCGCGATACGGGCCGTAGTCCTCCAGAATATCGCCGCGCGCGCAGATCATGGCTGGTGTGCGGTCGCCCCAGCGCATCTTGCCCTGCCAGAGCAGCGCGTCATGAATGCGCTTCGTCTCGCGCAGCACTGGCCTGGCCTGCGTGGAGTCCAGGCGGCGCAGCATGGTGATCATATCGCGCGCGTAGCTGGTGTCAATAAAGCCAATCAGGGGTATGCGCTGCTCCTCTGAGGTTTGTAGCAGCGACTTCGCGGCCTGGATATACTCGCTGCGATACGGCTCTGGCATGGTGACCGCGAACGAGACAACCAGTGAGCCATCGAAGAAAACCACGGGACTGTGTGACGGCTGGCCCTCGCGCCGATTATGCGCGTGCTGCTCCATCTGCCGGCGCAGCGTCTCTACTTCCAGCAGATAGCGCCGTAGATTGACCTGCATCTCCGAATAGGGATAGCTATCGGGATCTTCACTCTCGACGCTCGACGCCTCCGCAATTTCATCGGGCGAGAGTACCTCTATAAACACGTCCTTGGTGTAGGGCTTGCCGCGCGCGTGCGGATTCACAAACAGACCCACCTGGATCAGCGCCACCGGAATCGAAGCATCGCGCCAGGGCTGAAGCTGGCTGCCATCCACAGCAATTGTCGTCACGCCCTCGATACACTCCGCCCATTGCCGGGCTTGCTCGTGATTGGCGAACTCCTGGCGAAAGGGAAAGAGCGGGCCGTGATACTCTTCATGGGGAGCGTAGACCAGCCAGCGATCAAACTCCACGCTCGGTCGCGCTCCGGCTGGCGGTAGACCCTTGCGGTCCGGCGGCAGCACAAAAGCCAGCTGCTCTCCCGAAGGATAGCCTAGATAGAGCGTTTCCAGTACACGCCGATACGCGTCCAACTGATCCCCAAACGAACCATCATACGCGCTAAACTGCCCCCGCTTCGCATGCAAAGCCGCCAGCAATTTTCCCTTATGAAGCATCGTGAATATTCTCCTTTTCCCTGGCGACCCCACCCCCCGAAGTTTAAAGAGAGATTTGCGCTTTTTGAATGGGGAAAATTTTTTGCAAAAAATTTTCCCCATTCAAAAAGTGCAAATCTCTCTTTAAGAACTCTGGGGAGGTGCGGGGGTCGCCGCCAATACCGGTAAAGCGCCGGAATTGAGCAAAGAGGACAGGTCCTCCTCCTCACTCACCTGGCGCGTCTGCCCATCCTGTTTGCGCAAGCGAATCAGCCCATCCAGCCCTTGCTCAAAGGTATCGTCGTGGCTGATCACAATCAACTGATCAAAGCCGCGCACACGCCTGATCTGTTCGGCCAGATTACTGCGACGCTGCTCATCCATATTCTGGGTGGGTTCGTCAAAGAAGGCCAGGTTGAGCGTTGAGAGCTTCTTGAGCAGCGCCAGGCGCATGGCCAGGGCTGCGCTCATCTGCTCGCCCCCGCTCAACTGGGCAAATGAGCGTTTGAGACCCTGGCGCAACAGAGTGATCTCGTAATCATCGCTCCAGCTCAGCTGCGCGCTGCGGTCGCCCATGATTTCGCCGAAAATACGATTGGCCTCGGCTGAAATATCGCTGAGCATAGCGCGCAGAACGTGCGGAGCAGCATCTTTGATCAACTGGCGGAACTGTCCCATCATAGTCGCCAGCTCATCGAGCGTTAGCTTCTCTTTCTCAGCCGCTTCAAGTTCCAGCAGCAGAGCCTCGGCGGCAGTGATCTTCTGCTCCAGTTCGTTAATGCGCTGCTGGCCACCCTCCATTTTTTGGGCCAGCGCGGCGATTTCGTTGCCCAGACTCTGGATTTCGGCCTCGACCTGTTGAAATTCCTGTTCACTAAAGGCCCCGGCGGCCTGCTGGTGCGCCTGTTGCGCTTGCTCTAGCTCGCGTTCGCTCTGGTCAGAAACCCCCTGAGCGCTCACTTTGTCGCGTTCTTTTTCGGGCAGGCGCTCAGCCACCTTGACGTTTTGCTGATAGCGCTGGTAGCCCGGCTCGGTCTGTTCGCGCGCCAGGTCCTGGGCGGCGATGGACTGATCGAGCTGGGCATAGACCTCCAGTTTGCGCGCGAGTTCGCCAAGCTGGCGGGCCGTCTCCTCCAGATCTTCCTCAGCGGCGCGCAATTGCTGGCGATAGGTCGCCTCAGGCCGGATGATTTCTTGTGAAGCCTTGCTCTGCAAGCGTGGATCATTGAGCGCAGCCAGTTCGTGCTGGCGCTCCTTTAGCAGTGCGCCGCTTTGCATCAGTGGCTCGGCCTCTTTTTTGAGTTCCTCAAATTCAATGGCATGCTGCTCAATCAGCTTCTCGAACTGCTCCTCCTGACTTTTATAGCCAGGCAACTTGCGCGTCAGCCGGTCCGCTCTTTCGCTTTCCGCCAGCAAAGCCCTGGCCCTGGCGATTTCCTGATCGATTTGCTGGAGGCTCTCCCACTCATCGCGCAGGCGCTCGGCGTCGCGCTCCAGGCGGCGGATTTCCAGATTCAGCCGCTCGATGCGCTCAGCGTTGCCGTCGCGCTGCTCAATATATTGCCCCAATTTCTCCAGTCCCTCGGCATGCTTCTTCAGGGCCATTTCGCGTTCTCCAAGCAGGCGCAGCTGGCGCTCAATCCCCGTCAGTTGCGCCTGCTCCTCGTCCAGCAGTCCATTGAAATAGGCCTCCAGGCTCAACTGACCCTGCTGCTGAATGTTCAGACAAGTTTGATGGAGCAGCGGACACTGCCCCCCGGCTGAGCGGCTGCGTGAGTCGGTGTAGCTCTCGATATTGCCGCGCAAGTGATGCTGCTGGTTTTTTAGCTCCTGCTGCTGCACCAGAACCAGCGTGTATCCCTCGCCCTCCTGGCGATGTGTTTCGATGGTTTCAATGACCTTTTCGGCTTTATTCAGTTTTGCCAGAGCCTGCTGTAGTTCGCGTTGCTTCTCCTGCATGGCTTGCTCTTTCTCTTCCAGTTGCAAGCGCTTATCCTGGCGCTGCTCGCTCTGGCTTTGCAGGCGCGTGACCTGGGCGAGCCGTTCGCTGAGCAGATTGGCCAGAGGCTGGAGCGGCTCGGTTTCCGCGATACGCTGGCGCACTTCGGCCAGTTCACGCTGAGTCTGATTGCGCTGCTGATGGGGTCTTTTGCTTTTGTCCCGTAGATCTATATAGCGCTGCGCATCCTTCTCAAGCGCGGCGATCTGCGTATCCAGTGCGCTCTGTTTCTCGACCGCTGGCAGCAGGTCCAGGATCAACTGGCGCGCCCGCTCAACTCCGTCCAGGCTCTGCTGAATAAAATGGACGCGGGCGTTAGTGGTGGCGCGCGCGTTGTCGAGGCTGGCCTGCTGCTGGCGCAGGGCATTGCGCTGGCGCTCCTCCTGACGCAGGCGCACCAGCTTTTTCTCGGCCTGGAGATAGCGCTCGAAGTCGGGCTGGCTCTCCTCCACAACCTGGTGCGCGGCGCGGGCCTCAGTGAGCGCCTGCTCTGCCTGCTCCAGGCGGTTCAGTGCGGCCTTGTGAATATGGGTACGATCCGAGAGTTGGCGTTCGCAGTGTTGAAGATGGGCCCGCCGCTGCTTTAAGACTTCAACATAGACCTGCTGATCGCTCAGGCGCTGCGTCGCCTGGACATTGCGCGCCTTGAGCGCCTGGTCCTGCGCACGCTCGCTCCTGAGCAGCTCACGCCACGTCTCCAGTTCGCGTGTCTCGTAGGTCAGGCGCCGAATTTCGTTCTCCTGCTCCTGTACCTGCTCTCTATACTGCTTCTGTGCCTCCAGGAGATACTCAAAGGCGGTGCGGTAATCTTCAATCTGGAGCAAAACATCGAAAGTCTGTTTGCGCAGACCGGGTTTTTGCAGAAAAATAGCGGTAAATGCGCCCTGAGGAACACCCAGCGCGTCGCGGAAAAGATTCTCCAGCGAACGCTCGCGCTCAATACCGAAAAGCTCATGCAGCTTATCCAGCACGTCGGCCCGCTGCTCCAGGCGCAGATTGGCCTCGCTATCGTAGAGCGTCCAGAGCGCGCCGGAGCCGCAGCGGCGTTCCACTACATAAGGCCGGTCGTCGCTGCCGATTAAATGGACCACCACGCGCCCAAATTTCTCGCCCTCGCGGATAAACTGATCTTGTGTTCTATAGGGTGAGGCATCAAAAAGGGCGAAGCCAATAGCCTCGACCACGGTCGTCTTGCCCGCCCCGTTGGCGCCATTAATGGCTGTGGTGCCCTGCTGAAAATTGATCGTGATTTGCTTGTAACTTTTGATGTTCTCTAATTCCAGACGCGTAATAAGCATGCTGCTCAAACCTTCCCCAACGTAAAAAACAGGCCAGTTTGTCTTTCATTCTTCCGTCGATATGGAAAAGCGGAAATGTACAGAGCGATTATAGCATGCTACGACACAATGCCAACATCGTTATCGATCGTGTCGCCCCGGCGCTCGGCTTCAATCTGTCTGGCCTCCTGCTTCTGCATCCAGCGAATGAAGAGCACAGACATGATCACAATATAGAAGAGGTTGACAGGTATCCACATAATCAGGCCGCCCAGTTGCTGATCGACGGCATGGGAAATACCCCAGACGATGGGATCGGAGAGGTAGGGGGCGTAGAGCGGTTGCGCAAAGGTCAGGCCGGCACCCAGGAGTACGGCGGGCATGCCATTCATAAAGATGTAGAGGATCTGGCCACCGAGTGGGAGGCGCGGCAGTTTTGATGAAGGGCTGAGGATCGGCCACCAGCTCAGAATGCCCAGAACGATAAAGGTCACGTGCTCAAAAACGTGGATCGCCTCGTCCTCCAGAGTCGCATTATAGAGCGGCGGAATATGCCAGATCAGGAAGTCCGCGTTATAGAGCGCAAAGGCCAGTGGCGCCCAGGTCAGAACCTTAAGCACACGGAACACAAAGCGTTTATTCAGCAGGCGTTCTACCATCCACTCAGGCATACCCAGCAGGAGCAGCGGCGGCCCGAAGGTCGTCAGACAGAGATGCTGGAGCATATGCGCGCTGAAGAGATAATCGTCGCCCAGCGCGTCCAGCGGCGAGATCAGCGCCAGCCACATAATCAGCACGCCCAGGAAGAAAGCCACTGTCTGGCCATTTTTGAGCGGGATCGCGGCATAATAGCGCCTGTGATACGGGCCCAGCGCGTAACAATACAACGCAATGACCAGGACGCCCCCGAGCAATAGCGACGGCGCCAGGTTCCACTCCGTCAGCCAGAAATGCAAATCTATATTCGCTGCCATAGCATATGCCTTTCAATTGAGACAAAGCCACAATCTCAGCCACAATCCCAGCGGAGGCGCTGCTCCGCTGCTACAACCCCGACAGCGTCAGAGGCGCTGCTCTGACGGCTGACACACGGACCGGTGAGCCGAGTGGACGCCCGGTGGTCTCAGAGCGGCGCCTCTGAGACCACCGGGGTTGTAGCAGCGGAGCAGCGCCTCAAGACGGTTGAAATAAGCGCAAGGCGAGTTCTCCGGGGAGGACCCGGAGGGGGAATCTCCCCGGAGTGTAGCCCCGGAGCAGCGCCTCCGGGGAATGGCGTGAGCGTGCCATCCCACCTTCATTGGTTCGCCTTCTTTGAACCGTCTTGAGCAGCGCCTCCGCTGGAATTCTCCGCTGGAGTTCCTGCAACTAACTATAGCAAACCAGTTGCCTGAACACAAGCCGTCCCCCAGGAAAAAAGGCCTGGGGGACGGCTTGTGTTCAGGCAACTGTAAGGTAGGCTCGTGGGCTTGCAAGGACAGGGGCAGGGCGCTTCCTCGACAATAAAGTCTGTCCGATTATCTTGGAAAAGGGTTTATACGAGACCGATGAAGATATTAGATCATCAGGAAACGCGCCACGAGCCTGGTCAGTTGCGCCAGATTATCGCCAACTATAGTAATTTGATCAAGCCGCACGTGACAGTGCTCTTGCTGGGTATCACAGTGGCGGCCATGGCGATTGCGCAACGGGGTCTGCCGGATCTGGGTTTGATTCTGGCGACTCTGCTCGGCGGGGTTATGTCCGCTGGCAGCGCGAACTGCATTAACTGCTACATTGATCGTGACATTGACCAGATCATGACGCGCACTCAGCGGCGCTCGCTGCCGGCTGGCAGGGTGCAGCCGATCCAGGCGTTAATCTTTGGCCTGGCGTTAGGCGCGGGATCGGTGATTGTATTCATCGTCTTGGTGAACCTGCTCTGCGGGCTGCTGAGCCTTGCAGCTATCCTTTTCTACATCTTTATTTACACCGCCTGGTTAAAACGCTCTTCAGTGCAGAATATCGTCATCGGGGGCGCTGCCGGGGCAGCTCCGGTGCTGATCGGCTGGGCGGCAGTGACCAATAGCGTGCCGCTGGCGGCCATCTGGCTCTTCGCGATTGTGTTCTACTGGACGCCCCCGCATTTCTGGGCGCTTTCGCTACTCATCGAGAAGGATTACGCCCGCGTGAATGTGCCCATGTTGCCTGTAGTCATGGGCGAGCGCGAGACGAAGAAGCAGATTCTGCTCTATTCCCTGATGCTGGTGGCCGTAACGTTGATCCTGTTCGCGATGCATGCCATGGGCTATCTCTACCTGATCGGCGCGCTCGCTCTGGGCGGCATTTTCATCTATATGGCTATCCGCCTGTGGCTTGACACGTCGCGCAAGTGGGCGCGCACGATTTTCTGGTATTCCAACTGTTACCTGGCGCTCATCTTTGCAGTTATGGTATTGGATAGAGTCATTCACTAGAGACAAAGGTAAGGCAAAGATCATGAAAAGGAGCTGGCGTCTGGCGTCCCGCCTCTCCGTCATTAGCATGGCGTTGTTGATTGTGCTTGTCGTGGCGCTCTGGGGGATGCGGAATAATAATGGGGGTGCAAGCGCGAATACGGGTACAAGCCCATTATCGGGCCTGCAAGGCACCGATTTGGGCAGTACAGCCGCGCCTGATTTCCACCTGACCGATCAATTCGGCAAGCAGGTTTCACTCTCTCAGTTTCATGGCGAGCCGGTCGTGCTGACTTTTCTCTACGCCCACTGTCCTGACGTGTGCCCGTTGACTGCGGAAACCCTGCACACCACGCAGGTTCAATTGGGCAAAAGCGCCTCCCATGTGATGATGCTCGCGATCAGCGTTGATCCCAAGGGCGATACCCAGGCGGCGGTGCAGACATTCTCCACCGCGCACAAACTGACCAGTAACTGGCATTATCTCATCGGCACACAGAGCGAGCTGGCGCCCGTCTGGAACTCCTACAGCATCTACGCCCAGCCCTCGAACGCCACCACCAGTATGCACACCTCTGCTGTCTATGTCATCGACAAAATGGGCCGCGAACGTGTTCTCTTCAGTGATGGCTTCACCGCCGCGCAGCTAGAGACTGATCTGAAGGTGCTGCTAGCGGAGTAACTAGAACATTCCTTGTCAAATTCTGACATTCCTGGTATGCTTAAGAGAGTAAGAAGGGATCTACTCTTGGGAACGGAATCCCGGCAGATCGTAAACAATTCTCAAAGGAAAACGAGATCTGATGAATACTTCTCAGACAAATATCAGCGTAACTGAAGAAGATCTGAACGCTTCCGAGGCTATTACTGAGGAAGAGCTTGAGGAAGAGGAAGCTCATATTCATTTGCCAGGTCCGAGTTTCTGGCCTGCGTTACTGGGTATTGCTATCGCGGTGGTTTTTGTTGGTGTGATTCTCTTTGGAACACCCGGGCATAACCAGTTGGCGGGCCTTGCACCCTGGTTTATTTTTATTGGCCTCCCTCTCGTCCTTATTGGTATCATGGGTTGGGCGTTGGAGAATCCCCATGGTGCGGCTCCCGGCGCGCAGGCGCGTGGTGGTCGCTACTCTACCTCCTTTGCTGATGCTTCCATCACTGGCAAGCCAACGGTCTTTGCAGATCAGGTGCTGGACGAGGCTGAGGCTGCGGTAGAGAGCGCGGTGACGATCGGCAGCACTGCCTGGAGCGCTCATCCGGTGAAGGTGTTCGTGGAGCGCGAAGGCGTGGTGCTTTCGTTGTATGGCAAAGTTGAGCTGGAGGCCCAGAAGCAGGAAGTCGAAAAGGCAGTGCGCCAGATCCCAGGCGTACTCGATGTGATGAACTTCCTGGTGGCCGAAGACGAGCTGCTGAACACCGTGAACTCAGTAATTGATGGCCTGAAGTCCAGTGGCAAGCTGGAAGGCGCGACCGATCTCTCGGTGCTGGTGGAAAACGGCATTGTGAGCCTGTATGGCACTGTCCCTAACACGTCGATGAAGTATCTCCTGGAGCGTGAAATCTCTGGAGTTCCCGGCGCCCGCGTGGTGATCAACCACATTGGGCTGAATAAAGATATTCCTGGTAACCTCGGCAGAACCACGAACAGAATCGGGCGCATCTAAGCATCCTGTTTGATGTTATAGGGAATGTGGGTAGACGAATTTTAGAGCCGCCCGCAAGGCGGCTCTAAAATTCGTCTACCCACATTCCCTATAACATCATTGAAGGACGTATTTTCTTGATCTACAAATGCTGCTAACATCTCTCCCCAGAGAAAGGAGAAGCGCTATGAGAAAGTTTCTCAATTGGTGGTATACAAAATCTCTTCCCCGGCGCCCACAGGCCACGACCCCGCTAGAAAGGGAGCAGGAACGCTATGCCCGTCTGACGGCGGGTTTTTTGCTCTTGTTTAGCAGTGCTATTTCGCCGCTGGCAGTAATTATGCTTTTCTTTTCGCCGACAAGCCCATCAGCTCGGCCCAGCGCCATTTGCTTGATTTGCTTGCTCCTGATTGCCTGGTTCTCTGGTCGCGCGGGACATCAGAGATTTTCAGCTATCTGCATTATTGGAGTAACTTTCCTGGCTGTAACGGGGCCGGTGTTCACCGATCCACTCAGCTCAGCCCTGGTTCCGCTTTTCAGTATTTTTACTATTTCTATTATTCTAGCCGGAGCCCTGTTGCCACCTGTTGCGGCGTTAATCACGGGCCTGGTCAGTTGTGTGTATATTGGCCTGGTAGCTCTTTTTTCTCTGAATCCAAATACCTATAACCAGGGAAATCAGGTCCATTATCAGGCCATTAACACCCTGGCTATTGCCGCTATTCTTCCCATTGTCATCCAAACTGTTGTAGCTGTCATTGTCTATGTGATTATGCGCAATTTGCTGGCCGCTATTCGCCGGGCTGACCGGGCTGAAGAAATTGTTGCGCTGCAAGAGGCGCTCGCGGAATACGAACGCGGGCGCTTGCGTGACCAGCAACAGCTGGAAGAGGGTTTGGAGAAAATCGCGCAAGCGCATGCACGTGTTGCCAACGGTGATTATCAAGCGCGTGTTTCACTGAATGAAGGGGATACACTCTGGTCTATCGCTATACCACTGAATAATCTTCTCAACCGGCTTCAGTCCTGGAAAAACGAGGTAGACTTATTGTTCGTAACGCGCCAGGCGTCCGGGTATATCGCGGAACAAATACGCGCGAACTGCCAGACCAGGCAGTGGCATAATTTGCCTTTGACCAGGACCCCGCTCGATCCCGTTGTAGTAGAAGTCAACAAGATGATCAAGAGCCAGCCTTCTCGTTCTTCCAGACCGCTGGTCTAAAGCCTTTTGTAAGGAGATCCAGGGCCAGTTGCAGATGTGCTGATGGGCCGGCTAATGCGAGCGACACCGCTCGCATTAGCCGGCCCATCAGCACATCTGCAACTGGCCCTGGATCTCGGCTCTTGTTAGAATTTGGGGGTTCGCGGCGGGAGTATGGGTGTTATCAAAGTGGAAGTATTGCCACAGTGCTTATTCCACTCCATGATTAACGGGTCCAATGCTGTTCCTGTCCAGTTTTGCAACGGGATCGGACTTTTTCGCTGGATATACCGCGTTATCTGTGTAGCGATTTCGCGTGTGCGCGCAAGTTCGCCTTGTTCTAGCTTGGCCGTCATGAGCCGCGACAGCATATTATTGAGCGCGTAAGAAACTCGCCACAGCACATTGTCTTGCGAGAGCGGCACGCGAACGGAGAAATCACCCATGCTCGTTTGCTGGAGTGCTTTTAGAATGGCTTCAATACCCTCCTCAAGCTGCTTTTTTTGCTCAATCTCATGTTGCTGTCTGTCAAGCTCTTTGCGCTCAAGGTCGGCGATGACTTCAGCGCGGTCGGCTCGCTGCATGGCACGCCGGGTTGAGACAGTAAAGATGAAGAGAATTACTGCTACGACCCATTGTAAAATGAGTGGCCTGACTAACACATCAAAGCTATCGAATTGGAACATCTGTTGTAGATCAGGCGCGATATGCCCACTGAGCAGGAGCGTAGCCAGAATGAATGCGCTATTGAGCATTGCCAACAACAAAATTCCCCATGCCTCAAAGAACGCGGCTGCTATCAGCGTCGTTTCTACAAGGAGATCAAACGTGGCAAGATCCCCTGGATGTAAACCTCCTGGAATGTTTAAAAAGTTCAAGAGAAAACCTGTATACAATATCAGGAGTGGTGGCACACCAGCTACTACTAAATTTCCTCGACGGTTAAACGCAGTCAGACAAACAAAATAAGTCAGCAACGTTAGACCAAGGATGACGAAGAAAGGAATATTCTTTTGTTGAAAGGCCACACTAACGGGGGCGAGCGCGGCCAGGGTCAGGATGATCAGGATGGTACTTGCCTGGTGTGACCGTCGCGCAAGTTCGATCTCATCCAGTGAAGCATTCGGGGGGGGCGTTGGGAGGCTGGTCAGGCGATACCACCATTCAAAATGCTGGCCCATTATTTATTGCCTTCTTTCTGCCACAAAAAGCACATGTGGCGATTGGGTGTTGATCGTTTGCCTCAGTCTCAGCCCCGCCTTCTGGAGTAAAACTGTAAACTCCTCTTTCGTTCGCTCTTTTCCTTTTTGTTCGATCATCATTAGCACCGAGAGCCCTTCGGCAAAATCATTGTGATTGGCTGTATCAACAACTTGTTCGGATACAATAACCACGCCGTTGTCTTTGACTGCCTGCCTGCATTGTTGTAAAATCTGCACGCACTCTG
>WNFN01102681.1_pt3 | contig 12275 bp, 10 predicted proteins | sample 5400161 | NCBI WGS metagenome assembly WNFN01 (sample SAMN13153353, study PRJNA577476) | soil metagenome | isolation source: 80 cm saprolite on Douglas fir-dominated hillslope | place: USA:California | collected 2013-09-17
ACACGGCTGCGCCCTCGTCCGCACAATGGTGCAGGAACGTCACGATGCCGGGGTCGTCGAGGTTCTTGTCGCCAACGTGATTTCCGATTTGCACTCCAAGATGCCCCGAGCCCATGCACCGGCTAAGCTCCGCGCATGCGGCATCGATGTCTTGCAACGGAACCTGGCATAGAGACTTCAGTCTTCCGTTCCCTTGGGCGCAAAGCTCAAGCGCTGCATCGTTGAACAAGCGCGCGCAATCGAGCGCGTGCTCAACTGGACGATCGTAGGCAAACAATATGGGCGTTGCCGACATCACTTGCATGTCCACGCCGTCGCGGTCCATTTCCTCAAGCCGTATCTGGGGATCCCAACACGCGGAATCGATGTGGCGAAAGAAACGGTCGCCGACCATGACGTCTGCTTTACCAGTTTCGGTGTGCTTGATCCACGGCCAGCTGGAAGTACCGTAGCGCTGCGCCAGATCGGGCCATGCGCGAGGCAAGAAATGATTGTGGATGTCGATAACGCGCATCGTTACTGTTTGCCCGGATGAATCGTGCCGCAATGCTTGCACTTACGGAGAGCATCACTGCTGTAGAACCGTTCGAAAAGCGGGGGCAAATCTTTAACGATACTTTTCAACTTCACCTCCGCCCGATGCAGTAACTGGTGGCAGTTCTGGCAATACCATTCAAATCCGTCAACCGCACCTTCAGGGCGCGGCATCTCCACTACCACGCCGATGGTTCCCGGCTGCAGCCGCTGCGGAGAGTGCCGCATGTGTTTCGGGAGAAGAAAAATCTCGCCCTCTTTGATCGGAATCTCGAGCGGTGGTTTGCCGGGCGTCTGCATGATGCGGAGAAAAACGTCGCCCTTGAGCTGGTAGAAAAATTCTTCTGTGGGGTCGTCGTGAAAATCGCGCCGATTATTAGGCCCGCCGACTACTGTAACCATCATTTCGCCGTCTTCCCACACTTGCGCATTTCCCACCGGGGGCTGGAACTTCTCTTTGTTCTCTTCAATCCACGCTTGAAAATTGAAGGCCTTCAGGCTTTGTATGGACGGCATCGCGGCTCCTATTTCAACGGCTTAAACGCCATGGCTCGGATCTCAATCAGCAAGTGAGGATGGGGCAATTGATGAACCGCTACTGTAGTGCGCGCGGGACCGTCGTAGCCAAAGTATTCCCCGTACACCTGGTTGTATCCGCCGAAATCATTCATATTCACCAGGTACGTGGTTATTTCAACAACATCTTCGAGTTGCGCACCAGCGCTTCGCAGGATGTCACGAACGTTCTCGATCACGGCCCGAGTCTGTGTGCGAATATCGAGACGTGTAGTTCCAAGTTCGTCAACGTCGGCTCCCGCAATTGTGTTGTCGGCACGGCGCGCACTCGTTCCTGACACTAGCAGGAAGTCCCCCGCGCGTTTGATGTGCGGATACTTGCCCCGCGGTTTTGCTTTTCCCTCAACGATTTTGCTCTCGATCGTACCCATGTCAGATGACGGAGTCCGCCGCGGGACCCGCGAGCCTCAAAGCCTGACGCAAATATTGTTAAGCTCCGAATAAAAATTGAGTGAATGAACTCCGCCTTCGCGGCCAATGCCAGAGAGCCCAACCCCACCAAATGGAGTTCTCAGATCCCGCAGAAACCAGCAGTTCACCCAGGTGATGCCCACATTCATCTGCTGCGCCATGTGGTGCCCGCGCTTTAAATTCGTCGTCCAGATGGACGCCGCCAGTCCATATTTTGTGTCGTTCGCCATTGCTACTGCTTCTTCGTCAGCGTCAAAGGGAGCTATGTGGCACACGGGTCCAAAAATTTCTTCTTTTACACAGCGCGCCGACTCGGCCAGACCAGTATAGATCGTTGGTTGGACGTAAAAGCCTTTGTCGAGTTCGTTGCCGAACTCGGGGATGCCCCCTCCCGTCACAACCGTCGCTCCTTCTTCGCACGCCAGTTTGTAGTAGGAAAGCACTTTGTCTCGATGCTGCGACGAGATCACTGGACCCAAATTTGTGCTCGCCTCCATGGGGTATCCCAGACTCAAGCTTTCGGCCTTTTCTTTCAACGCGTCAACAAACCGCTCCAAAATTACCCGCTCCACATATATGCGCTCAACGCACAAGCACACCTGGCCCGTGTTCAAGAAGACGGCCTCACTCAATCCCTTTATCGTCTCTTCAAAATCGCAGTCCGCAAAGACGATTGCGGCATTCTTGCCGCCGAGTTCGAACGAGACTGGCTTCACCGATGACGCCACCGCCTTCATAATTGCCGCTCCGGTCTGCGACTCGCCGGTAAACGTCACGGCATCCACATCCGGGTGCCGGGTCAGAAACTCGCCAGCCGAATTCGGCCCGAAGCCGTGCACGACGTTGTAGACGCCGTTCGGGATTCCCGCCACTTGCATGACCTCAGCCAGCAGCGTCGCAGTTGCCGGAGTTTCCTCGGAAGGCTTCACCACAACCGTGTTCCCACAGGCGAGAGCAGGAGCCACTTTCCATGTTAATAACAGCAGCGGAAGGTTCCAGGGCGTAATGACGCCGACCACGCCCAGAGGTTTGCGCACGGCATAGTTCAGCGCACTCTTGCCATCCGGTGTCTCCGTTTGAAACGACTCCAGCCCCGCCACTTTGATTGCGTCGGCGAACGCACGAAAATTCGCTGCCGCTCGTGGAACGTCCAGCCTCGAAGCCAGGGCTTTGGGTTTTCCGGTATCTTTGACTTCGGCCTCAACGAAACAATCAAAACGCGATTCAATGCCGTCCGCAACCTGGTGTAATCGCGCGGCACGCTCGCGTGTTCCCAGTTTGCCCCATTCACCCTGCAACGCTCGCCGAGCGGCGGCCACCGCATCGTCAACTAAGTCTTCGTCCGCCTCCGTGACGTGCGCGATTAGTGTGCCGTCGGAGGGATTAATATCGTCGAACTCCCGCTTGCCGCCCGCGAATTGTCCATCAATGTAGTTCAGTATTGACTTCACGATGTTCTCTTCCAATGGACCGTGGGCGGCTTGAGGAACCAAGCCCCGTAACTCTCGTTGATCTGATTTCGCTCAGCTAGTCAAAAGTTTCAGCATCCCGGAGGGCTGCGCCGCGCTGGTCCTTAGCCGATACGATTGGCTCGCCTTTGAGTTCCCACTTGATGTTCACGTCAGGATCGTTCCACGTTAAGGTACGCTCGTGTTCCGGAGCGTAGAAATCAGTAGCCTTGTAGAGCACATGAGCCTTCTCCGAGGTCACGTAAAATCCGTGCGCAAAGCCGGGTGGAATCCACAGCATGCGCTTGTTGTCGCCGGAGAGCCGCACAGCCTCCCAGCGGCCGAAGGTTGTCGAACTCCGGCGCAGGTCCACAGCGACGTCAAGGATTTCGCCCTCAGCAACCCTTACCAGTTTTCCTTGTGGCTGTTTCACCTGGTAATGCAGGCCGCGCAGAACGTTCCGGCGCGAGCAAGAGTGATTGTCTTGAACAAAGGGTTCAACAATTCCGACTGCCTCCATCGCGCGTGAGTTGTAGCTCTCGAAGAAGAAGCCCCGCTCGTCGCCAAACACGCGAGGCTCCAGCACGAAGACGCCGGGCAGAGAGGTCGGAAGTTTTTTGAATGCATCCATCGCGTAGCGAAGTGCATGCACCGCACTCGTCTCAGAATACTTTCTCCCGCAAAAGTTGCAGCAGGTACGTTCCGTAACTGTTGTTCTTCATGGAGCGGCCGATTCTCTCCACCTCTTCCGCCGCTATATAGCCAGAACGATAGGCGATTTCTTCGGGACACGCCACCATCAGACCCTGCCTCTTCTCGATCGCCTGAATGTAGAGTGACGCATCCATCAGCGATTCATGCGTGCCAGTGTCCAGCCAGGCCATCCCACGCCCCATCACTACCACCTCCAACTGGCCTTTCTCGAGGTACGCCTTGTTGACGTCGGTGATTTCCAATTCTCCTCGCGCGCTCGGCTTCAGCGACTTGGCGACCTTCACGACTTGATTATCATAGAAATAAAGTCCCGTAACGGCATACCGCGACTTCGGGTGCGCCGGCTTTTCCTCGATGCTCAGGGCTCGCCCGTTTCCATCAAACTCCACGACGCCATAGCGCTCGGGATCGTGGACCGGGTAGGCGAATACTCGCGCTCCGTGATTTGCTTTCGATGCCGCCCGCAAATCTTTGGCGAGATCGTGTCCATAAAAAATGTTATCCCCCAATACCAGAGCGCAACTGCTCTCGGCGATAAAGACCTCACCCAGCAAAAATGCCTGTGCGATTCCTTCTGGTTTTTGCTGCACCTGATACTGCAAATGGATGCCGTACTGGCTGCCGTCGCCCAGCAGCGTCTGAAACTTGGGCACGTCTTCGGGAGTCGAAATAATCAGGATGTCCCGGATGCCCGCCAGCATAAGCGTGCAGAGCGGGTAGTAAACCATTGGCTTGTTATAGACGGGCAGCAAGCTCTTTCCCATGGCGTGCGTTATGGGATAGAGTCGAGTGCCAGACCCGCCGGCCAGAATGATTCCCTTGTATTGCGTGCTCTCTTTCGTCATCAGGACAGCATCCGCCTCTTCGCGCTGTGTCAAGCCTTCTTGATCCACCAATAACTAAACCGAATAGTGAGCTGCAATCCATTGCCGGTAGCTGCCGCTGGTCACATCACGGACCCAGCCTTCATTTTCAAGGTACCACCGAACCGTCTTGCGAATGCCGGTTTCAAACGTCTCTTTCGGCCGCCAACCCAGTTCGCGTTCAATCTTGCGCGCATCCATCGCATATCGCCGGTCGTGACCTGGCCGATCTTTTACAAACGTTACCAACTCACGGCGTGGAGTGCTGAGCCGCGGCGCCATCTCATCCACGATGTCGCAGACGGTCTCCACGATCTCGAGATTTCGCTGCTCGTTGCTGCCGCCAATGTTGTAAGTCTCTCCCGGTCGCCCTCGATCCAGCACCGTGGCAATAGCCTCGCAATGATCGTCCACGTAAAGCCAGTCCCGGACATTCTGTCCGTCGCCATAGACCGGAAGCGGTTTGCCGTCCCGAGCATTCAAGATCGTTAACGGAATCAGTTTTTCCGGAAATTGAAATTGTCCATAGTTGTTCGAACAGTTTGTGGTGAGCGTGGGCAATCCATAAGTATGGTGATAAGCCCGCACCAGGTGATCGGACGCTGCCTTCGACGCCGCATAGGGGCTGTTCGGCGCGTAAGGCGTGCTCTCACAAAAAGGGGCGTCGTCCGGTCCCAGGGAACCGTAGACTTCATCCGTTGAGACGTGCACGAAGCGGAAACGGGCTCGCTCCTGGTCGGGCAGTGCCGTCCAGTAGGCGCGCGTCTCTTCTAGCAGAGCGAAAGTTCCATCTATATTCGTGCGAATGAAATCGTCCGGCCCCCGGATCGAGCGATCCACATGACTTTCGGCCGCAAAGTGCACGGTGGCCCGAGGTTGATGGTGGTTCAGAAGACGATGGACTAGCTCACGGTCTCCGATGTCGCCATGCACGAACTCATAACGTCGGTCACCGGCGATTCTTTCCAGATTGCGCAGGTTTAAGTTCGAGCCGATGAAACCTGCGCCACCTGTGACAAGAATTGAATTGTGCATGAATGAGGTTAGAGGTCGCCTGCGGCTACCCCGCCGGCTGCCTGCTCTGCTCCCTAACGGACTTTCAATTGTAATAAAAAAGGACGGGGTTGGCCCCGTCCTTCTGATGGAAACCGTTTCCCGTGCATTCCCCAAGTCCAAGTGACCAAAATCACAGCCACTGGATCCCTCGGGCCGGGAATGGGTTTGCGACGCTACCCCGCGATGCGCTTAGCTCTGGCAGCAGCTTCGGTTGCCGCCTCGACTCGCGTATTCGGCTTCTTCGCTGGCGTCTCCGCCCCTCCGCCACCCGTGACTGTGAAGTAGACCCGCTCAATATTCTCTGCAATCGTGGGCCAGAGATATTGCTCACGAATCCTGGTCTTCGCCGCTCGGCCCGCGGCCTCACGGATCGCGGGATTCGCAATCAGGAAGCGCAACCTGTCCGCCAAGTCCGCCGAATTGCCGTTCTGAAACGTGAATCCCGCTTTGTCCACGAGTTCGCGGTTCTCGGGGATGTCACTAGTGAGAACACACAAACCGGCGCCCATCGCATCAAGCAGCGCCAGAGACAACCCTTCCACGTCCGAAGGAAGGACAAACAGCATGGCGTTCGTCAGCAGCTCTTCGAGCGTTTCTCCGGAAACCCAATCCAGCATCTGGATCCGCTCGCTCGCATGAGTTCGCAACTCGCGGGTGTAGTCATCGCAATAGCTTGATGCTCCGGCCAGTACCAGCCTCACGTTGGTGTCGAGTTGCTGGTAGGCCTCGACGAGCAGATGGCAACCCTTCTCAGGCGAAAACCGCCCAAGAAACAAAATGTACTTGCCCGAGTCGAGCCCCCATTCAAGAATCTTTTTCGGTTCGCGCCGCTCACGTAGAACCCCGCCACCCACGACGGCTAGGCCGAGGCAGGCCTTCCGTAGGGTGCCGCTCCGAGTGCGCACAATCAACAAGAGCATCGTCGCCGCAAACGATAACCACACGGCGCGCGTCATGGTGGCCAGGATGGCCACCGGCAATGACCCAAGCAGGAGCGCGGCCTTCACGCCCCGCACCGTGCGGCGGCGAAATGAATGCCAGGCGAGAAGGCCAAGCAGGTTGAGAGAGACCCCGTTGGCCACAGCCTGCAACAGCGGCCCTCGCGCCCGGTCGGCGTGGTAGCCAAGGCTGGCATCGAGAATGAAGTGGGGAAAAATCAACTGCTTCGCTCCCGCCAGAAAAGCGACTGCTGTGAAACTCAGATACGCGAGAACCAACAGTGCAAAGATCTCGAACTGCCGGATAAATCTTTCCTCCGTGAACACCATGCCCGCCAGATGAAACAACGTGAACGGCACAATAAACTTCGCCGCAATGAGGCTCCATGTCTGATTGTCAAATGGCTGTCCGGCAACACTCGCTACGGCGAGAACGGTAAGTGCAACCATAGGCAACGTGGCTCGCTCTACCCTGCAAAGGCGCTGGCGCAGGACTACTGCCTTGCCCACCACGGCAAGCACCAACAGTCCGAACGCCACGCGGTCGACTTCATAGAAGGGCACGTCCGGATGTCGAAACAGCATTGCCGCCAACGCTGCCAAGAACAGTAAGGACGGCAGCGCCATAATCGCCTGGAGCGGCCGCAGTAGAACCGTCACTGCCCGCCCCGCGAACTCTTCCGGCCACCTGACTGGGCTGACCACGCGCAGCGAAGTCGACTGCATCCCGGTCTAGTTCAACGCTGCGCCGGAAAGAGGGATCGCCTCGGGCAGTCACCTGCCATAGGCCGGTAATCCCAGGCGTGACGTCGAGCCGTGCCAGGTCCTCAATGTCATACGCTACAAAGTCGTCGAGCGGATGCGGACGGGGACCCACCAGACTCATCTCCCCCTTCAACACATTCCAAAATTGAGGAAGTTCGTCCAGGCTGAACCGGCGCAGAAAACGTCCCACCCGTGTGATCCGCGGGTCGTCGGTGATCTTGAAAATTGCTCCCGAACGCTGATTATGGTGCCGTAGACTATTCTTTAAAGTGTCCGCATTGCTCACCATCGTGCGAAATTTGTAACAACGAAAGAGTCTGCCTTTCCTCCCCGCCCGTTCCGCTGCATAGATCACCCGCCCCCTCGAATCGAGTTTGATGACCGCTGCAACCGCCATCAATAACGGAGCCGAAACCAGGAGCGCAGCACACGCTCCCAGTACGTCCACAACTCGTTTTGTAGCTAACCCTGCGACTGGCAAGCGCTCGCGATGGAGGCAGATCACAGGCAAATGGCCCAGCCTCTCGACCTCGGCTCCCGCCGGCTGGCATCCGAAGAGGTCAGGAACGATCTCCACGTCCAAGCGCAGCCTTCGGGCCTCGTGCAGTACACGGAGCGTTAATCCTCGGTCGTGCGGAGCCGCGAGAATAACCTCGTCTATAAATCCCTTACGTGCCAGGCGCGCCAGACTGCTGACCTCTCCAATTACGCCGGCGCCCGTAGCCCTTTCGTCGTCCAAAAATCCACAAATCACGCGTCCTTCTTCAGGATGGTCTTGGACGTGCGCCGCGACTCGCCGCCCCACCCCTCCGGCTCCTACGACAAGGACGTTCCGCCTCTCGCATCCCCGCTGGCCCACGCGGCGCTCTCGCCGTAGCTCATTCCATCGCCAAGCAAAAAGAGCGCAGAAATTTAACAAGCCGGCGCCGCAAACAACATCATTCATACTTGGTGGTGCTCCTTGCATCTGGTACGAAACGCACAGCAGCCCCGTCGACCATAGAGTCGCTTTTCCCAACCCCTGAGCTTGCTGCCGCAGGTCGTGGCTACGTGCATATAGCCCCTCGGAGTATCCCAGCAGTGTGATCAGCGCCGCATGCAGCAATGCGATTCCCAGGAGTTTAGAGGGCGCAAGTGGTTCTATAGCGTGCTCAAACAGGCGTACTCCTGCGGGCGCGGCTTGAGTTGACAGTGAGAGTGCTCCCACGAAAAGCCAATTCAGCCCCACAAGCGTGAAGTCCGCCGCCATCAGCCGCAGCCATCTCGCACCACCTTTAGTTTTCAAGGGGTTTGGGAGGATGAGCCCGAGTGCAGTTTCCGAAAACGTCCTCGTTGCAGGATCTGTCGGTGCGGGCCACGCCTCTTCCGCGGGAAATTCAACTTGCGGCCTAACCGAGCGCGGTGGCTTCTTCAGGCTTCCACGAAACTGCGCCCCCACGCCGGGGATCAACCGCGCGGCCCACTCCGCTTCATGGGCTTTCTGATGCCTGGGATTTAAGAGAGAAGGAGACACAATTCAGACCAGTTCCAACTGGCAACCTATGATCTGGACGCCCGGCGAGTTCGCAATCGACTCCATCGAGATAACGACCTAGTTTTGTCGTAGTGTGTCAAGATCCTTCAACTCCGTTAAAACAGTCGCAAGTGCCCACTGCAAACTCACAAGCTTGACTTGCAGCAACCGAGGCAGTCGCCATCGTCCTTCGCGACCGGGACCGAGCTTATTCTCAAGCTTGTCGCTGGGATAACGCACTACTGAGACGGGTCACAACCTCCGGTAGATTCCTTCCGGAATCGGAAACCTTCTACCGGTCAATACCATTCCAAGAACTCGCACGTCTGCCGCATCAAGGGTCTCCTTGATTTTCCGTGCCGCGGCCCGCCGTGTCCGATGGGCTTCCAAGACGAGGATGATTCCGTCCGCCGACCGTCCCAAGGCTGCGGCCTCACTCGACTCTCCCGCGGGCGGGCCCTCGACAATCGAGTACTCAAACTCGCGACGAAGCTTCGCCAGGTATCCACTCAGAGATGTGCTCGAAACCAATTCATCGCCGCCACTGAGGATTTTGCTCCGCAGCAGCATCCAAAGATTACTTCGCACTTGGGTAGCGGACTGAAGCAAGGACGCGGCGCTCCCTTCGATTCCGGGCCAGGGCCCCTCCCGATCCGTCCCCATTCCACCGTCCTGCGTTCCCCGGCCCACCACAGCGATGCCTCTTGATGTCTCCTGCGCCAGAGCTTCTCCTATTTGGCGGCAGATACTGGCCACATCCGTCCCCGACTCGGCGGCGGTCAGTACTATCTGTCGGACGGGACGCGCAAGGCTCGCAAAGAACACTTGCCGGACGAGTCCCCAGATCTGCTCCCGGGCAAAATTTTCCGGATTCCAGGTGCAGACCTGGAGACTCGCTACACTTTGCCGGCATGAGACACTCCTCCATGCCGAGAGCGATCTCTTGTTCGTTTTTCCCGGCAATGATGCCAAAACCGGAGCATTCAGATAAGTAAGCGCTTCATCAGGCGTGCGGAATGCTGGGTCCATGTAGTCCACGGCAAAGGCGGCGACCGTACCGGACGCCCCGGCCGCCGCAAATCCAACCATCAGCACCACCCATGCGGACCACACTGGGAGTACCGGGACCACCGGTTGCTCGGCGATCACGACATTCACGATGCCTCTCTCATCCAGGGCATCATCCATGCGCGCCTCCTCCCGTTTTTTTACATACAACAGATAGCTCTCCTGCGCTGCTTTTTCCGTGCTGATCATGTCGTCCTGGTCAACGGCGTCTTCCCCGTATCTTCTGGCCTGGGATCGATATGCGACAATTTGCGCGCTCGTCGCTGCCGCTCTCTCTTCCAGGCCTCTCAACTGCACTTGATCGCGTTGCAACTCGGCCTTGGCCCACTCGTAGTTCGCACTCTTATCTGTTGTCTCGTCCCGAACCGGGTTTAGGGCCTCAGCTGCGATGGCAGCCTTCGCTTGTGCAATTTGCGCGTCGGCCTCCTGGACGAACCGGTGAGTCGGTTCAAATTTCGTGAGCAGCTGAATCCGGCGGAGTTGCAACTCAAACAGGCTCGATTTCAGCGCTTTCAGAAGCTCCGGATTGTCAGCGGTGCGAATTTGTGTTGTTGTTCGTTCCGGCAGAGTTGTCAATTGCGACGCCAGTTCCTGGGCCCGGCGTCGTGTTTCCGCCAGTTCTATCTGTGCTTGCCGGTAGCTCGCCTCTACATCGCTCAATCTCTGTAACGCCAGGTCGCGTTGCTGCGCCGCCGATACCACTCCCTTGCTTGATGTGAAGCGCAGCAAACCGTGCTGGACCTTTTCCAGTTGTTGTCGGGATTCATTCGTCTGTTGCTCGAAGAATCGGAACTCGCCGTTGGGACGGTGAACCTCAGTATGTTTTTCCAGGTAAACACTGGCCAGAGACTGCAGCACCTTTGCTGCCCGCCTGGGATCCCCGGAGCTATAGCTCACCGCGATCAGGTTGGTCTTCCGGATCGGCTCGATACTCAGATTCTTGGCGAGCCGCCGGGCAGCTCGTTCCACTCGCGCAGCCTGATCCTCGCCGGACCTTAAAAAGTGCAGCCAGTCGTGATTGGCCAAGCCATTGGCCTCTACGACCTTGCGCAGAACGTCATTACCTTTCAGCAACTCCACTTCAGAACTTAATTCCTCCTCGGTAACGGCCATCCGAGTCAGGTCGACCGGGGCGCTTTCCTGCGCCGTTACCGGAGCATCTGCGCGTCCTCGCCGCACCAGGAGTTTGATGTGGGCTTCGTACTTGGCTCCAGCGAAGGCATAAAGCGTCGCCCCCGCGAGAACTACTCCCGCGATACAGACGAAAACCCTTCGCTGCCGAAATAGCACCATCGCCAGGTCGCGCACCGTCGGTGACGGCAACTCCATTTCCCTGCGCATTGGCTCTTCCTCGAGCATCTGGGTTGAATTAGGCCTGTTTTCTTAAAACTGGGCAGGATTTGCGTACAAGCTCATCGAGGGTTTCGTCAGGAATCGGGCAATCTTTGAAATCGCATTCTGTGGAACAAAAACTAAATCGCCCGAGCGAAGGTGAGCGTCTTCCCTCAGGCTGTTCGTCTTCAGCATCTTTTTCAGATTGAGCACCCGCGTCTCGATCAGATCGTCATCCACGCGCCGAAATAGCACTACCTGCGAGTGTTTCGCTTGCGAAGTCAGTCCGCCCGCGATCTCTACCGCCTCAGCGACGGTGGTGTCGGTGCGCAACTCGTACTTCCCGGGTCGCCCAACTTCCCCGCCTACGATGAAGTAGGGATGTACGAACTCTTTCAGAGCTACCGCAACTTCCGGGTCATGCAGATATCCGCGGTAGGCCTGCCGGATGGCATCGCTGAACTCCGCCATGGTCAGCCCTTGCGCGTACACCATGCCCGCGTCCTTCACTGCCACGTAGCCGTCGGGCTGCACCATCAGGGTCTGGTTGAACTCCGGCGAGATCGTAAAAGTTACCTCCGCGACATCGCTTGGTCGTAGCCGGTAGAGCGGACGGCGCTCCCCTCCGAGTAAAGGGTTTCCCAGTCCGTCCGCTCTTCCGGATTTTGCGGCCATTGTTTCACCGTCTCCCGCTCCGGCCCCGGTTAAGCCAGATTGGGAAGACTCCTTGTCTCCGCCCGAGTTCTTATTTTGACTTTCCTGGGCGGGAGCCGCCAAAGAGCAATGCAGCACTAATAGCGCCAGCAACGTATGTCGGACGATTGTGAAAAAACGTCTCATTATTTTCTTCGCGCCATACCTTATGGTCCGGAGAGTCACCTACTACTGCTGCCCCTACATGTCGCAAACTACAGCCTAAGGAACGGCGCGGCAAGACATAGGAAGTGTTGTGCTCGAAACACTGCTGTCCGGTTAAAAGTCGAAAAGAATCAGTTGGTTGGCATTTTCGGCGAAATTGGCGTTTTGGTCGATGGCCTGAAGTACGCATAAAATCGGC
>WNFN01194603.1_pt1 | contig 12267 bp, 12 predicted proteins | sample 5400161 | NCBI WGS metagenome assembly WNFN01 (sample SAMN13153353, study PRJNA577476) | soil metagenome | isolation source: 80 cm saprolite on Douglas fir-dominated hillslope | place: USA:California | collected 2013-09-17
CTCTCAAGACGCACGTGGAGGGCGGCCTCGACGCGGCCCGGGATCGGGCGGCCAGCGACTCGACCCGGCAGCGTCTCGCGCGCGAGCGCGTCGACATCACGCTGCCCGGCCGCATCCCGCCCCACGGACGCCGCCATCCCCTGACCGCGGCGCGCGAGGACCTGGAAGACATCTTCCTGGCCATGGGCTACGAGATCTTCGACGGGCCGGAAGTGGAGGACGACTACCACTGCTTCGAGGCCCTCAACATGCCGGCCGACCATCCGGCGCGGGACATGCAGGACACGTTCTACCTGGCCGAGGGCGGGCTCCTCCTGCGTACTCACACCTCGACCGGGCAGATCCGCTACATGCTGGCGAACCCGCATCCGCCGGATGTCCGCATCATCTGCCCGGGCAAGGTCTATCGTCGCGACGACGACATCCCGCACTCGCCGATGTTCCAGCAGATCGAGGGGCTGGTGGTGGGGAAGGGCATCACCCTCGGCGACCTCAAGGGCACCATCGAAGCCTTCCTGCACGCCCTCTTCGGCGCCCAGTTCCCGGTGCGCTTCCGGCCCTCGTACTTCCCGTACACGGAGCCTTCCGTCGAGGTGGACCTCGGCTGCGTGGTCTGTGGGGGCAAAGGCTGCCGCGTGTGCAAGCAGACGGGGTGGCTCGAGATCATGGGCTCGGGCATGGTCCATCCGGCGGTTTTCGAGGCCGTGAACGCGCGGCTGGGCCGCGTCGTGTACGACCCCGAGGAGGTCACCGGCTTCGCCTTCGGCCTCGGCATCGAGCGGGTGGCCATGGTGCGGCACGGCATCGACAACATCCGCCTGTTCTACGAGAGCGACCTGCGCTTCCTGGAGCAGTTCCCCGGATGAAGGTCCCCATTGGCTGGCTGCGCGAGTTCGTGGACTTCACGGCCGAGGTCCCCCGTCTGGCCGACGACCTCACCCTGGCCGGCCTCGCCGTGGACGGCATCGAAGGTAAGGGCGACGACGCCGTCCTCGACCTCGACGTCACCACGAACCGGGTGGACTGCATGAACGTCTACGGAGTGGCCCGCGAGGTCTCGGTGCTGTACGGCAGCGCCCTGCGGCCGCTGCCCGCCGACATCCGCGAGGAGGGGCCTCCCGCTTCCGTGGCCTGGACCATCGACGTGGAGGCGCCGGAGCTGTGCCCGCGCTTCTGCGGGCGCGTCCTCGACGTCCGCGTCGGGCCGTCCCCGGCCTGGCTGCGCGGCCGTCTCGAGCAGGTCGGGGTGCGCCCCATCAACAACGTGGTGGACCTCACCAACTACGTGATGATCGAGATGGGGCAGCCCATGCACGCCTTCGATCTGGCCAAGATGCCGGAGGCACGCATCGTCGCGCGCTGGGCGCGGTCGGGCGAGAAGCTCCTGACGCTGGACGGCCAGGAGCGCACGCTCCAGGGGCGCATCGGCGTGATCGGCGGAACCCGCGGGGCGCTGGGCCTGGCCGGCATCATGGGCGGGGCCTCGAGCGAGGTCTCGGAGTCGACGCGCACGGTCGCGCTGGAGGCGGCGTACTGGGATCCGCCGTCCATCCGCCGCGCGGCCAAGGGGCTGGGCATGCACACGGAGGCCTCGCACCGGTTCGAGCGCGGGGCGGACCCGGAGGCGCCGCCCTTGGCCCTCGCGCGCCTCGCGCACCTCCTGGCCAAGATCGGCGCGGGCACGACGCGCCCCGGCCTGATCGACCGCTACGTGGCGCCGCGGCCGCGCACGCGCGTCTCCCTGCGCCCGGGCCGCATCACCTCCGTCCTGGGCGCGCCCGTCGCCGTTTCGGAGTCCCGTCGGATCCTGAGCGGTCTTGGATTCGCGGTCGGCGAGCCGAGCGAGGCCTGGACGGTGGACGTACCCACCTGGCGCGGCGACGTCACGCGCGAGATCGACCTCGTGGAGGAGATCGCGCGCCACCACGGCCTGGGCCGGATCCCTTCCACGATCCCGCCCAGCGCGCGCGTCGAGGGCCTCCGTCCCGCGCAGCGGCGGGACCGCAAGGTCCGTGAGGTGCTGGCGGGGGCGGGGCTCACCGAAGTCATCACGTACTCCTTCGTCTCCGAGGATGGAGCGTTCGGTCCCGCACCGCAACTCTTGCGTCTGGCCAATCCCCTCAGCGCGGAGCAGGCCGTGCTCCGTCCGTCGACCGTCTTCCCCGGGCTGTTGTCGGCCCTGCGCACCAATCTCCGCCAGGGACGCCACGACGTGCGGTTGTTCGAGCTGGGGCGCGTCTTCGGGCTCGATCGCGCCTTCCCGGAGGCGGCTCCCGAGGAGCTTCGGCTGGGGCTGCTCCTCGCCGGTCGCGCGCCCGGTCATTGGTCGGCCGCCGCGCGCGCCGTGGATTTCTACGACGTCAAGGGCCTGGTCGAGCTCCTGGCCATCCGGTTCGGCGTGGCCCGCCCCGACTTCCAGGAGCTGGCGGGGCCTTCGTGGGACGGCGTGCTGCACCCGAATCAGTCGGCGCAGCTCGCGCCGCTGCGTCCGGGACGTCCGCCGGAATACGTGGGCCTCCTGCATCCCGACCTCGTGGCGCGCCTGGAGCTGAAGGAGGCTCCCATCGTCGCCGAGCTCGACCCCGCGCGCTTCGACATGGGGGTGCCCATCCGCGTGCGCGCTCTCGACCGGTTCCCGGCGGTGGAGCGCGACGTGGCGGTGGTGGTCGAGGTCGCCGTCCCCGCGCAGGATGTCCTCGCGGAAATCCGGCGGGCCGCGGGTCCGCGGCTGCGTGAGGTTGAGGTCGTGGACAAGTATGATCGGCCTCCAGTGCCCGCGGGGCGGGTGAGCCTGACGGTGGCCCTGGCCTATCAGGACCCCGCGCGCACGCTCACCGGGGACGAGGTCCAGTCGTCGGTGGACGCGATCGTCGCCGCGTTGCGCGCGCGGGGCTGGGACATCCGGGGAGAGTGAGGGCGGGCATGGACAGCTTCTCGCTGCTCGAGGACAAGGTTCGCAAGGCGGCGGCGCTCGTGCGCGAGCTGCGGCAGCGGAACCAGAGCCTCGAGCAGGAGCTGCCGGAAGTCCGCAAGCGCGCCCAGCGGCTCGAGCAGGAGCTGCCCGAGCTGCGCACGCGCGTGCAGGACCTCCAGAAGGCGCTGCAGGCGGCGGAGCAGACGCCGGCGCCCTCCAGCGACGACGCGCGCAAGGCCGCCGAAGGCGCGCGCAAGCTCGCCAGCGCCGAGCAGGAGCTCCGGAGCCTGCGCCAGGAGCGCGAGGAAGTGCGCATCCGCATCGCGCGATTGATGGAAGTCCTGGACGGCCTGGAGTAGCCCCGGCCTATAATCCCGGCCGGAGGCGCACACGGTCATGGCCGACAAGAGCGCGAGCAGCACGGGCACCGTCCACATCGAGATCTTCGGCCAGACCTATACCGTCAAGGCGGGCGCGGATCCCGGCTACGTCGAGGAGCTGGCCGCCCACGTAGATGCGCAGATGCACGAGGTCAGCAAGACCGCGGGCGCGGTCGACTCCGTGCGCGTGGCCGTCCTGGCCGCCCTCAACATCGCGGACGAGTGCTTCCGCCTCCGGCGCCAGGTCCGTGAAGCAGACGAGAAGGCGGCGCGGCGCGCGGAAAGCCTGGTGCGCGAGCTCACGAGCGTCCTCGGCGAATAACCGCGGGCGCCCCTCCTTTTCCCTTGCCGGGATGGGCCGGGAACGCTATCATTTCGTCGGTCCCCTGCAGTGTTCGTGATGGACTAGTCACCCCTGAACCAACGTCGTCAATCAGGGGGTCCGGATGTCGCTCCGCGGTGTGCACGCCTCCGCGACGAGGAAGCCTAAAGCGGCGCGCAGGACTCCCACCTTGTGACCAGGTTCAGGTCACTCATCCACACGGCACCGGCGGGGGATTTTTGTTTTTTCCCGTCTCCGTGCCCGTCTCCGTCCGTCAAGCCGACCCGGCCCCTGAGTTACACTCTCCGCGCATGAGCGATTCCGCCGTGGGCACCGCCCTCGATCGCGCCGCCACCATGGCCGAGGTCGGGGAGCGCGGGCTCCTCCGGCACCTCCGGTCGCGCATCCCCGTCGGACCGGGCGTGCTCGTGGGTGTCGGCGACGATGCGGCGGCGGTCGAGACGGGCGCTCTCACGCTCGTCACCACGGACGTCCTGGTGGAAGGTGTGCACTTCCGGCGCGAATGGGGTCCCGCGAACCTCATCGGCCGCAAGGCCCTCACTGTCAACCTCTCCGACATCGCGGCCATGGCCGGCATCCCGCGGTTCGCGGTCGTGAGCCTCTGCCTCCCCCCGGACACCACCGTCGCGTTCGTGGACGACCTCTATGACGGGCTGCTCGAGCGCTCGGCCGAGACCGGAGTCAGCGTCGTCGGCGGCAACGTCTCCTCGACTCCGGGCCCGCTCACCATCGACGTCACCCTGCTCGGCCAGGGCGACCGCCTGCTCCGCCGCGAGGGCGCGAAGGCCGGAGACCTCGTCGTCGTGACCGGTTTGCTGGGCGCGGCCGCGGCGGGCTTGAGCTTCCTCCTCACGGGCACGCGCCTGGGCGCGGAGGGGATCCTCGGGGAGACCGGCACCTGGAAGGGCGCGGCGCCGGACTCCCTGCTCTCGTGCCTCCGTGCCCAGCTCGATCCCACCCCGCCGCTGGCCTTCGGGCGCGCGCTGGCCGAGCACGACATCGTGCACGCGGCCATGGATCTCTCGGACGGCCTCTCCGGCGACCTTCTCACCCTGTGCCACGCCAGCGACGTCTCAGCCTGGGTCGACGGTTCGGCCCTGCCCGTCGATCCCTGCGCGGCGCAGCTCGAGAAGGAAGGCGGGACGGACGCCTTCTCCGTCGCGCTGCACGGCGGCGAGGACTATCAGCTCCTCCTGGCGGTGCCGCCGGACGCGCTCGACCGGCTCAAGGACGTCGCGGTCGTGTGGGACCTGCCCGTGACGACGGTGGGCGAGTTCGCCGAGGGTCCGCCCCTGCTCTCCATGAAGTTCGGCGACCGGATGAAACGTCTGCGGCCCAAGTCGCACGAGCATTTCAAGGACCCGGGGAGCCGGCGGTCGGATCCCAGCGCGGAGGCATGACTCAGGGGCTGCGCCGGATCCTGCAGGCCCTCCTGCACATCGAAGACACGCCCCATCGCACGGCGCTGGCCTTCGGCGTGGGCGTGCTGATCGCGTTCTCGCCCTTCCTCGGCATCCACATGGGGATCGCGCTGCTGGTCGCGTTCCTGTTCCGTCTCAATCGCGTGGCCATCCTGTTCGGCACGTATCTCAACAACCCCTGGACGGTGGCGCCGATCTATCTGGCCGGCACCAGCCTGGGCTGCCTGCTCCTCGGTGTGTCCAAGGACGGCCTGGACGCGATCGACTGGGACCTCACTGGCGCGGCGTTCCGCGAGGCGCTGTGGGCGACCCTCAGGCAGTATGTCTGGCCGTTCCTCGTCGGCAACACGCTGCTCGGAATTGCATGTGGGCTGGTCGGCTACATGCTGCTACGCCGATTCCTGGAGCGGCGCGCGGAGCGCGCGGCACAGGCGGCACCTGGGGCGTAGCCGACCTGGCCACAGCGTCTACTCTGTTAACCGAGTGAGTCGCTGTTTTCCGGTGGCTCTTGCAGGTGATGCTTCGTCTGTTGCTGATAGGCGTGCCCGATGCGCAGCAGCGTCGCCTCGTCGAAGGGCCGGCCCAGGAGCTGGATCCCGACTGGCAATCCGTCGACGAACCCGCCCGGCAGTGAAAGTCCGGGAATCCCGGCGAGGTTGGCGGGCACGGTGAAGATGTCCTCCAGGTACATCTGGAGCGGATCGGCCGTCTTCTCACCGATCCGGAAGGCGGGCGTGGGCGTGGTGGGCATGGCCACGACCTCGCACTGGCGGAAGGCGCCTTCGAAGTCGCGCCGGATCAGCGTCCGCACCTGCTGGGCGCGGAGATAGTAGGCGTCGTAGTAGCCCGCGGAGAGCACGAAGGTGCCGAGGATGATGCGGCGCTTCACCTCCGCCCCGAAGCCGCGGTCGCGCGTCTCGCCGTACATGCCCTGTAGATCGGCGGCGGGAACGCGGAGTCCGTAGCGGACGCCATCGAAGCGGGCGAGGTTGCTCGAGGCTTCCGCGGTGGCCACGATGTAGTAGGTGGCCACGGCATGCGGCGCGTGGGGAAGCGTCACCTCGAGAGTGCGCGCACCGGCCGCCTCGAGATCGCTCAGGGCGCGACGGAACGCGGCCATCACGCCGGCGTCCACGCCTTTCTCGAGGAACGACCAGGGCACGCCGACGCGCAGTCCGGCCGCACCCGCGGCGAGGGCCGCCCGGAAATCGGGCACCTCGACCGGAGCGCTGGTCGCGTCGGCGGTGTCGATCCCGCAGATGGCGCGGGCGGCGAGAGCGACGTCCTCCACCGTTCGCCCGAGGGGCCGGCTGGCGGATGGAGCCGCCGGTGTCGGTGCCCAGGGCGAGCGCCGCCATTCCCGTGCTCACCGCGACCGCGGAGCCGCCCGACGATCCCCCCGGCACGCGCGCGCGGTCCCACGGGTTGCGCGTGACTTTGTACGCGCTGTTCTCGGTCGAGGAGCCCATCGCGAACTCGTCCATGTTCGTCTTGCCGACCACGATCGCACCCGCCGCTTCCAGCCGTGCCACCGCGGTCGCGGTGAACGGCGGGCGATATCCCTCCAGGATGCGCGAGCCGCAGGTGGTGGCGACGCCTTCGATGTCGAGCAGGTCCTTGACGGCGACGGGAACACCGGCGAGGGGACCCGGCGCGGCTCCGCCCGCGATGGCCGCATCGACCCGCTTCGCCTGGGCCAGGGCGCGGTCGGCGGTGACGGTGAGGAACGCCTCCAGCCCCGCGTCGCGCTCGGCGATGCGATCGAGGTGCTCGCGCGTGACCGCTTCCGCGGAGGTCTCCCGGGCGGCCACCCGCCGCGCGATCTCGGCCGCCCCCGGCCGCGCCTCGCTCATCCCCCGAGCACGCGGGGGACGCGGAAGAGGCCATCCTCCGCGTCAGGGGCGGCGGCCAGGGCGGCTTCGCGGGGCAGGCACGGGCGCGGGACGTCCTCGCGGAAGGTCTCGTGGGCCGCGGCGTGGCTCATGGGCTCGACGCCGGTCGTGTCCAGGGCCTGGATCGACTCCGCGTAGGCCAGGACCTGGTCAAGCTGGCGTGCGAACGCCTCCCGCTCCTCGGCGGTGAGGGACAGGCGCGCGAGACGGGCCACGTGGTCTACGGTCTCGACGGTGACGGGCGGCATGACCGACTACTTTACCGCGATCAGGGGCTCGTCAAAGAGCGCCATTTCCTCGGGTGTCGGTGGTTGGAACATCTCGAACCATCGGGCCACGGCATCTCGTGCTATGGGTGGCTTCTCCGTGGCCCGGCGTTGAAGCCTGTCGAAGAGGACATCCGCAGGCGCAGCGAGATAGTGCAACTCGACGGCAGCACCCAGGGCTTGGGCTCCGAGCCGCAAGGTATCTCGCTCGGACCTTCCCCAGGTGCCCCATTCGATGATTACGGTGAGACCCTGCGCGAGGAGCTCCTGAGCGAATTTCCATTGCAGCGTCTCGATCCGGCCGCGCCTCTCTTCATCGTAGAGGTCTAGCGAAAGAGCATCCATCCACTCGTCGGGAGAAAAGCGAACCGCGCGAAGCCTGCTTTCGAGCACCCTGGCGAGTGTGGTCTTACCCGAACCGGGCAGCCCGCATACGATGATCAGTCTCGGTCCCCTGACGGATCTCTCCACAAGCAGATTGTCCCTGATGATGAATGGTCTCCGTCCACATGGTCCCTTGACCGCGCGGAGAGGCGCGCCCTAGACTGCCGCTGCCATGGCGGCTGAAGACACCGGGAGGCAACGATGACGCAGTGCCCCAATTGCCAGGCGATCCTCCCCGAGCCCCCGGAGCGCTTCTGTCCCAACTGCGGCACCGACCTCGCGGCGGGGGGCGGTCCCTACGCGCCGCCTCCCGCGTATCCGCCGCCCCCTGGGTATCCACCGCCTTCGCTTCCGCCCGGCGGAGGCGGCGCGGGGACCGCGCCCCTGGGAGGCCAGACGCCATGGGAGCGCCGCCACCAGATCGGCTTCGTCAACGCCCTGATCGAGACGACGAAGCAGGTCCTCTCGCAGCCGACTGCGTTCTTCCGGGCCATGCCCGTGACGGGCGGAATCGGCGGCCCGCTCCTGTACGCCGTCATCGTCGGCTACATCGGGCTCTTCGCCTCCACGATCTACAACCTGGTGTTCCGCAGCGTCCTCACGTCCAGCTTGTCGCGCATGGGCGGGAACAGCGACCTCGAGCGGCTCGCCGGCTTCATGCACGGCGGGGTCGGGCTGGTCATGAACCTGATCCTGGGTCCGCTGTTCATCGTGATCGGGGTCTTCGTGAGCGCGGGGATCTTCCACCTCGTCCTGCTCGCCCTCGGGGGCGCGCAGCGCGGGTTCGAGGCCACGGCTCGCGTGGCCTCCTACAGCCAGGCCGCCTCGATCTTCAACATCATCCCCGGCTGCGGCGGACTGGTGGGGCTCGTGTACGCGCTCGTCCTCCTCGTGATCGGCCTGTCGGAGGCGCACGGGATCAGCCGCGGCAAGTCGGCGACCGCCGTGCCCGTCCCCTTCGTCCTCATCTGCTGCTGCTGCGCGGGCCTGATTGCGGTGGCTGCGCTTGGCCTGGCCGGCGCGCTCGGGCGCATGAGGTGAGCGGATGAGACTCGTCGCGCGCCCGGGCGCGACGCCTCTGGGCGCGATCTTCCTCGCTTGCGGGCTGGTCATCGCCGCCGCGGTGGGGCTGTTGCATCTCGACCACTTGAACGTCACGTTTTGCGCGTTCAAGGCCGTGACCGGGCTGCCGTGCATGGCCTGCGGCACGACGCGGACTCTGGGCCGCCTGCTCCACCTCGATCTACCGGGCGCGGTCACCATGAACCCGCTCTCCGCGGCCGTCGCCCTGGCCCTCGTCCCGTGGGGGCTCATGGACCTTGTCCTGCTGCCGCGAGGCCGCGCGCTCGTGCTGGAGATCTCGCGCGGGCTCGCCCCCTTCGTGCGCGTCACCGCAGTGGCGCTGGTGTTCGCGAACTGGGCGTACTTGATCGTCGCGGGGAGATAACAACGAAACGAACGATCGGCCGGCTACAGCTTCTCCAGTTGGGCCAGATGGTTCCAGTCGTGGCCGGCCAGTAGGCGGATGATCGTGTCCAGCGTTTCCGGGCCTCGCTCGGGATGAATGGCCTCCCGCGATAGGTCCGCCGGACTGAGCTTACGGAACAGCGCGAGGTTCCAACGCCGCTCCGCCAGGAACGCCCCCAGCGCGGCTTCCGCGTCCACGTTCTCGTAACGGCGCGCCCAGGCGGCTTCGTCAAAGGGCTGGATCATGTGGTTGTCCTGCGCGAGCACCTGACGCGTGCGGAACCCGATGGCCAGCTCGGCGTCCGCGAGGTGGGCGAGGATCTGCTTGCCCGTCCATTTGCCGGGGCCCCAGCTCCGCGAGAGCCCCGCGTCCCCCAGCCGCCGCGCGAGAGCTTCCACGCGCTGGGCCGAGGATTCCATGCTCTCCAGCGGATTGCGCTCGCCGAGGAGGCCCAGGATCCGCGATCGGTACGAACCGTCCGTGACTGTCGTCATGTCCCGATTCAATCACGGACCGCGGGCCCGGCGTCAATGAGAAATCGGAATGACCGCGTATACTCGGCGGAATGGCGTCCCGGCCATATCTCTCGATCGTCATCCCGGTGTTCAACGAAGCGGCCAACGTGGCCGAGCTCCACCAGCAACTGACGGCCAGCCTCGAGCCCATGGGCCGTCCCTACGAGATCCTCATCGTCGACGACGGCTCCACGGACGGGACGCTGCCGCGGCTGGTCGAGATCGAAGGCCGCGACCGCCGCGTCCGCGTGCTGCGCCTCCGCCGCAACTTCGGTCAGACCGCCGCGTTCTCCGCCGGGTTCGACCACGCGCGCGGCGAGATCGTGGTCACGAGCGACGGCGACCTGCAGAACGATCCGGCCGACATCCCGCGCCTGGTGGCGAGGCTCGAGGAAGGCGGCTTCGACCTCGTCTGCGGAATGCGGAAGGACCGTCAGGACCCGATCTCGAAGAAGGTACCGTCCTGGTTTGCCAACCGGCTCATCTCCTGGGCCACCGGCGTTCACCTCAGCGACTACGGCTGCTCGCTCAAGGCCATCCGCTCCGAAGTCGTGCGGAACCTGCGGCTCTACGGCGAGATGCATCGCTTCATTCCCGCCGTGGCCTCCTGGATGGGCGTGAGCGTGACCGAGATGCCGGTGAACCACCGGCCGCGGACGCGGGGCCACAGCAAGTACGGCCTGGGCCGGACCGTCCGCGTCCTCCTCGACCTCTTCACCGTCAAGTTCCTGGGGGCGTATGGAACGCGTCCCGCCCACCTGTTCGGCGGCTGGGGGCTGGTGTTCGGCGGAGCCGGCCTCGGAGTGCTGGCCTACCTCACCTGGCTGAAGCTGTTCGAGGACGAGGCGATCGGGGGGCGCCCGCTCCTCGTGCTGGGCGCGCTCGCGTTCGTGACCGGGCTCATGCTCGTGATGGTTGGCCTCCTCGCAGAGATGCTCGTGCGCATCTACCATGAGAGCCAGGGCAAGCCCACGTACGTCGTCAAGGAGATGCCGCCGGCGGAGCAGGCGGAGACGGGGCGCGAGCGCGTCGCCCCCGGCCGTTGATCCGCGTCCTCTTCCTCACCGAATCGTTCCATCCGGTCCTCGGCGGCGGCGAGCGCCACATTCGTGCCCTCGGCCGCGACCTCGTGCGCCTGGGCACCGCGGTCACCGTGGTCACGCGGCGCGGCGAGCGGGACTGGCCGGCGGAGGACGCGCTCGAGGGCATGCGCATCGTGCGCGTCGAGCCCCCGGGTCCGGGCCGGGCGGGCAAGTACCGGATGGTCCCACACGCGATGGCCGCGCTGCATCGCCTGCGCGCGACCTACGACGTCCTCGTGGTGCGGGGCACGCGCGTGCTCGGCCTGCCCGGGGTGCTGGTGGCGCGGGCGGCGGGCAAGCGCGTGATCCTCCAGCCGGAAGTGAACGGCGAGATGTCGGGCGAGGTCTACACGTGGGGTCAGCCCTTCGCGGGCACCCGACTCGATCGCGCCATTCGCGCGGGCACCGGCGCGCGCAACCTGCTCCTGCGGGACGCCGACGCCTTCGTGGCCATGTCGCGGCGCATCCGCGAGGAGCTGCTGGCCGCCGGTGTGCCCGTGGAGAAGGTCGCGCTCATTCCTCATGGAGTCGACACCGCGCGCTTCCATCCCGCGTCCGCCGACGAGCGAGGCGCGGCCCGTGCGCGCCTCGGGCTGCCCGCGGACGCCTGCGTCATCGCTTTCACGGGCCGGCTGCTGCGCGGAAAGGGCCTGGAGGACCTGCTGGCCGCCTTCGCGAAGGTGGCCGGCGACGTGCCTTCCGCGCATCTGCTGATCGTGGGCTCGGGGGCGGGCCAGGCCCTGTCCGTCGAGGACGATCTGCGCGCCACCGCCCTGCGCGCGGGGCTGTCTGCGCGCGTGACCTTCACCGGCAGGCTGGACGACGTGTCGGACGCGCTGCGGGCGGCGGACGTGTTCGCGTTTCCCTCCGTCTACGAGGCGCTCGGCCTGTCCCTCATCGAAGCCGCAGCCACCGGCCTGCCCGCGGTGGGCGCGCGCACGGGCGGCATCGTGGACGTGATCGAAGACGGCGCCTCCGGCTGGCTCGTCTCACCGGGCGACGCTCCCGAGCTGGCGGCCCGGCTGCGCGCGCTCTTGGGCGATCCCGCCGCCCGCGCCCGCTTCGGCGCCCGTGCGCGCGAGATCGCCGTCGACCGCTTCGACGAGGCGCGAGCCCTCGTCCGCTACCGCGCCCTCCTGGGCGAGGTCGCGCGGCGCGGCAAAGGGCCTCAGCTCGCCGCGCGATAACCCGCGGGCACGTGCTCCTCGTGGAGGTGGAGCGCCTCCTCGATGACCGGCGCTTCGAGCTGGGACGTGAAATAGAGGGCCAGCAGCACGGTGAACACGACCACACCGATCACGTGCGCGAAGAGGTACCAGCCGATGCTCTTGATGGGGGAGACGGCCTCCTCGAGGTCCTGCTCGACGCCCACCGTCCACTCGACACTTGGAACCTGCTCCACGGACGCGAATCCCACGATGCGCGGAGGCTCCTCGATCTCGCCCGAATGCACGCTGGGCACCGTCCAGAACCCGCGGCTCTCGCGGCGCGCGACCCCGATGTACTCGAAGCCGGGGAACCGGTCCTTGAGCACGCGCGAGCTCTCGTCGGCGGCGAGGACGAGGCCATCCGTGCTCCGCATGAGGACGGCGTGCCCGGTCC
>WNFN01110794.1_pt1 | contig 12254 bp, 10 predicted proteins | sample 5400161 | NCBI WGS metagenome assembly WNFN01 (sample SAMN13153353, study PRJNA577476) | soil metagenome | isolation source: 80 cm saprolite on Douglas fir-dominated hillslope | place: USA:California | collected 2013-09-17
AGTTCGTGCCGCTCGAGCAGCTCGCGATCAGCCCGCAATGCGGCTTCGCCTCAGACGTGGTCGGCAACCTGATCAGTGCCGACGACCAGAAGCGCAAGCTCGAACTGCTAGTGGAAACGGCACGGCAAGTGTGGGGTTAAGCTTCGCAATCTAGCGGCCGGGTCGCGCGCCCACTCCGCTCATTCGGAGCAGGGCTGACCTCGGGCGTCTTCGACCGAGGCGAACGCCTAATAATATATCCGGCCGGGGCGGTCGTACTGCGGCGAAATCCGCTGAGCTTGTGCGCGTTTTTTGGCCTGATGCCGGCCGACCAGACAACCCACTGCTGCGCCTACGACGCCGTGATGGCCGGCATAATGGCCAGCAACACCTCCGACCACGGCGCCCTTTAAGCAACCTTTCGCTGAGGCGGAGGTGGTCGCCAGAGCAGAGGCAAGCAGGACAACGAAGACCAAAGCCAATCGCATCGTCGCTTCTCGCAAAACAGGTCGCGCCTACCCTCAGCAGGCTTCAGAACAACACAGGGACCACGTAAAAAGTTCCAGGAGCGCGCTTTTCCGAAAAAATCTGCTAAATCACCAGCACGCGCTTCGAGGGCACAGCACCATAAAGTTCGGTGACTAGATCGGCGCGCCGCTCTAGCACTGCGCGCTGGTTGATCGATCCCTTGTCGGTTATTTCGCCGGCATCAAGCGAGGGCGGCTCGCCGAGCAGGATCGCGCGGCAGATGCGGGTCGAGCTGCCAGTGCTCGTGCTTGCGAAGTTTTCGAGCCGCGCGCGGAATTCTTCACGCACGCGCGTGTCGCTGGTGATGTCGGCTCCCAGCGCGAGCTCTCGGCAGGCCTCGAGATTCGGAAAGATGAGCGCACCGACCTCGTTGCGGTCGGCGCCGGCGATGACGACGTCGCGCGCATAAGGTTCGAGCGCTTGCAAGAGACCGGCGCGCAGCGGGCCGACATTGACCCAGGTGCCGGTCGCGAGCTTGAAATCCTCGGCGACGCGGCCGTCGAACAGCAAGCCGGCACGCGGATCGTTGGGATCTTCGAATTTGAGCGCATCGCCGAGCCTATAGAAGCCCTCCTCGTCGAAGGCCTGCGCGGTGAGATCCGCTTGGCGCCAATAGCCCGGCGTGACGTTAGGCCCGCGCACGCGCGCCTCGAGCTTGCCGTGGCTCGGCACGAGCTTGAGCTCGACCCCCGGCACCGGCACGCCCATGTTGGTCGAGTCCGTGCTTTGCCACATGCGCGCGATCGCCATGGGCGCGGTTTCGGTCGAGCCTAGGCCGGTGAGGAACATGATGCGTTCCCCGCACGTCGCGAGCGCAAGCTCCTGCATCTCGTCGAACACGGACTGCGACAGCGCCGCGCCCGCGAACCACAGCACTTTGAGGTCGCGGAAAAACGTTTTTCGCAGCTCCGCGTCGGCGCGGAAATAGGGCAGCAGCGCCTCGTAGCCTTTGGGTACCGTGAAATACCAGTTGGTTGCGATTTCGCGCAGGTTTTTGACGGTGGTTTCGATCCCACCCGGCAGCGGCTTTCCCTCATCGATATAGAGCGTGCCGCCGTTGTGGAGCACGAAGCCGAAATTGTGATTGCCGCCGGCGGTGTGATGCCACGGTGCCCAATCCACGATCACCGGCGGTTCGCCGGCGAAGAAGGCGAGCTCGGAAAGAATCATCGCCTGGTTCGAGCACCACATGCGTTGGGTGTTGATGACGGCCTTGGGCGTGCCGGTCGAGCCCGAGGTGAACAGGAACTTGGCAATGGTATCCGGGCCGACATTCGCGTGGGCCGTCTGAGCGGCGCCGGTTGCGGTTGCAGCAAGTAAGCTTTCGAACAGCGTCGTCGACCGGCGCGCAAGCGGATGGCGGGTGACCACGATTTCGACATCCGCCGGGACGACCGCCTCGAGCGCGCGGGCGTAGGTTTGCCCGTCGGCGGCGAAGACGAGGCCCGGCGTGAGCAGGCCGATGATCGACCTCAGCTTGCCGAGGTCGTTCGAGATCAGCGCATAGGCCGGCGACACCGGCGCGTAGGGAAGGCCGATATAGTTCGCGGCCAGGCCGAGGAGCGCGTGCTCGATGTCGTTGCCCGAGAGGATCACGAGCGGCCGCTCGGGGGAAAGATCGCGTTGCAAGAGCGCCGCGCCGATGCGGCGGACCCGCTCGAGTGTTTCGCCATAGCCGAGTTTGTGCCAGCCGGAAGCGCCGCGTTGCGCGAGAAAGGTGCGCGCGGGAGCGGCCGCTGCCCAATATTCGAGGCGCTCGGTCAGCTTCGCGGGATAGGCGGGAAGCACATGCGGCGATCTCAGGAGGATTGTGCCGTCGGGCCGGCACTCGCTGACGACGTCGCACGGCCCGAGCCGCACCGCCCGCACCGGCGCGGCGGCGGCTCTACGCGCTGTGACCTGTGCCGCCATAGCTAGCGCGTTGATTTTTGCGGAACACGTAATGGTGCCGCGCACTCGGTCGGCTCCCCTCCCCCTTGTGGGGAGGGGTTGGGGGTGGGGGTCGTGCGTGTGAGGCGACGCTTATGCATCACCGCATCACCCCCACCCGGCTCGCTTCGCTCGCCACCCTCCCCACAAGGGGGAGGGTAGCACCGAGTTTGCCGCTCGCGCGATCGAGACATGTTCTTACCTGCGTACCGTCTTCGGCGCGCGCTTTTCCAGGAAGGCTTTGAGCCGCGCCTTCGCCTCCTCGTCGCCCTGCGCAATGGCCGAGATCAGCGCCTCGGTGAGATAGCCGCTTGCCGGATCGGCGGCGGCGATGCGCGGGAGCACGTGAGTGACGGCGAAATTCGTCATGGGCGCGTTGCCCGCAATTTGCTCGGCGATCTCGATTCCTTTGGCGAGACCCGCCCCGGCGGGAACGAGATAATGCGAGAGGCCGATCGCCTGACCTTCCTCCGCGTCATAGATGCGGCCGGTGAGCATCATGTCCATCATGCGCGCGGTGCCGATGAGGCGCGGCAGGCGCACCGCGCCGCCGCCGCCGACGAAGATGCCGCGGCTGCCTTCCGGCAGCGCGTAATAGGCGGATGCCTCGGCTACGCGGATGTGGCACGCGGCGGCGATTTCGAGCCCGCCGCCGACGATCGCGCCGTGCAGCACCGCGACTACGGGTGCCTTGCCGAACTCGATGCGCTCGAACGCACGGTGCCAGCTGCGCGAATGGGCGATGCCTTGCGCGATGTCGCGCGCGGTGAGCTCGGTCAGATCGAGGCCCGCGCAGAAATGCTCGCCCTCGGCGGCGAGCACGACGGCCTTGATCGTGTCCGGCAGTGCGGTGAAGAACGCCTCGATGCCGAATACGGTCGCGTCGTCGATCGCGTTGCGCTTTTGCGGCCGCGCCAGGAAGAGAACGGCGATGTCGCCCCGGCGCTCGGCCTTGAGCGAGCGCGGCAGTTCAACACCGAAGCCGTCAGCGGACTTACTCACGCGATCCTCGCAGCTTCCAAGTCCTGCCTGGGTTCGGTGACATTTCTTGCAAAAGGGGTCAAGCGCTCACAGGATCTCATAGACCGCGAGCCGCACCGCAAACTTTTCGCGTGCTCCGGTGGCGAGCGCCAGAATCCGGTTGAGCCAGGCCAATGCCGGCTCGGCGGTTTCGAACCGCATCACGGTCCGGAAATAATAGCGCGATGGATCGACCGACTCGCCGCGCCCGAGCGCGGCGATCACGTCGGGCGGGCCGTGGCGCAGCCCGTCGCTGCGCACCAAAATGCGTCCGCCGTCATCGGTCTCTATCCCATAACGCGCCGTAAGATCCGCGATGCCGTCCGGCCGCACGAGTTGCCAATCGGCACCGGGCAAAATCCGTCCCTTCAGCCGCGGCCCCTCCACTCGGCCGCCGAGGATGTCGATCACGCGCCGTTCGCCATAGGGCGTTTGCCCGAAATGGCGGATCTCCGCGAGCTCGGCATGGATGTTAAAGATCGGCGTCTGTGAGATCATGATCTCCGCTCGGCTCTTGTGCGCCTGCGCGCGCTATCCATCTGTTGACTTCGCCCCGTGCGCTTGCGAGGACGATATTAGCGAGTTTGGACCATGACCGACACGCGCGACAAGCTCGACTGGTCGGCCCTCGACGAGGTCGTGCTCGGCTGCGCCAATCAAGCCGGCGAGGACAGCCGCAACGTGGCGCGCATGGCGCTGTTGCTGGCGGGCCTGCCCGACTCCATTCCCGGCGTGACCGTCAATCGCCTGTGCGCGTCGGGGCTCAACGCCATCGGCGACGCGGCGCGTGCCATCCGCTGCGGCGAGACGGAGCTCGCCATCGCCGGCGGCGTGGAATCGATGACGCGCGCGCCCTTCGTCATGGGAAAAGCGCAGGAGCCGTTCCAGCGCCGGGCCGAGATCCACGACACGACCTTGGGCTGGCGTTTCGTCAATCCGCTGCTCGAGGCGCAATACGGCGTCGACTCGATGGCGGAGACCGGCGAGAACGTGGCCGAGGAGTATCAAGTCTCGCGCGCCGACCAGGACGCCTTCGCGCTGCGCTCGCAGCAGCGCGCCGCCAACGCGGCAGCGGCGGGCTATTTCGCCGAAGAGATCGTCCCGGTCGAGGTCGCCGGCAAAGGCGGACCCGTGACGGTGGACAAGGACGAACACCCGCGGCCGGGCACGACGCTCGACGCCCTTGCCAAGCTCAAGCCCATCGTCCGCGACGGCGGCACGATTACCGCCGGCAACGCATCCGGAGTGAACGACGGCGCGGCAGCCGTCATTCTTGCTTCGAAAGCGGCAGCGATGCACCACGGGCTCACCCCCCGCGCGCGCCTGCTCGGCATGGCTGCGGCAGCGGTGCCGCCGCGGGTGATGGGCATTGGGCCGGTGCCTTCGACGCGCAAGCTGATGGCGCGCCTCGGCTTGAAGATCGGCGACTTCGATCTGATCGAGATCAACGAGGCGTTCGCCGCGCAAGGGCTCGCCTGCCTGCGCCAGCTCGGCATCGCGGACGACGCCGAGCACGTCAATCCGCACGGCGGCGCGATCGCGCTCGGCCACCCGCTCGGGATGTCGGGGGCGCGGCTGGCTTTGACCGCGCTGCACGGATTGGAGAAGCGCGGCGGCAAGCTTGCGCTCGCCACCATGTGCGTGGGCGTGGGACAGGGCGTTTCGCTCGCGCTCGAGCGGGTTTAGCAGGCTGGCGCACGGAATCACGATCGAGATGGCGTGCAGGAGAGGGCGCCAGAGCGACAGGACGGTCCGCTAATCACGCATTGAGATCGGCAGAACGCTTTGGATCGCGGCGGAGAGATCGCGGGCGAAGAGCCCCAGGCCATAGGTCGTGCTGGTTAAGCAGCGCCCTGGTTTCCCGCTGAGTGGGGCAAGGCCGCTTTGTACATGGCGATTGCACCAACCAGCCCGCTCACAACGTGTCCGCTTTACCTCCAATAGCGGCTGAACTTTGCCATCGCCGCGAACCGACGCGAGGTGCCATGTGTGGACGGCTCCGAGTTGGCAAGGGTTTTCTTCACGTTTGCGGGCTGATCGGTGCAGCCATGTGTTCGGCCTGTTAGCGCGGCACACAGGGGCCGCTGGCCATAATGCCCTCCGCGGATCAGGTCCCGGTCAAAACCTCGCATTCGACAATGCGCTGGCACATGTGGGTTGTCCTGATCGCCGGATCGACCGGCTCTGTCCCCTTTTTATTGAGGCGGTTTTTAGCGGGAGCCTGGGATGGCAGGCGCGAGCGCTTCGCCCAACCGCTCGGGATCCACCGCGATCTTGACACCCGCGCGTTCCTGCTGGAGCAGCATCACCGAGCGCGAATCGCGGCCGCCCCAGCCACGCGCGAGAGCTTCCGTCATCTCGGCGAGCGTGAGATTGCACATGCGCATGGGCACGCCGAGCTCGCGGCCGAGCGCATTGGCGAGCGAAACGTCCTTGTGGGCGAGCTTGAGCGCGAAGGCCGGCGGATCGTACTTGCCGGGCAGGAACTGGTCGATCAAAGCATCGAACGTGAAACGGCGCCCGGCCGCGCCTTGGCGGACCGCTTGCCACAGCGCAAGCGGCTCGACGCCCGCCTTCACGCCCATGGTGAAGGTTTCGGCGAGCGCACAGACGAGTGCATAGCCCGACATATTGTGGACGAGCTTGGCCACGGTGGCGCTGCCGATCGGCCCGATATAGGCGGCCTTATCGCCGATCGCGTCGAGCACGGCCTTGTGTCGGTCGAAGACGTTTTCGTCCCCGCCGACCCAGATTGCGAGCTTGCGGGATGCTGCACCAGCTGGGCCGCCGCTCACGGGCGCGTCCAGCATGTGCGCACCCTTCAGGGCGAAGGCAGCGTTGAGCTTCTTCACAACACTCGGCGAATTGGTCGACAGGTCGAAATAGGCAGCGCCGGGCTTGATGCCGGCGATGAGGCCGTCTCCCGCGAGCGCGACCGCCTCCACATCGGACGGCTCCGGCAGCGAGGAGAAGATCACGTCGGCCTCCCTTGCGAGTGCACGCGGGCTGTCCGCCCAGATAGCGCCAGCAGCAAGATGATGGCTGGCCGCCTGCCTGTGCAGGTCGTGGACGACCAGCTTGAAACCGGCCTTTTGCACATTGGCAGCCATGCGGCCGCCCATGGTGCCCAGCCCGACGAATCCCACCACCACGTTGTCCTTGGACATCGCTTCACCGTCACTCCGATTTCCGATTTTCGATCGGCATCGTATAGGCTAGCCCGTGCGGCCCACATTGCGGAAGGCCAGCCTGCGCAAAAGGCGAGATGCGCGACGACCTCGGTGGTCACGGCGGCCAGCATCTCGGCCGTTCAGTCGCCCGCGGCACATATCACTTTAGGCGACGGGAGTTGCCCCTCTGACCGGTTATGGCGTGGCAGCGCACCTGCCCGGCCAATTGGCTAGGTGGCGTCCTGATGCTCTGCCGGCGCGTCGCATAGTTTGCATCGGTGCCCGGCACCGCCTGTCGCCTAATTCAGCGCGGAGCACATTTTCCGCATGGTTGCGATGCCGACGAGCCGCACTATCCCCAGCCTGTTCGACGAGTTGGCGGCACGTTTCACGGAGCGAGAGGCGCTTGTAGGGGGCGGCTCCATGGCGGCGCGGATTTCGGAGGATTGAACGACAGGCGCGGTAGCCAAAGGGCTCAGAAATATGCCGCCCCAGCGCTATCCTTACCGCGCGCGCAGTGCGACGAGCGCATCGAATACCGCCCGGTCGATCTCCAAGCCCTCGTGGAGTGCGCGCTCGCGAGAGTGAAATGCCCGCTCGGACGGAATGCGGATGTCGTCGACGCCGGGCCGCCGTGGCGTCGCCTTGATGCGCTCGATCAGCTGCGTCACCTGCCGCTCGAATGCATCGGCTGACCCAATGAGGTCGGGCCGGAAGGCGACGAACAGATAGCCGTACTCGCTCTCGGCATCCGAGCTGGAGCCGGCAAGCAGTCCTAGCGCCTGCATCATGAGCGCAAGCCCGAAACCTTTGTAGCCGCCGAACGGCAGCAAGGCGCCGCGTCGTGCCGCCGTTGGATCCCTGGTCGGCTCGCCCCCAGGGCCGAGCGCGACGCCTTCGGGAAGTAACTCTCCAAGCCGTTCGCGTAGCATCACCTCGGTCATCATGTAAGCCGAAGTACCCATATCGAGCATGATCGGCCCGCGCGACGACGGAACCGCGATCGCAATCGGGTTGGTGCCGAGCACCGGCCGTATGCCGCCGGGCGGGGCCACCAGCCGCGAGCTGGCCGCAGTGTGGATCGCGACGAGGCCGTGTTTGGCGATCATCTCAACATAGTAGGCGCCGCGCCCACTCATCCAGGCGTCGGTCACCGAAACGAGCGCAATGCCGTGGGACGCAGTTTTCTTGATCGTCGCTTGCGCCGCGTGAAAGAGCGCAAGCATGCCGACATTGTTGCCGCCGTCAAAAGCAAGCGAAACCTCGGTCTCACGCAACACCTCCATGGATCGGCGCGGCAACCGGAAGTGTTCGCTCTCGAACACGTTGAGGATCTTGGCCAGACCCGAATATTCATAGCCGCACATGGCGGCATCAATCACGTGGTCGGCAATGATGCGTGCCTCATCGTTATGATATCCGATGCCGCGTAACGCGCCTTCCGCCAGATCGCGTGCGTCCGCGACGCTTAGGCGGAGACGGCCGAGAGTCATGATGATTGCTCCAGCTACTACGCACCCTACACCTACAGCTGCTTTTCTTTTGGTCCCACTCCACTGGAACAGACACTTGCGCATCTCAAATAATGGAGGTCAGATCATCCATGGCACCGTATGCGACCGGCTTCGAAATGTCGGGTAGATGTATGTTTTGGGAGGCCACTGTGCGCATCAGCAAAATTGGATTCGTCATTCTAGCCGCGGCAACCATCGCTAACTCTGTGGCCGCACAAACCCCGCCAGTTCAACCGCCGATCATACGAACCGTGGTCGCCGCGACGAAATTGCCGACCGTGACGGACCGACCGCTCCTTTTCAGAGCCTTGAGTGTCACCATTCCGTCGGGAGAGAAGAGTAGCGTTTCAACCGCCGACGGCATTCTCTACCAGATGTCGGGATCGACCGAAGTTTCAGTCGGTGGAGAAGCAAAAACGCTGAGCCCCGGCGAGGGCATGTTTCTTGCTGGTGGGAAGCTGGCATCGATGAAGGCGGGAACCGGCGAGGCATCAACCTTCCTCCACTTTCTACTTGTCCCGGTTGCAGATCAAGATCAGCTTGTCGAGACAAAACCTGCCGTTGTGAAGGAGCTGTATCGCACGGCGGCACCGATTTCTGACTTGAAACCGGGCAGCTATGATCTCAACCTGACGCGGGTCACTTTTCCAGCACAGATGCCGTCCAACCCACCACATCATCGGTCGGGAGCGGCTCTTTACTACATTGTCTCTGGAACGGGGGCGAACACAGTCAATGGCAAAACGGACGCAAAGGAACCAGGCTCTCTGAGCTACGAGCCGTTCGGCTTGGTGCATCAGTGGGGAAATCCAAGCGATACACCTCTCACGTTCTTGGCCTTCAACATCAATCCAGAGGGTGTGGCAGCGGTTATTCCGGGCGCGCCGGCGAGGTGATCAACTGAGCGATTTGTGCATGTCTGGAACGGGTCGGTCACACCAAGATAGAAAGCACCGTCAGATACCTTGGCATCGAGGTAGATGATGCCCTTTCGACAGCGGAACAAGTTGACGTCTGAAATATCGGGCAGAGCGGACATGCTCTGCCCGACTGCCGTCAGCAGCTTCGTGCCAAACTCGGACATTCGGAGCGCCACTTGCAGGAGCACGGCGAATGGAATTCGGCGTCGTCCGTCAGACGAATTCCACTTACCGACGTTGTCGAGTTCGGCGAGCCGCATTAGGTCCCGAGTAACATGCCCGTTGCACAGCTGCCCGGAGCTGTTCATTTCGAGCGCGAGCCAACATGGGCATGTTTGGTTGCGGCCTACCTCGAGGTCGCGAGCGGCTCCATTCCGCTTTTCCTAATTGCCTCGGAAGCGCGCGCGGAGGCAAGAAATTCGATCAATCGTTTAGAACCTTCAATCTCTCCCGAACCGGCCACGACGGCGGCTGAAAACACCTGGACGAACTGAATCTCCGGCGCGATGCTGCCTGCGAAGTCGACGCCCGCCGCGTGCACAATTTCACTGACCGGCATGACCGCAAGATCCGCGCCTCCTGCGGCGACCATCCCGGTTGCGTCCGTGCCGCGCGGCGTCACCTTGACGTTGATCTTTTCCGCGATGCCGAGCCGCGGAAAAAGATCGGTCGTAAGCCAGATACCGCTGGTGCTTCCAGGGATCGCGACGGTTTTCGCCTTGCGGCGATCCTCTTCGCGGCGATCAGCTCACTGAGGCCCTCCCTGGAGAGGATCACCACGTTGGCAGGCACGCCGCGGGCGAGCTGCGCGGCAATCGTTTGCGGCCCTGCTCCCTGCGACGCACCCGAACCGGTCGTGACCTTGATGCCGCTCGTCCGCTCGAATTCCGGCAACAGCTGCTCGTACGCGCCACTGAATCCGCCGGATATCAGAACGTTCAATTGCGCCGCCGCCGCGACTGGCCAAAACGGCAGCGTGGCAAAGATCACGAATGAGAAAGTGTCCTCGCCGGGCCACTCCCGTGCTTCCGACGAAACTATAGCACATTGCGCCCGGCAGGGTCGGCGAAGAGGTGAGCGATGCCGAGCTCAAGGCGATGGATCGCGCCGGCGTGCGCGGCGTGCGCTTCAACTTCGTGCGGCGCTTGGTCGATTTCACCCCGCGCGAGGTGCCATCTTTCAGTTTACACTGCCTGTGCGCCGCGAGAGCACGTCGTGACGGAGGGCTGCTGCGCGCAAACACGGTGAACAGCCATGGACGAGCAGAATGAGGCGCCGACCCCTCGCTTCGATCCGCCGGGACGCGGCCGCATCTACGACAACATCATTGGGCAAAGCGGAAGGGATCGAGGCCGATGTGCTGCTGAAACTCGAATTCTTCAATCCCCTGGCGAGCGTCAAAGATCGCATCGGCGTGAACATGATCCTGGCCCTGGAGAAACAAGGCAAGATCAAGCCGGGCTCGACATTGATCGAGCCGACGTCGGGCAACACCGGGATTGCGCTCGCATTTGCGGGGGCCGCGCGTGGTTATCGGGTCATCCTGACCATGCCGGATTCGATGTCGATCGAGCGGCGCAAGATGCTGGTGTTTCTGGGCGCCGAGCTTCACCTGACACCGCGGGAGCAGGGCATGAAGGGAGCAATCGCGCGCGCCCAGGAACTGCTCAATGAGATTCCAGGCTCGATAATGCCCGGTCAATTCGCCAACCCAGCCAACCCAGAGATTCACCGCAAAACGACAGCCGAGGAAATTTGGCGCGACACCGGTGGTGATGTCGACGTGATCGTTTTCGGCATCGGAACCGGCGGGACATTCACCGGTGTCTCTCAGGCGCTGAAACCGCGCAAGGCCACGCTGAAAATGGTCGCTGTAGAGCCGGAGCTCAGTCCGGTCTTGTCTGGGGGGACGCATCGTCCGCATCCCATCCAGGGCATCGGCGCCGGCTTCATCCCTGAGGTGATGGATACCAAGCTGATCGATGAGATCGTCACCGTGAGCAACGACGCCGCAATCGGTATGGCGCGCAAGTTGGCGAGGGTGGAAGGCATCCCGTGCGGGATTTCGAGCGGCGCCGCCCTTGCCGCTGCGTTTAAAATTGCTCGGCGGCCGGAAAGCGCCGGCAAGACGATTGTGACCATTATCCCGGATTTTGCTGAGCGCTACCTTTCGACGGTGCTGTTCGAGGGGCTTGGAACGTAGGGAGGAGGGGCTCTCTCATGGAATCCGCCCCGAGCCAATCCGCTCGCAGCGTGTCCGCTCTACTCCGATAGCGACCGCAGTGGCGCGTCGCAATGAACTGGCGTGTTGTGCCACAAGGAGACATCGCGCCCCCTTCCGCCCGCTGCCCGGATCTTGTCGAGCGCGCCGTCTTCATCCACAACCACGAGATCACCGCCGATGGCCTGCAGCTCGGGGATGAGCTCCGGGCGACGCACAAGATTGATGGTCTTAATGCCCCGCGCTTTGGCAATGGCGATAAGCGACCTGCCGACACCTGAATTGGCCGCGTTCTGAACGACCCAGTCGCCAGGTTTGAGATCGGACGCTTCGTCGAGGAGTAGAGACGCCGTCGGTGGATTGATGCCCAGCATCGCCAGTTGCCGGGGGTCGGCCTCGGGGAGGCTGAATAGACCTGCCGCCGGCACGACCAATCGTTCGCGCCAACTGAAGGCATAGAGCGGGATGAGGACCCGATCGCCGACCTTGAGATGCTCGACGCCGCTTCCAACGGCCAAGACACGGCCGACGCCCTCATTGCCGACGATGCTAGGCAGCGAAGGTCGAACCGGAAATGCGCCCTGAATCACGTATAGGTCATTCATGTTGACCGGCGCGTACTCGACACCGATCAACACCTCACCTGCAGCCGGTCCCGAAGGCTCCGGCACGTCGGCAAGCTCGAGCACTTCCGTCGGTTCACCAAAGGCCTTGATCAGCGCTGCACGCATTGGCGATTTTCTCCATTGACTCAGAGGCTGCCGAAATCGACGAGGTCGCGACCCGCGAGCGGCCCGCCCGCCTGCTGCAAGCGGCCACCGGTCGCGAGACCGCAGAGGTAGACCGGCACGAAGCCGAAGCCCTCGATCACGCCCTTGACGAATTCGGTCGGCTCTGGGTGATCCCCGGAGACGAAGATGACGCGGCGGCCACCATTCTTTATGGGCCCTTCATTGAAGCGCGCGGTGACGAT
>WNFN01062707.1_pt1 | contig 12253 bp, 14 predicted proteins | sample 5400161 | NCBI WGS metagenome assembly WNFN01 (sample SAMN13153353, study PRJNA577476) | soil metagenome | isolation source: 80 cm saprolite on Douglas fir-dominated hillslope | place: USA:California | collected 2013-09-17
CCTACCTCCTTTGCCAAGCCCTTGCTGTACGTCGTCAATGCTGCCTTGGCGGCCGCGTAGGCGAGGGTCGACTCGAAGAGGGGGAGCCGCCGTTGGATCGATGAGATGTGGACGATGACGCCAGCTCCCTGCTTCAGCATCCCAGGCAAGAGCGCACGATCGAGACGGACAGCCGCGAGTAAATTGGTGTCGAGAGCTTGTTGCCAACTCTCGTCCGTCAGTGCGGCGAAACCTCCGCCCGGCGCGGAGGACCCGCCGACGTTGTTGACAAGAATGTCGAGTCCATTGAACCGCTCGAGAACAGCACGGACGACTCTCTCGACACCGTCGGCCGTGCTGATGTCCGCCTGGACGAACAGGTCGGGAGCCTGCCCCTCGGGGCGCTCGGAGCGGGCAGTCACGGCTCCCCTGGCGCCGCCGGCCGCCAGGCGACGGGCGACGGCTTCGCCCACTCCTTTCGTTCCGCCGGTGACGAGGACGCGCTTGCCGGCAAACTCACTCCGATCGATCACAAAGTGTTGCACCCCGGCCATCAGCTGATCTCCAAACGGCCGACGGCTCCCTCTCCAAAAGGGATTAGCATTGCATCGACGTCGTAGGTATTGACCGCGTCGAAATAAGCGGTGAGGGTCTTGGGCAATTTGACGGACATTGCACTCCTCCTGGCGTTCGCGAGCGGCGCGTGCTGCCCCTTCCGCCAACCGGAGAAGTAACGGTACGGTTTGCCAGATGGCAAGAACGCACGGAAAAGTAAGGTACTCACCTCAAGGTAAGGTGGAGCCGCCTACGCCTGAGTCCGCCGCTGATGATGTCGAGCAGGCGCTGAAATTCCTGGACGGCCGTTGGAAGCTGGTGATCCTCTTTCGGCTCTTTGGCGGAAAGTTGCAGCGCTTCTCACAACTGCAGCGGGCAATCTCCGGCATCTCCCAAAAGATGCTTATCCAGCAGCTTCGGCAGATGGAGAGCGACGGGATTGTCCGGCGGATTGTTCACCATCAGGTTCCACCCAAGGTCGAATATGCGCTGACCGACTGGGGACAGGCGCTGTGCCCTGCACTCGATGCCTTACTGAAGTGGGCGGCACTGCGAGATCCGGCCCCAGGGACGGCCATGCCGATCACGGACAAAGACTCGGCGGATCCTCGTTTCAAGTAAAATCAACCACTTACAGTGCTCACCGGTGAGTACTGAGCTTGTAGGTTTCTAGACCGGAAAACGATTGACCGGTCACAGGTGCCGCTCGCATTCTCCGTTGCTGTTTTTTGAGTCGCGGACCTGGAGGCTATATGGCGCACGAAGAAGGTCGGACGCAGCAGTTGGCGCCCGAGTCGCCGGAGCTCGAGGCAGAGCGAAAGGCGATGAGGGAATGCTTGCAGCAAGGCGAGGACTCCCATTGGCAGGCGGGCGTCCACTACAACAACATCGTCGAGAAGCAGTTGTGGAGGCACTCGTATCACAGCGCACGGGACTTCTTCACAGCACGCTTTGGGGATGTGTCTCAATCGACGCTGACGCGCTGTGGAGCGGTGGCTCGCTGTTTCCCGCAAGAGATGACGAGGCGGTATGGAGTGAGTTTGCTCGCCGCCTTACTCACCTATGAAAAGCTGGCTCACGTAAACGCGCCAAACGGCGATCCGGGAGACACCGAGATTCAGGTCCCGAAGGAGTCGGAGATCGTGACCAAGCCGTTTCGGGAGTGCCAGCGAGCACAGCTCGAGGCAGCGATTCGCCACCTGAGATCAACTCCCGATGCGGTCCCGACCGAGGACGCGCAGGTCCTGCAGCGATTGCACGAGATGATCGGTGAGAATGGTTCGATCGCGCTCAGCTCGCGTCACGGGCGAGAGGGGACAATCGCGGTATTCGCAGTTCCAGTTCGGCAGATCTCATTGCTCTCGCAGGTCCTGGCGCAGTTCTGCCGACCTCCGGCCGTGGAGAACGCGGAGAATGCTTCACCGGAACTGATGCAGAAATTTGCCGAAGAGTTCTCAGCCGGGATGAAAGAATGGGTTGAGACCCCGGGGAAAGCCATGCCACCGCCGATGGATAAGGACTCCGCAAAGAGATCGGCGAAGTGATCGGCGCGACACACTGAGCTGAAGCTCGCGACCGCAGAGCTGTCGATTTTATCTGACAGCTACCGCCTATCACCCATATCGAAACAATGTCTTGGACCTATCACCCTGGGGAGGGGCATTCTTGCGTGCAGCAGATGGGCGGAGCTGCCCAGAAAGAGGAAACAACAATGGCGAAGCGAGCAACCCTGACCACCGAGGCCGGCGCCCCTGTGATTGACAATCAGCAAGCGCAAAGCGTGGGGGCATCCGGGCCCGTGCTGTTGCAGGATCACTACCTGATCGAGAAGCTCGCTCGCTTCAACCGCGAGCGAATCCCTGAGCGGGTGGTGCACGCGGTGGGCACCGGCGCTTATGGCCATCTCGAGGTCACCAGCCCTGACGTGCCGAAGTGGACCAAGATGAGGATCTTCTCGACGGTCGGCAAGCGCACCCCCGCATTCGTCCGCTTTTCCACCGTTGCCGGATCGCGGGGGGCGGCGGACACCGCGCGCGATCCGCGTGGGTTCGCAGTGAAGATTTACACCGAGGATGGGAACTGGGACCTGGTCGGCAACAACACTCCGATTTTCTTCATCCGGGACGGCATCAAGTTTCCAGACTTCATCCACTCGCAGAAATACGATCCGCACAGCAATCGGCAGGAGCCGGACAATATCTGGGACTTCTTTTCTCACTCCCCGGAAGCGACCCACCAGTTCACCTGGCTCTTCGGCGACCGCGGAGTTCCCGCGTCCTATCGGCAGATGGATGGTTTCGGCTCCCATACGTTCCAATGGGTGAATGCGAAGGCTGAGCGTTTTTGGGTCAAGTTCCACTTCAAGACCGATCAGGGAATCCGCTGCCTGACCACGGACGAGGCGGTCAAGATCGGTGGTCAAGAACCGGCATATCTGCACAAGGACCTTTACGAGGCGATCAACCGCGGGCAATTCCCGTCATGGACACTGAAGGTTCAGGTGATGCCGGCAGCGGACGCAACCAACTACCGCTTCAATCCTTTCGATCTCACCAAGGTGTGGCCGTATCGCGACTATCCGCTGATTCCGATCGGCAAACTGGTCTTGAATCGCGTTCCGGAGAACTATTTCGCCGAGGTGGAGCAAGCAGCGTTCGATCCTGCGAACTTTGTTCCCGGGATTGGACCCTCACCGGACAAAATGCTGCAGGCGCGACTGTTCGCTTATGGCGACGCGCATCGATATCGGCTCGGCATCAACCACACTCGGTTGCCGGTCAACGCCGCCAATGGCGTGGAGGGCGGACCGCAAAACTATGGCCGCGACGGCGCGATGCGCTTCGACGCGAACGGCGGGCGGTCCAAGAACTACGAGCCGAACAGCTATGACGGGCCGGTGGAGACCGGTGAACGCTACACCCTTAGCTATGAAGTCTCCGGCGCAATCGGCCCGACCGCGCATCCGCGGCATCCGGAGGATGACGACTTCGTCCAGGCGGGCGCGCTCTACCGAGTGATGAAGGAGGATGCACGCCGGCGGCTGGTCGAGAACATCGCAGGAAGCCTCTCGCAGGTCAGCCGACAGGATGTGATCGACCGCTCGGTTGAATATTTCCGTCGCGCAGATAGCGACTATGGCCGCCGCCTCGCGGACGCGCTGGCGCGCCACCGGAGCCCTCGATGAGCGGCGCGGCTTCGCCCATCGAGCCGGATGCGCTCGAGCTGGTCCGAGCCGCTTTCGCTCACGCGCGTGAGGGAAACGAGCTTGCTCTTCGGTCGTTGCTGAATCGCGGCGTCCCGTCGAATGTGCGCAACGAGAAGGGCGACAGCCTGCTAATGCTGGCGAGTTACCATGGGCATGTGAGCGCCAGCATTCTGCTACTGCTCCGCGGCGCCGACCCGGAACTTGCCAACGACCGCGGGCAGACGCCGCTCGCCGGCGCTGCGTTCAAGGGCGATGCTGAAATCGCCAGGCTCCTTCTCGATCATGGCGCTGCCCCGGACGGGGCCGGACCCGATGGCAAGACGCCCTTGATGTTCGCCGCGATGTTCGATCGTCCGGAATTGATCGACTTACTCCTTAGTCGAGGAGCCGACGAGGCACGGACCGACGCCTCGGGGAATACTGCCTTTTCACTTGCCTGCGCGATGGGGGCTGACGGCGCATTGGCCGCGCTCGAACGCTATCGAAGGACGTAGTCTGCAAGAGCAGTCACTTTGTCATCGAGGATTCTCCCGACCGCGCGAATCTCCTCGTCATCGAATTGGTTCAGTAAGCCTGACGGCTGGTCGTAGGTGAAGTGTGTTCTACCATCCGCCTCGTAGATCGATACGCGCAGCGGGGCGTAGACGCCAACCGCTGGGTTGCGTTCGCACATTCGATTCGCCAACACTGGACTGGCGATCAGGTAAACAGTCATTCGTTGTGGCTTACCCAGAAGCGACACGAGCGGGCGTTGGTCCACCTTCGCCAGCCTGATGAAGCCCGAGTCCCCAACCATCACTTGCACCGCATCCTCGATGCCTTGCGGTCCGGCTCGAGAGCTGGCAAGTCGAGTCAACGCAGGGAGGTCCGCCGGAGGTACTCTGTTTTCCAGTGCCGCAAGGGTAAAGGGAAACGGTTTCGCCGAGCTGATATCGATTCGCTTTGCCTCAAACGCGTGAGTGCTCACGGAGAAATCCCCTTTGAGGCCCGTAGGTCGAGCAGGTGGCGGTGCGCGAGTAGCGATCATGTTTGACTGATTTCGATATCAACAAGGTTCTTGTGTGGTGGGGAGGGCGACCGCGCAAGGAACGATCCAGCAACTCACCGTTGCTGCGGCAGCCAACAACGAACGGCTTGTCGCGGTGTCCTCTCCCTCGAAGAGGTCTAGTGGGCGCCGACCGTTGACTGGGTAGCTGCTTGCCCTCCACGAGGAACAGTGGGTTCGGAAACCTCGGAGAGCTCTTCGTATTGTTTGTCGGTCAAGCGCACAGTAGCCGCCGCAACGTTCTCCTCGACATGATCGATCGAGGAAGTTCCTGGGATGGGGAGCATGATCGGAGATCGCCGGAGCAGCCAGGCCAGCGCAACCTGCATCGGGCTCGCATGTTGCACCTGTGCGATCCGATTCAGCACTTCGCCCGCAACCGTGCCCGCGCCAAGCGGGTACCAGGGAATGAAGGCAATTCGATTGCGCTCACAATAATCCACGACGTAGTCCCATTCGCGATCCGCGAAGCTATAACGGTTCTGCACGGAGACGATCGGAACAATTCCGCGCGCCCGCTCGATGTGCTCTTGGGTGACGTTCGATAATCCGACGAGGCGAATCTTTCCCTCGTCTCGCAGCCCGGCCAGCGTCTGCACCGAGGCATCTAGCGACACGTTAGGATCAGGGATGTGCAATTGGTAAACAGCGATCTGGTCCAAGCGCAGTCTCCTGAGACTGCCCTCAACGGCTTTGCGAAGGTGAGATGGACTTGCATCATGGGTCCATTGATTCGGGCCCGGACGATTCCAACCTCCTTTGGTCGCAATCACCAGGTCATCGGGATAAGGAAACAACGCTTCGGCAATCAGTTCCTCGTTCACGCATGGGCCATAGGAATCCGCTGTGTCGATGAAATTCACACCCAGTTCGACGGCCCGGCGAAGAACGGCCAGGGCTTGCTTCCGATCTTTCGGCGGGCCCCAGATGCCCTCGCCGGTGAGCCGCATCGCTCCGAAGCCGAGACGATGAACTGAAATCTCTCCGCCGAGGGAAACGTCCCCAGCCAAGGCCGCAAAAGTCCTTTGTTGCTCCATGAGCTAACCTCCAAGTACTTTTGACTCCAGAAACGCCGCGGCGTTTCAACCGAGTCGTGGAGGATGGACCCTCTTGGGAAGCTCCACTTCGAAGGTTGAGCCTTTCGCGGGATCGCTCTGCACGCGAATCGAGCCCCCATGCGCTTCGATGATTTGTCGCGACAACCACAGCCCCACCCCAAACCCGCCGAAATGTCGCGAAGAGACAGCTCGTTCGAAACGTTCAAAGATCCGCGCCTGATCCTCGGGAGCGATTCCAATCCCTCGATCGCACACCCGGATCAGGGCGGTGTCTCCTCGATCCTCAAGGACCACATCGATCGGGTGGCCAGCGCCATACTTCAGCGCATTGGCGAGAAGGTTGGTGACTACCATGCTGATCCGGTCGGGATCCCACCAGCCGATCAGACGCTCCGGCGCGTTGATTCGAAGATCCGAACGTGCACGCACGGCGGTCTCCGAAATTTCCTCGGTCGATTTGCCGAGCAGCTTGCAAAGATCGACTTTGGTGCGGTGAATTTGAAGTTGACCGGAAGTCACGCGCGAGACGTCCAGCAGATGTTCGATCAGTACGCTCATTCGATCGGCGAGGCGCAAAACCAGATCCAACTTTCGATGGCCAGCGGAAGAGTTTTCGCGGAGTCGATCGTCGGCTTCCAGGACTCGCTCCAAGCGCTGCAGTTGGAGCAGCAGTGAGGTCAGCGGCGTCTTGAGCTCGTGCGAGGCGATCAAAAGAAACTCATCACGAACCTCGATCGCTCGCCGCATACCCTCAATCGCCTCTGCTCGCTCCCGGCGAATTTGGGTATCCTTCAATTCTCGATCGATCGCGGGGATCAGTCGCGCGGCGTTGGTCTTGACCACGAAGTCGTTCGCGCCGGCTTTGAGAAGCGCCACGGCTCTCTCGTCACCCAAGGTGCCGGAGATCACAATGAACGGCAAATCGGGCCCCTTCAAAGCGCGGACGAGCTCCAGCGCGTGATCGCCGCGAAACCGAGGCATCTGGAAATCCGAGAGAACGATGTCCCAGTCCCTTTGCAGGGCCAGTGCGAGATCCTCCCGGGTGTCGACGCGGTGACTGACGATCTGGTAACCGGAGCGGTGCAAGTCGCACCGCACGAGCTCGGCGTCCGCTTCGGAATCCTCGACGAACAGCACCCGCAGCGGCTCTCCGGAGGTCCGTCGGTCGACGGAAACCGTTGGTGCGTCCGCTCGGTTGCGCATTCCCGAATCTACCCTTCGCGCCCATGAAACGAGCGTACCCGGCATTGAGAGAAAGTCGAGGAAGGCGGGCTCATCGTCGCATGGCCCAAGCACCAGTCAAGGTGGCTCTGAGCACCACCTTGTCTGACAGTCGCCTCAATTGGTGGAGGCGGTAGCGATCGGCTTGGGGCGGCCGCGGGCACAGCCACCCGCACCAACGCATCTGGACTGGTTGCCGTAACGCTCTGAACCGGAACGCCGTGGCGTTTTCAACAGTGTGCAAACGTTCGTCGCGGTCGAGCGAGCTGCACCGTCCAAACGCTCAAACACAGTAAGATGACTGCCAACAAGGCAGCGGTTCCGTAGTGCCGGTAGTGGAGGACGCGTTGAAAATTAAGCTGGCCCACGGTGTGGTAATTGACCAGATCGGCAGCCGCGACCAAGGCGAGCGCGAGCATTGCCAGAACTCGTGTCCCGCTGGATCGATTAACCCGAAGGTGCGCGATCAAGAAGAACATCAGCGGCGCCGTCGAGACCAGATTCGTTAGCCATCCGGTAGGGGAAAGTAGCGCAGTCGCATAGAATGCGAGACCGCTCGCCAAGAATCGAGCTCCTCCCTCGTCGAGCGCGCGTATCCTTCTCACCGTCAACGCGGCTAGGCCGAAAAGTACCAATGCGAAGGCAGTCACCGCGATCCCAAAGGAGCCCGTGTTTGGTCGGATCACGTACGTGCAGAAGATGGCAAACAAGCTTTGATTGTCTGGTGCGCAGATCGCCGGCGGGACCGTTGCGACCATCAGTTCCCGCCAGGCGACAAGTTGACTCGGGTACGTTGCCCCGAACGAGATTGCGCCACTGGCCGTTACGAGGACAAGCGTGAAAGCCAGCCACCACAGCCTTCGCCACTCGTGCCACGCCAACGCGGGCAGCACGAACACGAGGTAAACTGGCTTGACGATGCAAGCGACCGCCCAGAGGAGCCCGGACAGAGCGGTTCTTTTGACTCGCCAAGACTCACTTTGCGACATCGCAAGGAGAAGCAACGCGTTGCACTGTCCGAGCGAGAGTTCTTGGACGACAAATGGAAACACCAGCGCAGTTACGAGAAGAGAAGCCCTCCAATGTCCTTCCAGGCCCGCCTCGCGCGAGGCGTTGGCGTGGGGAGAAGGCCCCAGGGGGCCATCCACTGGGCGACCACTGGCAGGTACCAAAAGAAAATGTCGTCATCGAGCCGATAAAGCGGCTCTCCATCCAGAAGGCGAACACCCGCTTGATGAAACGCATGAAAATCTGCGCCAGCTTTGAAGCACACCGCGTGAATCGCGAGCACTGCCAGGACGCAAGGTATCAGCCGCCCAGCGGCATTTTTCCCGGTCGCCATTGGCGACCTCCGTCAGCCATATAGCCGGCCCGACACTCCTGACTTAGCTCAGGCAGCCCAGGAGCAGCAAGTTGAGCTCAAAGCGCCTCAACGGGTGGAGGCGGTAGCCAGTGGCTTTGGACGGGCGACGACTTGGAGGCTCTCGAGGATGCCTCGACACCGGGGTTTCAGCTGCTGTTCGCGGGGCGTGGGAACAGTGCAAGACGCGATTGCCAACGCGCCCTCGCGACATACCACGCGCGCCCAGATGATCTCGCCACCGGGCTTGGGATCCGCGCGGCGAAGCTCGAAATCAACGGTGTCCCCAGACGAGATTTTGTTCGCGACGCGCGTTCGGGGTGGGCCGCCCCACGCATCGATAAACTCGGAAGCGTAGCGGCGAGCGAGCGTCGGGCAATGTTTGAGGTCCACTTCGGCAGGCATTGCTCGTAGGTACACGCGCGACCACTGATCCGGCGCTAGAAATTCCGCGCGCGAGGGCGAAGGAACGAAGGGACGCCAGTCCGCGGGTACAGCCACCCGCACCAACGCATCTGGACTGGTTGCGGTAACGCCCTGGACCGGAATCTCAACGGTGTGGTTGGCGTGGACGCACGAGACTAGAACGCCCGAGCCGATCACCAACACGCTTACGAAAGCTTTCATCGTCCTACCCAGTGCCCACGAATCACCAGTTTCATCAAGCAGAATCCATGTTTTTCCTGGCTGCTTCGAAACGGCTGCGGTAGATCGCGCTGGCTTCGCCGGCTTGGCTGAGACGGTCCTGTTGAACACCAAGGCGGAGCGCCTGTCTCGGGGGAACAGGCATGGCCAAAGCGTACCATCCCCACAAACGCGATTCGGAGGGCGAAACATGAGACAGCATCACGGATGGTGGGCATGGCTTGGCTTCTATGCCGCGACTTTGAGTGCAATCGGATGGATGGGCACCGCTGCGGCGCAAGTGCGTACCGCGGGGCAAGCGCCAGATCCGACTGGACGAGGCGATCTCGGTGTCGTAACGGCGCAGTACCGCCTGGCTGCTTCGACGGACCCGACAATCATGACGGATCGGGCTACGGAGATTTGGGCCCGCGTGTGGCGACCGGATACGGACGATCTGCAAAGATTGCCGTTGGTCGTTTTTCTCCACGGAAATCACGGTACCTGTGGAACCTTCAATTGTTCGGTTGCCAACTGCGGCCGCTTCATTCCTTTGCCGAATGGCCCTCGGATCGACGACCGGATCGACTACACCTTCACCGGTACCTGCCCGCGCAGGGGCGAAGGCAGCCCTCCCGCCGAGTTCGACTACGTGGTTACTCCGAACCACGAAGGCTACGGATACCTTGCGGAACAGCTCGCCTCGCGGGGCTACCTGGTGGTGTCGATCAACGCCAATCGCGGGATCACCGCCGGCCCCCCACAGGACCTCGGTACCCCGGGAAATCCCTTCATCGAAGACCGAGGCCTGAACCTCGCGCGTGCCCGGCTGGTCCTCAAACACCTCGAGCTTTTGAGCCGCTGGAACCGCGGAGCCGAGCCGACACCCCCCTCGCTTGGGTTCAGCCTTCGAGGCGCAATCGACTTCGGACGAGTCTACATTAATCCTTACGCGTCAATCGACTGGAGATCGCGGATTGGCGACGCGATCGACTTCAAGGGTATTTTTGAAATCGCTCCGGTGGACCGTCAGACGGTCAGCACACTCAATGCCGAAGGTGTCACCTGGAGCACGATGGTGCCGGGCTGCGACGGTGATGTGATCAACCAGCAGGGAATGTGGCCGTATGACCGGATGACGAAGAGCTTCACCGAGCAGCCCGCGCGTCAAAAGGCGTTCTATTACGTTCTCGGCGCCAACCACAATTACTGGAATACCGAATGGCAATTCAGCGATTCATCCGGTTGCTTCAGTTCCTCGGTGCAGCTGTTCGAGACCGATCCCGCGACGGGCATTCTTCCCGGGGTAACCGGCTCGGAGCGCCAGCGCACCACGGGTTCCGCCAGCGTCCTGGCGTTGGTGCGCGGCGTGCTGCGCAGCGATGAGGACGAGGCGTCTGCGAGGTTTCTCCGCAACTTCGACCCACAGTTCCAGCTTCCCAGCGTGGTCACCACCGCCGCTCGCATCCAGCGCGGGTTTATCGCTTCGCCAAACTCGAGCGTCACACGATTGCTGGAGGACTTCGATGGGCCGACGGGCACGAGCCAGTTCGGCATCCTCAACCAGACCAGCGCCGTGACCGTCGAGCACGTCGGGGTAGTCGAGCACGGGATTCCGTTCACCACGCGCGATGCGCAGTTGCACCGAATACCTCTGCCGGCCTTCCTCCGAGCGGGCCGGATCAGCTGGCAGCGCGCTGGCAGCGATGTCTACTTCCAGATCAACTTCACCGATCCGGGCAGTGGATTGGATCTTTCGAGCGATGCCACGGTGGACTTTCGCGTCGATCGCGAGACTCCTAGCCATCGAGTTGGTGGGCCCGTTCGGCACCCCCGATGCAGACCTGACTTTTATCTCGCCGACTTTCCCGGACGGCTACCACCTCAACATGCCGACGGCGCGGATCCCGATGCACGCATTCGGTCCCGAACACCTGAGCCAGGTTCGCGGCATTCGCTTGACATTTGATGACACCGCGACGGGAAAGATCTACGTGACGAACTTCCGCGCCTCGCGGCAGGGGATTCGATCGATCGAAGGCGGAGAGGGACCCGGAGCGGAGATCGGGATTCTCGACAAGCCGACTTTCAGCGGATCGCCGCGGGTGATCGAGCAGGGGAACGTGATTGAGAACGTGCAGTTCGTGCCGGCCGTGGATTTCGGGACAACGTCAAGCACCAGCAGCGGAACGGTTCGCTTTGATGTGTGGAGCGAAACGGTCGTTCCGGTGGGAGACGAGATCCCGGTCATGCTTATCGGCTCGGCTCAATGCGATGGTGCCTACGTCGACGCTTCGACCCAGCGGATGATGTTCCAATGCCCAGCCGAGACGCTGCCGGCTAACGAGGGCCAGCAGATGATGGTTCGAGCCAACGGGCGCACGACTTGGAGCTTCGGCACCTTCTCAAATGAAATGATCAACTAAAGAATCGGGGGAGGGCTCGTGTGATCGCGAGCCCTCCGCCACGTCCGGGGGGAACGTAGCCGCGTCAAGCGCCCTTGGAATCAATATTTTCGGTACGGCAAGAACTTGCCGTGCATCGTGAGCTTCACCCGATCCCCCTTCGGATCGGGCATCCTTTCCAGAGCGACTTCAAAGTCGATGGCGCTCATGATGCCGTCGCCAAACTCCTCATGAATCAGCTCCTTCCAGGTGGTTCCGTAAACCTGAATTAGCTCGTAAAACCGATAGATGGTCGGATCGACGGGCGGAGAGCTTTCGAGCGATCCGCGCATTGGGATTGTCTGGAGCAGCGCCATTTCCTCTTCCTGGAGGTCCAGCACTCTCGCCGCCTTTTGCGCCTCCTCCTTACTCATCGGCATCTGCCCCAGCAGTGCAGCGGTGGTCCATACCGGGCTGCGTCCAACCTCCTTTGCCAGCTGGGCCCAGGTCAGCCCCTTCTTTCGCTTGATCGCGCCTATTTTCTCGGTCAATTCAGCTCGAGTCATTGCAACCTCCCCGCTTCATGTGAGTCGTTGACGAATCGTGCCCCGTTGCGTTGATTGCGAACGGTGCTCGGATTTGGTCCCGAGCGGCTCATCAGAAAATCGAGCAAATGGCCGCGGACGTCGTAGTAGCGATGATCGTGGTGCATCGTGTACCGGGTTCGATCTCGCGGCAGCGGATTGCGCAGCACTTCCGCGATCTGCGCCCTTGGGCCATGGCTCATCAGAAGGATACGATCGGCGAGAAGGATTGCCTCGC
>WNFN01263224.1_pt1 | contig 12251 bp, 9 predicted proteins | sample 5400161 | NCBI WGS metagenome assembly WNFN01 (sample SAMN13153353, study PRJNA577476) | soil metagenome | isolation source: 80 cm saprolite on Douglas fir-dominated hillslope | place: USA:California | collected 2013-09-17
CCGACCGCTACGACAATCAAATTCAAACCACCGTCACACAAAAGCTGACGGCGAAGACTCAGTTCCGTGACGTGAAGTCGAGAGTGGAGGACGGTATTGTGACCCTTACGGGCACGGTCGACCTCTACCAGCGCAAACTTGACGCCGCCAAACTCGCCCGAAAAACTGCGAACGCGCAGGGCGTGCGAAATCTGATCACTGTAGCTGGACCGACCATTTCAGACGCGGAACTGGAGCAAAAACTGGCCCGGAAGCTGCGCTATGTGCGTGTCAGCTACGACAACACGTTCGACTACTTCGCTGTCGGAGTGAAGGATGGAGTGGTGACGGTAGAGGGCGCGGATCGAACTGGGGTGGGACGCGACGAAGCTCTAGCTGACATCGCGAACATGCCCGGAGTGAAGGATGTGGTGTCGAGCATCTCGATCGAACCGGTTTCACTGTTCGATGACGAGTTACGCTTGCGCGCCGCACGGGTGATCTATCGTGACTCCGTGTTAAGCAAGTACGCGATAGATCCAGCTCATCCGATCCGCATCATCGTGGAGAACGGGCACGTGACCCTCTACGGTTCCGTGGACAGCACCATGGATAAGAACGTCGCCGGAATTCGGGCCAATCAGCTCTCCGACGCCTTCAGCGTAGATAACAAGCTCGTCGTGGAAGGGAAGGCTAACCAGCAGGGGATGTAAGGTGGTTGGCGGAGCAGAGAAGGGCGCGGCGTAGGCCGCGCCTTTTCTTATTTTGGAGGCGTGTGCTGGAATGGAAGCTTGGTGTATCGCTCCTTCTCGACTTCGATGATCAGCGCCACGCGCCCCTCGGGCTTCCGCATGGGAAATGGCTTGCCTGTGTACTTGTGCGAGATTGGGTCCATCGTTTTGAGCTCCGGGTCAGGCCGGCGCTCAGTCACCCGACCGCGAATCTGGACTTCTTCGTAGGGATTGTCAAAATCAACGACGGACAAGGCGATTCTGGGGTCGCGGCGAGTATTCTTCGCTTTAAGGGAGCTCTCGCCGGTGCAGACGACGAGGTGATCGCCCTCCCGGCCCACCCACACCGGTATGGACTGCGGGGAGCCGTCAGGCATGAGCGTGGCGAGGTGAGCAAAATTTGGACGGTCAATCAACTTCTTGGCTTCTGGCGATAGCGTAGTGGGCATAGTACGGTTTCTGATTACATAACGGGGAATTTGGACTCACGGAAGCCGGTTGATCAGCGACGCGACATACCCCGCTCCGAAGCCGTTATCGATATTTACAACGCTGACGTTCGAGGCGCAGGAATTCAGCATTCCGAGCAGCGCGGCCAGGCCTTTGAATGATGCGCCGTAGCCGACGCTGGTGGGAACGGCAATGACGGGGACACCCACCAAACCGCCCACCACGCTGGGCAGCGCGCCTTCCATGCCTGCGCAGACAATCACCACCCGGGCCTTCGTGAGGGCTTTGCGGTTGGCCAACAGACGGTGAATTCCTGCGACGCCGACATCGTAGAAGCGCTCGACTTTGTTACCCATGAGCTCGGCGGTGACAATAGCTTCCTCGGCCACTGGGATGTCGCTTGTCCCCGCGCAGACCACCGCGATCGTTCCCTTGCCATATTTCTTCGGATCAGCGTGCAAGACGATGGCTCGCGCTAGCTCGCGATATTCGGCAGCACGCACTTTCTTCTTCACCGCGGCAAATTGCTTCTCATCCGCGCGCGTGGCCAATACGTTGCCCCCATGCTTGGCGAGGCGCGCGAAGATCTGGCCCACCTGCGCCGGAGTTTTGCGCTCTCCAAAGATGACTTCGGGCATGCCTGCACGCAGAGCGCGATGATGATCCACCTTGGCGAATCCGAGATCTTCGAAAGGCAGATGACGCAGGCGTTCGACGGCGTCATCGGGCGCAAGTTTGCCGCGGCGGACCTGATCGAAAAGTTTACGGATGGAGTCGGCGTTCACGGTGGAGTCAGGAATCAACTAGCGAGTTCTAGATTAGCATTCGCGGCGTACCGGTGCCGTCCCCGAGGGGGACTCGCTTCACTTGGCTCGGCGCTCCCGGACTTACGTCCGGGGCTAATGAATGGCGTCGCTTCGCGACTGGTTCCTGCGAGTGATCGCGATCATCCCCAACTCCATTCTTGCGTGTTAGGTTCTTGCGACCGAGCGAAGTTTGGCAATCACAGCGGTGCAGACTTTGTGCGCGAGTCCGGGCTGATCCAGGTGAACGAGGAACAGGCGCCGCAGGGCGCTCGGTTTCACCTTGCCCGCAAGGTAGGCGTTGTAGATCTGGTTTCCGATGCGGTATACCCAGTCCTGCATGGTGGATTCAAATTTCTCCGCATCGGCGCGGATGGCCTCTTGTGCAGCTTTTTCAATCGTGGAGCGCGACAACGCGGGGGAATCTTCCGTCTCGGGCGCGGGCCTTGAAGGATAGAGGACTCGCGAACCAAAGTAAGCCACGGCATGTTCGATCACTCGCGTATAGAAAACGTCGCCAGGCAGGGCCGTACTTGTGTCTTCGTGCAGGCCGTTACTGGTACTGTGTCCATTCAAGCGCTGCGGCAAACCACGGCAGGCGTGATGCAGAAAGCGAGTCGCATCTTCGGCGGCGTACATCATCTGAAATTCACGGATGTGAAATGCATTGACCCGGGGAAGATAGGCACTGCCGCGTTCTTCCACGCTCGCCAGCATTCTTTCCAACTGCTGTTCCTTGACGCCATTGCGCGAGAGCAGGCGGCGCAGCATGGCATCGGATGAACCTCCATAAACTTCGGGCAGCATGTCGACCAGAAATTTCGGCTGCGTACCGTTGTGCGGCGAATAACGGTTCATCTCGAGGAAACTGGCGAGGCTATCGATCAGGTTGTAGATGGTGGGGGCAAAGTCGGGTCCGCTGTCGCACCGGCTCCACTGATCGAGACAGAGACGGTAGCTCTCATATTTTTCGAGCGGCGTCGAATTGAAAACGCAGAGGACGTCGTCATTGACACGGACCGCCTCGACCTTGTCGGCGCGCTCACCAGCGGCCCGCCAGTAGAGTGCGTCCACATTCTGCAGCACGGTAAGAATTCTCGTGCCAGGCAATTCCTCATGCAGAGCGCGCGGAAGATGTCCGGGAGCCAGATGGGATTCCCCGAACAGCACGAAGATCACAGCATCTGGGTGCCGGTCGCGGATCTCGGAAATTTTGGCGGCGGCATGGCGGTCACGAGCGCCGATCTTACGCAGGTCTTCGCGCGGCATGCAATCCAGTCCGTAGGCCGCTTCAGCATGGTCCCGCGCTGTGACCAGTAATTCGTGGAACGGCGTCCAATCGTATCCCCAGTCGAGATCGAAGCGAATGCGCTGCCGGAGTTCACTCTCGTCAATCTCGCGACGCCACCATTCGTCGAGAATGTGTTGGTCGCGGGCAAAGATGGTTTCGACTCCGAGCACGACCGGGCGATCGCCCACCAGCGCACGCTGCTCGATAAGTGAGGCGGCATAGCGCTGGGCTGCGGGCAGAGCATGGTAGTCTCCGATAAGAACTACGTCGGCCGATTGCAGAGCGTTCTGAATCTGCCGAGAATCGAGAAGAGAATCGTAGTCGCGGAAGGCCTGGCTGAACTCCTGTAGATATTTGCGGCGGCCATGCGAATCCTGGGCGCGGATTTCGCGTTCCACACCCGCCAGCGCGGTCAGCTGTGCCGCGTTGCGGCGCAATCGCAAATTGGCCGTGGATGACATAAAAAACAGCTTCTAGCTATTAGCTCCTAGCTTCTACTTCACGCCTGCCAGCGCCTCGCCTTGACTTCTGCGGCGCGGCGTCCCTATGCTCCGAACTTCGGCGCAACGTTTGCGTTGCCTCGCGGAGGCGCTTTGCCCAATCACCCGCCGCAAAACTTGACGGTCGCGACTACCGGGGCCAGCGGGTCTATCTTTCTCAGGCACCTGCTTCTTGCCGTGATGCGCGACGAGCGCGTGAAGACCGTGAACTTCATCGCCTCTGACAGCGCCCTGCGTGTCCTGGCCGAGGAATTGGGATTGAAAGGCCGCTCCAATCTCATCGGCCAGATTCTCGGTATGCGTGGCGAGCTGTCAGCGCGCAAGGTCCCGCTTCACAAAATTCAGCTTCACAAAGTTAAAGAACAGTCGAACGCCGACATCGGGGCGAACGTGGCCAGAGGTTCTTATCCCGCCGATGCCATGATCGTGATCCCATGCAGCGTGGGCACCTTGGCCCGTATCGCTAACGGTGTCGCATCGCACCTGATCGAGCGCGCCGCCGACGTTTGCCTCAAAGAGAAACGTCCGCTGGTGCTTTGTGTCCGCGAAACGCCACTCAACAAAATCCACATCCGCAACATGTACCGGGCCGCCGATGCCGGCGCGACCATCTTTCCGCTCATCCCGGCTTTCTACTACCGGCCTGCCACTTTAGATGACATGGCCCGCGAGTTTGCCTCTCGCGTGCTGGCCCATCTGGGCTTGCCGCAGTCCGGCGCCTTCCACTGGAAGGGATGAATTATCAGCAACTTAGCCGCCTACAGGCAAAAAGTTCTCAGCCTAAGGGAAGATCGGCTGCTTCTAAGGGAATCTCAAGTGTAGGTAGCCAGCAGTGCCCCTCACAGATATCCGCTGGACATGTACGGCTGGGGAGCCGATTACGGCTGGGGAGCCGATGCGCTTTTGTTGCGTTCCATTTTGGGAAGTCAGACGCTTGTGAGGGAGTCGACTGAGCAATGTTGCTCAAAAGAATCGGCTGCTGAACGTTAAGGTTGAAACATCTGAAACGACACTAGCTGAACCATCACCCAGGAGTTGCGTATGGCCAGCACCACTGAACAGACCGGCGCTGCCGTCAATGGCAAGGTGTCTCTGGAGGCACTTGCGGAAAGCGAACAGAAATCTCGAACGCTCGTGGAAGCGTTACCCGACGCCATTCTCGTTCATAGCGAAAACAAAATAGTTTTTGTAAATCCATTCTGTGTACGATTGCTGGCCGCGGAAGGCCCCGAGCAGCTCCTGGGCAAGGACATTATCGAGATCATCCGTCCTGACTACCTGCCAACAATAAACAGCCGAATCCAGGATTGTTACGCGACAGGAACGGCGTCTTCCCCGATGGAGGCCATTCTGATCGCCTGTGATGGCTCGTCAGTGGAGATTGAAGCCGTTGCGATTCCGATTTGCTGAAATGGATCACCGGCTATCGAAGTGGTTGCCCGCGACATCCGGAAACGGAAACGGGCCGAGCAGGCGGCTCAAGAATGGCAGAAACGTCTGAATCTGGCACAGAAGGCAGGCATGCGAATTGGATTGTGGGACTGGGACTTGGGGGCCGATACGGTGATTTGGTCAGACGAGACCTATCGCCAGTTCGGATACACACGCGATGCGTTCTCTGGGCGGGTTGAAGATGCCGTTACACGTATTCACCCTGATGATCGGACCGGAGTCGAGGATGCAATCCGAAAGATGCTGGCGGGCGGCGGAGAGTACGCCGCGCAGTATCGCCTGGTGCGTCCGGACGGAACTACGTGCTGGATCGACGCGCACGGCGTAATAGTGAGTAACGGGTCGACCCACATGCTAGGTATTGGGGTCGATATCACCGATTTTAAGAAAACCGAACAGTCGCTGCAGGATAGTGAGGAAAGGTACCTGCTGCTGTTGAACTCGACAGCGGAAGGAATTTACGGCCTCAATCTCGATGGGAAGTGCACGTTCTGTAACCCTGCCAGCCTGCGTCTCCTGGGGTATAAGGCTTGTGAAAACCTGCTGGGGAGAAACATGCACACTCTCGTGCATCACACCCGGGCGGATGGGACCCCGTACCCCGAGGAGGAATGCCAGATCCATATGGCCGTCCACAAAGGTGAGGCCAGCCACGTCGCCAGGGAAGTGCTGTGGCGTGCGGATGGGACCAGCTTTCTGGCCGAGTATTGGTCTTATCCAATGTATGAAGCCGGCGAACTCGTCGGCGCAGTGGTCAGTTTTCTCGACATATCGGATCGCAAGGAGTCAGAGCAAGCACTGCGGGAATCCGAAGCGAAGTACCGGCAACTGTTCGAGAATGCAACCTACGGCATGCTTCGATCGAAACGGGACGGAGTTTTGTTGGATGTAAACCCAGCTCTGGTAGCCATGCTGGCTTACAGCTCACGAGAAGAACTGTTGAGCCGGAATTTGAGCCGCGACATCTATGAGGATCCGTCCGCGCGCACGTCTTTTCTTGACAGCTACGGGCCCGACGGCCGCGCTGAGGGTGTAGAAGTGAAGTGGAAACGCAAGGACGGAAAGATCATCCTTGTCCGGATGAGCGGAGCGGCGATCCGCGGAGAGAATGGCTTAATCAGCCAGTTCGACGTGATTGCTGAAGATATTACAGAGCGACGGAGTTTGGAAGGGCAGCTCCGTCAGGCGCAGAAAATGGAAGCTGTGGGACTGCTGGCGGGGGGAATCTCGCACGACTTCACCAACCTTCTGAGCGTCATCATGGGAAATGCCGAGCTGCTCCTCGAAAGAACACAATCCGGCGCCCAGAAGCATTACGCAGAGGAGATCAAGAAAGCGACACTCCGTGCTGCCGAACTAACCCGGCAGTTGTTAGCGTTCAGCCGAAAACAGGTGCTCTATTCAACCATCCTGGACCTCAATTCGATAGTTCGCGATATTTGCAAGATCCTGCAACGCCTCATCGGCGAGGATGTGGAGGTTGTGACAGACCTGGAGGCGGGGCTAGGCACAATCCGGGCAGACCGGGGACAAATGGAGCAGATCCTCATGAACCTGGCGACAAATGCGCGCGATGCGATGCCCAACGGGGGCAAGTTCACCATCCGAACTGCGAACGTCGACCTGGGACCGGACGCTGTGGCGCGACATCCCTACGTTAAGCGTGGGCGATACGTTCACCTTTCGGTGAGTGACACAGGAATAGGAATGAGCGAAGCGGTGCAAGCCCACGTTTTCGAGCCATTCTTCACCACGAAACCACCCGGCCGTGGTACAGGACTGGGAATGGGCACTGTCTACGGAACTGTTAAGCAGAGTGATGGATATATTTGGATCTCGAGCGCACCCGGGGCCGGCGCCACTTTCGACATTTATATGCCACGCCTGGACGAAAAGGCTCTGCCACTGCTCGCTAACTTGGACGCGGGACGCGAGTATCCGCGAGGTACAGAGACCGTGCTCCTGCTGGAAGACGAAGAACCTTTGCGGCAGGTGACCTGCGAGTTTCTTACCGCGAGCGGCTACAACGTCCTGCAAGCGGGCCGGGGCGACCGTGCCATCGATGTCGCTGTGCAATACAAGGGGTCCATCGCTCTGATCGTCAGCGATGTAGTACTGCCTGACATGAGCGGACCCTCAACCGTGGCAAAGGTACGAACGTCGCATCCCGAAGTGAAAGTCCTATACGTTTCGGGATATGCGGAAGTCCCAGTGGCTCAAAAAATCGTTGCCGAGGGAGGCATCCTCTTGCAAAAGCCAGTATCGCGCGGTGACCTTCTGAGAAAAGTAGATGAGATGCTCCATCACCGTCCCGCTTCCAGTAGCCGCACCTAGGCTCGAATCCTGCGTACTGAAGATCAGGTTGTTGCACAGCTTGCCCTGGCGGTTTCCTCTAACCTAGCCGCAGGCCAGACCCACTGTTCGCCCAAACTATCAGAACGATCCGCAGGTGCTGCAAGGATTACTTCCCGCCGCGTTCTCAGAGCGTTAGGCTGTTGCCATCTCGACGGGGAGGAACCGCTGATGCGCCACTCGGTTTGCGTTCTTGCCTTATGTGCTGTTTGCCTGGGCAGCGACCAGGCTTCGCAACCCTCACTCACCATCTACAACCAGAACTTCGCAGTGGTTCGGCAGGACCTGCCGCTGGATCTCAAGGCGGGGGAGAACAGTGTCCGCGTCACTGACATCACCATGCACCTGGAACCTGACTCCATCATCCTGCGCGATCCTACGGGCAAGCATCCCGTTCAGGTGCTGGAACAAAACTATCGCGCCGATCCAGTATCTGATTCCTTGCTGCTCTCGCTCTACGAAGGCAAGACCATAGACTTCCTGGTGCAGCGTGGGGATAAACAGGAGGTTGTGCCCGGCAAGATCATTCGCAGCGGTTACGTTCCGCACAATCCCATGGCGATGAACCGCTACGGCCAACAGTACTACCAGGCGCAGATGGCCTATTCTCAAGGCACCGAGCAGCCCATCATTGAAATAGACGGCAAGGTGCGCTTTGGCCTTCCGGGCATCCCGCTATTTCCCGCCTTGGGCGACGACACAATCCTGAAGCCAACTTTGCAGTGGCTCCTGTCAGCGGAAAAATCTGGACCGCTGCGGGCTGAGTTCTCCTATGTAACCGGCGGTCTGACCTGGGAGGCTGACTACAACATCGTCGCGCCCGAGAAAGGAAACGCCGTTGACTTGGTCGGCTGGGTCACCATGGATAACCAGAGCGGGAAGGCCTTTGAGAATGCGCGCATCAAGCTCATGGCCGGCGATGTGAGCAAGATTCAGCCGGGACAAGCGTATGACCAAGTTCAGGTTTTTGCGAAGGCCGGCCCTGTCGGGGGGATGGCGGGGCCGCCAGTCACAGAAAAAGCTTTCGACGAATATCACCTCTACACGCTCGCGCGTCCTACGACGCTGCACGATCGCGAGACCAAGCAGGTAGAGTTTGTGCGCGCGGCGAACGTCGCGACGAAACAACTCTACATCTACGATGGAGTGAAGATTGATTTCAACCGCTACAACGGCTGGAACTACGAGAACATTCGGAACAATGCCGAGTACGGCACCGAATCGAATCCGAAGATCTGGGTGATGCGCGAGTTCGTCAATTCAGAAGTCAACCACCTGGGAATGCCTCTCCCAAAGGGCCGGGTGCGTTTCTATCGACGCAACGACGACGGCCAAATCGAGTTCACCGGCGAAAACGTGATCGACCACACGCCCCACGATGAAACGGTGCGCGTATACACCGGCAATGCGTTTGATCTTGCCGGGGAGCGCCGCCGCACCGACTACAGGCTGGATGTGAACCGGCAAAGGCTGGATGAGACGTTTGAGGTCAAGGTGCGCAATCACAAGAAAGAACCCGTTCAGGTTCGCGTGGTCGAGCATCTCTATCGCTGGATCACATGGGATATTTCGGCACACTCGGATCCCTTCAACAAAACTGACAGCAAGACCATCGAATTTCCGGTGACGATCGCGCCGGATGAGGAGAAGACCATTACCTATACGGCGCATTACACGTGGTGAGCGAGCAATGTGCGATTCTCCTGCACCGTAGTGATAGTATCCGGTATCCTTTCACTCATTTTCTGTTTGGGTGGCAAGGCTGGAGAAACGATCTTGGAGTTCTCTTTTTCTCTTCTCAAGGGCCGGACTGCACTGTCAATCGTGGTCATGATGGTCGCGGCGGTCTGTGCTGCCGATGATCGCAATCCCTTAGCTGGTGATCCCAAGGCAACCAAGGCGGGCGAGTACGAATTCCGCATCAACTGCGCCTTATGCCATGGGCTGGGCGCGCGCGGCGGAGGACGCGGTCCTGACCTAACGCGGGCACACAAGCGCCATGCCCATTCTGATGCCGACATGTTTCAGATCATCAGCAACGGAATTCCCGGCACCTACATCCGAAGCGTGGAGGTTAAAGCGCCGCTCCAGCCCATCGGCAATGCTCAGCACGGCAAAGAACTATTTTACGGGGATGCGAACTGCTCTTTGTGCCACATGGTGAATGGCAAGGGCGGACGGCTGGGGCCGGAGTTGACGGCTGTCGGCGGCGCGCGGACGGTGGAGGCGATCAAAGATTCGGTTCGCAATCCCAGTCGCCGGCTGGCCTGGGGGCTGACTGAGCCGAGCAAAGAATTCGCGCAAGAATACGAAACCGTCACGGTTGTGACCGCCGAGGGAAAAGAAATCAAGGGCGTAGCCTTGAACGAAGATCATTTCACCGTTCAGATGATGGACACGAACGAGCAGATTCATCTTCTGGAGAAAGACAAGTTGCGTTCATTCAAGAAAAGTCGCGAGTCGATGATGCCCAAGTATGACGCATCCGTGTTGAACGACAAGGATCTCGACGACATCGTGGCCTATTTGATCAGCATAGGTGCTCAATGAAGGCGAGAGTGAATGGGATGCCTAACCGTCGCGTTCGTGATTATTGCGAAAAACTGTTCCGGAGATCGAGCGCGAAGATGTTGCACGCCTTGAATATTTTCTGCGTGGCCTGCGCACTTCTCGTCACCGTCGTCGTGCAATCGTCCGCGCAGGTCACATTCGAGCGCCTGCTCAACTCTGCCAAGGAACCACAGAACTGGCTGACGTATTCCGGCGACTACGCCGGCCGCCGCTTCAGTCCGCTCGATCAAATCAATACGGGTAACGCGCGCACACTGGTAGCAAAGTGGGTGTATCAGACGGCGGCAACAGGCAAGCTCGAAACCACACCGCTGGTGGTGGATGGAATCCTTTATGGTACAGCCCAGGACGATCGCGCCTTTGCCCTCGATGCCCGCACTGGGCGTCCGATCTGGCTCTACCAGCGCCAGCTGCCGAATGATATTCGTCCCTGCTGCGGGCGTGTGAATCGGGGGTTCGCCATCCTGGGGGACAAAGTTTTTCTGGGAACGCTCGACGCGCACGTGATCGCCCTCGACGCCAAGACCGGCACCGTGATCTGGGATGCGGCCGCCTTCGACTACAAACTCGGTTACAGCTTCACGGCGGCGCCGCTCGCAGTCAAGGATCTGATCATTATTGGTGTATCCGGAGGTGAGTACGGCATTCGCGGTTTCATCGACGCTTACGACGTCGCAACTGGGGCGCGCAGGTGGAGGTTCTACACCGTTCCGGGACCAGGCGAACCGGGACACGAAACCTGGGAAGGTGACTCCTGGAAAGTCGGCGGAGCCCCCGCATGGATCACCGGTACCTACGACGCCGCGACCAACCAGCTGTTCTGGCCGACGGGGAACCCTTCGCCATCAAACCGCGGCGAGGGACGCGCTGGTGACAATCTCTACAGCAACTCGCTGCTCGCCCTCAATGCCGACACCGGCAAGCTGAACTGGTACTTCCAGTATACCAAGCACGATGAACACGACTGGGACGCCACACAAGTCCCGGTGATGATCGACACCGGCGGCAAACATCTCATCGCGCAGGCCAATCGCAACGGATTCTTCTACGTGATCGATCGCTCCACCGGCAAGCTGCTCCTGGCGAATGCGTACGGCAAGATCACGTGGAGCGACAGCAAAGATGCCGAGGGACGGCCAGTGGCGAACAAGAACGCCTCACCCACGCTCGAGGGCCACACGGTGTGCCCGGGCGCGATTGGCGCAACCAACTGGATGTCGCCTGCGTTCGATCCCCAAACTGGATTGTTTTATGTAACCGCCCGCGAGCAGTGCGACACCTTCAGCACCGCTCCGCAGCCATACGAAGCCGGACATGCTTACTACGGAAGCGCATATTTTCCTTCGGACGAGGCGGAGCCTTATGTGGGTGCGCTACGCGCCATCGATCCCGTGAGCGGAAAGGTGAAGTGGGAGTTCCCTCATGTATCGCCGTCGTGGTCGGGAGTGCTCTCAACCGCGGGAGGCTTGCTCTTCACCGGCGACGCAGAGGGCAACTTTATCGCCCTTGATGCGCCGTCGGGCAAGGCCCTGTGGCCCTTTCAGATGGGCGGAGAAGTTTACGCTTCGCCCATGGCCTTCGCGGTCGACGGGAAACAATATGTCGCAATTGCAGCAGGGAGCGCGGTCTATGCCTTTGGACTGCCATAGTCGACACCCATCGGATATTTGCGGAGGTCGCCGGACCGCCCGAACGATCTACTACGGTTGGACTAGTTAGCCAAAGAAATTAGCTGGCACCATAACCCGCGCGGGTATGGGAATCGTTTACTTCATCCGATTCCAGATCAACTACCCGCCACGGCCCCTCCCGAACCTGAAAAGAAATTAACAGTGCCGTAACAGTGCCGAAATACTGCTTTCGTATAAGGGCCTAATCCACTCATTCGCTGCAGGAGAATCAGGCCATGTGTAAGTATTTCTCTTCCCTTTTCCTAGCCTTGTTGCTGACTCTGTTTTGGACTATACCCGGCACCGCTCAGGCAGATCGAGGCACGATCGCTGGAACGGTGAAAGATTCTACCGGTGCTGTATTACCGGGCGCCCGCGTGGAATTGCAGCAAAAGGGGCCGTCCGCAGTGTCGGACGCCCAGGGGCAGTTCATTATTTCCAACTTGCCGCCA
>WNFN01258568.1_pt1 | contig 12248 bp, 9 predicted proteins | sample 5400161 | NCBI WGS metagenome assembly WNFN01 (sample SAMN13153353, study PRJNA577476) | soil metagenome | isolation source: 80 cm saprolite on Douglas fir-dominated hillslope | place: USA:California | collected 2013-09-17
CGAAGACCGGGCGCGTGCACACCAACTACGCGCAGGCGGTCGCGGTGACCGGGCGCCTGTCGTCGACGGATCCGAACCTGCAGAACATTCCCGTGCGCACCCTCGAGGGCCGGCGCATCCGCGAGGCCTTCATCGCGCCCAAGGGCTCGAAGATCGTGTCGGCGGACTACTCGCAGATCGAGCTGCGCATCATGGCGCACCTGTCCGGTGACAAGGGGCTGGTCGACGCTTTCGCTCGCGGCGAGGACGTGCATCGCCATACAGCCGCCGAGGTCTTCGATACTCCGGCGGCCGAAGTCACCAGCGAGCAGCGCCGCTACGCGAAGGTGATCAACTTCGGGTTGATCTACGGCATGAGCGCCTTCGGGCTCGCGCAGAACCTCGCGATCGAGAGGAGTGCGGCGGCGAGCTACATGGACAAGTACTTCGCGCGCTACCCGGGCGTGGCACGCTACATGGAGCGCACGCGCGAAGAGGCGCGCGAGCGCGGCTACGTGGAGACGGTGTTCGGCCGCCGCCTGTGGCTGCCCGACATCCGCTCCTCGAACCTGCAGCGCCGCCAGGGCGCCGAGCGCCAGGCGATCAACGCGCCCATGCAGGGCACCGCGGCGGACCTCATCAAGGTGGCGATGGTCGAGGTGCAGGGGTGGCTCGAGCGCGAGAAGCTCGCCACCAAGCTCATCATGCAGGTGCACGACGAGCTGGTGCTCGAAGTTCCCGAAGCCGAGCTCGAGCGCGTGAAGCCCAACGTCGAAAAGCTCATGATGGGCGTGGCGAAGCTCGACGTGCCGCTGGTGGTGGACGCGGGCGTGGGGGCGAACTGGGAAGAGGCTCACTAGCGTTGGAATTCATCGACAACTTCTCGGACAAGTCGGACCCGTACGCGCGCGCGCGGCCCAGGTATCCCGATGCGCTCTTCGCGTTCATCGCCGCGGAGTCGCCGGCGCGCGAGCGCGCCTGGGACTGCGCGACGGGAAGCGGGCAGGCGGCGCTCGGGCTCGCGCGCCACTTCGCTTGCGTCGACGCCACCGATGCCAGCCGCGAGCAGGTGGCCAATGCCCTCGTGGATCCGCGCGTGCGCTATTCGGTGCAGACCGCGGAGCGCACGGATTTTCCGGGCCGGGCGTTCGACGCGGTATGCGTCGCGCAGGCCCTGCATTGGTTCGACCTCGCGCGCTTCTACCCCGAGGCCCAGCGCGTGATGAAGCCCGGCGCCGTTTTCGCCGCGTGGGGCTACGCCCGCCATCGGGTGACGCCGCAAATCGATGCCGCGTTCGAGGAGTGTTTCCTCGCCCCGCTCGAGCCCTACTGGCCGGTGCAGAACGCCAAGCTGTGGGCCGGCTATCGCGACGAGCCGTTTCCCTTCGTGCCCATCGCGGCCCCGGAATTCGCGATCGAGATGCGCTGGACCCTGGCGCAGCTCATCGACTACGCGGGCACCTGGTCGGCCACGCGTCGCTACGTGGACCAGGTCGCGCCGAACTTTCTCGAACGTGCACGCGCCGCGATCGAGCCCGCATGGGGCAGGAACGAGGTGAGGGTGGTCACCATGCCGCTCAGCCTTCGCTGCGGGCGCTACTTGCCGTGAGCCGACGCGTCCTCGAGGGAGCGCGCCTCCTTCACGCGGGAGAGCTCGTCGCTTTCCCGACGGAGACCGTCTACGGGCTGGGCGCGGACGCCGCGAACCCGGCGGCCGTGGCGAAAATCTTCGCGCTCAAGGGCCGTCCTGCCGACCATCCCCTGATCGTGCACGTGGCGGGGCCCGAGGCGCTCGCCGTGTGGGCGCGCGAGGTGCCTCCCGCAGCGCTCGCGCTCGCGCGCACCTTCTGGCCGGGGCCGCTCACCCTGATCGTGAAGCGAGCGGCGCATGTGCCCGATGCGGTCACCGGCTCGCAGGACACCGTGGGGCTGCGCTGCCCGTCGCATCCCATGGCGCAGGAGCTGCTGCGCGAATTCGCGAAGATCGGCAGCGGCGCGATCGCGGCACCCTCGGCCAACCGCTTCGGCCACGTGAGCCCCACCACCGCCGACCATGTCCTCGACGAATTCGGCGCGCGCCTCTTCATCCTCGATGGCGGAGCCTGCGAGATCGGCCTCGAGTCGACCATCGTCGACCTCTCGCGCGGCCTACCCGTGCTGTTGCGCCCCGGCGCGGTGACGCGCGCAGCCATCGCGCGCGTGGCGGGCATGGAGCTCGCCCGCCGCGACGCCGAGGCGCCGCGCGCCTCCGGCACGCTCGCCGCGCACTACGCCCCGCGCACCGCCATGGCGCTTCTCGGCCCGCAGGCGCTCGAGCTCGAGGTGCGCGCGCTCGCCAAGGCCGCGGTCCTCGCGATGCGCGATGCGCCGCATTCGGCGCGCGTGCTCACCTGGATCGACGCGGGCAGCGATCCGGTGCGTTACGCCCACGACCTCTACGCGAACCTGCGCAAGCTCGACGCCTCCGGCGCCAAGCGCATCCTGGTCGAGATGCCGCCGGACACCGTGCCGTGGGAAGCGGTCAACGACCGCCTCGAGCGCGCCGCCGCCGGCGCGGGGGCGGGCGGCGACGAGCCCTGAGCGAGCGCCCGATCCCGTAAGCTGGGGCCACGAACGGTAGGGGATGGCGCGCCGCAGACGCGCGGCCGGGTCATGGACGCCGAGCGCGGCACGCCGCTCCAAGGCGCCGTCGTGGTGCTGCGCTGGGAGTGGCTGCAGTATTACGCGGGCGGATGGCACAGCAGCCCCAGCTTCGAGAACCAGGGCGAGGTCCTGCATCTCGCCGAAACGGCGACCGACGCCGAAGGCCGCTACTCCGCTCCCGCCTGGGGGCCGGTCGTGCGCGAGCGCGGGAAAGTCGAGCCGCGCGTGCTGGTGTTCAAGCCGGGATACGAGCCGGCCAATCGGGCGTTCGAGCCGGGCGCGGCCAGCGCCATTCGACTCGCGAAACCGACGGCCGCGCCGAAGGAATACGCGAAGTCGATCGGCGCGTTCCAGCGCGACGGGTTGAAGTGGCTCTACGCCCGCGACGACTGGAAAGGCATGCCGCGCATGATCCTCGCCCTGCACCGGGAGAAGGGCCGGCTCGCGGAAGACGGAGCGCGCATCCTCGGCGCGCACCGCCTGCAGGGTCGGTCCGGCAAAGGCGAATTGAACTTGCCCGGGTTCGAGTCGCGCATCGTGCGGCGTGTCGCGGGTTCGCCCCCGAGCTTGCCGGTCGTCGCGATCACCTGGCGGCTGCGCAGCGACGACGGCAGGCCGGGACGGCGCTTCGTGCAGCAGGGCCGCGTCGGCCTGTCGGAGTCGATGACCCGCTTCTACATCTCGCCGTGGCGCTATCCGCAGCCCGGCGGGCCGGGGTGGAGCGCGGCGCTGGACGAGCCGCCGCTCGTGCGCGTCTATGCGCCGGGATATCGCGCCTTGCCCGATCGTGCGTGGACAGAAGCCGGCGCGTCGCTCGCGATGCAGCCGCTGGCCGAAACGAAGGAAGCAGCGCTCGGCGAGCTGCGCGGATGGCGAAGCGACATCGAAGCCGAGCTCGCCAAGGGCGATCCCAGCGAGGCCCTCGCCGCCCAGCAACCGTTGATCCGGCTTCTCGTCCAGGAATGCGCCCGGCTCACCCTCGATGCGCGCGCGGGCATCTGCTTCGATCCCGCTTCGACGATCGCGCTATCGGCACGCGCGCCCGGCGCGGGGGAGGGACTCCTCGCGCAGAGCGAATACGGTATCGACGAGCTCGAGCCGTATCCTGCCTCGAAGGCGACTTCGTCGATACAAGGCATCTCCGCCGTCCCCGCGAAGGAGTCGGGACCGAAGAAGCGCGTCGACGGGTTCGTCATCGCGCCCGCCGAGAACGAGCCGCGCGCGGCGCCGCGATGAGGCGTGCCATTGCCGCGCTCGTCTGCGCGCTCGCCCTCCCGTGCGCCGGCGCGCCGCTCACGAACGCCGAGAAGGAGCTCCTCGCGCGCGGCATTTCCCAGAAGGCCGCCGAGGATTACGGCCGCGCCGGCGACGCCGCGGGCCTCGAGCGCATCGTCGCCCTCGGCGACCCGGCGCTCGTCTCCTGGTTCGGGCGCGGCATGCAGCTCGCGCAGATGCAGATGCCCCCCGAGGTCGAAGCGATCGTCGTCGCGCGCTTCAACGACCCGCGCATGGGCGAAGCCTTGCGCGCCATGCCGGTGAAATACCGATCGCGCGCCCTGTTCGATCTGCATTACGCGCGCGTGGCGAAGGCCTACCAGTTGGGCGAGCCTTCCATCGGGCAGATCCTCAACACCGAGCAAGCGGGGATCGAGGAGGACCTGCTGAAGCTTGGCTCGAAGCTGCCCAAGGGCCGCAACGGCATCGACGGATTCACGTCGTACCTCGCGCGCCATCGCTATCCGGGCGCGCTGCCGATCCTCTTCGCCGCGCTCGAAGCGAGCTTCGCCGACCCGCGTGAGACCGGCTGGAACGAAGTGCTCGAGGGGCTCCTCGCCTACCCTTCGCTCGAGATCTGGCAGCGCACCTCGCGGGAGATCGATCGGCTAAGTGCCGCGGGCAAGCTCACGCCCGCGCAGCACCAGGCGGCGCGCGCCAAGCTCGATCCCCTGCTGAAGGACCCCGCGGCGAAGCTCGAAGGCATGCAGGTGCGCTATGCGGGCGAGGCGTATCAACGCCGCGTGAGCGCTCTCCCGGTCAATACGGGACGAATCGATTCCCTGAAGGCCACGGACCCCGCCGCGTACGTGCACGAGCAGTCGCGCTATCTGCTTCGCAAGGAGGAAATCGCGCGCGAGATCGATGCGGCGCGCCTCCTTCTCAACGTGGGCCACGAGCGCCTCTATCTCGCCATGTTCGCGCGCTTCCGCGCGCGCGATGCGGCGGGCGCCGCGAAGCTCTTCTCCGAGGCGGCCGCCGTGGGGAACGATCTCGCGCAGGTCGCGCTCGCCGATACCTACCAATTCGCCCTGAAGAACCGCCCGGCGGCGGTGGAGGCCTATCGTACGGCGCTGGCCGAGGCGAGGAATCCGGAACGGCGCGACCGCTGGTCGCTCTACGAGGCGCCCGGCACGCCGGTGAACGCCTGGTGGCAAGCCTGGCTCGCGGGCGAGATCGCGTACCTGCGCGATGGTCTCGCCTTTCGCGGCATGATCGGCGAGGCCGAGGTGGCGGGATTCTTCGAGGTCATGCTGAACAAGTCCGTCCACGTCACCGGGGTCTTCGCGCCCGAGTTCCGCATCCCGAATTCGCGCGGGGCCACGGACGCGCGAGGGCGACCGGTCGGAGGCACCTGGTCCGCGGCGCGTGGCAACCTCAGGGAATCGCGCAATGCCACGCTCGCCGCGCGGCTCGACGCACTGCCGCCCTCGCGGCTCGCGCTCATGATGGCGATCCGCCACGCGAGCGCGTTGCCGGACGCCGATGCGATCATCGACTACTTCGCCAACAACGATCCGAGCGGCTACTGGAGCGCCTGCGTCTTCGGGACGGTCTTCCGGCTGGACCACATGGGCAACGGATGGCAGGACGAGGCGGTGCGCAACGAGTCGGCGGAGCTGCTTCCCGGAATGACGGCGGAAGAGACTCCGCGCGCGCTCTCGGTGGCGGCGCAGCGCTTCATGGAGTCGCACGGATTGCGCGCGGTGCCCGTTCGATGAGCCGCCGCGGCACCGCATCGCGGTTCCTCGCGGCGGCGCTCGGGTCATGCTGGATTTGCGCGCAGGTCGCGGCGCAGTCGCCGCCGCGCGCCTACTTCTCCGCGCAGCTGCGCGGCGAGGTGCTCGACGATGCAACCGCCCAGCCGCTGGAAGGCGCCATCGTGGTCGCGCGTTGGAACTGGCTCGATTTCCATCCGGCCTTGCATGGCAGCGGCTATTCCTTCTCCGGCGATGCGGTGCACGTCGGCGAGGCGCTGACCGATCGTAACGGCCGCTTCGCGATCGCGGGTTGGGGGCCGGTCACGCGCGCCGGCGGAAAGCTCGCCGACAACGAGCCGAGCCTCATCGCGTTCAAGCCCGGCTACGAGCCGCTCGAGCGCGATGCCCGGGCCGAGGGCGCGATCCGCCTGAAGCGATTCACGGGCGCGCCGAAGGATTATGCCGCGGCGATCCTGCGCATCCAGGGCGCCCACCCGGGCGAAAGCCCGTACGCGCGCGCCGGCCGCGGCCTCGCGTGGCGCCACGAGAGCGAGAATTGGAAGGCCATGCCGCGCATGATCCTCGCGTTGCATCGCGAGAAGGCGCGCCTCGGCGAAGACGGTGCGGGCGTTCTCGGCGCGCATACGCTCTTCGGGCGCTCCGGAAAGGGCGCCATCGTGGATGCGCGCACCCGCGAGCCGGTGCGAGGTGCCGTCGTGTCGATCGCATGGACGCTGCGCCGCAGCGACGCCACGCCGGGTGCCTTGCGCGTGGTGCAGGACATACGCGCGCGCAGCGATGGGTCGGATTCGCAGTTCTACGTCTCGCCGTGGCGCCTGCCCGGGCCGGCCATCGCGGGATGGGAGGTCGCAACGGACGCGGCGCCGATGGTGCGCGTGTACGCGCCCGGCTACCGGCGCAGCGCCGCAGTGCGCTGGGAGGAAAAGGGTGGCGTCGTTGCGGTGGAGAGACTGCCCCCGGGCCGCGACGCGCTCCTCGCCGAGCTGCGCGCCTGGAAACGCGATGCCGATTCCGCGCTGGCCGGCGGCGAGCGCCAAGCGATGCTTGCATTGCAATGGCCGCTCCTTTCGATCCTCGCCCAGCAATGCAAGGACCTCACGCCCGACTTACGCGAAGGCATCTGCTACGGCGAAGGCTCGGACGTCGCCGCCTACCTGCCCAAGGCCTACCTCGCGCAACCGACCGATGACGAGGAGGGCACCCGCATCGTGCGCGTCGTGGCGGTCGGCAGCGGCAGCGCGCGCAGCGCGGTGCAGGGCGTCGGCGTTTCTCAGCCGGGCGGCCCGGGCCAGAAGCCGAGCGTGAGCGGATTCGCGATCGAGCCGATCCGATGAGCGCGCCGCGAAGACGCGCGACCTTCGCCGCGTGCGCCTGCGCCTTCGTGTTCGCGGGCGCGGCGCCCCTCAGCGACGCGGAGAAGCGGCTCCTGATGTCGGGCATGTCGGCGTCGGCCGCGACCGAATCCGGCAAGGCGGCGGACGCCTCCGCGCTCGAGCGCATCATCGCCATCGGCGATCCGGCCCTGGTGCAGGCGTTCGACTCCGGCATGCGCGTCGCACGCCTCGATGCCATGCCACCAGCGATCGAGGCGCTGGTGGTGAAGCACTTTGCCGACGCGAGCGTCGGCGCCGCCTTGCGCGCGTTCACTCCGCGCTATGCGACGCGCGCGCTCTTCGACCTGCACTACGCGCGCATCCAGGCGACCTACCAGAGCGCGGAGCCGTCCTTCGGGGAGATCCTGCGAACGGATCAGGCCGGCGTGGACGAACCGTTGCTGCGCACGGCGCCGCGCTTTCCGGTGCGCGCCGCCCAGCTCAACCCCGCGGTCGACTTCCTCGCGCGCCGCAAATATCCGGGCGCGGTCCCGCTCCTCCTGGCCGCGCTCGAAGCGAGCTATGCGGCGCCCACCGGCGCGCCGCAATACAACGCAGTGCTCGATGACCTCCTCGCGTATCCCTCGATCGACGTGTGGCGCCAGGCGAACGCGGAGGTCGAGCGGCTGAAACGCGCGGGCCGCATTCCGGAACCGTCCTACGCCGCCGCGCGGCGCAAGCTCGACCCGATCATGGCCGATCCCGACGTGGTGATGACCAGAATCAAGGGTCGCGAAGTGTTCGAGGCGTTCGCCAAGCGGCGCGATGCCCTCGTCCCGGGCGCAGCGCAGATCGCGCCTCTTGCGCGCTCGGACCTGCCGCGCTATGTCGAAGAGCAGGCGCGCTACCTCGGCAAGCAGGAAGAGATCGCGGCGCAGCTCGCGGATGAGGGCGTCGATTACGACATCGCCAGCGCGTATGGGCGGCTCGGCGCCATGACGCGCTTCCGCTTGCGGGATCCATCCCGCGCCGTGGGCTTCCTGGAGAAGGCCGCGAAGGGCCGCGACCTCTACGGGCAGGTTGCGCTCGCCGACACCTACCAGCTCGAGCTGCGCGACAAGCCGAACGCGCTTCGTGCCTACGAGCTCGCGCTGCACACGGCTTCCGAGCGCGGCCGGCGTTTCACGCCGTACGCGAGGCCCGGCGACGCCATGAACGAATTCTGGAAGGCGTGGCTCGCGCAGGAGATCGAATTCCTCCGGACCGGGACGGCGTTCCAGGGTCGCGTCCCCGAGGAGGTGATCGGCGGCTTCTGGGAATCGATGTGGGTATGGGCGCGCGTGGCCCTGGAGGACTTTCCGGATTGGGGCTCGCCGCAGGCCTATGCGCCACGGGCGGGATTCGCGAGCGCCGGTGGCTTCGGCATCCAGGCGCCGGCGGCGCCGGCGAATGCAGGTCTCGCGTCCATCGATCGCAAGGATCTCGGCTCACGGCTCGCCGCGGTGCCCCCGTCGCGCTTGGCGCTCATCGTGACCCTGCGCCATATCAGCGCGCTGCCCGCCGCGAACGCGATCCTGCGCGAGCTCGCGCGCCATGACCCGAGCGGCTACTGGACTACGATTGCGCTGGGCACGGTCGCGCACCACGAGGCGCGCGGCGCCGCGGGAGGCGAGGAGGCCGCGCGCAACGGCGTGGCCGAGGCGTTGCCGGGCATTGCCTCGACGGGCGACCCGACTCCGCTCGCCGCGGCGGCGCGCCGTCACCTGCAGTCGCGCGCGCTGCGCGTGGTGGAGAAGAATCCTTGAAGCGCGCGATTCTTCTGGCGGCGCTGGCGCTGGCCACCGCGTTCGCCCAGGGTGAGGCTGCCGCGCCGCCCGCGAACCCCAATGCGCAGGCGAAGGAGCTCGCCACGCGCCTCGGGCGCGAGCAGAGCGTCGAGGGCCTGGAGACCATCGTCGCGGCGCGTAACGTCGATCTTTTCGAGGCCTACGAGCGCGGCTGGCGCAACGCCACTGCCGGACAGCCTTCGCGGCCGCTGCCGCCGGCGATCGAGGCGCTGATCATCAGGCACTACGGCGACCCCGTGATGGGCCCCGCGTTGCTCACGTTGTGCACGTCCAACTGGACGCCCTACCAGACGCGCGAGCTCTTCGACCTGATGTTCGCAGAGTGGCGCTCGGGGAACGTGCGCCGCTCGACCTATCCGATTCGCGACGCGGTGCTGAGGACGAGCCTCACGGGCATCGAGGCGCCGCTTCTCGAGTGGCTGAAGGCGCGCGACCCGCCCGAGATGGAGGACCTGAAGCCGATCGTGGGCTTCCTCGGCCGGCGCCGCTATGCGCCCGCCATTCCGGTGATCGACAAGTACCAGCGCGATCCGGATCGCTGGCTGGCGCGCACCGCGAGCGTGGCGCTCGTCGACATCGCGACGCCGGAGGCGATCGACGCGGTGCTCGCGCGCCTCGCCGCGATGCGCACGGAAGCCGTCGGCGCCACGGCGATCGAGGACCGGAATTTCCTGATGGGGCACGTCGCCCAGCTCCCGGCGAGCGTGCCACTGCCCTACGCGAAGTTCCGCGCAGCATTGCCCGAGGATGTGCGCGGCTACTCGCTCACCTGGCTCAGTGTGCGCAAGGACCTCGCCGCGGTGCCCGACGCGCTCGCGATTCTCGGCGAGAAGTATCCCGCCGGCCTCGAGGCGCTCGTCGCGACCGATTCGCCCGAGGTGTGGAGCAAGGCGCGCGCGGAGGTGGAGCGTCTCAAGGGCCAGGGGCGCCTGAACGACGGGCAATATCAATACGCAAGCAAGCTGCTCGATGAAAAGATCGCCGATCCCGGCAAGCACTTCGCCGAGAGGCGCCGGCGCGAGGTTGCGCTGCAATTCGAGGGACGGCGCGCGCCGCTCGCCAGGGCGAAGGCCGAGGCGGTGAAGCTGCGCGCCTCCGACCCCGAGCGCTACGTCGCCGCCATGCGCGACTACATCGCGGCCGTCGAGCGCGATGCGCGCGACTATGCACGCGAGCTGGGCGAGCCCGTGCGCCTGAGCGACGTCGCCAGCGAGTCCCTGGCGCTCGCGCATTTTGTGCGCTTTCGTCTCAAGCGCCCGCGCGAGGCGCTCGTGCTGTACTCGGCCGCGGACGCCGGCGGCGGCGGGCTCGGCGCCTTCGGCGTCGCCGACACGCTGCAGTTCGATCTGGACGACGCCAAGGCGGCCCTCGCGCAGTACCGCAAGTTGCTCGCGCTGCACCGCACGCCTGCCGCGGACGAGGCAAGACGCCGCGGCAACACCGAGCCGCGGCAGGAAGAGGCCATGCAGCGTTGGGTCGAGCGCTGGCTCGCCGCCCAGGTGGAGTTCCTGGCGACCGGCAAGACCTTCAGCGCAACGCTCGGCCCCGAGGATATCGCCGGCGCCGCCCTGGCGCTCTATTTCGGCGGGGGCGGCGCGCAGGACGACACGATCGACCTCGCGCCGCTTTATCGAATGATGGAAGGAGGAGCCTCGGTGGGCCGGGCGCCGCCCGCGATCGATCGCAAAGCGGTGGCGCGCGTTCTCGCGTCGCTGCCGCGCTCGGGCTTCACGTTGATGCGAACCGCCTATTTCGTGGCCTTCATGCCCGACGCGCGCTCGATCCTCGCGTACCTCGCGCGCCAGGATCCGGCGGGCTATGCGAGCGCCGGGCTCTTCGGCGTGGTGGAGCTCGCCGAGCGCAACGCCGAAGGCGAGCGCTACGCGATGCTGGTGCCGGGCTTTGCCGGGCCCGACGGGGCGAGCGCGATTCGCGAAGCGAAGGCGCGGTTCCTGCGCGAGCGGCGCATCGTCGTCGGGCCGATGCCGGCGCGACGCTGAGCCTTCACGCCAACGGCCAGGAGAAACGGCGCAGGGAAAACCCTGCGCCGTTCGCCGTGAGGCTGCCGATGCGGTCTACTGGCGGTTCGGGTTGTTCGGCGCGCGGTCCAGGCGGTCGGGAACCCCGTCGCCGTCGCTGTCGCGATTCCAGCCGCCGCGCTGGTAGGCCCACCTGCCTTCATCGTGCATGACCCAGCGGTCGGGCGCGTAGCGATAGCCCTTGCGCTCGGCGACATAGTGGCCGGCCCGCCACTCGTGCTTGCCGTTGTTCCACATCCAGACACCCGGGACCCAGACTTGGCCGGGACGCATCTCGTACCTTTCCACGCGGCGCGCGGGTGGATCCACCGTGACGTAGATGTCATCGGCGAACGAGGGCAGGGCGAAGCCGGCGAACGTGGTCGCGATCGCGGCGAAGAACAGTTTGCGAGTCACCATGAGGTGTCTCCTTCGAATTTGTTAAGGGAGCGCACCACTCTAGCGCGCGGTCCGCGCCGGCCCTGTCGGGCGATCACGCCCCCGCGTGTAGGAGAACGCCGCGTCCAGCCCTGAAATTCAGCGTGGCGATACCGACGACACGGCCCTCGCCATCGCGCGTGCGTTCCTCCAGCGCCACCTCGCCGCTCGCGGACACGATCAGAACGGTCGAGGCGCGCGTGCCATAGTCCGCGCCGGTGATGAGCGCGCTCGCCAGGCGCCGCTCCCAGTCGATGCCCACGCCGGTCGCGGGGAGCTCCGCGTCGGCGGAAACGGCGGTGTCCGAGAGCATTTCGAAGAGCGGGGCCGCGGGGTCGGTCGTTTCCAGCGCCGCTTCCATCCGCGCGCGGCCGCGCACGACCTTCGGCCAGGGCTCGTCGAGAACATGGTTCGACAAGCCGTGCACGCCCGGCTCGATGGCACGCGGCTCGCCCTCGCGGCTGCCGTAGTAGAAGAGGCTCGCGCCGTCGCCGAGGATCAGGTTGAAGCCGTTGTATTCGTGCTCGCGTGCCGAGAGATTCGACAGGAAGCGCGCCGGCGAATCGGTGCCCAGCAGGAATTCGGTGACCAGGGCGCCGCGCGAGCGCGCGGTGGAGCGCTTCTCCGAGGGATCGCGAAAGTTGGTCACCGCGGCGAAGCGTCCGCCGCGCGTGATGCCCATCCAGGCGCCGCCCGCTTGCAGGTCGCGCCCGGCGAGGAGATCGGGGTGCTCGGCCCACCAATGCAGGGGCTCGGCGGCGCGCTCGCGCCACTCATCGCGATTGGCCGCCACCACCAGGGGAAGATCGGCGCGCGCGCGCCACGCGACGACGATCAGGCACATCGCGAAGGCTTCAGGCCTCGCCCTGGATCTTCGTGAGGAGGTCGGCGTAGCGAGCGTTGTCGAAGGGGGTCTTCTCGGAGAGCATGCGATGGGTCTCGTCGCGCAGCGCCGCGGCGATGAGCTGCAGCGCGTGGTTGCGAGCTTGGCCCCCGGCCACGAGGCGCTCGTAG
>WNFN01130983.1_pt1 | contig 12245 bp, 14 predicted proteins | sample 5400161 | NCBI WGS metagenome assembly WNFN01 (sample SAMN13153353, study PRJNA577476) | soil metagenome | isolation source: 80 cm saprolite on Douglas fir-dominated hillslope | place: USA:California | collected 2013-09-17
GCAGCGTAAACATCGTAAATGTCGTAACTGAAAACTTACGACCTTTACAGTTCCTTCGAGTCAAGAGATCACTGCAAGGCGCTTGGCGTGACGCTTACGATCTTTCCACCTGGTCCTTCCATTCGCATACGTTCCTTCGCGCCGAAAACGTCCGTCAGAAAATCAATGAGCTTCTGAGCGCCATCGACAGAAAGGCTGGGAGTGATCGAGTGATAGCCTTCGGGAATATAGTTGGTCGTCATAGGTCTTTTTGAGTTGGGAAGTTATGAGATATGTTCAAGCGAACATATATCGCCTAACCGATCCTTGTCAAGGAGGAGATGGCAATGGATTCCCGACTCTCTCTTTTCCCGGTACTGCCGCAATCACCGGGCAAGTTTTATTATCATCCGCTCCCGTAATTTCGTGGAAGGATCGGCCGGGTAGTTGAAGAGAGTCTGTTGCTCGACCCAGACGAGAAATTCAATAAGGTATGTTGAATCCTTTCATTTACCCACTCCACCAAACCCCGAGGAATTGACCTACGAAACCGAAATTGCTCTTTGCCGCCGATCTTGGAACGCTTAAAGCCTACCGGCTCGAGTTTACGGTTCAGCACACTCCGCGACTCGAAGAGCTGGAGACCGCTGTTCTGGAAGAAGCTCATACCCGAGTTCTAGACAAAGTAACCGACCTAGCTGGCCGACGGGCGGCGCCTACCCAAAAAAATCGAGGGGCTCCGTTGGGCGACGAGCAGAACCTCGAACTCGAATCAAAACGCCGTCTCGTCCACCAGATTGCTGACCATATCGGGCGCCTTATCCAATCCGGTGACTATCAGACTTGCTGGCTGGCTGCACCCAAGGAAATCAGCCACCAGATCCTGGAGCAACTGGCGCCGCCGATTCGCAACCGCATCAAAAGAGTGATCCCGTGCGATCTAACCAAAGTCGGGCCCAAAGAATTAGCCGATCAATTCTTAAACCCCAACTTCTGGACTGCCCCGATCTGATCACGGACCACGCCGATAGACCTTACCTAAGCTCAGTGTCACACCGAACTCGGTTCGCCCAGCGAACCGATCGAGGTGAAAACGGAATCTGTGTTCGACGCTCTTACCGGTCAGTCCACGTTGCCTGTGCTAGTAGATTTTTGGGCGCCGTGGTGCGGACCGTGCAAAATGGTCGCGCCGGAAATAGCTAAAGTTGCGGCTGAGGGGCCAGGCCGTTGGACCGTGGTGAAGGTGAACACGGAAGAGTTACCGAGCTTAGCCCAACGGCTTCGAATCACCGCGATTCCTCTAATGGTCGTGTTCAAGGCTGGGCGCGAATTGGCGAGGAAAGCCGGTGCGTTGCCGGCCTCGGCAATTCGGCAATTTGTCGAACAGGCGGCTCAAGCCGGATAGGATTTTTGCTCGACCGCTATCGTCTGGCTTGCACGCCGGCCAAGAGTGGTACCAAAGAAAGCTCTTTAGAGCGAGCCGTGAGTCTTAAATGCGACCAGCAGAGCCACGAATGCTATTGCAATAAAAAAAACCCGGACAGCATTGAGCGTGTCCCACTGCTGGCGTTGGGCTTCCCAATCCTCTGGAAGCTGAGCAGTATCCCACGCTTTGACCTGATTGTTGATCGGTACCGGGCCGATAACGCTGAACAGGATGATAATAATCCAGAGAGTAACAGCCAAAAGGAGGTAAACCGTGTGACTGGTTGGCCAACGCCAGGTCAGCCAGAGTAAGACGAGATGGAATAGCAATGTCGCCGCCATCCAGATCGGCATAATCTTACCGAAGAGCCGTGCAAATACCTGGATGGCCGGTAGGAAGTTTCGATGGCCAGCTCGAGTCAGCGACGGATGGACGAAAAACCCGATAGAAAATTCGTTGCCCAGCAAGAGCGCTGTCGAAATGATCAAGATAAAGTAAAGCCCGCTTATCATCGGGCTCACTCTGCAATCGGTCGTAGATCGTGACAACCATTTCGCAAAGTCTGAACTCGCCCAGAGCTTCCCGCAGCAGATGCGATGACGAAATCCTCCGGTCTACCACCGGCGTTCGGGATTCTAATGGCCGGCTATTGCTTTCTGATACTCCTCCAGCGCCCCGGGCATGAGATTCTCGAGCCGGCTGATACGAGTCGAGTCAGCCGGGTGAGTAGACATCAATTCAGGCGGCTGTTGACCGTTCTTTGTCTCCATCATGCGTCTCCAAAAAGCCAAAGCCTCTCGAGGATCGTAACCTGCGCGCGCCATATATTTGAGTCCGACTTGATCGGCCTCTAGTTCGTGTTGCCGGCTAAACGGAAGCAACACACCATATTGCGCACCTGCGCCCAGCAGTCCAAGCAGTTGGCGGCGGGTGCCATCGTCCAGATCCGAAATCGAGCCCTGGACTCCAGATAGCGCGATTTGCAGCGCATTCTGTTGGAATATGCGCTGAGCGCCATGCCGGGAAGTGGCATGCGCGATCTCGTGTCCAAGCACCGTCGCGAGCCCAGCCTCATTTTGAGTAACTGGTAAGATTCCCGTGTAGACAACAATTTCTCCACCAGGCAAACAAAACGCGTTTTGTTGATCGCTCTGCACCAGCGCGACTTTCCACTGGAAGCTTCTGGCGCTGTCATCGACGACCCCGATGAGACGACGCGCTACCTTGACAACCAAGTCGTAATCCGAGCCAGATTGGACGGTTTGTGATTGCGAGAGGACCTGCTGAAAGCTCTGTAGCCCGAGCGTCTGCTCTTGAGCCTCGGAGAGTCCGACCTTGGACTTACGACCGGTTTCTGGGTTGATGAACGTGGGCGATGAAAAGTAGAACCAAGCGATTGCGCCTATCGCGAGCACGATGGGGAGCAGGCGAATCCGACGATTCATAGATGCGCAAAAAATCCTATGAAACTGATGCACCTTAAGGCAACTGTTAATTCGTCAAGAGACTTGCAGATAGGTCCGCATGGGGTGGGCATTTCTCGGTCGAACATCCGGCCGCGTAGTATGCGGTCAGCCCTAGTACGGCACCTTGACGGAACGCCGTCTCCGGTTCAGACTGAGGGGTCCAGTGCGCGTTTGAGAGGCAAAGAAAGCGTCCGTTTCGCTCATGTGGTTTTATCAATTACGGTAATCTTTTGAGGTTCTCTTTGCTAAAAACTGGTGCGGTAGAGGCTCAAGTAAACGCTGGTAGATGGTGGCGACGGCTTCCGAAACGGAAGATCGCGGCAGTCGATTTGAGGGTGGCCGCCTTCGGATGCGTTCTGGCCCGGAAGAATGGAGTACTCGGAGAAACCGGAGATCATCGATCAACTTTCTCGTTCAGAGGAATACCAGGATTTTGAGCGGGCCTTTTGCGGAACCACCCAGCTGTCACTTCGGTTGAGATCCTTGGGAAGCCGTGACCCAGCGGGCGATGGTGAAGGGCAGCAAGCCCAACTCATGAATGTCAAAGCGGTTCCTGTGCGTCTTGGAGATAAAACCATCGGAGTGCTTGAATTGGGCCTGCCTGACCAGGAAAGGACAGAGACAGAATTTTTCGAGGGCCGGCCAGAGCAGATACGCAATCCGGGCGCGAATAATGATCTTGAGTCGATTGATCACGCTTACCTTCATCCGATTGTTTCCGATCGGGCCCGTTACAAAGCGATGGGGAATCGCCGACCGGATTTCGGCGAAGCCTATTGAAAGCCGAATGCCATGCCGGACAGGCCACCTCAGTAAATTAAGGCGCCTGGCGGTAGTTTGACCAACACTCTGGAGCTAGGGCGCGACGTAGCCATTGCGGAGTCGGGCTGCGATTCCGCCGCAATCGAGGGCAATTTGAGAAGAGAGTTAGTCAAGATCGATCCAGCCATTCTCTCGCCTTTGAACGATAGATAGTTGTCGCAAGCTCCTGAATCCGACCAGGACTAGCTCAAAGGAATGGTTGAAAGCAGTTAGGGTCGTGTTCATCGTTGTTACAACGGATAACCATGAAGCGAGAACCACAAATCAATCTTCCGATCAAGAAACCAGTTAAGGTAGATCCGCCTCAGCCGAAATGGCGGCTGACGATCGTATATTTCATTTTTACGATGTTGATTCTCTGGGGTTGGCAGGACCTGTTTTACCAGCTGTCGGTTCGCACGATTCCTTATAGTCAATTCAAGACCTATCTTGCCCGCCACGAAGTGGTCGCAGCGGTGGTCAAACAGGACGAAATTGATGGGCGCATCGTGCCTCCAGCGGCAAAGGGTTCGAAAAATCAAACCCCTGCCCCCAGCCCTTTCGGACCGAGCGTGTCGAGGATCCTGATCTGGTAAAGGAGCTTCAGGCTGCCAATGTCGAATATGCGGCTGCACGACCCGGACTTATCTCACAGCTGTTACTTGGGTGGGTTTTGCCGATTGTTGTCATGATCGGGTTGTGGAGCTTGCTCGCGCGTCGATTGAATCCCACCGGCCAATCCATCTTTTCTATTGGCAAAAGCGGAGCAAGACTCGTTGCTGACGCGGATACGGGCGTAACCTTCGACGATGTTGCCGGTGCCGACGAAGCAAAGTTTGAGTTGAAGGAGGTAGTTGATTTTCTCAAGAACCCTAAGCAATACGAGGATCTGGGTGCCCGCATCCCCAAAGGTGTGCTGCTGGTTGGCCCGCCCGGAACCGGCAAAACGCTGCTGGCGCGCGCAGTAGCAGGCGAGGCAAAAGTACCGTTCTTTTTGATCAGTGGGAGCGATTTCGTAGAAATGTTTGTCGGAGTAGGTGCGGCTCGGGTCCGCGATCTGTTCAAACAGGCCAAGGAACATGCGCCCTGCATCATATTCATCGACGAGCTTGACGCTATCGGCCGACAGCGGGGTGTCCATGTGGGCACGGTCAACGACGAGCGCGAACAGACTCTCAATGCTCTGTTGGTGGAGATGGATGGCTTCGAACCCAACACCGGTGTTATTATCCTTGCTGCCACCAATCGGCCCGAGGTTCTCGACCGGGCGCTTCTTCGCCCCGGCCGCTTTGATCGCCAGGTCCTTGTCGATGCACCGGATCTCGACGGTCGCGAAGCCATTCTCAAAGTACATTCCAGAAATAAACATCTGGCCGCCGCGCGGCGGCACGCGACAGAAATTACTCATCGCGATCTGGAAGATGCGATCGAGAAAGTAGTGGCTGGGCCTGAGCGCAAGAGCCGCCGGCTCGGCGAGAAAGAGAAACGTCGGGTCGCCTATCATGAAGTCGGTCATGCATTAATAGCTGCCTACACGCTTCACGCTGATCCGGTCCACAAAATCAGCATCGTGCCACGGGGAAGAGGAGCGCTCGGCTATACGATGCAACTGCCATCCGAAGATCAATTTCTGATGACGCGCAGCGAGTTATTGGATCGTATTCGTGGGCTTCTCGGCGGACGCGCCGCCGAGGAGGTCGTTTTTGCCGAGGTCAGCACGGGAGCGCAAAACGATTTGGAACGTGCCACCGCGCTTGCTCGTCAGATGGTCGCGCTATATGGGATGAGCGAGCGCCTGGGGTTGGCCAATAGTGTCCAGCGCCAGCCGACGTTTCTCAACGGTCAGGAGTTCCAACTACAGCGCGACTGCAGCGAAGAGACCGCTCGGGAAATCGATGAGGAAGTCAAGAAATTGCTCGACCTGGCCTACGAACAAGCCCGGGAAACCTTGTCTGCCCATCGCGATCAACTCGAGCGTGTGGCTGACGAATTGCTCAAGACCGAGTCCATTGACGGACCGACATTTTATCGGCTGGTAGGTAAGGAGGTGCCAGCTTTTGCAGAGTCTGGAAACTTAGCTGCCGTTGCCTCTCAGCCGAAAGAAAGAGTTGGGCCGGCCAAGGGTTAAGCTTGACTCGGCGACTTGTCCTCCAGTCTCTGGCCCACCCAACGATAGATGGTCACCGGCATCAAACTGATCATGGACCTGACGAAAGAACTGGAACTACTGCGCGAAGAACTTCATTTTCTCAATCGACAATAGGAGGATCTAGTATGCTGCATCTGTTGGCCCGCTATTGGTGGGCTTTGGCTCTGCGTGGCGTGTTTGCTGTGCTGTTCGGTCTCTTAACCTTCTTCATTCCGGGAATCACGTTGCTCACCTTAGTGCTGCTCTTCGGAGCCTACGTTCTCTTGGATGGGATCTTTGATATTGTGTCGGCAATCCGAACACCAAGCCGTCACTGGGCTCTTATACTCGAAGGTATCGTAGGAATCATTGCGGGAATTCTCACGTTCCTTTGGCCCGGAATTACTGCCATGGTGCTGCTTTATCTGATCGCCTTCTGGGCCATCTTCACCGGTGTCCTCGAAATTGTCGCGGGTATCCGCCTACGCGAAACGTTAATCGGTGAAGTATGGCTCATTCTGATGGGCGTGCTTTCATTAATTTTTGGGCTCTTCATTCTCATCTTTCCCGGTGCCGGGGCCTTGGCAGTAGTGTTCTGGATTGGAGCGTACGCTTTCGTATTCGGGATCATGCTAATAGCCCTGGCATTTCGTCTCCGCGGTTTTCGCCACCGAGAGGCCTAGGGGATAGGAATAGCCGTTAGCCAATTAGCAAAAGGGAAGCGGAATTCAGAATCCAGAATCGTGAACGTAGAAAACCGCGCCCCGTGGGACCCGCAACTGCCAACCACTAACTGTTAAGTGGTAACCGTTAACCGCCGAACCCGAACACTCCCCGCAAATGAGTTCCCGTGCCGGTTACATCAGAAGATCTGCTCCTCTGGTATGCAGAGAGGCTAGGTATTTGGCCGCACCCAAACCCGCCGGAACGCTTCTGCTATATGCGGCATCAGCAGCTCAAAAATTTCTTGGTGCGAATCAGAAAATTCTTTCTCCTGAGCAGGCGTCACCAAGAGATCGAGCAATAAAGAGACCGACCAGACGGAAGAGACCGGCCAGACCGGTATGATAGCGCCGAGGGCGGAGCCGAGGAGAAGAGGCTCAGCCAGATCTGAGTAGGGATTACCGTTCATCCTTTGGTCGTCGACTTGGGACCGATCCGAATCGGCCAATGCCTTAGTCAGCAAGCTCACCTTTTGTTCCAAATCGGCTTGGGCTTTCCGATAAGACTCTGGACAGTGATCAAATAGAATGACTCTGTGTTGAGCGGTGGCAAGCTCGGTGCATCCAAGACAAACACCGTCCGCGTAGATGAGACTCCTCAAGCTTTCAGCTAACCCCAGGCCCAAGAGAGATTCATCATCCCAAGCTCTATCTAACAGTTCCAAAACGTCACGAAGCATCAACCATTCAGATTGCGTGATGTGACTACACACTATGGCCGCCTCCAACATTCGTTCAGTTATCTTTTCCCCGCTGGCTAGACCCAGAGAATTAGCAGCTCATCAACGGCGTGGAAACCCTGGGAATGCTAGCGAGTCGAATGGATTCCGGCTATCCACTTTCCGCAATTCCTTCTGGAAATCTGCTCGTTATCGCAAGGGGATGCCGAGGCACCGGCCGCAACCCCGTCGGCAGGCAGCTGTCGCCGCCTCGCCTTTCTTGGCTGCTATTTGCTCCGCTAGGTGCGTTGCAAATGAGTGTCGTTGAAACGGGTCGGGTACTTGAGACCAAAGCCAAGCAGTCGATCGAGTCCGATATGCGAAGTCCAGATCAACCCATAAGAAAATAACCAAGGAGACCTTCCCAGAACGGCGTACCCGATCAGTAAGAACGGCCCGGTCAAGCTGTGCACCAGATTGTAGAGGACTGTGCCGACCTGGACGCCGCGCAGGTAACCGAGCATCGCGAGATCGGGCAACAGGAGCAAGGCGACAAACAAGATCCAGCTAGCATTTATTTCTCGATAGCAAAGAATGCTAAGAGCAAGCACACAACCACCCTCAATGCGAAGAAGAATTCCTGGCTTGGTAAACATTCGCCAGCTTAGCACGACATCGAGTTAGCATTGGCCGTTAACGGTTGGCGGTTTGCCGCTCATCAGGAACTCGAATATCCGCAACCCGACCAGTGAATTGAATCGCCGACCTAGACCGACTTCACCAACTTTCCCGAGGAGACAGTAAGTAACTTTAGAAACGTATTTTCAGCGTTCCTTGTGCCTGGAACGGCATCTCTGGGTAAATCAGGTCGGACCCATTGAGGTCGTACTGGCCGAACGTGGCGTCGATTTCGACGTGAAAACGATCGAAGTACGGCTGTTTAGCGATCAAATCAATAAAGCCGCCAACATTCTGGCTCGCACCATAGATCGCCGGTGCTGGTCCTTTCACGATATTGACACTTTCCACCGCATTGAAATCAATGGGTGCCCCAACACCCTCGCTCGTAAGCCCGATACGCATTCCGTTGAAGAAAGTGTCCGCTACCTGGCCACGAATGTAAGTACTCGATGGATTTCCATTAAAGTAGGGAGTGTAAGTGTCGGCCGAAATCCGAGCGAGATCGCGCGCAGTTCGGACGTTCGCATTTTCGAGCTCCTCCTTAGTAATCACGCTGATGGAACGAGGAACCTCATTGACCGGAAGATCAAACCCGAGCACATCGGAAAAGTCGGTCGCGGTCGGTAAGACACTATGCTCCGAAGCGATCCCCTGTACTATGATCCGGCTCAGCGAGTCGCTGCCGGGAGCGCTGGGATCATTTTGAGCGGAGACCGAAGGGTCGACCGCAAAGAGAAAGGCAAATACGATGGCTCCTTTAGTGGGCTAAGGATCAGGCTCCGACCGACAATTTTCCATTCTTCGTACGGGCGTGACAGCTTCCCTAGAAACGAGCTCGTGAAAAATTCATTTAAGCGCCAAGACCTCCTTGATAGTGCATTTGGGACCGTTTTTTCTGGAGAGAGGCTGGAGACTAAGTTGAGGGGAAAACGCTCTCAATCCTGTAAAAGTGACAAATTCGTCACTTTCCGGAGGAATGAGCTCGACCTATCAACGGAGTCGCACGACCCGGCGAATGGTAGGCTGAAGCTCCGACGCAAACCGACCGGCGTTTGATCCAAAACGGGTCGAAACTTTGCCGATGCGTCGTCGCGCCCCTGCCTAGTGATCCCGCAGGATCAGAACATAAAGGCGCTTAGTATCAATGCTGCTAACTACCGGCCTTTGGCCAGCGCTACGGTGTAGGTCGTTGCTGTCCCGGAGAGGCAAATTACTCCATCCTGGTTCTGTACCGTCGTAGCGATAGTGCAGATCGGCTTATCATCACGCACACTGGTAATCTCCACACGGCCAGTGATGGAGTCGCCAACATAGACTGCTTTCACGAACTTCCATTCCACGCTCAGAAAGACTGTGCCCGGACCCGGGAGGTCCTCGGCAACAATGGCATTGAGTAAGCCCGAGGTAACCCCGCCCTGGACGATCAACCCGCCAAATACCGATCGGCGAGCAGCTTCCGCGTCGAAATGGAGCGGATTACGATCGCCCGTGATTTGTGCGAACAACTCAATATCTCGTTCGTCTACTCGCTTGGTCTTCTCCGCCGAAGCGCCGGCTTCGGGCTTGCCGCGAATGGTTCGATTCCATCCGTTTGGTTTCATATCTTCATAGTTCTTCGGTGGCGACGGGGTTTGAGCAGTGTGGGCGATGGCGACTGCGCTTTGTGGCGGATAGGGTTTCATCCCAGGGCCAACCCGTAGGCGGAAACCGGCGAAAGTAAACTAATTCCTATCGACAATTAGAGCATTGACCGATCAACCGATCCATTCTAAAGCCTACTATGCCAGTAGGCATAAACTCCGAAAACGCCGCTCAACTGACCTCCGCCAGCCGCCGCCGATCCTTCCTCCAGCGTTTGACCTCCTTTTTTGTTCAACTCTTCGAGTGCTATACGCCCGATCCCTATATTCTCGCCGTCGGCTTAACCATCCTGACCGCAGTGTTAGCGGCACTGTTTGCACCGAAAGGATCGCTCCCGACCATTTTGACGGCCTGGTACGCCGGCTTGTTTAGTATTCTGGCGTTCGCTTTTCAGGTGTTACTGATTTTGGTGGCAGGTTATGCGCTCTCCACGTCTCGACCGGTTCGATCCCTTTTGAGTTGGCTGGCATCCTTCGGATCCACACCCCGGCGTGCCATCGTGGTGACGATCGTAACGGTGTTCATCGCCTCGTTTTTGAATTGGGGATTCGGTCTGGTCGTAGCGGGTTTGCTTACGCGCGAGATTGCCAAACGAATCCGGATCGACTTTGGATGGTTGGTAGGAGCCGGTTATTCCGGGTGGATGATTTTTTCGAGCGGGTTCTCTAGTTCGATTGCGCTATCACAAGCCACTCCCGGATCCAGCTTGAATATTGTGCAGAAAGTCACCGGCCAGGTCCTGCCCCTGGAATCGATGCTCTTTACGCCGCTGAATTTGGTAACAACTTTCGTTTTGTTCGTCGCCCTGCCGCTCCTTTACTGCGCGATTCAACCTGGTGACGACGACGTACAGATTGCCAATGTGAAAGAGTCAGCCGCTCAAGCGGAAGCGAGTCCAGAGGAAACGAAGGAACCACGAACCCTGGCGCGAAAGCTGGAAGAAGCCTGGATCTTGAATGTGATCGTTGTGGTCGCTGGTATGGCAGCCCTCGGATTAGTTTGGCATCAAAACGGGTTCTCGCTGGATCTCAATTCAGTAATCTTTCTCTTTCTGATTGCCGGATTGCTCTTGCACTGGCGACCAATTGCTTATGTCAAAGCGATTAATGACGCGGCGCGAATCACCGGTCCATTGATACTCCAATATCCGATCTATGGTGGCATCATGGGCATCATGACGAGCACAGGTTTAGCCGATGTCTTTGCTAAAGGATTTATTCAGTTTGCCAATGCCCACACCTTACCGTTTTGGAATTTTGTTGCTTCGCTGATCATCAGCCTGTTTGTGCCGAGCGCAGGCGGTCATTGGGCGGTGCAGGGGCCATTCACTGTGCCGGCAGCGGTCGGACTCCATGCCTCGCAAGCCGCCACCGCAATGGGTGTCGCGTACGGGGAACAGGTCGCCGATATGATTCAACCGTTCTGGGCCCTGCCCGTGGTCGCTGTCGCTGGAATCAGCATCCGCCGAGTGATGGGATTCACCGTGATGAGCTTTGTTCTAGGCGTCGCACTGTTTGGTGTTGCATTATTGATCTTCGCCTAAGTGTGAACTGCGTATAGTTAGCGGTCGCGTGATCATACGAAATTTAAAAGCATAAAGTAGCATGGCGGAAGCGCATCGAATCAAAAGCGAGCAGGAAGCACTGGAAGCTGCTCGGCGCATTGCCGAACAGATTCGGCCTGATTCCGGGGCCCGGGATAAAGAGCGGCGGCTACCGTTCGAAGAGATTGAATGGTTTTCGCAAAGCGGCCTTTGGGGGATCACCGTGCCGAAAGAATATGGAGGTGCCGGCGTATCCACCGCGACCTTTACTGAGGTGGTCGCGATCATTTCCGAAGCAGATGCTTCTGTCGGACAAATTCCGCAAAATCATTATGCCAACGTCGAAGAGATTCGACTGGTAGGTACGGAGGCGCAGAAAGCATTTTTCTTCGATCGCATTCTCAGGGGAGATCGCCTGGGAAACGCAGCGGTTGAGCGCTCCGGCAAGACTATTTTAGAAAACCAGACAAAACTTGTGCCGGACGGAGATGGTTATCGTCTCACTGGAGAGAAATTCTATTCGACCGGCGCGCTTTTTGCCGATTGGGTCCCAGTTCGCGTGACCGACTCGGATGGAAACAGAGTAGTAGCAATCGTCAGCCGCCGAAGCGAAGGTCTGACCGTGATCGATGATTGGTCGAGCTTTGGGCAGCGAACCACGGCGAGCGGCACTGTCATTCTTAAGGATGTTCGGGTTAACCAAGACCAGATTTTGCCGTCCTATGAGGCCTATCGAAAGCCGACCACCCGCGGCCCATTTTCCCAGATCATTCATGTAGCGATTGATGTCGGCATCGCCCGTGCGGCGATTAATGAAACGGTTCAGATTGTCAAAACGCGATCGCGACCTTGGATTGATGCGAACGTGGAGCGCGCTAGCGAGGATCCGCTTACCATCTATCAAGTTGGGGAGCTGCACTATCAGCTACATGCTGCCGAAGCGCTTATGGAAAGAGCTGCGCTGAAGGTTGATCGAGCCGCCGCCGCGTTGGACGAACCGACGGTGACCGCAGCAGCGCTCGCAGTAGCAGAGGCAAAAATCGGGGCGACCGACATCGCGATTCTGGCGACGAACAAGCTATTCGAATTGGCGGGAACACAATCCACTTTGGAGAAGTACCAGTTGGATCGCCATTGGCGGAATGCGCGGGTTCACACCTTGCATGATCCGGTCCGCTGGAAGTATCATGCGATCGGAA
>WNFN01156746.1_pt1 | contig 12244 bp, 5 predicted proteins | sample 5400161 | NCBI WGS metagenome assembly WNFN01 (sample SAMN13153353, study PRJNA577476) | soil metagenome | isolation source: 80 cm saprolite on Douglas fir-dominated hillslope | place: USA:California | collected 2013-09-17
CATCGAAGCCACGCAGGTTTTCAAGCTGGAGAAGAACCTCGCGGACGAAATCCGCATCCTCACGGATGAGCGCCTCAAGCGCCTCACGGATCTTCTCGGCGGAAAGGTTCTCCAGGCAGACCTGCACGACGAGAAGACAAACAAGCGCCTGCTGACCAAGGGCACCGAGCTGACGCGCGAGCTGATCGAAAAGATCTCCACGCGCAACCTCAAACGCCTCAAGCTCAACGAAAAAGATCCGCTGCTCATCGAGAAGATCGAAGAAGTCGAGGAGATGACCTCGCGCCAGATCGATGTGCTCCGCAAGATCACCGAGGAGCGCAAAGAAAAGCTCAAGAAAGGCGACGAGCTGCCTCCGGGCGTCATCAAGCTGGTCAAAGCCTACATCGCCATGAAGCGCAAGCTCTCCATCGGCGACAAGATGGCCGGCCGCCACGGCAACAAGGGCGTCATCGCACGCATCGTCCCGCAGGAAGACATGCCCTATATGCCCGATGGCACTCCCGTCGAGATCGTTCTCAATCCGCTTGGCGTTCCCTCGCGCATGAACGTCGGCCAGGTTCTCGAGACGCACCTCGGCTGGGCCTCCAAGGCGCTCGGAAACAGCCTCAAGCGCCTGCTAAGCAAAGAAGTCCGCTCCGAGGCCCTGCGCCGGTGGTTCCGCGAAGTCTTCGCGGACACGGCTATCTGGAAAACGCTCTCCAAGCTCAGTGACGACGACCTGCTCGAAGTCTCCGAGGGCTTCCGCGATGGGATTCCATTCGCCACGCCGGTTTTCGATGGCGCGCGCGAAGCCGAAATCCGACATCTGCTCGAAGTCGCCGGCCTGCCTCACGCCGGCAAGATCAACCTCTACGATGGCATGTCCGGCGACCTATTCGACCAGCCTGTCACCGTCGGCTACATCTACATGCTCAAGCTTCTCGGTGGCAAGGCGCAGTTCGGCGGCCAGCGCTTTGGCGAAATGGAAGTTTGGGCGCTCGAGGCTTATGGAGCCGCTCACATTTTGCAGGAGTTGCTCACAGCGAAGTCTGACGACGTATATGGCCGCGCGAAAATTTACGAGGCCATCGTCAAGGGGGAACCAGGCATCGAGCCGGGCGTGCCCGAGTCGTTCAACGTGCTCGTGCGCGAGTTGCAGTCGCTTTGCCTCGATGTCGAGTTGATGAAGCGGCAAAAGCCGCCCACGGAGAAAGCCGCGGATTAGTCAGGCGTCTTACTTGTACGGGCGCAGCATGCTGCGCCTTTACTTGGCGGCAAAGTTTGATTTAGAAGTTTTCGCAGTTGGGTTCTCAGCCGGCCCGGTGCAAAACATCGGATCGCGTCCTCGGCGAAAGCCGGGGAGGGAGGAAACAACCTTGTATCGCAGCAGCCCGTATGATCGCGCTAGTCTGATCGCTGATTTCGATTCCATCCGCATCAGCCTGGCGAGTCCGGAAAAAATCCGTTCGTGGTCCCATGGCGAAGTCACCAAGCCCGAGACCATTAATTACCGCACCTTCAAGCCCGAGCGCGACGGCCTCTTCTGCGCCAAGATCTTTGGCCCCGTCACCGACTGGGAGTGCTTGTGCGGCAAATACAAGCGGATGAAGCATCGCGGCGTTATCTGTGACAAGTGCGGCGTCGAAGTCACGCTCAGCAAAGTCCGTCGCGAGCGCCTCGGCCACATTGAACTGGCTTCGCCGTGCTCGCACGTCTGGTTCTTCAAGGGCTTGCCCAGCCGCATTGGCTACCTGCTGGACATTTCCATGCGCGATCTCGAGCGCATCCTGTACTTTGAGGCTTTCGTCGTTGTCGATCCCGGTGAAGTGGCCATTCTTCGCGAGCGCGAAGTCCTGCCGGAAGACAAGTACCGCGAGCTGCAAAAAGAATATCCCGGCCAATTCACCGCCAAAATGGGCGCGGAGGCCATCAAGGAACTTCTCCGCCGCGTCGAAGTGGACAAGCTGGCCGACGACCTTCGCGAGAAGATGAAGGCCGATCCGTCGCTCCAGAAGCGCATCAAGTACGCCAAGCGCCTCAAAGTGCTTGAAGCCTTCCGCAAGAGCGGCAACAAGCCGGAGTGGATGATTCTCGACGTGATTCCGGTCCTTCCGCCGGAACTCCGCCCGCTCGTTCCTCTGGACGGCGGACGCTTCGCCACTTCCGATTTGAACGATCTCTATCGCCGCGTCATCAACCGCAACAACCGGTTGAAGAAGCTCATGGAGCTGCGCGCGCCGGATGTCATCGTGCGCAATGAAAAGCGCATGCTCCAGGAAGCCGTTGACGCCCTCTTCGACAATGGCCGCCGCGGCCGCGTTCTCCGGGGCACCAACAACCGCCCGCTCAAGTCCCTGAGCGATACGCTCAAGGGCAAGCAGGGCCGTTTCCGGCAAAACCTCCTCGGCAAGCGCGTGGACTACTCCGGCCGTTCCGTCATCGTCGTCGGCCCTGAGCTCAAGCTCAATCAGTGCGGTCTCCCGAAGACAATGGCGCTCGAGCTTTTCAAGCCCTTCATCTATCACAAGCTCGAAGCCCAGGGGCACTGCACCACCATCAAGCAAGCCAAGGAAATGGTCGAGCAGAAGGAACCGGTAGTGTGGGACATTCTCGAGGATGTGATTCACGAGCATCCGGTGTTGCTCAACCGCGCCCCCACGCTTCACCGTCTTGGCATTCAGGCTTTCGACCCCGTACTCGTCGAAGGCAAAGCCATCCGCATCCATCCGCTCGTCTGTACTGCGTTCAACGCGGACTTTGACGGCGACCAGATGGCCGTGCACATCCCGCTTTCGCCTGAATCTCAGGTGGAAGCCACCGTGCTCATGCTCAGTTCGCGCAACATCCTCTCGCCCGCGCACGGTCTGCCGCTCGCCGTGCCGTCGCAGGACATGGTCCTCGGCATCTACTATCTGACCAAGTCCAAGCCCGGCGCCAAGGGGGAAGGCCGCGTTTTCGGCTCTCCTGAAGACGTCGTCCTGGCTCTCGAAGCCGGCGAAGTCGAGCTCCTCACGCCCGTTCGCCTGCGCTACACCGGTGAAGTCATCGACCTCACCACCGCCTACGACGATCAAGACGTGACGCACACCGAGCCCGTCAAGATGGAGCGCCAGTTCATCCAGACCACGGTCGGCCGCGTGATCTTCAATTCGCACTTGCCCGCGAAATTTCCTTACGTGAACGGCCTCTTGAAGAAGAAGGGCGTCCAGCAGCTCGTCTACTACGCTTATCTGCGTTTCGGCCTCGAGGGCACCGTTGCGCTGCTCGATCAGTTGAAGGATTTGGGCTTCACCTACGCCACCAAGTCGGGCATCTCCATCGGCATTGATGACATGCTCATTCCCAGCGACAAATACAAGCTCGTCGAAAACGCCGACAAGGAAGTCGTCAAGATTCAGCAGCAATACCTCGACGGCGCCATCACCAACGGCGAACGCTACAACAAGGTCATCGCCATCTGGGGCGACGTCACCGAAAAAGTCGCCGACGAGATGTTCAAGGCCCTCGAGAACCAGGACAAACAGGGCAGCATCAACCCCGTCTACGTCATGGCCGACTCCGGCGCTCGCGGTTCGAAACAGCAGATCCGTCAGCTTTCCGGCATGCGCGGTCTGATGGCCAAGCCCTCCGGCGAGGTCATCGAATCGCCCATCACTTCCAACTTTCGTGAAGGCCTCACCGTGTTGGAATACTTCATCTCCACCCACGGCGCGCGCAAAGGCTTGGCGGACACGGCGCTCAAGACCGCCGACTCCGGTTACCTCACTCGCCGCTTGGTCGACGTCGCTCAGGACGTCATCATCAACGAGCAGGATTGCGGCACCACTGACGGCATCTACGTCGAGCCCATCATCGAAGCCGGCGTCGAAGTTGAGCCGCTGCGCGATCGCATCGTCGGCCGCGTTTCCCTCGACAAGATCAAGGACTTCGAGGGCAACGTCATCGTCGAAGTCAGTCAGGAGATCAACGAAGAACTCGCCAACGCCGTTCAAGCCGCGGGCATTGAGCGCGTCCGCATCCGCTCCGTGCTCACCTGCGAGTCGCGCCGCGGCGTCTGCGCGCTATGTTATGGCCGCAATCTCGCCTCCGGACGCATGGTCGAACTTGGCGAAGCCGTCGGCGTCATCGCCGCGCAATCCATCGGCGAGCCCGGCACCCAGCTCACCATGCGCACCTTCCACATCGGCGGAACCGCTACTCGCGTTTCCGAGCGTTCCACGCTCGAAGCGCGCAACAACGGTGTCGTCAAGTTCATTGACCTTCGTTACGTCGAGGGCCGCAAGATCAAGGGCGACACCTCCTCCACTGGCGGTGCGCTCATCGCCATGAATCGCTCCGGCCTGATTGCCATCGTAGATGAGAAGGGACGCGAGAAGGAACGCTACCATGTCGTTTACGGCGCGCGCCTCCGCGTTGCGGATGGCGAGCATGTCACGCGTGGCCAGATCCTTGCCGAATGGGATCCCTTCACTTTCTCTATCCTCACGGAGACTTCTGGCTCCGTGAAGTTTGACGACCTGCGCCCCGGTCTGACGATTGACGAGCAGGTGGACGATGTCACCGGCCTCTCGCAGCTTGTTGTCACGTTGCCGCCGGGCGATGAAAAGCACCAGCCGGCCATTCTCGTTCGCGATTCCGCCGGAAAGGTGCGCAAGAAGTACCTCATGCCTTCCCGCGCCCACTTGATGGTGCAGGACGGTGACGAAGTCCAGGCAGGCGACGTGCTCGCGAAGATCCCGCGAGAAACCACCAAGACGAAGGACATCACCGGCGGCCTCCCGCGCGTCGTCGAGCTGTTCGAAACCCGCAAGCCCAAGGACCCCGCCGTCATCAGCGAAATCGATGGCGTGGTCAAATATGGCGATATCGCCAAGGGCATGCGCAAGATTCTCGTGGAAAGCGAGGATGGCAAGACCACCAAGGAATACTCCATTCCCCGCGGCGTCCACATCAACGTTCAGGAAGGCGACCACGTCAAGGCGGGCGAGGCCCTCATTGACGGCCCGCTCAACTTGCACGACTTGCTCGCCGTCCTCGGCGAGAAGTTCACGCAATCCTACTTGGTCAACGCCATTCAGGAGGTTTACCGCCTCCAGGGCGTCAACATCAACGACAAGCACATCGAGACCATCTCCCGCCAGATGATGCGCTGGGTCAAGGTCGAGGACGTCGGCGACACTACCTTCATCCTCGAAGAGCAGGTGGACAAGTTCCGTTTCCGCGAGGAGAACGACCGCGTTATCGCCGATGGTGGCCGCCCTGCAACGGGTCGTCCGCTTCTCTTGGGCATCACCAAGGCGTCGCTTTCGACGGACTCGTTTATCTCTGCCGCCAGCTTCCAGGAAACCACGCGCGTGCTTACCGAAGCGGCCGTCGCCGGCAAAGTGGACTACCTGCGCGGCCTCAAGGAAAACGTCATCATGGGACGTCTTATCCCCGCCGGTACGGGCCTTGAGCACTACCGCAGCATTCAATTGCTGACGGAAATGCCCATTCCCGCTCCTGTCGAGGAAATTCCGGAAGCCGCTGAGCTCACCGCCGAAGAAGCGGCGGCCCTCGACTTCCTCCAGAAGGACACCGAAGCCGACGCTGCCACAGAGGGTTAGAAACAGCTCGACGTGCAGCGCACGGTGTCCTGACTCCAGTCGGGACCTCACGGCCGGTGGCTAAATCGCTTTGAACAATCCATTCCGCGGCGTCCCTGGCACATCGGGGGCGCCGCTTCGTTTTTGTTCTCAATACAGGCAGGTATCCCTCAGGAACGTTTTGCCGTCTCTTACCTTGCTGTCACGCAAAAGCACTTCTTACAATGGCTTGTAAAGAAAGCGCTCATTCCTTCGCCCGGTTCGCCGGGTGCCACGGGATTTCATGGTCGATCCAGAGCAGGGAAAGTCGCACTCCGCGGACCGTTCTTCACCGAGCGGTGACGCGCGCCCTGGCGCCTCTGCGCGATTTGAACAATTCGAAAAGCGCCAGAAGGAATTATGGAAGCTGACCTTCTTTCTGCTTCTCGTTCTCGCCGTTGTTTTTGCCTTCGTTTCTTGGGATTCCATTCGTTCTCTGTCCAAACATTTTGAAGCCTTGCCCATCGGCCTGGTCGTCCTCGTCGTGCTTTTCATCGCTTACATGTGGAAGAAGGCCCAGGAGATTTCCGAGCTCCGCGGCCTCATGCACGGCATCGAACAGCGTGACGCCGCTCTACCTAGTGAAAAGCAGATTGATCAGCTCTTTGCGACTATTACCCGTTCCCAGCAGGGTTTTCGCGATCTCATCGATTCCTTCGATGATGTTCTCATCGCCCTCTCGCTTGAAGGTGAAATTCGCGCCGTGAATCGCAGCTTCAGCGATTTAGTCGGCGTCCCGTTCCAGCAAATTATTGGCAAGCACATCACCGAATTTGTCGAGGAAGGCAGCGGTGACGGACAAGAACAGGTTCGCCGAAACTTGCCGCGCTTCCTGGAACGCCGCAGTTGGTCCGGTCTTGTTCAGGCCCGGCTGAAGAGCCAGCAATCGGTGCATTACTTCGATTGCGTCGCGCACGCCATGGTCCGCGACGACAAAGTGCACGGTCTCACCGTTCTCGCGCGCGATATCACCGCCTCGCGCAAGAACGAAGCGCGGTTCACCGAGCTCTTCGAAACTCTTCAGGAAGGCATCTACATCACTACCCCCGACGGCCAAATCTTGGATGCCAATCCCGCGCTGGTTCGTATGCTTGGCTTCGACACGAAAGAAGAGCTTCTCGCGAAAAAAGTCCCGGAAGTCTTTACCAGCAGAGAAGAACGAAAGCTCCTAATAGAGGAAGTCGAGCGGCAATCCACCGTTCAAAGCCGCGAGATTACTCTCCAGCGCAAAGACGGCCATCCCATCGTCTGTTTGAATACGGCCGCCGCGGTCCGCGACAGCGCCGGCGCCGTAATCCGGTATCAAGGCGCGGTCATGGACATCACTGCGCGCCGCGAGATGGAGCACCGTCTCCATCAGCAGCAGGAATTCGCTCGACGCTTGGTCGACAGCTTTCCCGATCTCATTCTCGTCCTGGACATCGACTCCCGCTTCACCTTCGTGAGCCCGCGCTCCAAGGAAATTCTTGGCTACGAGGTCGAGGAAGCCCGTGAGATGAAGCTGGGAGGCCGCACCCACCCCGAAGATTCGCCCGCCTTACTCTCGCTGTTCGGCGACATCGTGGCTGGCAGGCAGACCTTCGCTTCGCTCGAAGTGCGTGTCCGCCACAAGCTTGGAGAGTGGCGCCTCATTCGTTTCAATTTCAGCCCCCTCTTCGACGAAGCCGGCAAGATTGATGGTGTGGTCATGTCCGGTCGTGACGTTACCGAGATCAAGCGCCTCGAGGAGCAGTTGATCCAAGCTGAGAAGCTCGCCGCCATGGGCCAGATGCTCGCCGGTGTGGCCCACGAGCTCAACAATCCGCTCACCGCTATCCTCGGTGCCACCGAACTCTTACGCGAAAGTCGGGGCGCCGAAGAGGCTACCAAGCGTCAGCTAGACCTGATTCATCGCCAGGCCCGGCGCTCTGCCCGCATCGTCCAGAATCTGCTCGAGTTTTCCCGCCCCGCCGCGCCGCAGAAGAAACCCCTCGACGTGAATAGTCTCATCGAGCGCACTGTTCAGCTCCACGAGCATTCGCTCCGTCGCAACAACATCGCGGTGGACTTTCATCCGCTGCCCGGTCTCCCCGGCGTCGTTGGCGATGCCAACCAGCTCATGCAGGTGTTTCTTAACTTGATCACCAACGCCGAACACGCCATCCGCGAAGTCCGCGAGTCAGGCCGTATCCAGATTCGCCTTGTCCGCGATTCTTCTCGGATTGCAGCCACATTCCAGGATGATGGCGTGGGCATTCAGCCCGACGCGGTTCCACGGCTCTTCGATCCCTTCTATACCACCAAGCGGCCCGGGCGGCGGCTCCGCCTTCACGGTTTACCTCCCAGTCCTCGGCGAGCCTGTCCCGAGCACCGTGGCGAAGGATGCCGATTCCACCTCCACGCAAGTGATTTCTTCCACATCGGCTGCGCTGAAGGGCCGCGCGATCCTCGTCCTGGATGATGAAGAGAGCATTCGCCTGCTTCTGGAGGAAGGCCTCTCCGCCCACGGCATGCGGGTGGACTGCGCAGCCTCTCCCGAAGAAGCCCTGACCTTCGTAGGCCAGCGCTCCTATGATGCTGTCCTGTGTGACCTGAATCTTGTTGCGGGATCACCCGCGAGCGGACAATCCGCCGCCGCGCGCATTCTCGCCGCCTCCGGTGAACACAAACCAGCGGTAATTTACATGACGGGTGATTTCGTGGAGTCCGGAGAAGGCGAGCCTAGCCTCGGTGAGCCCCGTCGCCTCCAAAAGCCCTTCCGGGTCTCGGACGTGCTCACCGTATTACGCGATGTTTTCACCGCCTCGCCCGCGGAAAAGGTTCGGGGCTGAATCATTTCTTCCTGAGCTAATGCGGCGCCGGCTTCGAGGTTGTCCCGCCATCCACGCCGAAATCCCACACGTACAGGTTCATTCCCCCCGGCAGAATCTCCGCCAACGCGTATTCCCCGGGCGGCAGCGTCTCGCTCAGCGTGAACCGAAAAACCGTGGGCGCAATGTCCCAGCGTTGTAGCGAAATCGTGTTCCGCTCCTGCGATAGTTGCTCGCCAAAGAGGCTCCGAATTGTTTCCAATTGGCGTTTGTTCCCCTTCACCGTCGCGCGCACCAGTTCCACTTCCGGCCCGGACTCACCGGGGCGACTGCTCTTCTGGATGGGCGTGACGCGATCCGGATCCGGGGGCGCTTCTCTCAAGTAGAATTCCGGCTGCGCGTTCGTAATCCTTAGCTTTGCTTTTGCCCCCGGAATCTCCACGTTATGCTTGCTGGGAATAATCGGAATTGGCGAGAGAATCTGCTGCAGCGTTCTCTTCTTATCCTTTTTGATTTCCGAGCCGACTTGCTCCAGCTGTGACACGAATTTGCCTTCGATCACGAACATCCCTTCGCCCGGAGGCAAGAACACGCCAGGCGCCACCTGCAAGCTGGCGTCGATGTCCATCACCATCTCTGCTTTGGTCGCCTCTTCCTGTTTGCGAACTTTATTCGCGAATTCCGCGGCTGCTTTCCCTTCTTCTGCTTCGGCTTTTGCGGTCGCCTCCCAATCCACCATCGCCGCGGGAATCTCTTCCCAGTCGCCCCGTTCCGCGCTGAAGTACCGTACCCGCTCTCCCTTTCGTTCATAGCTCCGCACCAATTGAAAATTGCCATCCTTCAAGACCAGCTTCTTGCCACGAGGAAGGCGCGCTGCCGTTTCGGCGGTCTTGCCCCCGTCCTGTTGGCTCGCTTGCGTCTGGGCTTGGGAGGAGTTGGGGTTTGATGTCTGGCTGGCGGGTACAGTGGGTACAGTGGCTTCTACCCAGAAGACCAAAGTCAGGCTGGCCAGAAATGAGCTTGTGGGGACAAAGTTCATGAGCGTCCTCAGGGTTACGATGCTTTGCGGGAGTTCGCGTTTGCCTTCTCAGCGAGCATACTGCCGCCTTCTATGGGCCTGCAACTCTCGGATTTCTCAAGCCGATGATTCGTGCGGCCCAAAATACTACGGGCTCTTTCCGGCTTGGCCGGAAAGAGCCCGTTCAATTTCTAAATTGGCTGCGGCGCTTCAGTGCGAGCAGCGCGGGAATAGCGTCACCAGCACCATCAGGTCTGACAGGGTAAACAGCCACTGATCGGCCTGGATTCCAGCGGCCTCTGCTGCCCTCGCGATGAACCCTAGATGGCGTCTCTTCGCGAAGTTATGGAGGTGATCCACGCAAATCCCAGTCAGTCTGGCGACCTCTGCATCTGTGAATATTTTTTGGCTCGACTTTACGGTAACCATGGGTCCGTTCCCCTTGTTCATCGTTTACTTCGCCGATCCAAGCTCCTACTATCTTTGATGCTTCAAGCATCGTAAACGTTTCACGATTCCAAGAGCAATAGTCGTTCCGTTCTGCAAAGATAAAACGAACTGGCTAGTACGTTTCGCCAAGAAACTGAAGAATAAGCCCATTATTTGCAGTTTTTCTGGAGTCTGAGCCCTAGTACTTTGCTTACAGGAGACACCAGTTGTGAACAAAAATGTCTTATTTTCGCAAAGCCTCTACAGCTTTTGGTAGGGTAGCTGCAATTTCCTGCATCTGTTTGGAGTGCCGCAATTCATGACAGGCGATCATCTGAAACCATTCATATAAATTCAGTGTGCCGAGGAACGGGTGTGGCCAGCAGTACAAGCTCAGTTCGCGATTCTTTGTTTCCTCCAGAAACGCCAGCGTTCGTCCGCGAACATCCCGCAACTCCCCCAGCATCGCTTCCTTTTCGCGCATAAGCTGAGGGTCCAGCGGAATCGGCGTCTTGAGCCGGATCAGGCGGGCTTCCACTAGCGCCAATGGCAAGTGAAACCGCTTCCACACGGGCGTGAGTCTTACCGGCTTTTGCGTAATCCTATCGGCCTTGCCGAGAATAGTCCGCTCCACCATGATCAAATGGGCCACAACTTCCCCCGCAGACCACGCCCCATCGCCCGGACAACTTTTCCATTGATCGGCACGAATAGTATCCGCAGTACGAAGCAATCCTGCTTGAGCGCGATCCAGCTTACGCACGATGGGTTCGATAGGTGGCATGCCAGTCCCTAATTTTGTAATGCGAAAACAACCTAGAGATCGGCCCCGCCCGCTCGTTCAAAAGCATGCGCGAGCTGCAATACACGCGCTTCCCCGAACGGGCGCCCGAAAATTTGCAGGCCCACAGGCAGCTTGCCGCAGACCTTTCCGCAGGGTATCGAGATGCCCGGCACGCCCGCCAGCGATCCCGTAACCGTATAGATATCAGCAAGATACATCTGCAGTGGGTCGTTTGTGCGTTCTCCCAGCCGAAAAGCCGGGACCGGTGAAGTCGGCGTAACAATCGCATCCACCTTCGTGAACGCGTCCTGAAAATCCTGCGCGATCAGCGCGCGCACTTTCTGCCCCTTCAAATAGTAGTCGTCATAATACCCGGCGGAGAGGACGTACGTTCCAAGCATGATGCGGCGTTTTACTTCCGCGCCGAACCCCGCGCCCCGCGTCTTCCGGTACATCGAAAGCAGCGAGTCGCCCTCCACGCGCAGACCGTACCGCACGCCGTCGTAGCGCGCCAGGTTGGAGCTCGCTTCCGCCGTCGCAATGATGTAATACGTCGCGATGGCATAATCCGTGTGCGGCATGTGAATGTCCAGCAGTTTGCAGCCGAGTTTCTTGAACAGTTCAATTCCCGCTTCGATTTTTTTGTGGACGCCCTCGTCCATTCCCGCACCGAAATACTCAGTCGGAATACCAATCCGCAGACCCTTCACCGGCTTCTCGGTTTCCGCCCGATAGTCCGGCACGGGCGCGGTCGTCGAAGTCGAATCCTGGGGATCGCGCCCGGAAATAATTTGCAGCACGCTGGCAATGTCCTTCACATTTCTGGCAAACGGTCCGATACGGTCCAGTGACGAAGCGAAGGCAATCAAGCCGTAACGGGAAACTCGGCCGTAGCTCCCCATCATGGCCGGAACGCCGCAGAACGCGCCGGGTTGCCGGATGGAGCCGCCTGTGTCGGTGCCGAGAGCGGCTACGGCCAAACCCGCGGCGACCGCTGCCGCCGATCCGCCGCTCGAACCACCCGGCACATGGTCCGTCGCCTCCGGATTCCGCACCGGTCCGTACGCAGAGTTTTCGTTGGAGCTGCCCATCGCGAATTCATCGCAATTCGTCTTGCCCAGAATGACCGCGCCGGCTTTTTCCAGCCGCTCGACCGCCGTCGCGTCGTAAGGCGGCACATACTTTTCGAGGATCTTCGACCCGCAGGTTGTCCTGATGCCGCGCGTGCTGATCACGTCTTTGATGGCGAGAGGCACGCCCGCAAGCGGCGGCAAAGGCTTTCCGGCGGCGACCATCGCGTCCACGCGCTCTGCTTGTGCGTAAGCGCGTTCCGGCGAAAGCGTAAGGAAAGCATTCAACTCCGCATTCCGAGCTTCGATGCGCTTATAAAACTCTCCCGCCAGTTCCCGCGCCGACACCTTCTTCGCCGCCACCGCCTCTCGCACTCCCTCAATCGTCCACGAGATTGTCATGCCTTGCGAAACATTCTTTCCTGAGTTTCTGGTCCTTATCTTGTCTCTGTGCCTCTGTGTCTCAGTGGCGGATCCTCTTCTTCCTACCGTTCGATGACCTTTGGCACACGGAAATACGGCGGCTCAGGATCGGGCGCCTGCGCGAG
>WNFN01243068.1_pt1 | contig 12241 bp, 7 predicted proteins | sample 5400161 | NCBI WGS metagenome assembly WNFN01 (sample SAMN13153353, study PRJNA577476) | soil metagenome | isolation source: 80 cm saprolite on Douglas fir-dominated hillslope | place: USA:California | collected 2013-09-17
GCATAGCATCTACTCTACCATGTTACTTATAAGGAAACGCTCATGGAGTGTAGTAAACCAGGCGCTATTCGTGATGAAGAGCTGCTTGCCTATCTCGCAGGGGAGAAGGTGCGCCCACTTGTTGTGCAACATCTAGCCGAGTGCCAATGTTGCTCATCTCAGCTAGCAGCTTATCAACGCATAGACCTCGCGCTTACCAGCAAACTTTACCGGTGGGATTGCCCACCCAACCAGGTTCTTGGTGATTACCATTTGGGGCTACTCAGCAAAGAACTTACTGCTGCTGTGAAAAATCACCTGGCTACATGTGTTCTTTGTACGGCTGAAGTGGCAGCATTGACAGAATTTCTTGCCAATGATCCCATGTTTGCCGGACCCATGCCCAGACCAAGTACGCCTGTTCAAGCAAGCTCCCCGCGTAATAACCATCGTTCTGTTCAGGGTGTGAAGAATGCCTTAGACCACCTGCGCGAACAGTCGCGTACGGGGGCAAGGCGCATTGTCGCGACGCTCTTACCAACGCCACCACGTCTTGCCTATCAGCGCGATCTATCACAGGCGACTCAGTGGCCGCGTCGTTACGCTGCTGAAGATCTCAGCATATCTATCCAGCTTGAACAAGCTACCAGCCGTAAAAATTCATTGCAGTTGATTGGTTTTGTCACACGCAAGGGCGCAGCCCTGGAAGTGCTCCAGGGAACAACAGTGCTGCTTTCCCCGCAAAATGTCGAGGCGGCCCTTGCACTTACTGAGTATACGCAGAGCATCGATGAACTGGGTAATTTCATCTTTTCTTCGCTTGCTCCAGCCACCTATACGTTGGAATTGCAGCTGCCTGAGAGCACAGTCGTAATCGACCAGCTGCTCGTAACACTGCAAGATTGATGCAAGGGGAAAGAGGGCACCCGCAAGGAGATGCCCCTACTATATACGTCAATCGAGTATAGTAGGGGCATCCCCTTGCGGGTGCCCTGGGGCAGCTAAACGTCTATGTATTCTGTCCTCGCTTTCCGTATATTCTTTATCTATCGTCGGAAACAAGCTGTATGACTCCTCAAGACCTGGTTAATGTGCTTCTTCACAAGAACGAGAAAGAAGGACGATCGCTCTTACAAACATGCGTTGCGGACTTCGATGAAACCTCGCTTGCCCTCCTGGTTGATCTCATCAAACGTGAGGCTGACCGCCAATGGAATAAGGATGCGCATATCTCTTTTACCCTGGCTGGCTACCTGATGGCTATTGGTGATCTCACGCGCCATAAAGCGTATCATGCCCTCGGGCTCATGTCGCGTGGTGATGCTTTGCGGCGCATGCATCGTGATCAAGATGCGCTCCCATTTTTAGATGCCGCCGGTGAAGAGTTTCTTTCGATTGATGACGAGGTCGGTTGGGCGCGCACGCGCATAGGACGCGTCAGTGCCTGTCTACAACTCAACCGTACAACGGAGGCTCTACGCGATGCCGCGGCAGCACGTGATGTTTTTATGCGACATGGCAAGTTGCTGCGTGCCGGACAAATCGATGTCAATGCCGCGATTGTCAACTACGAATTAGGCCAATTTGACCAGGCACTGCGCCTGTTTGATCGCGCCATAGAAACTTATTTGTTGCAAGGTGAAGGGGTTGAATTAAATATAGCCCGCGCTCGTGGCAATAAGGCGATTACCCTGGCAGCCCAGGGGAAATTTCGCGAGGCTGTCGCTCTACACGAACAGGCCCGCGCCACGTTTGCTGTTCATGGTGGTCAGGAAGTTGCGGTAGCGCGTGAAGAACTGAATATTGCTCAGATCTGCGCTTCACAAGGTCACTTTAGCCAGGCTTTGCTTCTCTTTAACCGCAGCCGTAGCATTTTCCAGGAACACCAGCTCTATTTCCATGCCGCGGAAGTTGCCCAGCAAATATGTCGCTGTCTTGTACGTTTGAATCGTGCTCGTGAAGCTTATGAACTGGCCGCGGAAACCGTTGCTTTCTTTCGTAACGCCCGAGATTCTTGAGGAGGGTGGTTTCCTGCATCTTGCTTCGCTTGTGCGTCTGCAACAGGCCGAACTTTATTTTGCCGATGGACAGTTTGACGCCAGTCTACGCGAGGCGCGTCATGTCGCGGATGCTTTCGCTGAACAAGTGGCTTTGCCACAAATGGCTCTCACTGCTCTGCTCCAGGCGCGCATCGCTGCTGCCAGGGGTGAGAGTGCAAGCGCGCAAGATCTGTGCGATCAGGCCCTGGATATTGCTCAGAATCAGGGCTTGCTCGATCTGAAATACCGCTGTGATTACCTGCTTGGACAGATCGCCGAACAACGAGGAGACCTGGGAGCCGCCGCGTCTTACTATGATCGTGCGGTGCAGGGCATCGATGAAATACAGAGTCGTCTTGTTTTGGATGAGCGCACCACTTTCCTTGAAGATAAAGGCAATATCTATCAACGCGCTATTATTCTTGCGTTAAAGCAAGGTAATAAAGACCGGGCACTTATTTATGTTGAGAAAGCCAAATCACGTGTCCTAGGTGATTACTTACGCAATAATATCGATATTCGTCTTCGCGCAGGTGATAAAGCGAGTGAAGCTATTCTTGAAGATCTCGCCAGGTTGCGTGAAGAGCAGGCCTGGTTCAGTTCCATTGTGTACGAGGTTGAAAATGAAGCCAACCTCAGCGACACTGCCATTATGCGCATTCGTGCCATCGGTCCCGCTGAGGCGCGTCGGGAAATGCAGGTGCGTGAACGCCGTATCGAGCATCTCCTGGAGCAGATGCAACTGCGCCTGGCTGGTGACCTGGTCTCGCGCCAACGTTCAGACTGGACTGATAGTATTGTGACGTCGCTGTGGCCAAAACTTGGACATAATACTTTGATGCTGGAATACTATATTGCCGAGCAAGACCTCTACATTTTTCAACTCACACTTAAGGGCGTTGATGTGCATATAGTCCAGGATGCGTTTCCTAAATTAGAGCGCCTGCATGCGCTATGGCGTGTCAACCTGGCCTTGGCTGCTCAGGCCGCCAATAGTCCTGATCGGGCCACAGCTTTTGCGCCAGCACCTGGTGGTTATCCCCTATGGTATCTTGCACTACCTGCCCTTCCACTGCCTTTTTGATGGTGTGCAGTTTGTCGTCGAACACCTGGATGTGTCGTATCTACCAGCCGCGGCTCTCTGGGATATTTGCCGCCAGCGCGGGCAACGTGCAGTGGCTAAAAGAACGCCTCTCAGCAATGCGCTCGTCCTGGGTCTTTCGGATGGTGGTCGCCTGGAGCATGCTGTCCACGAGGCCGAAGTGGTGGCCCAAAAACTGGGCGCACGTCCTATGTTAGATGCTGCTGCCACGACAGCACTGCTCTGGCAATATGGCGCCTACAGCCCGATTGTACATATTGCCGCTCATGGTCTCTTTCGCCTTGACGCGCCGAACTTCTCTCATATCAAGCTGGCAGATCGTCAACTCAGCACCATTGAAGTCTTCAATCTTGACCTTTCGTCATGCTCTCTGGTGACATTAAGCGCCTGTGAGACCGGTCGTGCCGTCGTCGCTGGTGTAGATGAAGTAATTGGCCTCGGACGTGGTTTTCTCTACGCCGGGGCAGCATCGCTCTTGCCCACGCTCTGGAAAGTTGACGATGCCAGTAGTGCCGAGCTGATGGAGATGTTCTACCAGGCACTGCTGGGTGAATATGGCAAAGCTGGTGCCCTGGCTGGTGCCCAGCGCGCCTTTCTTGCCCGGGCCCGTACATCAATCCGCCCCTATCACGTTCATCCCTACTTCTGGGCCGCATTTCACCTGATTGGCGATCCAGGTTTTTTGGTATAGTCTAAGTAAAGAGCGACAGGGATGATAGTGGGCTTACAATTTGTTAGATAATAATAGAGAAATTATTATTGCACGAGCATAAGGAGTAGACAAGCGCCCTGCTCGTGACAATCGCATATTATGCGGAAAATGGAGGCAATTTCATGTCTACAGAACAACAGGCAATATCAGTATCCCCATCGATCCATCCTGGTACCAATATTGGCCTGGTTACTCTACGCGTCTCTGATCTTGAGCGCTCACGAAGCTTTTATGAAGGTATACTCGCTTTCCAGCCTATCGAGCAGGCACCTGGCAAGGTTGTCCTTGGCGGCCAGGATAAACAACCACTGCTGGAACTGCTTGAAGTTCCCGGTGCAGCGCCTCAACCACGCCGGGCAACAGGTCTCTATCATGTGGCCATCCTCTTCCCAACGCGGGCAGACCTCGGTCGCGAGCTCCTACGTCTTGCCAATGCCGGTTTGCAAATTGGTCAGGGCGATCATCTAGTGAGTGAAGCGTTGTATATCTCCGATCCTGATGGCAATGGTCTCGAAATTTACCGTGATCGTCCCAGGAGTACATGGCGTTGGACAAACGGCATGATCGAGATGGCCACCGACCCGGTCGATATCAGTAGTTTGGTCGAAGAGGGCCAGCGCGACGCAGAACCATGGGAAGTGATTCCAGCGGGAACCCGTGTCGGACATATTCATCTCCAAATAGGCGATGTTAAAGAGGCCGAACGTTTCTATCACACTATCTTAGGTTTCGATGTCACCTGTCATTATCCAGGAGCGCTTTTCGTGAGCGCTGGTGGCTATCATCATCAAATTGGCCTGAATACCTGGCAGTCGCAGGGAGCGAAACCTACACCCGTGACCAGCGTCGGTTTCTACACGTGAAGGTTTGCTGGAGGTCAAAGAGCGCCTGCTTGCCCACCAGGTTCCTTTTGAAGAACAGGAAGACCTCATTCGTGTCAATGATCCTTGGAGCAATCAAATCCTCCTCAAGGTTCAACCAACATCCGCCATCTAAATCTGATCGAGCAACATGAGACACTCGAATTTTTGAGACTCATGTTCGATGGTGAAGAAGGCGCCCGCAGAGCGCCTTCTTCACCATCGAACATCTCTATTGTGTTGCTGGGGCAGCTTCGCCGCCCCAGCAACACAGATGAACTCCCTGACAATATATCTCAACCAGAGGTATGCATGACCTGAAAAGAGCATGTTTGCAGAGCTGATCTAGCCGGTTGTGCTAAACTTAGAGAAAAAGGCACCAACACTGATGAGGAGTTTCATCTTATGCAATATCTTGCGCCAGAATATATTTGTACACCAGCAGGGTTTCAGGCCGGTATGCTTGTCACTATCTCTGAGGATGGTCGCATTGCCTCCATCACACAGCGCAGTTCAGCAGATTTAGGTCAACCGGGGACGTTCTCAGATGCCTCGAATGTTGAATTGCTCCCAGGTATCGCCTTATTACCTGGTTTTGTCAACGTCCACAGTCACGTGTTCCAACGCGCTTTACGCGGCCACACCCACCGACCTCTTTCTGCAAAGGACACCTTCTGGACATGGCGCAATGCCATGTATGCCCAGGCCCAACAATTAACTCCTGAGAGCCTCTATGCAGTAGCCCTGACCACCTATCATGAGATGTTGGCGGCTGGCTATACATCTGTCGGAGAATTCCATTATGTCCACCATCAGCCCGGCGGCCAGCCTTATCCTGCAGTGAATGCTATGTCTGATGCCATCCTGCAAGCCGGTAAGGACGCTGGTATCCGTGTTGTTTTGCTGATGACAGCGTATGCCCAGGCGGGTTTCCAGCAGCCACCGACCGAGGGTCAACTCCGCTTTTGTGATGCATCTGTTGATGCTTATCTGGCTCGCGTCGAAGCTCTGCGTCTTAAAGGTGTACATATTGGCGTCGCGCCTCACTCCGTACGCGCCGTACCAGAGGGATGGCTGCGAGCGATTGCCGACTATAGCCGTAGATACCACCTACCCCTACATATTCACGCAGATGAACAGGTCGCGGAAATTGAACAGTGCCAGGCTGCCTATCAGTGTACGCCCATCGAGCTCTTAGAGCGTCTTGGCGCTTTGAGTTTGCACACAACCATTGTCCATGCCACTCATGCCAATGCTGAAGAGATTGCTCTCCTTGCTCAGCGTGATTGTACTGTGTGTGTCTGTCCGACAACTGAAGGTGACCTTGGTGATGGGATCGCTCCATATGCCGCGCTCCTTGCGGCTAACATTCCTCTAACGATTGGCTCGGATAGCAATACGCGCCTCGATCCCATTGAGGAACTGCGTTGGGCCGAATATTCTGCGCGTATGCGCTACCAGCGCCGTCGCGTCCTCGTCGCCGATGATATGGCCTCTCCTGGACCGTTGTTACTGGACTACGGTACTCACCTGGGAGCTGCCGCTTTGGGGCTGGAGACAGGTACCATCGCCCCGGGTATGCTTGCCGACTTCATCGCGGTAGATATCAATCATCCCACCCTGGCTGGTTGGTCGGCAGAGGACTTTTTGGACGTCCTGTTCTTTGGTGCATCCTCCGCGGTGATCAAGCAAACATGGGTGCAGGGAAGAAAAACGCTGGGGTAATATCAGCAAGCTGGGGTCCACCATACGTTCTCACCCGTTCCTCTTCGCTACTCTTGCTAGAGTAACTCTCGTGCTCGTCTTGGTCGCTCTCCTGGCCTGGGTTCCAGGTAAGGCCGCTCGGCAATGAGACGAAGCGCTTCCGCAATAGCTCGTTCCAACTGGGGATCAACGTCGTTGGCATAGTCTTGTGGCGCAATATCGACCTCAATGTCTGGGTCTGTACCATAGTTCTCTATATTCCAACCCACATCCTTAAACCAGAAGGCATACTCGGGTTGCGTGGTACTGGTACCATCCACTAACGTGTGGTTAGATGAGATGCCAATCACACCGCCCCAGGTACGCATACCTAGCAATGGACCCAGGCCCATAAGCTTGAAAGCGTGACTGAACATATCCCCATCAGAACCTGCATGCTCGTTGGTCAGTGCTACCATAGGTCCACGTGGCGACTCCATGGGATAAGGAATAGGTTGACCCCAGCGTGGGAAATCATAGCCCACGCGGCGGCGGCTCAGCTTCTCAAGCAATAGCCCCGAGACATTTCCCCCTGCATTCCAACGCACATCAATGAGGAGGGCAGGATAGTCAAATTCTGTCAGATAGCCACGATGAAATTCAGCATAGCCATTGGGTCCCATGTCGGGTATGTGAATATAGCCCACCTGCTCCTGAGAAAGCGTGTGTACCTTCTGGCGGGTTGCCTCTACCCACTCCCGGTAGCGAGCAGGTTTTTCATCTGCAAGGGCCTTGACCGTCACGACACGTGTATTGCCACTCCCTGCCTCTTCGATGGTCAACTGTATCTCCGTATCTGCCTGGTTGACCAGGAGTTCTTGAGGACTGCAATTGGCTCCAACTCGTTGCCCATTGACTGCAACAATTGCATCACCTACGTTGACTTTAATGCCCGGCAAGGTGAGCGGTGAAGTTGAATGAGAGTTCGAGGTGTCCCCTTGCACAATACGTGCGATGCGATAGCGCTGGTTCTCCGCGTCATAGCTCCAGTCTACCCCCAGGAAGCCCTGGTTATAATGAGGTCCCTGGCGATACTCTCCTCCCGACTCGTAGGCATGTGATGTGCCAAGCTCACCTTGTAGCTCCCAGAAAAGGTCAGAAAGCTCTGAGCGCGAGCTTACACGCTCCACAAGGGGAGCGTACTGCCTATGGATGGCTTGCCAGTCAATACCCGCCATATCTTCAGCCCAGAAATGTTCGCGCTGCAGTCGCCATGCCTCATCAAACATTTGCTTCCATTCGGCTGCTGGCTGTACAGAGACTTTTACCCGCTGCAGATCAAGCCAGCCACTCTCACGATTGGGTTCATGAGACTCTGGCTTGGGAGGTTTTTCTCCTGCTTTGAGCACACGCAGGCGGTGATGTGATTGATAAATCACAGTCTTACTGTCGCGTGATATATCAAACCCACTGACGCCATCCATGAGCCACTCGTATTTAAGCGTCTCAAAATCATAGCTGTAAATGCTTCCTCGTGGCTCATAATGATGTCCATGAATTGCACCTTCGATGGGAAATCCCAGGAATAGAGCTTTGCCCTTAATGCCCTGTACTTTAGTAAAGCAGCCTTCTCCCACCGGAAATGGCAGAGCACGCGAGGTAATTCCTTCCAGGTCAATGACCAGGGAGGGTCTTTTGTGAGCATCTTCCGGCTTACGACTATCCTTCTCTGTATCATCGACGGCTGCTTCTGTTTCTTGTTTTGCCTTCGATCCGCTTTCTTCTGCCTCGTTATGTGACTTCTTCGGGTTTTCTTCCTCTTTTTCCCGCTCTTTTCCCTGCGGGCTTTTTATCTCCGGCATAAAGGGCGAACGTTGATCACGCCTTAACATGATGGCGTAAGGACGTACTCCACGGGGAAAGCTATACTCAAACTGGAAATTATCGCTGACAGGATTGAATGTACGATAGCCTAAGAAGTAGAGGTATTTCCCTTCGGGATCAAAGGAAGGTGCAACATCTCGCAATACTGGTTTTGTGGCGAAAGTAGTCTCACCGCTTTCCACGTGACAGAGCTTGATGGCGCTGGTCTGACTGGTATTGGCAAAACTATATGCCAACCAACTACCATCAGGTGACCAGGCGATATCAGTAATGCGTTCATAATCGCTTCTATCGGCAACTTTGGATATACCACTGGCTAAATCCACGAGTACCAATTCATTGCGATGATTCGTAATCGCTACAATATCATCGGCGGGCGAGACGGCCATATTGATAGCTCGTCCAAACTCGATATCACTCAATAGTTGAGTTTCGCGCGCCTCTTCTGGGTCAAAGATGACCAGGGCCTCACGACCTGGTTGATCGCAAATAGCTGCCAGGCGCTTGCCATCGTTGAGCCACTCTTGCAGGCGATAGCGCACCCCATCTCGCTCGCCATATTGCAGAACTGGGCCTTCCCAGTTGCCCATTGAGAACGCCTTGCCGCGCGTGGTTAAAGCAGTGGCATAGCCCTGGGGATGCAGCGCATAGGAATTGAGAAATCTGCCTGCTGGAACAAACTTGCGGTTGAGTTGTGAGCGCAAACTTGGCAGCTCAACATTGACCTGTTGCTGGCTTTCCTCGGCAGGATCAAACAGGTAGAGATCTCCCCCTGCATGATAGACAAGTTGCCGCCCATCACTTGCCAATTTGCGCGCATAAAAATCCTGGTGGTTCGTGTGGCGACGCAGGTCTTCGCCGTGGGGAGTGCACGAGTAGATATTAGCAATACCCTCATGATCAGATAGGAAATAAATGCGTTGACCAACCCAGCAGGGTGAGGAAATATTTCCCTGGATGTCTAACAAACGCCGGAAATTACCATTTCCCTCTATATCACACCACAGATGCCCTACAGTGCCACCACGATAGCGTTTCCAGTGCGCCGGTTCACGTACATTCCGACCCAGTACTACACCGCCTTCAGGGCCATATGAAATCGCGTTGGCCATGCCAACTGCTAACTGTCGCGGAAGTCCACCCTCGCGACTGATTGCGAAAATAACATAATATTTTCCGGTATATTGGCCAGCATTGCTTGTATACAGGATCTCCTCGCCGGAAGGTGACCATCCCAACACATGGCAGGCAGCTGATTGGAAGGTCAGACGTTGGGCAGGACCACCCGCTGCAGGCATAACATATATTTCGCGCGGGCCTTCTTCATGACCAACAAATGCTTAGTCGTTCTGCGCGTCCCCCTGCGCTCGAAATTAACCAGAGGTCATCCTCCGCTACAAATACAATGCGATCTTCGTGGATATGTGGGTATCGTACATAACCCTGAGGCATAATTGCTCCTTCATCTACCGGACGGGATCATGTCCGCTCGCTTAAAAATGGGTTATTTGACATAAGAATATATGAAAAGGAAAACATTATCTAATTAAAGGTGGTACTATATTGGGTTGCGTGCGCCTACAGATGCCTATCATGCCGTTTTTGCCGTTGAAACAAGTGCAATGAAGTATCACATGTGCTGATACTGCTTTAAACGATACATATCATTGTAGCACAGCTATATGTGAATTGTCGAGAAAAGGTATGGATTGAAGGACATAATTTATCTCTTCCCCTTGCCATAATCACTCCTATATGATAACCTCTTTTTGCCATAATTCAAAAATATTTAAGGAGAGATAGTAGAATGACACAAACTGTAAATGGACAAAATAATACCCCCTCTAAAACTCCAACTCCGCGTCAAAATCGCCCAGGACAGCGCCAGCAAGAACGCTTAGTGCGCATAGAACGACGGAGACGACGCCAACGTATATGGACAAGTATCATTATTATTGCCGTAGCGCTTATAGGGAGTGGCTTGGGTTTCTGGCAATATCAGCAACATCTCACCGCTCAGCAGAATGCTGCAAATGCGGCTGCGACTGCAACTAAGACTGCTAAAACGCATCTTGGTCCCACTTGTTCAACCGCATCTTCGACCCCTTCTGTTTATGAATCGACTCCTACTGCTGGCCCGAAAAATCCTCCTGTGGCGGCTGGAACGCCAGCCAGGAACTCTGACGGGCTCCAATGTCTTGACTTGAAAGTCGGCACCGGTACCGTGGCACAACCTGGTAGTACTGTATATGTTGAATACACTGGTTGGCTACAAAGCAATGGCAAGAAATTTGACAGCTCCTATGATCACGGAGGACAATCCTTCCCTGTCGCTAATCTCGGGCATGCGCAGATCATTCAAGGCTGGAATGAAGGCCTGGTGGGTATGAAGGTAGGTGGTACGCGCCGCATAATCCTTCCGCCTTCCTTAGGCTATGGAGCACAGTCTAATTCGGTTATACCGGCCAACTCCACACTTGTTTTTGATGTAACCGTTGTAAGCGTCCAATAATGTAACAACGGCTGCATTTCGCTAATAGAATGTCAAGGCAGGTTGCCTACCATGTTCATGAGAACGCTTTCTATGGACTCTTCTGGTAGGCATCCCTGCTCCTTTGCTTTTCTGCTTGATTATTTCCATCATGTTCTATCGTTTGTTGCGCTCATCCACGCGCTTCTCTCCACAAAGCCTTAAGGAACGAGAAGTGTATATGGCATTAAGCAGATAAAAATGTAAAATGGGTTTTATTTTTACCCTTGACTTTTGGCCCAGCAGTGGGTATACTTCTAGCAATTTGAAACCAGTCTCCAATCGTTCCACTGTGTGGAAAAGGTATGGCATTTTTTCATGGTTAAAAGACACCAGCGAAGTACAAAAGAATTAAAGGCACAGAGGATGTGCCGGCTATACCATCCCATTGATGGACCTGGTGTTGGTTTACCAATGCTTTTTCCTTTCTCATCCCATTGATTCGGGGGTGAGAATTTTTTTTGACCAAAAGGTCTTCGACTAGCTGTACAAGACAATGGCGTCATGTACTGGCTCACTGAGCTACTCGCAGTAAGATAGGCTTATTGCTGAGCTGGTGAGCGATAAAAGGACGACCTGTCAACCTGTTGTTATTATATTGGAAGTGAGCATTGAGCACTTCTATAAGCACAAAGTAAAGGACAATACACATGAGCACAACACACATACCCGCAACAACAGAAACAGCAAATGAACTTCTGGATATGCATCAACTGCGCAATCGTCATATGCTGGTACGTACACCACAGATGGCTTCTCTGATCCGCCTGCGTGGTACCCTACTCAAGACCATTCGTAACTTCATGGAGTCTGAGGACTTTGTCGAAGTAACCACGCCGACGATCACAAGTTTGACTGGAGCATGTGAAGACTTTTCGACCTTGTTCCCGCTCGAATACTTTGGCAACAAGGCTTTTTTAACGCAGACCGCTCAGTTGCACCTGGAGCCATTGGTGCATAGCCAGGCCTTGCGCCGCGTCTACTCGGTCAACCATAGTTATCGTGCGGAGCCGCGTGCCGACCATCGTCACCTGACCGAGTTTGTGCTGATTGAGCCGGAAATTGGGTTTGCTAATCTGCAAACTCTTCTGGATATCGAAGAGCGCCTGGTCAGTACGATTGTACAAAAAGCGTTGGAAACGCGCCGCGAGGAGCTGGTGCTGCTCGGTGCTGACATTGCTATGCTGGAGGCCATTAAGCCGCCCTTCCGCCGCCTGACCTATACAGAAGCCGTGGATCAGCTCAACAAAATGGGCATTGCCACCGAGTGGGGAGATGACCTGGATCGCAAGCGCGAAATTGCCTTACTTGAATGGACGCAATTCCCCACCTTCATCACCCACTATCCCATGGAATTGAAGTTCTTTAACATGCGCCAGAACCGCGAGGATGAGCGTGTTGTCAATGCCGCCGATCTCTTGTTGCCCGGTGCTGGTGAAGTATGTGGTGGCG
>WNFN01176691.1_pt1 | contig 12237 bp, 9 predicted proteins | sample 5400161 | NCBI WGS metagenome assembly WNFN01 (sample SAMN13153353, study PRJNA577476) | soil metagenome | isolation source: 80 cm saprolite on Douglas fir-dominated hillslope | place: USA:California | collected 2013-09-17
TTCTCTGGTGCGCGGGTGCCGGGTGCATGCTCGGGACTTATGCACACGCGGCGATGCGCGACCTGGAGCTGCCGCAGGCCCAAGCCGGTGGACTGTCCCTGACCGGCCTTTCAGCTTCGGCCGGCGCCCACAGTTGCTGCAAGGCTCGTCATTCATCACAACACGCGCCCACGATCGCCCATCGCAACGCCTCAGGTGCGGCAGAGCTTACCGAAGTTGCTTTACCGGAATCCTCGAATTCGTCGGAGGCGATGAGTTGCTGTCCGTTGACCAGCGGCACTTTCTTAGTAACTGCTCGCCAGTCGGTTAGTAACGACCATGCTTCCGCAGCTCTCAAGAGCGACGCGCCGGCGCTCGTGCTCGCCGACGCCCGCGCAACACCGCGCGCGCTCCCATTGCGCTTACCTAATCAAAACCAAACCTACCTCCGTTGTTGTGTCTTTCTGATGTAGAAGTCTGTCTGAGAAACTTTCACGGTGATAGATCTTTTCTGTCATCCAGGGCATTCTTCTCGAATTGCTAAAGGCAGTTCTTAGATCAGGAGCAAACGATAATGAGAAAAGTCAAAGTACTCTTAATGAGCTTCGCCTGTGCTGGAGCATTGGCGATTTCAGCCGCGGCGCTGACTCTGAATCCACCGCAGAACACCAACCAAAACGCGGAAGCTTGCTGCGACATGAAGGACTGTTGCAAGGCCGGCGACGCGGCCATGTCTTGTTGCAAGAAGAAAACGCACGGCAAGAACGCTCACGCCTGTTGCAGTGGCAAGGGCGGCGCGGCGGCATGCTGTTGCAAGGGCGACTCGTGCCCGATGCCGAACAAGAAGACCGGCAACTCAAACGGCAACTAGCCTTTGCTAGTCAGTGGTGAAGTAGCGAGCGCGGCGCTGGTTCAGGCCGCGCTCGCCTAAACTTCTTTGTGTGTTCAAACGGCGTTGTTATGAAAATGTGGAAAGAATTGAAAATCAAGCTGGTCGACGTCCTGGTTGTCTGGTTTTTCGTAAGCGGATCGGTAGTTTATGCGCGGCATCACGGTCAGAACATGTCGAAGATGCCGGGAATGACCAAGGAAAAGCCGAAAACCAAATCAACAGCGAGGCCGCAAGAGAAAAGAAAGGCAACGAAGAAAAAGCTGACCGCAAAGAAACATGACATGGGCAACATGCCGGGGATGAAGATGCACGGGATGCATCGACGCAAGGTGAGGCCGCGCCGGAGGACGCCCGTACCAAAGAATCCGGCAAACAAAAACGAGATGAACAGTATGCCGGGAATGAAGATGCCGGCTAAGCCTTCATCATCGCCAAAACAATCTGCGACACCACAGACCTCGCCTCAGCAAATGGAAATGAAGATGCCGGGCATGCAAATGCCCTCGGCTTCACCTTCGGCTTCGCCGCAAACACAAATGAATATGCCCGGCATGCAAATGCCACAGGCTTCGCCAAATCCGCAGGCTTCGCCCGAACAGAAGATGAACATGCCGATGCCCGCCGCGAGCTCTTCGCCGGGAGCGATGGGTGGAATGAAAGGCAGGGCGGGCATGCCCGGGATGAATTCGCCGGACATGGGTCAACTACTCGTGATGTCCGGCAATGATATGGCGGTTCGAGTTGGTCCCAGCGAAACCAACCTACTCTTCTGCGGACAGATGGGATCCGGAACTTCCTGGGAGCCGCACTCGTCGCAGTTGCGCATGTGGGACAAGGTCTCCGGCGGCTGGCTGTTCATGTTTCACTTCAATGCGATCGCTGGTGTTAATTCCCAGGGCGGCCCGCGCGGCGCCACGAAAATCGAATCAGCGAACTGGTTCATGCCGATGGCTTTTCATAAACTGGGAAAAGGAACGTTGCAACTGCGCGGCATGTTCAGCCTCGAACCGTTTACGTTCGCGCGTGGCGGCTCGCCTTTACTCTTCCAGACAGGCGAGACCTACAAAGGGCAACCAATAATCGACAGACAACACCCCCACGATTTCTGGATGGAATTGTCAGCGCAATACACCCTGCCCGTCGGCGAGCGCGGAACCTGGTTCACATACTTTGGCTATCCGGGTGAGCCGGCTCTGGGACCACCGGCTTTCATGCACCGCGAGTCGGCATCGGAAAATCCCTCGGCCACGCTTGCGCATCATTTGCAGGATTCGACGCACATTTCGTTTGGCGTCCTTACGACCGGCCTTACCTATCGCTGGTTCAAGTTGGAAGGCTCAATCTTTAACGGCCATGAGCCGGACGAGAATCGCTACAACTTTGAAGCGCACACCTGGAACTCACGCTCGGCACGTCTCTCTTTCGCGCCGAATAACAATTGGACCATGCAGGTGAGCTACGGCTTTCTGCGCCGGCCGGAAGCGGCTGAGCCGACTACCGACATTCGGCGCAGCACCGCATCCATTCAATACAACAAACCGTTCCATCGCGGGAATTGGGCTGCAGGCGTCATCTGGGGGCGCAATCACACCAGCAGTCCGGGCGAGACGCACAATCTCAACGGGTACACGGCGGAATCGACCGTGAATTTCTTAGACAAGAACTATGTTTTCACGCGGCTTGAATTGGTCGACAAGAACGAACTGCTGCGAGCTGTGGACCGCGCAAAGCTCGGGTTGACTCAAGCTCATCCATCGTTTCGAATTCGCGCGTACACCTTTGGTGGCGTGCGGGACGTCTGGAATAACGAAAAGCTTTCTCTAGGCATCGGCGCCGACGTCACGTTTTATTCCAAGCCGGCGATTCTTGATTCGATCTATGGCAGCCATCCCATTTCTTATCGATTCTTTCTGCGCCTGCGACCGAGTAAGATGTCGATGACCAGTCCCTCTGGTCACACGCACTGAATGACATTTCTCTTCGACATTGCTGGGATTGGTCGCGCTGTGTGGGAGTCTCTCTCGATGGCGTTCGCCATGTTTTGGGAGATTCTTTGGGCGCTGATTCTTGGCTTTGGCTTGTCAGCGGTGGTGCAAGCCGTTGTTTCGAAACGCGAGATGACCAGGCTCCTGCCCGATGATTCCACGAAATCGATTTCAATTGCGTGCGGTCTCGGCGCGGCGTCTTCGTCGTGCTCGTACGCGGCGGTGGCTTTGGCGCGTTCCATCTTTCGCAAGGGCGCGGACTTCACCGCGGCGATCGCGTTTCAGTTCGCCTCGACGAATCTGGTGATCGAACTCGGCATCATCATGATCGTTCTGATGGGCTGGCAGTTTGCGCTCGCCGAATTTATCGGCGGGCCCGTCATGATTGTGATTCTCGCGCTGCTTTTCAAAGCTTTCCTGACGCCGCGCCTGGTCGAAGGCGCTCGCCGCCAGGCCGAGAAAGGCTTGAAAGGAATCATGGAAGGCCACGCCGAGATGGACATGGCCGTCGCCGAAGGGCCACTTTTGAAAAGAATGTTTTCGGAGGAGGGCAAGACCGCGATCAGCCATTACTTTGTGATGGACTGGCACGCGCTTTGGAAAGACATCGGCGTCGGACTCATGTTGGCGGGCGCGCTCGGCGCTTTAGTGCCGCACGCCTTCTGGCAAAGTTTCTTTTTCACCTCGCATCCGCTGTTCGCCAAACTCTGGGGGCCGCTGGTGGGTCCGCTGGTCGCGATTCTGTCGTTCGTTTGCTCGATCGGAAACGTGCCGCTGGCCGCGGTGTTGTGGAACGGCGGCATCAGCTTTGGCGGTGTGATCGCGTTTATCTTCGCCGATTTGATCGTGCTGCCAATCCTCAACATCTATCGCAAGTATTACGGTCTCAAGGTAAGCGTTTTTCTGTTTGCAACGTTCTACGCGGCAATGGTCGGCGCGGCCTTGCTGGTCGAGTTTCTATTCGACCTGCTCGGCCTGATTCCCGCGACTCGGTCAGCAAAGGTTATCGAAGCCTCGATCACATTCAACTATACGACTGGGCTGAACATTAGCTTTCTGGTCATCGCCATATCGTTATTGGTGAGATTCTTCCGCACTGGCGGGCCAGAGATGTTGAGGATGATGGACGGTTCAGGCGAACACGGGCATCATCACGATCATTCAGGGCACCACTGCCGGCGAGCTGCGGAAAACAAACTTGCGGAGGAAGGAACTGCAGCTTGACAGGCATTGCGACTGTTCCATAGAGTGGAGACGACCATGAGGAAGCGGTTCACATCTTTGGCGCTCTTGCTTGTGCTGGCTAGCAGCGCGTTTGCCGGTGTTGCTCTGCACTCTGGCGAGAGCGAATGCGTGGGTCAGGCAATGGCCGGAATGGATTGCTGCAAGGCTGCGTTGATGGGAGGCGAAAGGCCCGAAGTTACCGCTGCGCGTCTGTGCTGTGCCACCAACTGCTCGCACGACGGATCGACGCCGCCATCGAGTTTGCGCGTCTCGCCACAATCGCAACCCGCAGTTTCGGACTATCAGCCAGCCACGCCGGCACTTCCCCTATCCCGGTTGTTAACGGCGCGCACCAATCGTTCGCATGGTCCACCCACTGATTCGCATCCCGCATACATTCGTCACCTCGCGCTTCTGATCTAATTCCAATCAGCCTAACTGTGTCTTCTTGCGGCTTCTACGGAAGCTACGCGCTTGCGCATTTGTGTGCTTTGCGCGCGAGGGAACAACTGCTTTGGATGAATGGAGGTTAGCGTGAAGAAATCTTCAGTCGTGATCGCAATCGCATTGGGTGTTCTTTTCTTGATTGCGGCAGCGTGTGGTTCAAAGACAGGGACCGAAACCAGGGGCAACGACGTTCCGACCGGCAAGGTGATCAAGACCGTGCCCGTGGGCAATCTGATCGCGACGCTTTCAAACGACAGCGGCGTGCTCAGGCGGGGAAATCAGGAAATCACGATCTCGCTTCTCGATTCGTCCGGCAAGCCCGTTGAGGTTGGCGCTATGTCGCTGAACTTTCACATGGACCAGATGGGTACCATGGCCGCGATGAACGACGTGGTGACTTTCACAACGACCGGCACTCCCGGAGTCTATCGTGGCAAGGTCGATATCGAAGTTGGCGGCGAGTGGCAAGGGCAACTGGCCTATGAAGGGCCGGCGGGAAAAGGAAAGACGGCGTTTAGCGTGCCGGTACAATGATTCACTGGCTAATCGAATTCAGTCTGCGCCATCGTGGCCTGGTGATCGCAATCTATCTCGCGCTCGCGGCCTGGGGTTACTGGGCCCTGCTGCGCACGCCGGTCGATGCGATTCCGGATCTCTCTGAGAACCAGGTGATCGTGTTTACGGATTGGACGGGGCGGTCGCCACAGGAAGTTGAAGATCAGGTTACGTATCCGCTGGTTACTAACCTGCAGGGCTTGCCGGGCGTGCGCGTGGTACGCGCCAGTTCGGCGTTCGGCTTTTCGATGATCAATGTGATCTTCGAAGACAACATCGATCTTTACTGGGCGCGGACGCGAGTGCTGGAACGCTTGAATCTAATCGCGAAGCAATTGCCCGCCGGCGTGACACCAACGCTCGGTCCCGACGCAACCGGCGTCGGGCAGATCTTCTGGTACACGCTGGAAAGCGATCAAATGAGCCTGCGCGATCTGCGCACGCTGCAGGATTGGTTCGTCCGCTACCAACTGAACTCGGTGCCCGGCGTCGCCGAAGTCGCCAGTGTGGGTGGTTACGTTCAGCAGTACCAGGTCGATGTCGATCCGAACAAGCTGCGTTCTTATTCTTTGCCGCTGTCAATGGTGGTTGAAGCAGTCGAGCGTTCGAACAACAACGTCGGCGGCAACGTCGTCGAGCAATCAGGTTACTGGTCGGTCGTACGTGGCGTCGGTCTGATTAAGACCGTTGCCGATGTCGAGAACATCGTTCTGAGCGCGCCTAACGGCACTCCTATTTACGTCAAGAACGTCGCCAACGTAAAACTCGGCGACGCGTTTCGCACCGGCGCGTTGGACAAGAACGGTAAGGAAGCGGTTGGCGGGGTCGTGATCGCGCGCTATGGCGTGAACACACTGGAAGTAATCGACGCGGTCAAACAAAAACTCAACACGCTGCGAGCCGGGCTGCCTAAAGGCGTGCAGGTCGTGGCCTTTTACGACCGTACGCAGTTGATTCAACGCGCCACGCACACGCTCAAGCGCGCGCTGATCGAAGAACTGATCCTCGTCACGCTGGCCCACATTCTCTTTCTCGCGCACTTCCGTTCGATTCTTATTGTCACGATTCCGCTCCCACTGGCGGTGCTGTTGGCTTTTCTTTTCATGAACTACGCCGGCATTAGCTCAAACCTGATGTCGCTTTCGGGTATTGCCATTGCCATAGGGGTGCTGGTCGATGCCGGCATTGTGGTTACGGAAAATGCTTTTCGCTTTATCGAGCTGCGAAAGATCGATCCCAACAACCGCCGACTGGTGTGGCAAACAGTGCTGGAGTCCACGCGACTCGTCGGGCGCCCGATCTTCTTTTCGATGGCGATCATCATTCTCGCGTTCGTTCCCGTGTTTGCGCTCACCGGCGAAGAAGGGAAGCTGTTTCATCCGCTCGCCTTCACCAAGACTTTTGCGGTCGCGGGCGCGACGGTAATCGCCGTGACCCTGGTGCCGGTGCTCTGCACGCTGCTTTTGCGCGGGAGATTTCACGCCGAGCAAGCGAATCCGGTGATGCGCGTCTTCCACTTTGTTTACCGGCCGGCTTTGCGCTTTGCGCTGAACCATCCCGTGATGACGGTATCGTTCGCGGCCTTGCTCTTCGCCGGCGCGATTTTTCTGGCGACCGGCATCGGTAAAGAGTTCATGCCGCCTTTGAACGAAGGCGATCTGATGTACATGCCGGTAACCGATCCGGCAATCTCGATCGATCAGGCGCGCGTCATCATGAGCAGGGAAGACGAGATTCTCAAAAGCTTTCCCGAAGTCGAGTGGGCGGTAGGAAAGGCTGGACGAGCAGACACCTCAACCGATCCCGCGCCGGTGAACATGAACCTGCCCGGCGTGACCAACATCTGGACCCAGCCGATCAAGAACCGCATCGATATGCTCTCGACGGGCATTCGCTCGCAAGTGGGCATAAAAATCTTCGGCAACGATCTGAAGACGCTGGAAGAGTTGTCGCGTCGCGTCGCGGATGTCGTGCGCGCGATGCCGGGCGCGAAAGACGTTTATCCCGAACAGATCAGCGGCGCGCCTTACATCGACATTCGTGTCAATCGGACTGCGGCCGCGCGTTATGGCATCGACACCAGAACGATCGAGGAAGCGATCGAAAAAGGCATCGGCGAAACCAACCTCTCGGTTACGATCGAAGGCCGGCGCCGCTTTCCCGTGCGCGTGCGTTATGGAGCGGAGTTTCGCGGCAGTCGCGATGCGCTCGCGCAGATTCCAATCGGATCGCCGAGCGGCGCGCCGATTCCCCTGGCTCAGCTGGCGGACATCAGTGAAGTCCAAGGCCCGACGATGATCTCCAGCGAGAACGGTTTGCTGCGTGGCACCGTGCTCTTGAACGTGCGCGGCCGTGATGTTGGGGGTTTCGTTGACGAAGCGAAGACCGAGATTGCCAGCCAGGCGCAACTGCCCGCTGGTTACTACGTCGAGTGGAGTGGCGAATATGAAAACCAGCAGCGCGCGCGCAGCCGGCTGCTGATTGTGGTGCCTATCGTGCTCGTGATCATATTCGCGCTGCTTTACATCACCTATCACTCGGCGCTGGAAGCTGCGCACGTGCTACTCGCGGTGCCATTCGCACTGACCGGAGGCGTCTATCTGCTCTGGCTCTTGAACTACAACTTTTCAGTCGCGGTGTGGGTCGGCTTCATTGCGCTGTTCGGCACGGCCGTGCAGACCGCCGTCGTGATGGTTATTTACCTGAACGAAGCGGTCGAACGCAAACGACACAAGTTGGGGGATCTGGATCGCGCGTCGTTGATTGACGCAGTGACCGAAGGCGCATTGTTGCGGTTGCGGCCAAAGCTGATGACAGTTTCCACAGTCATCGCTTCGCTGCTGCCGATTATGTGGAGCACCAGCGCGGGCGCGGAAGTGATGAAGCCTTTGGCGACGCCGGTGCTGGGTGGCATGGTTTCGAGTCTGCTGCACGTGCTGATCGTGACGCCAGTGATCTTTTTCTGGCTGCGCGAGCGGGAAATGAAGAAAGAAAGAGCGAACGCGATGGTTGAGGATTGAGACGCAGATGAGCGAAGCAGTGTCACGCAAAGACGCAAAGCCGCGAAGCAAGACCGTCAGACCATTTGGGCCAAGACGTGTTTTGCGGTCTGCCTACATCTCCAGATGTCTTTGCGTCTTTACGTCTTTGCGTGAAATCCATTTCTTGATTGTCCTGTCCGGTGTGCTGTCATTCACCGCTCCTGGCACATTTGCGCAATCACCGAGCGCGACTCCCAGTCCAACTCCGAATCCAATGTTGTCTCGCTATCTCGATCAAGCGAGCGGCACGACCGCTGACAGCGCAGTTGCTTACGCGCTCGCGCACAACGGGGAGCTTGAAGCCGCGCGCAAAGAGATCGAAGCCGCGCGGGCATTGGTGAAGCAGGCGCGTTTGCGGGCGAATCCGAAGGTTGATGTCAATGGCTCCCAGCAGATTAACGGAACAGATAATAGCGTCATGGTGAGCACGATGTTGCCTTTGGAACTCGGTGGCCGGCGGCCGGCGCGCATCAAGGTGGCCGAGGGAGAGGTTGAAATCCGCGAGCGCGAAGTCACCAATCGCGAGCGGATGCTAGCCGCTGAAGTACGCGCGAAGTTCGGCGAGGCGCTGGCCCAGACGCTGAAGCTTTCCTTCACCGGCGAACTCGTAGAAGCGAATCGGCAGAGTTTCAATCTCATCGCCGCGCGCGTCGTCGCAGGCGCCACGCCGCCGCTGGAACAAAACATGGCACTGGTGGAATTGAATCGTCTTCGCTCCATGCGCGAGAGCGCCGAAGGCAAGCTCGAAGTGACCATGTTCGAGCTGAGAAACCTCATCGGCTCGAAACCGGAAGAGCCGTTGCGTCTGCGAGGCGACTTCAGCGATTTGATAGATCAACTGCCGCCGGTTGCGGATGCGACTGAACGCGCGTTGCGTGAGCGGCCCGACTTGCAGGCTTTTCGTGCGGCTGAGAGTCTCGCTGTTGCGCGCATCGCCCAGGCGCGCGCGGAAGGCCGGCTTGATGCAAGTCTTTCGGCGGGCTACGAACACATGATCTTTGGCTTTCCGGTACGCGGCTTCGATGATGCGGGCAGGTTGCAGCCGGTCCAGGGCGGCTTTCACTATCTGAAGTTCGGAGTGTCGCTCGACTTGCCTATTCGTAACAAGAATCAGGGCGCGATTGAAGCGGCCGTGGCCGAATCAGAAGCCGTAGGGCATCGGCGCGAGTTCGTCGAGCTGACGGTGCGCCGCGAAGTTGCGTCGGCCTACGCTCAATACGAACGCGCCGCGCGCGCAATGGAAATCTTTCGCGTCGGCGTGCGTGAGCCGGCCAGAGCAAACCTGGATGTAGTCAGGCAAACCTACGAGCTGGGTTCGAAAACCCTGATTGATTACATCGGCGAACAACGCCGTTTCATTGAGCTCGAAAACGACTTCATTGATACCGAGCTGGCCGTCTACAACGCTCGCGTGGAAATTGCGCGGGCTTCTGCTTCACCGGAGTTGATAAAGAAATGAATTTGAGGAGCAATTGCTTGCGGCTGTGCCGCTTGATGTGCGGAAGGTCTTTGACCTTCCGTGATGGTCATCTTAATACTTTGGGGCTAAGCCCCAGATTTGGGGCGGAGTCGCGAGGGATTTCATGGTAGGCATTCCGGTGAGGCACAGCCTCACCGCACATCAGGCGGCGAAGCCGCGGAGTCAACGAAGATGAACCAACAGTCGGAGAATCAAATCAAGGCAGCCGCTGCAGCGAATACTACGAGCGGTCGTCGGAAAGCACGGACCGCAATCTTATTCGTAGTTGTTGCTGGAATCTTCGCCGCGGGCTTCGGTGTTTGGCTCTTCTGGCCCGGCAGAGGCGGCAAGCCGGTGCCTGCGCCCCGCTCGGTTTCATTTGACGAACCGGCGAATCAACCGGCCGCAATCACCGGCGACCAGAAGCTGATTCTGACGGCAGAGCAAACGCAGGGCGCGGGATTGAAGATCGAAACGGTTGGCGAGCGGCCCACGACCGACGCGGCCGGACAGATGGCTACCGGAGTGGTGCAAGCGAATAGCTACAAAGAAACTCCGGTGGTCTCGCTGGTGGGCGGGATCGCGCGCAGCGTCCGTGGCGAGTTGGGTCAGAATCTGAAACGCGGACAAACCGTGGCCGTTGTTTTCAGTAATGAACTCGCTGACGCTGAATCGCGCTATCTCACCGCACTTGCCGCGCTCGACGAGCATCATCGCCATCACTTGCGCACGATGAAGCTGGTAGAAATTGGCGCTGCCAGTCGGCAGGAACTAGAAACGGCAATGTCGCAATACCGGGAGGCCGAATCAAACGTCGCCAATCTGCGGCAGAAGCTGATGGTGCTGGGCATGTCGTCGCCGCGGATCGACGCGCTGAATTCGACTGCTCAGATAAGTTCGGAAGTGACGGTGCCTTCGCCGTCGTCCGGCACCATCACCAGCCGGAGCGTGAACCCCGGCCAGGTGATCGAAGCGAACAAAGAGCTGATGCGCGTAACCGATCTGTCTACTGTGTGGGTTGTCGGGCAGGTTTACGAAAAGGATCTGGCGACGATTCACGTGGGCAGCGGCGCCAACGTCACTTCGGATACTTATCCGGGTCGCGTCTTTCGCGGGCGCATCTCTTATGTCGATCCCAAAATCGATCCAGCGACGCGCACGGCGCAAGTACGAATCGAGCTGGCGAATCCCGGACAGGTACTGAAGATTGGTATGTACGTAAACGTAGCGTTCGGGGCGCTCGGCGTGGCCGAAAGAACGACGGCCGTCATTCCCAAAGGCGCGGCTCAGAACTTCGGCAACCAGCAATTCGTCTTTGTCGCGACCGAGAAACCGAACGAATTCCTTTTGCGCGCGGTTCGCCTGGGAACAGAGAGCAACGGCGTCTATCCCGTGCTCGAAGGCTTGAGTGTCGGCGAGCGAGTGGTGACTGAAGGCAGCTTTCTCTTACGTGCTGAGTGGTTGAAGCAGCATCCGGGGCAGTAGGGAAATCCTGATCAAGTTGCTGACGACACGGTTTAATACTCTGTCCTTTAAGTTTAGAACTTCAGCCGCTCATCATCGCCCGTGAAAAGGCGCAAATTCCAGCGCTTTTGGTGAGGGGACTCGCGCCCGAACTACGCTCTAGAAGGTAAACAGGCCTGTGACGGGAGGACTGGAAACAGTTTGGTCACCAAGCGTTGGCGTAGTTGGCAATATTCCCGCCGCAAATTCCGAATTTCTCTCCGTGAGGAAATAAAAGGAGCAAAGAAATGGCTTCTCCCATCGATTCATCCCAAGCCGCGGCAAAGCGAAAATCTCTCCGAACAAGACGTAAGTCCAAGATCGAAGTTCTTGGTATGAAGATCCCGGCTCACCCCTGGGTGGCAACGGCCTTCACCTGTTTCTTGATTCTCGGGGCGGTTGGATCGCTTGCGATAAAGGTCATCTTGCCAGCGGTCGACGAGTGGGTCAAATTCAAAACCGAAGAATCTCGGGCCGCCAAGGAGGCGATTCAAAAAACAAACCTGAGATTTGCGGAATACCAAAAGCACCTTCCGGAAACACCCGAGAAAATCGTGGACAAGCCCGACCTTATGGTCTCGTTTTATTCTTCGGATGGTTGTCTGGTGGTGAGGCGGAAAGGCCCAAACAACGCGCCGATCGATAACTGGATTCCTGCTGTCTCGGTCCCTGTCGAGCAGCCACCAAAACTGTCGGGCGCCAACGACTCGATGCTACCGAAGAGTGGTTACGATTCCAATGCTTCAGCATATTCGCTGGCGTCGCTTAATCCGACATTAACGGCTAATGCCGCGGAGACATCAGCAGAACCGCAAGGATGCTCAGGCAGGTGTGTGGATCCGCATCCAGGACCATTCCAGTCGTGGAATGGTCAACAGAATGGTTGCTGGATACAAGTCTGGCGAAAGTGGCCCGAGGGCTGTCAACATTACCAGTGGTACAACTCTTGTAACGGCTATTGGGATAGTTATCCCAACGGCGCCCCCAAAGTTTTCTGGACGTGTTGCGTGCACTAAGTCGATCTACTTCAAAAACCGGTCAAACCAGGAGAGGGTCTTCTCCAGCGCATCGACGCGGTGGCGCGGCTCGCGCAAGCCGTGGCCCTCGCGCGGATAACGCACCAGCACTGTCTCCACTCCGCGCCGCTTCAGC
>WNFN01004633.1_pt1 | contig 12213 bp, 15 predicted proteins | sample 5400161 | NCBI WGS metagenome assembly WNFN01 (sample SAMN13153353, study PRJNA577476) | soil metagenome | isolation source: 80 cm saprolite on Douglas fir-dominated hillslope | place: USA:California | collected 2013-09-17
CGACCCTTCACAAACTTGTTAATGCTCCTGCCCTATCCTCGCGGGCATGCGCAGCATTTTTGCCGAGGACAGGAAAATGAAGGCGCTCTCGATCCCGACGGTCGGCTGCCTGTGCCTGGCCCTGGTCGCCTGCAGTTCGGCGCCGGCCCGGCATCTCGCCAAGCCGGAGACGATCCCGGCCGAAGGCTCCTATACCCATGCCGCGTCGGGCATGAACTTCCCCGCCGCGGTCGGCGATTTCCGCCGCGTGACTTTGTTGCGATACGACAGCGAGACGCGGGACGTGAGCGCCTACTACTTCATGCCTGCCCCGTCCGGCGGCATCGCCGCGACGGTCTATGTCGATCCGGCACCGCCGCTGGTGCCGGTCGGCACCCCGGCCGACTTGCCGGCGGCGCGCGCGATTTCCTGCGAGAGCGAAGTCGACCGCCGGAAGCGGGAAATCTACAACCTGCACCCGAGCGCGAAACTGCTGCAGGAAAAGGATGTCTCGCTGGTCCAAGGCGGGGCGTCTCACCGCGGCAAGGCGGCGGAGTTCGATTACGACGACGTCTTCGGCGGCCAGCGCCAGGCGCTGCATGCCGAGGTCTATCTCTTCTGCTATGTCGGCAGAAGCTGGGCGCTGGAATACCGCTTCACCACGCCCAAGACCTTCGATGTCGGCGGCCGGATCGCCGCCTTCATGAAGACCTTGCCCTGGACGGTCGCGGCCGGCTCCTAGCTCACGCGACGGGCTCGGCGTCGAGCCGCACCGCGATGCCCTCGAGCGCGCGCGCGGGCGCCGTGTAGCGGCGCATCACCAGCGGATCGTGGCCGGGCACGATGTGGCGCGGCGAGGCGGCGAGCTGGTTGAGCCGGCGATGCCCCTCCAGCATGTCCGCGACGTTGTAGACGATCGGGAACGGTCGTCCCTGCTCCATATTGGCGTAGAGGTGGCTCGCGTCGGAGGCGACCACCACCCAGCCGCGCCGGGTCCACACGCGCACCGACTGGATCCCCGCGGTGTGCCCGCCGATGCGGTGCACGCTCAGACCCGCCGCCAGCTCCTCGTCGCCGTCATGGAAGGCGACGCGCCCGGCATAGAGGTTCCGCACCATCGCCACGATGTCCTCCGCGGCGAAGGCGTGGCGCATCGCCGCATGGCACATGCAGCGCCCGGTGGCGAACGCCATCTCGCGGTCCTGGATGTGGAAGCGGGCACGCGGGAAGGCGTCGAGCGTGCCGGCATGGTCGTAATGCAGATGGGTGATGATCACGTCCTCGATCTGCTCCGGCGCGAGGCCGAGCGCCTTGACGCCGTCGGCCGGGCGGCGCAGCAATTGCCGCTGGCGCTGGCGCGCCGCCTCCTCGCCGAAGCCGGTGTCGATGACGAAGACGCGGTCCGAGCGCTGCGCCACCCAGACGAAATAGTCGAGCGGCGACGCGTCCTCATGCGGGTCGCCGTTGATGAAATTCTCCGCCGAACTGCGCTTGGCGTGGTGCGCGTAGCGGATGGCGAAGAGATCGAACGGCTCGATCTTGTCCATCATGCGCGCGCCCTCCCCGCCCGCCGCTGCGGCGCCTTGAATTTGGGGATGACCTCCGCGGCAAAGAGCTCGAGCGAGGCAAGCGCGCGCTCGACCCCGTACCAGGGCGGGTAATGCAGCATGATCGAGGCGGCGCCGGTCATGTCGCGCAGGCGCTGGACCTTCTCGACCACCGTCGCCGGCGAGCCGTGCAGGATGATGTCGCGCGCGAGCGTGTCGTAGTCGCGACCGCTGCCGCCGGCGCTCGCCACCGTGCCGAGATAGCCCGAGGTGTGGCCGCTGGCGAAATGGCTTTGGTGGCGCAGGATGCCGGCCTCGCTCTCGGCGCGCGCCTTGGCGTCGGTCTCGGCAACATAGACCCAGCGGGCGATGTCGACATGGCCGCGCGACGGGTTGCCGCGCAAGGAAGCGGGCGTCTCCTCGAGCGCGGCGCGGTATTGCTTCACCTGCTTCGCCAGGCCCTCGAACGGGGTCCAGGTCGACAGCATGAGGCCGAACCCCATGCGCCCGGCCACCGCGATCGAGCGCTCCGTCGCGCCGGCCAGGAAGACCGGCGGGTGCGGCTCCTGCAGCGCATGCGGGAAAAGCTCGTATTCGTTGTCGACCTTGACCCGGAAATGCTTGCCGCGATGGTCGACGCGCTTGCTGCGGAGCATGTCCATGAGCAGCGGCAGCGCCTCCTCCTGGATGTCGCGCCGCGCCTCGAAATCGACGCCGAAGCCGTCGAATTCGTATTGGCGATAACCCGAGCCGAGGCCGAGGGTGAAGCGCCCGTTGCTGAGGATGTCGATGAAGGCGGCGTTCTCGGCGACGCGCAGCGGATTGGCGAGCGGCAGCGTCACCACCGCGGTGCCGATCCTGATGCGCTTGGTCAGCGCCGCGAGATATCCCGCATAGACGAAAACATCCGGCATGATGCCGTACTGACTGCTGAAGTGATGCTCGGCGATCCACGCGGTGTCGAAGCCGATCTCGTCGGCGCGCAGGATTTCGCGCGTCACGCGGGCGTGCACGTCGCGATGCGGATAGGGCTCGATGTCCGTATTGGCATGGGACGTGAAGAGAATGCCGAATTCCATGCGTCCTCGCTCCTCCCTTTCGGCTGGCCTTTCCGGCCTTGCCGCCTCTACCATCATCACACCCGGCTGCGGCCGAGCCAAGAGAAACCAAAGGGCGGAGGAGAACGGTGGGCGAGCGCACAATCGGCTTCATCGGCGTCGGCAGGATGGGCCTGCCCATGGCATCGCGGCTGATCGCCGCCGGGCATCGCCTCGTCGCCTACGACGTGCAAGGCCAGGCGCTGAGCGCGATCGCCGGCAAGGGCGCGGAGACCGCCGCCTCGCCCGCCGAGGTGGCGTCCCGGGCCGAGATCGTCATGGCGAGCCTGCCGCGGCCGGAGATCGTGCGCGAGGTGGCGCTGGGCGAGCGCGGCATCGCCTCGGGATCGAAGGCGCGGATCTTCGTCGACCTCTCCACCACCGGCCCGCGCACGGCGCAAGCCATCGCCGCCGAGTTGGCCGCGCGCAACATCATCGCCATCGACGCGCCGGTGAGCGGCGGCGTCGCCGGCGCCACCAAGGGCACGCTCGCCGTGATGATTTCGGGCCCGAAGGCCGAGTGCGAGGCCCTGCGACCGATGCTCCAGGCGATCGGCAAGGTGTTCTATATCGGCGCCGAGCCCGGCATGGGCCAGATGATGAAGCTCATCAACAATCTGCTCTCAGCCACCGCGACGGCGGCGACATCGGAGGCGGTTGTGCTCGGCGTCAAGGCCGGGCTCGACCCGCACGTCATGATCGACGTGATCAACGCCGGCAGCGGCCGCACCACCGCGAGCGAGGACAAATTCCCGCGCGCCATTTTGCCGCGCAGCTTCGACTACGGCTTCGCGCTCGGGCTCATGTCGAAGGACGTGAACCTATGCATCGCCGAGGCCGACGCGCTGCAGGTGCCGATGTGGATCGGCAACGCGGTGAAGCAGCTATGGCTCTATGGCCTCGGCCAGGGCGGACCCGACCAGGATTTCACCGAACTCATCAAGCATCTGGAGAAATGGGCGGGCGTCACCGTCGGCGGCAAGAAGTCCGCCGGCTGATCGCACCTTCAGCGTGCGCGCTGAGCGATCTCCTCGCCCTGCTCCGCCAGCTCCTCGAAGGTCGCGCGCACGCTTTCCGGGTCGCCCCACTCATGGCCCACGGCCTGGGCGATGCCCTGCGGCGTGTCGGGATAGCCCTCGCGCTCCTCGGAACCGACGGCGTAGATCTGTCCATCGCGCCGTTCGACCACGGCGAGCCTGCCGCGCCGTTGCACGAGCACGTGCGAGCCGCGCTGTTCGACGATCGACACTTCCGCCATCAGCCCCTCCCTGACGAAGCATGTACTGGGGCAACATCGATCGCCGGGCGAGGTTCCGCCGCGGCGTGGCGCGTCGCCGAGTGCGCGATCACGTGTCAAAAAAAAGATATCCACCGGAATCCCGAGGTCCGTTTACGCGAATGTGGCCGAGGCTATTGCTTGCGGCACGCGAGAGTGAGATTTTCGCGATGGCGCGTGCGCAGAGCGGCGCGCGCCGCATGAACAGGGGCGGAGCACCGCCGAGCACGAAGGGGAGAGGCCGTGAGCAAGCAAATTCTCGTCGAAGCCGTGAAAAAGACCGGCGTGAAATCGGGCGCAGCGAACGAAGCCGTCGAGGCGATCGTCGCCGCGATCAGCCGGGAGCTGAAGAGGAACCAGCGCTTCAGCCTCGCCGGCTTCGGCTCTTTCGCCGTCAGCCGCCGCAGCGCCCGCATGGGGCGCAACCCGCGCACCGGCGAATCCATCAAGATCAAGGCGAGCAAAGGCGTTCGCTTCAAGGCGGGCACCAAGCTGCGCGCATCGCTTTAGGCGTCGCGCGCAGCGCGATCGCCGGCGGGCGGCAGCGGTTGCGCTTGCAACCGCGAGAGCCCGCACCGTCCGGACTCTCGCGGTTGCCATGCAACCGCTGACGCCCGCCCGCGATCGCGGCGATGCCGCGACGCGTTGATCGCGGCTGCGCCGCGACGCGCTGTCAGCTGGCGCCGAGCAGATGGATGCTGAACATCGCGTCGGCGTCGGTCCAGTGGCGCAGCGGCCGGAAGCCGGACCGCGTCGCCAGGCGCTGGAATTCGCCGACGGTGTACTTGCAGGAATCCTCGGTGTGGATGCGCTCGCCTGCGCTGAAGCGGATGGCGCGGCCGGCGACGGTGACGATCTGGTCGGCAAGGCTCTTGATGTAGATCTCGATGCGCCCGCCGGCTGCGTTGTAGAACGCGTCGTGCTCGAAGCGGTCGAGGTCGAAATCGGCGTCGAGCTCGCGATTGATCCGCTCCAGCAGATTGAGATTGAAGGCGGCCGTGACGCCCTTCCGGTCGTTGTAGGCCGCGTCGAGCAGCGCCGGATCCTTCTTCAGGTCGACGCCCACCAGCATCGTGCCGGCGCGGCCCAGCACCTGGCGGCAGCCGGCGAGGAAATCGATCGCCTCCTCCGGCGTGAAATTGCCGATGGTCGAACCGGGGAAGAAGCCTAGGCGCCGACCGTCGCCGCGCGCCGGCAATGCCGGCAAGCGCAGCGGCTGGAGATAATCGGCGCAGACCGCGACCACGGGAACGTCGGGAAATTCCGCCGCCACCGCGCTGGCGGCGTCGCGCAATTGCTCGCGCGAGATGTCGATCGCGACATAGGCGCCCGGATCTTCGAGTGCGTCGAGCAGCAGGCGGACCTTGCGGCTCGAGCCGCTGCCGAACTCGATGAGCTGGGCATGCCGTCCGGCCAGCGCGGCGATCTCGGCCGCGTTGTCCTCGAGGATCGCCATCTCCGTGCGCGTCAAATAGTACTCGGGCAGCTCGCAGATCTCCTCGAAGAGGGCCGAGCCGCGCTCGTCATAGAGGAAGCGGCAGGGCAGCGACTTGGATCGTCGCGACAGGCCCCACAGCACGGCCGAGCGGAAGCTCTCCTCCGCCGGGGCGAGGTCGTGAAACGCCGCCAGCGCACCGCCGCGGCTCATGAATCTTCCGCCAGCCGGATGCCGCCGAACGCCCAGCGCGATGCCGGCGGGAAGAAATTGCGATAGGTCGGGCGCACATGGCCCACCGGCGTCACCGCCGCGCCGCCGCGCAGCACCATCTGGTTCGACATGAACTTTCCGTTGTACTCGCCGACCGCGCCGGCGAGCGGGCGAAAGCCGGGGTAGGAGATATAGGGGCTCGCTGTCCATTCCCAAGCATCGCCGATCATCTGCTGGAGTCCGTCGCCCGCCGGCGCCGGCTGCGGATGATAGAGGCCGCGATCCATCAGATTGGCGGCGGGCGACCGCTCGGTTTCGAGCGCCGCCACCTCCCACTCCGCCTCCGTCGGCAACCGCTTGCCGGACCAGCGCGCAAACGCGTCGGCCTCGTAGAAGCTGACATGGCAGACGGGCTCGGCCGGATCGACGGGGCGTCGCCCCGCCAGGGTGAAAACCGTCCAGCCCGCGTCGCTCTCGCCCTCCGGCCGCCAGTAGAGCGGCGCCGACCATCCCTCCTGCTGCACCAAGGCCCAGCCGTCGGAGAGCCAGAATTCGGGGCGGCGATAGCCCTGGTCGTCGATGAAGGCGAGGTATTCGCCGCAGGTGACGAGCCGGCTCGCCAGACGGAACGGCTCGAGCGGCCGCCGGCAAAGCGCACCCAATCCGGCGGCGCGTTTCGGCCGGCCTGCGGCGCGGCCGGCGCGGCATAGGCCGGCTGCAGCGGATTGAGCGACAGCACATGCTTGATGTCCATGAGGATCAGCTCCTGGTGCTGCTCCTCATGGTTAAGGCCGAGCTCGATCAGCGGCGCCGCTTCAGCCCAGGCGACGGGGTCCAGGGTGGCGATGAGCTGCGCCATCGCTGCGTCGACATGGGCGCGATATCGCCCGATCTCGGCGATGCCGGGGCGCGAGACGAGGCCGCGCTGGGGCCGCGGATGGCGCGCGCCCACCGCCTCGTAATAGGAATTGAAGAGATAGGCGTAAGCCGGATCGAAAACGCGATAGCCGGGGAGGTGCGGCGCCAGCAGGAAGGTCTCGAAGAACCAGCTGGTATGGGCGCGATGCCACTTGGTCGGGCTGACATCGGGCATCGACTGGACCGTCTGGTCTTCGGCCGAGAGCGGTTCAGCGAGGGCGTCGGTGCGCCGGCGCGTCTCGGCATAGCGCCGGGCGAGCGGCGCACGGTCGCTGTCGGCTGCCGCGACATTCCGCGAAATCGGCCTCATCCTTCGCTCCCCGTCCCTTCGGCGCCTTGGACGATGAACGGCGCTTCACCGGCAAAGTTGCCAAACCCGGCCCTTGCCGAGCTATCGAGTTTCCCCGCTCACCCTGCACGTTTCTGTCAGCAGCGATGGGCATCGATCCGCCGCTCGGCCCACCCGGGAGAGAGTAGCGTGCCGAGTTGCTCGCGCGAAGTGATAGATTGGTGAGGCTGGCGTCGCCCGCTGGTTGGGCTCGATGCCGGGACTAGGCTGTGCCCTCGAGCGTTTGGCGCACCGCGCTGGCGAGATCATCGGCGCGATAGGGCTTGTGGATGAGCTTGCCGTGCAATTTCTCGGCCGGGCGGCGCGACACATGCGCGAAGCCGGTGGCGTAGAGTACCTTGAGATTCGGCTGCAGGCGCTTGGCGCGATCCGCGAGCTCGAAGCCGTCGATGAGGCCGGGCATGACGATATCGGTGAACAGCAGGTCGAATTTCACGTTCTCGCCGAGGATCTGCAGGGCGACCTCGGCGTTGGGCACGGACAGCACCGAGAAGCCGCGGTGGCGCAGCGAAGCGGAAACCAGGTCCCGGACGTCGTCCTCGTCCTCCACCACCAGGATGCTGTAGGTCATCCCCTGCTCCACCAATTGCGTCTTCTCCTCGCGGCCACCACAGCACCGGGGGCGATCACTGTTGCGCGATAGCCCGTTAGGGTTATATCTCGATTTACGTACAGCTCGATACACTGCATCGGCCGGACAGTGAACAACAAATAGTTCGCGACGAAAACAGATTTCTCGCAGCATTCGCGCGAGCGCGGTCGCGCGGCGCTGGTGCCAGAAAATTGACATCGCGGCACGGCTCGGCGCCCTTCGGGCCAAGTGCCACAGCGCTCGCCTTGACGCATCGGGACGAGTGTAGGACCCTCGCGGGGCAGCGGGGAGAGGCGCGATGGCGTGGGAAACGATCGTCTTCGAGGCGAGCGAGGGAGTGGCCACGCTGACGCTGAGCCGCCCGGATCGGCTCAACAGCTTCAATGAGCGCATGCATGAGGAGGTCGCCGCGGTCATCGGCACGGTCGAGAGCGATGCCGGCATCCGCGCGCTGCTCATCACCGGCGCGGGCCGCGGCTTCTGCGCCGGACAGGACCTCAACCTGCGCGACGCCGGCGCCACGGGGGATTTCGATGCCGGCGCGGCGCTCGAGCGCTATTACAACCCGCTGATACGCCGGCTCCGGTCGCTGGCGAAGCCGATCGTCGCCGCCGTCAACGGTCCGGCCGCCGGCGCCGGCGCCAACATCGCCTTCGCCTGCGACATCGTCATCGCCGCGCGCCAAGCCAGCTTCCTGCAGGCCTTCTGCCGCCTCGGGCTGGTGCCCGATGCCGGCGGCACGTGGTTCCTGCCGCGGCTGGCGGGATCGGCGCGCGCCCAGGGCATGGCGATGCTGGGCGAGCCGCTGCCGGCGGAGAAGGCTGCGGAATGGGGCCTCATCTGGAAGGTGGTCGACGACGACAAGCTGATGGAGGAGGCGCACGGGCTCGCCCGCAAGCTGGCGCAGGGCCCGACCATCGGCCTCGGCCTCATCAAGCAGGCGCTGAACCGCTCGCTGGAGAACGGCCTCGACGCGCAGCTCGATGTCGAGCGCGACCTGCAGCGCGCCGCCGCCCGCTCCGAGGATTTCCGCGAAGGCGTCGCCGCCTTTCTCGCGAAGCGGCCGGCCAAGTTCAGCGGCCGCTGATGAGCGAGAAGGCTCAGGAGCGTCTCGCGCAAGCGGTCGGGCGCGCCATGTATGACGAGGACAACGCGTCCCGGTCGCTGGGCATGGTGCTGGACGAGGTCCGCCCCGGGCATGCGAAGATGCGCATGATCGTGCGCGACGACATGATCAACGGCCATGACATCTGCCATGGCGGGTTGATCTTCACCTTGGCCGACAGCGCGTTCGCCTTCGCCTGCAATGCGCGCAACCAGGTGACCGTCGCCGCCGGCGCGGAGATCCATTTCATCAGTCCCGCCAAGAAAGGCGAGACCCTCGTCGCGGTCGCGCGCGAGCGCGCCAGCGCCGGGCGCAGCGCCATCTACGACATCGAGGTGACCGACAGCGCCTCCGGCCGCCTCATCGCGCTATTCCGCGGCCGCTCGCACCGCATCGAGGGCAGCATCGTCGACACGGGCAAGGCCGCGCCATGAGTGCCGCCCTGCCGCCGGTGCCTCCACCCAAGCGCGGCGAGCTCGACCCGATCGAGGTCGCCAGCCGCGACGAGATCGCCGCGCTGCAGCTGCGGCGTCTCAAGGCGACGCTGCGCCACGCCTACGACAACGTCGCGCATTTCCGCGACAAGTGCCGCGCGCAGGGCGCCCATCCCGACGACGTCAAAGACCTCGCCGACCTCGCGAAATTCCCCTTCACCACCAAGGAGGATCTGCGCCAGACATATCCCTTCGGCATGTTCGCCGTGCCGCGCGAGCAAGTGCTGCGCATCCACGCCTCGAGCGGCACCACCGGCAAGCCGACGGTGGTCGGCTACACCAGGCGCGACCTCGACACCTGGTCCGATCTCGTCGCGCGCTGCATCCGCGCGTCGGGCGGACGCGCCGGCGACATCGTCCATGTCGCCTATGGCTACGGGCTCTTCACCGGCGGGCTCGGCGCGCATTACGGCGCTGAACGGCTCGGCTGCACCGTCATCCCCGTGTCCGGCGGCATGACAGAGCGCCAAGTCCAGCTCATCCAGGACATGAAGCCCGACATCATCATGGTGACGCCCTCCTACATGCTGGCGATCGCCGACGAGTTCGAGCGCCAGGGGTTCGACCCGCGGGCCTCCTCGCTCAAGATCGGCATCCACGGCGCCGAGCCCTGGACCAACGCGCTGCGGCAGGAAATCGAGAGCCGCATGGCCATGCACGCCGTCGACATCTACGGCCTCTCGGAGGTGCTGGGGCCCGGCGTCGCCAATGAATGCATCGAGACCAAGGACGGGCTTCATCTTTGGGAGGACCATTTCTATCCCGAGGTGATCGATCCCGCGACCGGGGCGGCGCTGCCGGACGGCACGGTCGGCGAGCTCGTCCTCACCACGCTCACCAAGGAAGCCCTGCCGGTGGTCCGCTACCGCACGCGCGACCTGACACGGCTCCTGCCGGGCACGGCGCGCTCGATGCGCCGCATGGAGAAGATCACCGGCCGCAGCGACGACATGCTCATCATCCGCGGCGTCAATCTCTTTCCGAGTCAGGTCGAGGAGCTGATCCTCAAGGAGCCGGCGCTCTCCGGCCATTACGTGCTCGAGGTGAGCCGGCCCAACCATCTCGACGAGCTCAAGGTCATAGCGGAGCTGCGGCCCGAGGCAGCGCCCGATAGCGCCGAGGCCAGCGAGCGCATCGCCGCCACGCTGCAGCACGACATCAAGTCGCTGATCGGCGTCAGCGCCAAGGTGGAAGTGGCACCCGTCGGCAAGGTCGAGCGCTCGATCGGCAAGGCCAAACGCGTCATCGACCTGCGGCCCAAGGGCTGAACGAGCCCCCTCACCCCGATCCTCTCCCGGAAGGGGAGAGGGGGCGCACCGAGCTTCCCCTCGGCGCGAGCGTCCGAAGGCGCGCGGCTGTGAGACCGCAGCGGCAAAAGTATGCGGAGTTGCCGTTTAACTGATGGGAATTGTAGGCTTGCTGGTGGCGGGCGTGGCGTTCTTCGCCATCGCCATCGCCTATGTCGCGGCCTGCGAGCGGATGTGAGGCGGCCATGCTGTTCGACTACATCCTCGGCTCGCTCGTGACGCTCCTGATCATGGCGTACCTCGTCTATGCCCTGATCCGGCCGGAGCGCTTCTAGCAGGTTGCGGAAAAACGTGATTTTTGAGCCGATTTTTCTGATGGCTGGCCGGAGGCAAGTGAGGATGATGGCTGCGGGAGCGCGGCGAGTGCGCGCTGTTCGGCCGGTTTTGCTGTCATCATCGTTTCTCCAGACAGATTCATCCCGTCGCTGCCAGAAGCTTTGGGATGCGGATAACGTTGTAGGCGGCGGCAGTGAGAACGAAGAACCACGCGACGAGGGGCCGCCCGCGATGACGGGTCTTGCGCATCATGCCGACAGTCTTCATCCAGCCGAAGGGCTCCTCGATGCGCTTGCGTTTGATCATGCTGATGGCATAGCCGGCATGACGCGTGGTGCGGCCATCGATCGCCGAACGGCGGTTGGTCGTGTTCTGCGCGACGTGCGGCGTGCATCCGCGCTTGCGGCAGCCGGCGACGAAGTCGGCGGTGTCGTAGTTCTTGTCGGCGCCAACCGTGCTTCCGCGGCCGGCCTTGGCCTTGATCATGGCGAGAGCCGTCGTGCGCTCGGCGGTGCCGCTGGCCTCGCTCAGCCGCGCCGCGACGATGAGCCCGTGGCGGTTCTCCGTGAAGATATGCCCCATGTGGCAGAGCTTGGCCTCCTTGCCCTTGCCTTTGCGAAACAGGCGGGCGTCGGGGTCTGTCGTCGAGGCATGGGTCTCGTTCGACCGCTTCTCGCCATGAAAATCTCGCTCGGCGTTGCGTCCCTGGCCGCCGCCGCTGGTTCCTGGGTCTTGGTCCGAGGGCGCGCCCTTCGGCACGAAGCTCTTCATGCTGGCCCAGGCTTCGATCAGCGTGCCGTCGACCGAGAAGTGCTCGCTGGAGAGGAGCTTGCGCACCTGCGGCAGGCTGAGCACGCCGGCCATGAACTTGCGCGCGATGTCGCCGTCCAAGAGCCGGTCGCGGTTCTTGCAGAACACCGTGGCATCCCACACCGCCTCGTCCATCGACAGGCCCACAAACCAGCGGAACAGCAGATTGTAGTCGAGCTGCTCCATCAGCTGCCGTTCCGAGCGCACCGTGAAGAACGCTTGCAGCAGCAGCGCCCGCAGCAACCGCTCCGGCGGGATCGAGGGACGGCCGTCCCGCGCATAAAGCCGCGCGAAGCTCCGCGACAACTGGCCGAGCGCCTCATCAACGAGCGCGCGGATTGCCCGCAGCGGATGGTCCGCCGGAACCCGCTGCTCCAACCGCACAAAGCTGAAAAGGTCTTCCGAACGTTCGTCTTCGCCGCGCATCCCATTCCCTCTCGACCGGAGCAAGTCAGATGCAGAAAATCACCGCTGCACCGAATCACATCCGAAACGCATCGTAAATCGACTTTTTCAGCAACCTGCTAGAGAGGGTAATTGGCCATCTTTCATCCTTCGCTGGCGTATTAGTTGGTTAGTTGGCCCTCATTTTTCAATCGATCCCTTCTTTCCACTCTGTGGGTTCGCCCAGCGCTGTGGAGGACCGGTCTCCCCGGCGCATGCGAGCACTGGTGACCCAAATGGCCCGTTGAGGCGCGAATTGGTTGGGCGACCACCTAGTGGATCCGACCTGACAATTGAGTCCCTTTGAGGATTCCCAGGGGCTCGCTGGCGTGCGAGTCTCGGGGATGCGCAAGGGGATCATCGTCACCGTG
>WNFN01068925.1_pt1 | contig 12210 bp, 9 predicted proteins | sample 5400161 | NCBI WGS metagenome assembly WNFN01 (sample SAMN13153353, study PRJNA577476) | soil metagenome | isolation source: 80 cm saprolite on Douglas fir-dominated hillslope | place: USA:California | collected 2013-09-17
CCGCCGTTGGCGCAGTCCGCCGGGGGGGCCGAGAGCACCTATTTCCTGTCGGTCAACCGCGGCAAGCGCAGCGTCGCGATCGACCTGAAGGACCCGGCCGAGCGCGAGTTCATCGACAGCCTGGTGCGCTGGGCCGACGTGCTGATCGAGAACTTCCGCCCGGGCGTGATGGACCGTCTCGGGCTGGGCGACGCCCGGCTGGCGGAGCTGAATCCGGCCCTGATCCGGCTGGAGATCAGCGGGTTCGGCGCGAAGGGCCCGGACGCCGACCGGGTCGGCTACGACCAGATCCTGCAGGCCGAGGGCGGGCTGATGAGCCTGACCGGGACCGATGCCAGCCCGGAGGTGAAGGTCGGCGTTCCGATCGCCGACGTCACCGCGGGGCTGTTCGGCGTGATCGGGGTGCTCGGCGCGCTGGTGGAGCGGGGGCGCAGCGGCCTGGGCCAGCAGGTCTCCACGTCGCTGCTGGCCGCCCAGGTCGGCATCCACACGTTCCAGGCGACCAGGTACCTGATCGCGGGTGAGGTGCCGGGCCCGTCCGGCAATCACCATCCGACGGTGGCGCCGTACGGGATGTTCCAGGCGGCGGACGGCCCGCTCGTCATTGCCGTGGGCAATGACGAGATCTGGCTGCGGTTCGCGCCGCTGATCGGGCTGGATCCCGGGGATTCCCGCTTCCGGACCAACGCGCTGCGCCTGGGCCACCTGGCCGACCTGCACCGGCTCGTCGCGGCGCGGCTTTCGTCGCGGACCGTGGCGCAGTGGCTGGAGCTGCTGCGGCAGGCGGCCGTTCCGGCCGGAGAGCTGAAGACACTCGACCGGGTCTACGACAGCGAGCAGGCGCGCGCGGCCGGCCTGGTCTGGGAGGTGGACCATCCGCGGCTAGGCCGGATCCGGCTGCCGGGCAACCCGCTGCACTACAGCCGGAGCACGCTGGGCCCCGGCCTGCCGCCGCCCTCGCTCGGGGAGCACACTGCCGAGCTCCGAGCCCGCCTGCCCGGCTGTGAAAGCCCTGGGCCCAGCGGGGACGACCCCCCTTCAAGGAGGTGCTTGGGAGCAAGCTCCGCGACCGACCATGCCGATGACCAATGACCGTGCTCCGGCAGCCGGCGCTGCCGGAGGCAGGACGGTGGACGGTGCGACCGGGGGCGATGCCGCCGCGAACCCGCGAAGGCGCGCGCTGTACGCCGCGGTCGCTGACGCGGGCAGCCTGGCACGCTTCGGTGACCAGGTCGAGGCGGGGGACCCGGCGGGCTGGCCCGGGTACCCGGCCCAGCTCCGCCGGGCGCGGGCGGCGGCCGGCGGCCGGCACGCCGTGACCACGGGCGTGGCCACGGTCGGCGGCCAGCAGTGCGTGCTGGCCGGCTTCGAGTTCTCCTTCCTCGGCGGCTCGGTCGGCGAGGCCGAGGGCGCCAGGATCGCCGCCGCCTTCGACCTGGCCGTCGGCCAGGGCCTGCCGATTGTCTCGGTGGCCGCGTCGGGCGGCATGCGGATGCAGGAGGGCGCCAGCGCCCTGGTCCAGATGCAGGCAATGGCCGCGGCCATCGCGACGGCTCGCCGCGCGGGGATCCCGCACGTCGCGGTGGCTGGCGACCCCACCACCGGCGGCGTGTGGGCCTCGCTGGTCGCGTCGGCCGATGTGATCATCGGAGTGGAGGGCGCGCAGGTGAGCTTCTCGGGCTCGCGCACCCGCCCGGCCGGCGCCGATCCGGCCGCCCGCGAGTTCCGCGCCGAGGGCCAGTGGGCGGGCGGCTTCCTCGACATGGTCGTTCCCGAGGCGAGGCTGCGTGGCGAGGTGGCGGCCGTGCTGAGCCTGCTGTCGCCGCGCACGCGGGGCGAGGCGGCGGGCAGCGCGCCGCTGCCTGCGGGAACGGTGCCGACCAACACGGGGCCGGCCAGCGCGGCCCCCGCCGGTGCCGACGCGAGCGCCGGTGATGCCGCCGCGGCGGGTCAGCTGGCCTGGGCGCAGGTCAGCCGCGCGCGCACGCACCGCCTGACGCGCGGCGACCAGTGGCTGGCGGACTACTTTGGCAGCCGCTTCGAGATCCGGGGAGACCGTGCCGGGGCGGTGGATCCCGGCCTGCGCTGCGGCTTCGGCTCGCGCGACGGCCTCACGATCGGGTACATCGCCCAGACCGGGCGGCCGACGACCGCGGCGGGCTTCCGCACTGCGGCCAGGCTGCTGGATCTCGCGCAGCGCTTCGGACGTCCCGTGCTCACGCTGATCGACACGCCGGGGGCGGCGAGCGAGCCGCGGGACGAGGCGGCCGGAGTCGGCCCGGCGATTGCCGAGCTGCTCATCGCGGTCGCGTCCGCGACCGTGCCGGTCACCTCGGTCATCATCGGCGAGGGGGTGTCCGGGGGCGCCCTGGCGCTGGCCTCACCTGGCCGGCTGTGGCTGGGGGCCGACGGCTACCTGGCGGTGACCAGCCCGGAGCATGCGGCATCGATCCTCAAGCTCCGAGTCAGCGACGCGCCGCGGGTCGCCGGACTGCTCGGGCTCACACCCGCCGACCTGGTCCGCCGCGGCATCGCGCGTGGCGTGCTCCGGCAGCCGCCTGGCCTGGCCGGTCAGTCCTGGGAGGCGAGATAGCCGAGGGCGGCGGGCACACCGTCGCGGCTGATCGGCACGCCGGCCCGGATCAGTCCCATCTCGACGCCGCACAGCGCGCCTGCCAGCTCGAGGTCGCCGAGATCCCCGAGGTGCCCGATGCGGAACACCCGGCCGGCCAGCCGGCCAAGCCCCGCGCCGAGGGACATGTTGTAGCGGTCCAGTATCAGCCGCCGCAGGTCGTCCGCGTCATGCCCGTCCGGGACGATCACCGCGGTGAGCGTGCTGGAGTACTCGTCGGGGTTCAGGCAGACGATGCCCAGGCCCCAGCCAGCCGCCGCGCGGCGGGTGGCTTCCGCGTGCCGGCGGTGCCGGGCGAATACGGCCTCCCGGCCCGCCTCGTCGAACATGGCGAGAGCCTCGCGGAGCCCGTAGAGCAGATTGGTGGCCGGTGTGTAGGGGAACAGGCCCGTCTCGGCGGCGGCGATCACCGGCTGCCAGTCCCAGTAGCTGCGCGGCAGGCGCGCGTGGCGGGACGCGGCCAGCGCCTTCGGGCTGACCGCGTTGAGGCCGAGGCCCGGGGGCAGCATCATGCCCTTCTGCGAGCACCAGATGGTGACGTCCACCCCCCACTCGTCGTGCCGGTAGTCGACCGAGCCGAGCGAGGAGATCGTGTAACCGCCTTGATGGCGTGGCCGCGGTCGGCCGACAGCCGCTCGTGCACCTGGCCCGGGTCGACCCCATGACGCCAGTCGCCCGGCACGAGATCGACCTCGAGGCCCAGTTGCCCGGCCATGCGCGACCACAGCGTGGCGAAATGGCCGGTCTCGAAGGCCAGGACGCGGTCTCCGGGTGACAGCGTGTTGACGAGCGCGGCCTCCCATGCCCCGGTGCCCGATGACGGGTAGACCGCGACCGGCCCCGAGGTGCCGCAAAGCTGGCCGACGCCGGCCAGCACCTGCCGGGCCATCGCGGCGAACTCCGGCCCGCGATGGTCGATGGTGGGCGCCGAGATCGCCCGCAGGATCCGGTCGGGGACATTCGTCGGCCCGGGGATCTGCAGGAAGTGCCGGCCGTTGCGGTAAGTCATGGGCTCATCTTTTCGCACCGGCTAGCATTCTGCCTGACCGAGCCGAAGGGGCGCGGCGCCGCCAATGAAGGGGGTACGGGAGGTGGGTGGGGCCCCGGAGGCGAGCGGGAAACACAGCGTGGCGGCCCGGGCGGCTGACCGGCGGGAGCTCGCCGCCGCGCTGCGGCGCGCGGTCCGCGGCGAGGTCCGCTTCGACGCTTACAGCCGTCACCTGTTCTCCCGTGACGCCAGCATGTACGCGATCGAGCCGGTCGGGGTCGTCTTCCCCCGCGACGGCGACGACGTGGCTGCCGTGGTGGCCACCGCCGCCGACTTCGGCGTCCCGGTCCTGCCCCGGGGCGCGGGCACCAGCCTCGCGGGCCAGACGGTCGGTAACGCCGTCGTGATCGACCTGTCCCGGCACATGAGCAAGATCATCGACATCGACGCCGAGGCGAGGCGGGCCCGGGTCCAGCCCGGCGTCGTCCAGGAGCAGCTTCGGCGGCATGATCGGCAACAACTCGGCAGGCAGCCAGTCCGTGCGGTACGGCATGACGATCGACCACGTGCTCGCCCTGGACGTCATCCTGTCCGACGCGAGCCGGGCCGGCTTCCGGCCGCTGTCGGAGGCCGAGCGGGCCGGGCGGGCGGCCCTGCCGACGCTCGAGGGCGCCATCTGCCACGAGCTGCCCCGGCTGGCGGAGCGGCACCGCGATGCGATAGCCACCGGCTTCCCTCCGTTCTGGCGGCAATCCGGCGGCTACCGGCTGGACCGGCTCACCAGATCCGGCGGCCTCGACCTGGCCACGTTCGTGGTCGGATCCGAGGGCACGCTCGTCACCGTCGTCGAGGCCACCGTGCAGCTGGTACCGAGGCCGCGGCACCGTGCGATCGCCGTGGGCCATTTCTCCTCCGCCGACGACGCCATAGCGGCGACCGAGGACGCGCTCGCCTGCCAGCCCGCCGCCGTCGAGCTGATGGACCGCACGATCCTGGAGCTGTCCCGCCAGAAGATCGAGTACCGGGCCCTGGGCTCGATCCTGCACGGCGACCCGGAAGCGCTGCTGTTCGTCACGTTCTTCGGCGACACCGAACCAGAGGCCGCGGCCGGGATGGACCGCCTGGAACGCCGCTGGCGGGACCACCGCCATGGCTACCACACGCTGCGCGCGCAGGCCGCCGCGGAGCAGGAGGCTCTGCTCAAGGTCCGGCAGGCCGGCCTGGGCCTGCTCATGGCCGCCAGCACCGGCACCCGCCGCCCGCTGGCGTTCGTCGAGGACACCGCCGTCGAGCCGGGCAGGCTGCCCGCTTACACCAGGCGCTTCCGGGAAATCCTGGACTCCCACGGCCTGACCGCCGGCTTCTACGGTCACTGCTCGGTGGGATGCCTGCACATCCGCCCGTTCATGGACCTCGCCGAGCCCGGGCAGCGGGAGACCATGCGCGCGGTCGCCGAGGAGGTGCGCGAGCTGGTCATCTCCTGCGGCGGAGTCAACTCCAGCGAGCATGGCGACGGCCTGGCCCGGAGCGAGTTCAACCGACGCGTCTTCGGTGACGGCCTGTATGCGGCGATGCAGGAGTGCAAGCGGCTCTTCGACCCGGACGGCCGGATGAACCCGGGCAAGATAGTGAACGCGCCCGCCATGACGGAGAACCTGCGCGATGCCGTGCCGCTCATCCCGCCCCCGTACGCCAGCAGGCTGAGCTTCGAGGCGACCGGCGGGATGCGCGGCGCGGCCGACCGGTGCATGAACATCGGCCTGTGCCGAAAGTCGGCGACCGGCGTCATGTGCCCGTCGTACATGGCGACCCGCGAGGAAGAGGACTCGACCCGCGGCCGTGCGAACGCCCTGGTGAAGGCGCTCTCGGCGGCCGACCCGCGGGCCGCGCTCGGTGATGACCGGCTCCACGAGATCCTCGATCTCTGCCTGGAGTGCAAGGCCTGCAAGAGCGAGTGCCCGCTCGGCGTGGACATGGCGGCCCTGAAGTCCGAGGCCCTGGCCGCTTACCACGACCGCCACGGCGTCCCGCTGCGCTCGCGCATGTTCGGATCGATCCGGGCGCTCAACCGCATCGGCTCCGCCACCTACCCGCTGTCGAATCTGGCCGGCCGCGTCCGGCCCGCCCGCAGCGTCGCCGAGCGCTGGCTGGGCGTCACCGCCGCGCGGCCGCTGCCGCGATTCCAGCGCGAGAACCTGTCGCGGTGGTTCCGGCGCCGCGCAGCGCCAGCGACGCCGGCGCCAGCGGGCGAGCTGGTCTACCTCGCGGACTCCTTCACCACGTTCACCGAGCCGTCGGTCGGCCGTGCCGCCATCACGCTGCTGCAGCTCGCCGGGTGGAACGTCCGGCTCGAGGACGCGGGGTGCTGCGGCCGGGCCAGCCTCTCCAAGGGCCTGATCGACCAGGCCCGGCGGATGGCATCCGGCATGGTCCAGCGCCTCGGCGACGAGGCCGGGCGCGGTGTTCCGATCGTCGCGGCAGAACCCTCATGCCTGCTCACGCTGCGCGACGAGTACTCGGCGGTGCTGCCCTCCGATCCCCGCGTGGCCGCCGTGGCCGCGGCCACCCGGCTGCCGGAGGAACTGCTCCTGGTCGCCGTGGCTGAGGGCAGGCTGGCCCTGGCTGAGCATAGCCCGGTCAGCGGCAAGCGGATCCTGTTCCACGGGCACTGCCACCAGAAGGCGCTGGCCGGCACCGGGGCGACCCTGGCGCTGCTGCGCAGCATTCCCGGCGTAGACGTCATCGACGTTGACGCCGGGTGCTGCGGCATGGCGGGCTCCTTCGGCTTCGAGAAGGAGCATTACCAGCTGTCCATGCGCATCGGCGAGCTGCGGCTGTTCCCGGCCATCCGGGCGGAGGCCGCCGGCACCATCATCGCGGCGACCGGCGTCTCCTGCCGCCAGCAGATCGTCCACGGAACCGCCCGGCGGGCCTGGCATCCGCTGGAGATCGTGCAGCAAGCGCTCGGCGACACCGCTGATACCGCGTGATCGGCCGGTATTACCGCTGGCTGCGGCTCCCGAGCACTGCGGTGAGCGTTTCGTTAGGGATGGTCTTGCGGCCGTTAGGGCTCCGCATGCGCGTCCATGCGCTGGCCGATTCGGGTCTAACGTCATCGGATATGAGCGCGACGGGACTGATGGTCGTGCCGGTGCGAACCGGATCGGGAATGGCCTGCCTTCGGTGCGGGCGGCTGCCGACCGGAGAGCGCGTTGGGATCGCGTTCACCACCGAAGCCCGCCTGGTCAGGGTATTGGGAGCAGGTCAGCCATGGATACATTTGAGCCACCGGGCCATGCAAGAGATGCTCGCACCGCTCGGCGTGACCCGGATCCAGGTGGACCCGAGCCTGATCGCCGCAAGCCTCCCCATCTCGGTGCCGGCGTGACAGGCGATTCCCACATCCTCGTGCTGCACCGCGTCCGCGTGGACGCGTGATGAACATCTGGCCGCTCACCGCGCAGCCAGCGCTATCGGTCGGCGGTGTGAGCCTGACCGAGATCGCCGAGCGTTTCGGTACCCCCGTGTACGTGCTTGATGAGGAGCATGTGCGGATCCGCTGCCGCGAGTACGCCAAGGCCATGGCCCCGCACGAGGTGGCCTACGCCAGCAAGGCGTTCTGGTGTCGCGCGATGGCCCGGTGGATCGCCGAGGAGGGACTATCGCTGGATGTCTGCTCCGAAGGGGAGCTCGTCGTAGCCGGGGCGGCTGGCTTCCCCGCCGAGCGCATCCTGCTGCACGGCAACGGCAAGACGTCGCATGAGCTGTCAGCCGCGCTCGACTACGGCGTCGGCCGGATCGTCGTTGACTCCCCGGGTGAGGTCGGGCAGCTTGCGGCGCTGGCCGGCCGGCGGCAGAAGATCCTGGTCCGGGTCACCCCGGGGGTCGACGCCCACGTGCACCGGGCGGTGACCACCGGCACCGAGGACCAGCAGTTCGGCCTGTCGATCGCCTCTGGCGCGGCCACGGACGTGGCCCGCCGCATCCTCCGCCAGCCCTCCTTGGAACTGGCTGGCGTGCATTGCCACATCGGCTCGCAGATCACCAGCCTGGATGGCTTCGAGACGGCCGCCCGCCGTCTGGTCGCCTTCATGGCCGGGCTGGGCGGCCTGCCCGAGCTGAACCTCGGGGGCGGTCACGCCGTGCCCTACCGTCCCGGCGAGGACGGCCTGGACATCACCGCCTTCGCCGAGCGGATCACCGGTGCGGTCGAGCGGGAATGCGCCGCACGCGGCATCCCGGTGCCACGCCTCACCGTCGAGCCAGGCCGCGCGATCGTCGGCTCTGCAGGGGTGACGCTGTACCGGGTGCTCACCGTGAAGCACGGTGCGCGCCCCTTCGTCGTCGTGGACGGCGGCATGAGCGACAACCCACGGCCCGCGCTGTACGGCAGCCGCTACCACATCGAGCGGGTCGGAACTCGTGCACCTGCCGAGACCGAGCCGATGACGGTGGTCGGCCGGCACTGCGAAGCAGGGGACGTGCTCGTCCCCGACGCGCGCCTGCCCGCAGACACCCGCCCCGGCGACCTGCTCGCCGTCCCCTGCACCGGCGCCTACCACCACGCCATGGCATCCAACTACAACCACTTCACCCGGCCCCCCGTCATCGGCGTCCACAAGGGCCGGGCCCGGGCCCTGGTCCGCCGCGAGACCGACGAGGACCTGCTGCGCCGCGACGTTGGCTGACCGGCTGGGCCCGACGTATCGCGCAGGAGCCTGCACCGCGATCGTGATCTCCGGCCACCGCAGCCAGAAGGGCCACATGATCATGCCCGAATAAGCGTTTGCAGAAGAATAACTCGTAGCCTCGTGCGATCCGTCATGCTGGTGTGGTATGAGCGGCATGGACGAAAGCAGGGAGCTGCTGGCGGCGAAGTTCCAGGCGATCTTCCCGCATCTGGATGAACGGCAGCGGCGGCTGCTGATGGGGGCCGAGGCGCGGGCGCTGGGACATGGCGGGATCCGGGCGGTCGCGAGGGCTGCCGGTGTCCGGGAGGCCACTGTGTCGGCGGGCGTGGATGAGCTGGACTCGGGCGCCGGGCCGCTGGGCCGGGCGCGCAGGCCGGGGGGGGGGCGCAAGCGGGCGGCTGACCTGGATCCCGGGCTGCGCCCGGCGCTGCTGGCGCTGGTCGAGCCGCAGGAGCGGGGCGATCCGATGTCGCCGCTGCGGTGGACGGTCAAGTCGACCCGCAAGCTCGCCGCCGAGCTGACCGGCCAGGGCCACAAGGTCGGCGCGGACACCGTCGGTGACCTGCTGCGGCAGGAGGGGTTCAGCCTGCAGGCCAACGCCAAGACCGTCGAGGGGAAGCAGCACGCCGACCGGGACGCGCAGTTCCGGTACATCAGCGAGCAGGCCAGGGCCCGCCAGGACGCCGGCGAGCCGGTGGTCAGCGTGGACACCAAGAAGAAGGAGCTGGCCGGGGCGTATAAGAACGGTGGCCGGGAATGGCAGCCTCAGGGCCAGCCGGCCCGGGTCAGCACCCACGACTTCCCAGATGAACAGCTGGGGAAGGCCATCCCCTACGGGGTTTATGACATCACGGCGAACGCCGGCTGGGTGAACGTCGGCACCGACCATGACACCGCCGCGTTCGCGGTGGAGTCGATCCGCCGCTGGTGGAACGCGGCCGGCCGCGCCGACTACCCCCGTGCCCGGCGGCTGCTGATCACCGCCGACGCGGGCGGCTCCAACGGCTACCGCACCCGCGCGTGGAAGGCCGAGCTGGCCGCGTTCGCGCTGGAGACCGGGCTGGAGATCACCGTGTGCCACTTCCCGCCCGGCACCTCCAAGTGGAACAAGATCGAGCACCGGCTGTTCTCGGCCATCACGATGAACTGGCGCGGCCCGCCGCTGACCAGCCACGAGGTCATCGTGCAGACCATCGCCGCCACCACGACCCGCACCGGGCTGCGCGTGCGCGCCGAACTCGACTCCGCCAGCTACCCGGCCGGCGTCAAGATCAGCGACGAGCAGATGGGTGCCTTACCCCTGACCCGCCACGACTGGCACGGTGACTGGAACTACACCCTGCGCCCCGAACGGCCCCGCCCCGCCGCCCCGGCCACCCAGGCCTCCCGGCCGGCCCCCCGGGACAGCGCCGGCTGGGCGCACCCCGCACTCACCGGCATGTCACCCGAAGCCTGGGACCTGCTGACCGCCGCGCTGGTCATCCCCTACCAGGCCCACCGCGAAGCCAGGCTGCACGTCCTGCGAGGCGGCCCCGCCCGGCGCAAGCCCGCCGGCGGCTACCCGCCGGCGCTCACCCTGACCGAGATGATCCTCGCCACCATCCTGCGGGCCCGCTTCAGCCTGCCCCAGCCAGTCATCGCCGAGCTGTTCGGCGTCGTCACCGGCACCATCGCCAACGCCGAACGCCACATCCGGCCGCTCCTAGACCAGCGCCGGCACGCCATCGAACCCGCCGCAACCACCTTCAGGACCCTGACCGAGCTCACCACGTTCGCCGCAGCGCACGGCATAACCCTCACCCCTGGGCACAAAGCGCCATGTTAATAATCTGCAAACGCTAACCGTTGCATCGTCGCTCCGGTCAGGGCTGATTTCCGCGGGCTGAGGCGTCCGAGGAAATAGCTTTCTTAGCGCGGGGCCTGCGCTGCGCCACGAGAACGGGGCAGCTCGACCGCCGGATGACCCGCAGCGTGACGCTGCCGAAGAGGCGAGTGAGCATTTCCCCTCGCCTCGGCCGGCCCAGCACGATGAGATCGGCTTCGAAAGCCCTGGCCTCGGCGAGGATCGCCTCGGCCACCCGGTCGACGGCCACGTAACGGACGCCGGCGCCCGCGGCCAGGCCGGCCATGCGCAGCTCGAACGTCGCCGCATCCGCGACGAACGAGGCGTCCTTCTTAGTTTCCCGCGAGTACCAGCCGAAGCCGGAAACCTCGCGAACCCGAAGATGCAGCGCCCGCACCTCCGACGCCCCCGGGGCGGCGACGTCCTTCACCAGGTCGAGCACGGCCTGGCTCTGGTTGAAGTCATCGATCGCGACCAGGATCCTGGCGAACATCGCACCCCACTTGGCCTTCGTGTCGCTCTGCCAGCCGTCTGGCATCACATCAATCATGTCCCGGCATTGCGGGCGCACGGTCGGCAGGGCCGTATGGATCCCGTTAGGGTTCCGGCCGCACGGCGTGGATGGCCAGGTGGTGGTGGGGAATGCCAGCTGCCTGGCCGCTGCCGCGCCGTGGGCTGGAGTCAGGATCCGCCGACGAGTTCGAGTGCCGCGCGGTCGCGGAGCCTGCGGCGCACGATGCCGGTCACGCTGCCCTCGATGAGCTGCCGGACGCCGGTGCTGGACTGGGTGTCCATGACGACGTAACGGACCTGCCGGGTCCGCGCGACCTTGGCGATCATCCGCCCGGCGCTGCGAGTGGCGGCGATCTGGCCGTCGACGGCGCAGCCTCGCCGCTCCAGCTCGGCGATCGCCTGGCCCACGATCTTGAGCTGCTCCTCGCGCTCGCTGCGGGTCGGCATCAGCCCGGGGTTGGGCAGCCCGAAGGTGGAGCCATACACCTTGAGGATCGACAGCACGGCGACCGGCTGCCCGGCGGCGAGCTCGTAGGCGCGGCGGACGGCCGCCCGGCTGAACGGCGCGCCGGAGGAGGCGAGCAGCACGCCGGCGCTTTCCGTGGGCTGCGGGTCCCAGCGACGTTTCAGCAGCGGCATGCCTACCGGTCCCCCGCTACCGGATGACCGGCGGCTCGCCGGACGGCTCCGCGCCGCCTACCGGGTCGGGCGTGGCGCCGTCAGCCGACGGTGCCGCACCGTCGCCGAGCGGTGCCTCCGTCCGGGCCAGCCCGCCCTGTGCACCCAGCGAGGCCGCCGCACCGCCCGAGCCGACCGGCGCGAGCTGGCCCGGAAGCCGGCCTGCCGCGGCGAGCCTGCGGTCCTGCCATGCGCGCCACCAGTACAGCGGCGCGTACAGGGCGACGATCACCAGGCCCAGCAGGTAGAGCCAGGGTCCCTGGTGCGGGTCAGCCAGAATGATCTTCGGCGAGTTCCAGCCGCCGAAGAAGTAGATGGCCATCCAGATGACGAAGATCGCGAGCGCGATCCATTTCGCGAATGTCGGCAGCCGGAACGGCCGCGGCGTGTCCGGGCGCAGCTGGCGGTAGACGAAGTAGCCGGCGAAGGCGAGCGAGCAGGACAGCAGGTAACCGCCGTTGGAGATGATGTAGATCCGCAGCGGCGAGCCGAGCAGCACCAGGATCGCCGAGCAGACCACATTGAAGGCCATCGCGTAGTCGGGCACGCCGTGCCGGTTCTTGTGCTCGAACCAGCGCGGCAGCTGCCCGTCCTCGGCGGCCTGGTAGAGCGACCGGCCCACGCCCATGATGGCGTTCAGCACCGACAAGGCCAGCGCCAGGATCAGCGGGATCCCGACGAACCACTGCTCCCACGACCCGGCCCCGAAGATGTGGTTGGTGTAGCTGAGGTAGAGCGTCAGCGGGTCGGCGCTTGTGAGTAGCAGGCCCAGCACCGCGACGAACATCAGCGGCGTCATGATGTAGATGAACACCCCGAACAGGCCCTCGGCGGTCAGCGCGATCTTGGCGTCCCGGGCGCCACC
>WNFN01082914.1_pt1 | contig 12206 bp, 9 predicted proteins | sample 5400161 | NCBI WGS metagenome assembly WNFN01 (sample SAMN13153353, study PRJNA577476) | soil metagenome | isolation source: 80 cm saprolite on Douglas fir-dominated hillslope | place: USA:California | collected 2013-09-17
GAGCACCAGGCGCAGGAATGTGCCGGGCGGCGTCTTGTTCAGCGGCACGCCGGCGGAATCGTCGATCTCGATGTCCCAGCGCCGCAGCTCCGCGGCGACACGCCGCGCGAGCCCGCGATCGGGCGTGACCAGCGCCGCGGTCTCGCCGGGATGCTCCAGGTGCTGGCGCAGCAGCAGCGCGATGACCGCCGCTTCTTCCTGCGGACCCGGGCAGTCGAGCCGCATCAGCCCGTCGAGCGCCGTCGGGTCGAGGCCGGCGAGAGCGAGCCAACGATGGCTCTCGGCGGCCGGCCGCAATGCCTCGGCAACGAGGCGCCGCCGCACGCCGCGGCCGCCCGGAAAGCTTGGCGCCGGCCAGGGGTGGAGATCGGCCGGCCCGATTTCGAGCCGGCGCAGCAGCCGCGCCGGGACATGCTGCGGGTGCGCCGGATCGGCGGCGATCTCGCTCCAGCTCTCGGCGTCGATCGCGCGATCGATGTCGGGCAGCACCACGGCGCCATTGGGCAAGCCGGCGACGACGGCGAGGAGATCGGCGACCGCCGCCACGCCGCCGGTGATCCCGGCGGCGATGATCGGGTGGCGCGGCGGCTGGCGGCGCCATGCCTCGGCTTGCGCCGCCAGCACGCGGTTGCGCCGATCCGCCGGATCGAGGCAGCCGATCTCCGCGAGCAGCTGCGGCCAATGCTCGGTGAGGATGCCAAGGAAGGCGAGGCTCTCCTGCCAATGCTCGGCGTAGTTCGCGGGCACCAGCGATGCAAGCCGCGCCAGGTCGCAGCCTTCGCTCTGCACTTCGTCGAGGAAGCGCGCCAGCTCGCGCGCAAGCGGCGCCGCTTGACCCGCGGTCAGCGGCCCGCTGCCGCGCGCGCGTCCCCAGCCGAGCACGAGGCGGGTGAGCAGGAGCTGGCGGCGCAGCTCCGGCACCGCGGGCGGGATGTCGAAGCCGGCCTCGCCGTCCACGTCCTCGCCGAAGAAGACGAGCTCCTCGGCATCGACATCGCCGACAGGAACGAGGCGCGGCAGCAGCAGCGCCTTGCCGCCGCTGGCGCGCAGGAAGGCCTCGCGCAAGGCGCGCGACGCGCGGCGCGTCGGCAGCAGGACGGTCTGGCGCGCCAGCGCCAGCGGATCATCGCCGGTTTGGGCGAGCAGCCCCGCCACCAGCGCGTCGAGAAACGGCACATCCGAAGCAATCGTGAAGACGGTGGGACGCATCGCGCCCTCCGCGCTAGCGCTCGGTGCGATGGCTGACGAGTCGCGCCTCGGCGAGCGCCAGCGCCTCGGGCGTGCCGACGTGGTACCACTCGCCGTCATGCACGATGGCGGCGAGCCGGCCGGCGGCGAGCGCGCGGTCCCACAAGCGGTTGAGCGAGAACTTGCCGGGCTTCTCGCCGTCGAACAGGCGGCGATGCACGATCTGCACGCCCGCGAACAGATGCGGCGCGACTTCGCGCTCGCGCCGCCGGCGCACGCCACCCAGCGGATCGACGATGAAGTCCCCAGCGCCCTCATAGCCGAGCGCCGTGGTCGTGCGCTGCAGCAGCAAGAGCGCGTCGAGCCGCTGCACATCCCAGGCGGCGGCGAGGCGCTGCAGGGCGGGCACCTTGCCATCGAGCCAGAAGACGTCGCTGTTCACGACATAGAATACCTCATCGAGCAGCGGCAGCGCCTTGAGGATGCCGCCGCCGGTCTCGAGCAATTCGTCCTCGACCGAGAGCGCGATCGCCGGATGCCGCCGCCCCTCGAGGTGGCGCGCGATCATCTCCGCCTTGTAATGGAGGTTGACGACGAGGCGCGGCACGCCCGCCTCGGCGAGGCGATCGATGGCGTGGTCGAGCAGCGCCTTGCCGCCGAGCGAGACCAGCGGCTTGGGGATGCGGTCGGTGATCGGCCGCATCCGCGTGCCGAGCCCGGCGGCGAGCACCATCGCGCTCTGCGGCGCGCTCATGCGGCCGACCGGCCGGGCGGGATGCGCCGCAAGGGTGGCGGGATGTGCTGGTCGAGCCAGCGCGCGACCGGCGCCAGCGCGGGATGACGAAGATCCTGCTCGATCAGCCGCCACACGCGCGGGATATGCCCGAGATAGATCGGCTTGCCGTCGCGCACGCAGAGCCGCGTGAAGATGCCGACGATCTTGCAGTTGCGCTGCGCGCCGAGCACGGCATAGGACGCTCCGAAGGCGGCGCGATCGAGCTCGGGAAACGCGTCGACATAGCGGCGCAGCATGGCGCGCGCGAGATCGGCCGGCACGTCGCGCCGCGCATCCTCGAGCAGCGAGACGAGATCGTAGCTGCGCGGGCCGATGACCGCGTCCTGGAAATCGAGCAAGCCGCAACCGGCGATTCCCGCGCGGCCGTCGAGCAGCATCAGATTGTCGATGTGGTAGTCGCGCAGCACCAGGCTGTCCGGGACGCCGCGCGCGACGGGCAGCAGCGCGCGCCATAGCGCGAGAAATTCCTCGCGCAGGCCGGCGTCGGTTGGACGTCCGACGATCGCCGGCAGATACCAGTCGACGAGGAGCGACGCCTCGGTCAGCAGCCGCTGGTCGTCATAAGGCGGCAGCAGCGACGCCGCAGCCGGCGCGAAGCTGCGATGGAGCGCGATCAGCAGATCGACGGCGAGCGCATAAAGCGGCGCCTCCGCCGCTCCCGCGGCGAGCAATCGCGTATAGGTGCTGTCGCCGAAATCCTCGAGCAGCAGCAGGCCGGCGGCGACATCCTCGGCAAGGATCTTGGGCGGCGGCCCGCCTCCTCGAGGCGCTCGTAGCGGCGGAAGGAGGCGTCGCCGGCAAGCGGGCGGCGCGCCCCCGCGCTCCAGCCGGAAGCGGCAAGAAAGGCGGCGATACGCTCGGCGCGCTCAGTCATGGCCGATGCCTTCGAGGCGCGGCGCCCAGCCGGAGGTCGCGGTCAGCCGGGCGACGCGCGCCGTCGGCCGCGGGCCCTGGTCCAGCGCCAGCAGAAGATGCTCGGGCGGGAGCAGCGGGCCGAGCCGCTCCGGCCATTCGATCAGGCTGACGCCTTCCGCCAGCGCGTCCTCGATGCCCAGCTCCCAGGACTGCTCCGGCGCGGTCAGGCGATACAGATCGAAATGCCAGACCGGCGGACGGCCGGCAAAGGCATAGACTTCGACCAGCGTGAAGGTCGGGCTCGGCACTTCCTCGTCGCCCGAGCCCAACGCCCGGATGAAGGCGCGGGCGAAGGTGGTCTTGCCGCTGCCGAGATCGCCGGCCAGGCCGATGACGTCGCCCGGCCGCGCGCGGGCCGCCAGGCGCCCGGCGAGGCCGGCGGTGGCGGCTTCGTCCGGCAGATCCAGGGCAAAGGCGGTGGCGGCGCTCACGCGCCCACTTTTATTCCTTAAGGGTGCTGCGCCGCAACCGTCACACAAGGCTAGACCGCTTCCACCTTGCCGCTGGCGGCCGAGCGGAACACCGCTTCGAGCGCGGCTATGGTGGCGATCATGTCGCTTTGCGGCACCGGGTAGGGCGCGCGACCTTCCGCCGCATCGGCGAAGGCCTCGAGATTGGCGCGGACGGCCGCGGACGGCGGGTATTCCAGGCGCGATCGACGCCCGCCGCTCAGGCATTTGGTGAGAACCCAGCCCTCCGGCGCTTCCGGGTGCGCCTTGTCGCGCACCTCGGCCCAGCCCTTGTTGCCATAGACGGCGAAGCGCCCGTCGAAGGGCGTCGCCAGGATCGCGCTCAGCACCAGATTGGCGCCGTTCTTGAAGCCGACCAGCGCGCCCAGCGTGTCGCCGTTGGCGAGGTTGCTGCCGAGCCGCCGCGCCAGGGCGAAGGCGCGCTCGGCCGGCCCGAGCAGACCGACCGCGAGGTCGAGCATGTGGATGCCGGTCGCCGTCATCGGCCCGGCCGGCGCCTCGGTGCTGGAGAGGCGCCAGTTGTCGGCCGGCAGGCTCAGGAACTTGTCCTGGCTGAAATTGGCTTCGATTTGCAAAAGCGTGCCGAGCTCGCCCACGGCTGCGAGGCGCTTCATCTCCAGCATCGGCGGCTCGAAGCGCCGCTCGTGGCCGACCGCGAGGACGACGCGATTGGCGTTGCACAGCCGGATCGATTCCTCGACATCGGCGCGGCGCAGCGCCAGCGGCTTCTCGCAGAACACGTGCTTCCGCGCCGCCGCGGCCTGGGCGATCTGCGCGGTGTGCAGGGTGTGCGGCGTGCACAGGATGACGGCATCGACGCCGGCGTCGGTGAGCACGTCGGCAAATTCCGTCGACGCGCGCAAGCCCCGCTGCGCCGCCCAATCGGCTGCCTTCGGGTCGCGGTCGACGGCACTGACGACGCGCAGCTTGGCGCTCTCCTCGAGCGTCCGGACGATGATCTTTCCCCACCAGCCCAAGCCGATCACCGCCGCCTGCAACATCGACGCCTCCCCGACGATCACCCGATGGCAACCCGACAAGAACCCGATGTCCCGAACATATCACGCACATGGCCGTTGCGCTGCCAGGCGGGGCCGACCAAGGTAGCGCCGGACGCGGCGGCGACATGGGAGAGGCGATGGCAGGCGAAGTCAACCGCACGGATGTGGCGATCATCGGCGCCGGGCCGGTGGGGCTCTTTGCCGTGTTCGAATGCGGCATGCTCAAGATGCGCTGCCATGTGCTTGACGCGCTCGACACGCTGGGCGGGCAATGCGCCGCGCTCTACCCGGAGAAGCCGATCTACGACATCCCCGGCCATCCCGTGATCGATGCCGCTGCGCTCATCGACAAGCTGGCCGAGCAGGCAGCACCCTTCCATCCCGTGTACCACCTGGCGCAGCAGGTCGAGCGCGTCGCGGCGCTGCCGGCCGGTGGCGTCCGGCTCGAGACATCGCTCGGCACCGTGATCGAGGCGAAGGCGGTCGTCATCGCCGCCGGGGTCGGCGCGTTCGGCCCCAACCGGCCGCCGCTCGCGGGCATCGAGGGCTATGAGGGCAAGAGCGTGTTCTACTTCGTCAAGCGGCGCGACGATCTGCGCGGCAAGCGCGTGGTGATCGCCGGCGGCGGCGATTCCGCGGTCGACTGGGCGCTGTCGCTGGCCGAGGTGGCGGCGCAGGTCATGGTCGTCCACCGCCGCGCCAAATTCCGCGCCGCGCCCGAATCCGCCGCGCGCATGGAGAGGCTCGCCGCTTCCGGGCAGATCGAGATGGTCATTCCCTATCAGCTCGCCGCGCTCGAAGGCAGCGGCGGCGCGCTCGACGCCGTTGTCGTCGCCGACCTCGACGGGCGCACGCGCCGGCTGCCGGCGGACGTGCTGCTGCCGTTCTTCGGCCTGTCGATGAATTTGGGACCGATCGCGCAATGGAGCCTCAACCTCGAGCGCAACCATATCGTCATCGATCCGGCGACGAGCAGCACGTCGGCCCCGGGCATCTTCGCCATCGGCGACATCGCCACATATCCCGGCAAGCTCAAGCTCATCCTGTCGGGGTTCGCCGAGGCGGCGATGGCCGCGCACGCCATCTTCCCCTTGGTCCATCCCGGCGAGGCGCTGCATTTCGAATACTCGACGACGAAGGGCGTGCCAGGACGCGGGTGAGTTCGCTATTCGCCCGCCGAGCGGCGGGCCTGGGCTTCGGCGGCCGGGACGTTGAGATAGCAGGTCACGGTGGTGCCGCTGCCGGGGCGTGAGTCCATCTCGACCGTTCCGCCATGCAGCTCGATGAAGCTCTTGACGAGCGACAGGCCGAGGCCTGGGCCGGAATGGCGCGCGTTGGGGCTGCCGCGCTCGAACTTCTCGAAGATGCGCGCCTGGTCCTCGCGCGGCACGCCGACGCCGGTATCGGCGACGATCAGCGCGATGCGCTCGGCCGTGCGCCGCGCCGCCAAGGTCACCGTGCCGCCGGCCGGGGTGAATTTGAGCGCGTTCGAGATGAGGTTGAACAGCGCCTGCTTCAAGCGCCGCTCGTCGCCATGGAGCGAGCCGATATCGGTCGGGCAGTCGAACTCGAGCTTGAGGTTCTGATTGCGCGCGCGCTCGCGGCTCAGCGACAGCACGCTCGACATCAGCGTGTGAATGTCGAGCTCCTGCGTCTCCAAGGTCATGTAGCCCGCCTCGATGGTGGCGAGGTCGAGGATGTCGTTGATGAGCGAGAGCAGCCGGTGTGAGCTGTCGAGGATGCCGCGGCTGTAATCGAGCTGGCGCGGACTGAGCTCGCCGAAATACTGATTGGTCAGGATCTCCGCGAAGCCGATGATGGCGTTCAAGGGCGTGCGCAGCTCGTAGGAGACGTTGGCGATGAACTCGCTCTTGAGGCGACCGGCGGTCTCCAGCGCCTCGTTGCGCTCGCGCAGCGCATGCTCGACGCGCGTCGAATCGGTGACATCGAGATAGCTCAGCAGCACATTGCCGTCCGGCAGCGGCACGATCACCGCCTGCAGGATGGAGCCGTCGCGCCGGGTGAGACGCGTGCTCTCGCCTTGATTTGCGGTAAGCCGCGCGATGATGCGGCGCTTCAATTCCGGCCAGTCGCCGCCATCGTCGAAGAAGGCGCGCTGCTTCTCGATGATGTCGCTGACATGCGGCTCGGCCGTGAGATCGGCGGGCGCGAGCTGCCACACTTGCGCATAAGCCGGATTCGACAGCTTGAGGCGTCCGTCGCTGCCGAACACGGCAACCGCCTCGTAAAGGTTGTCGAGCGTCTCGCGCTGCACCTCGATGAGGGTGTTGTAGGAGCGCTCGAGCGCCAGCTTGTCGGTGACATCCTCGTAGACGAAGGTGAGCCCGCCGAACGGATGCGGCGAGATGACGAGGCGCAGCGTGCGCTCGTCCGGCAGGTGGAGCAGCTCCTCCTGCGGCTCGAGCAGCGAGGTGAACATGGCGAGCTGCTGCCGTTTGAAGGCGCGGAAATCGGCGTGCTCGGGAATGCGCCGCCGCTCGCGCAGCCGTTCGAGCACTTCATCGAGCGTCGGCTCGGTGACGAGCCATTCCTCCTCGAGGCGCCACAGGCTGGCGAACGCTGTGTTGAAAAAAGTGAGCTTGGTATCCGGACCGTAGATGGCGATCGCCACGGCGACATTCTCGAGCACATCGGCATGCGCTGCGATGTGGCGCGCCAGCTCGGCCTGGATGTTCTCGAGGTCGGTGAAGTCCTGGGCGAAGCCGGCCAGCTCGCTCGAGCCGTCGAGCGGCGCCTCGGTGAACTCCATCAGCCGGCGCGAGCCGGCAACGACGATATGATGGCTTTCCGATTGCGGCATCATCGTGCCGCGCGCCCGAGTGGCAAGCGCCCGCCCGCCCTCGCCGACCGCGCCGGCGGCGATCTCGCGCCGCTCGGCCAGCGCCTTTTGCGCCGTCGCATCGACCGCCGCGGCATAGGCGCGGTTGCAGTCGACGAGCCCGAGATCGACGTCGCGGCGCCACACCGGCAGCGGCAGCAGATCGAACACGCTGCGCAAGCGCTCGTGCTGCACGCGCGCGGCCTCGCATTCCGCCGCGGCCGCGGCGCGACCCGACGCGTCGACGAGCCAGAGCAGATCGGCCACCGGCGCGCCGTCATCAGCCGCGAGGCGGCACCCGCTTGCATCCAGCGCGGCACGACCCGCAACGAGCGTGAGCGGCATGCGGAAGCCGGTGCCGTCGGCGCGAAGCCGCGCCACCGCCGCCTCGAGCGCCGCCGCGTCCTTGGGCTCGAACCGCGCGAGGAGATCGGGGAGGCGCCGCTCGTTCACCTCGGCGAGCGCCGCGATCGGACCGACGGCGAAGCTCTCGGTATCGTCGCGGTGGTCCCAGCGGTAGAACGCGGCCGGCACGGCGCCGAGGACAGCGTCGCGCTCGGCGAGCGCCGCGGCGGCGCGGTCGCGCTCCGCGCGCAGGCGCAGGGCGCGGCGCTGCACGAAGACCAGCAGCACGGCGCCAGCGAGGACGAGGACCGCGAGGATTGCGCTCAGCGCGCCGAATGACGGCAACACGGAGCCGCCGCCGGCACGGGCCGGGCCCGGCGACAGCAGGACTGCCCCGGCGACGCCGAGCCAGACTCTCATGCGCACGGTTGATCCCATTGGCCGAGCAAACAAATCCCCTTGAAGCGCGATGCCGCCGAGCGCGCCGCGGCGCCGATTATGGCCCGGTTACCGGATTTGCGCAGGCAAAAAAGGTGGGCCCTCAATAGCGGTAATGGTCGGGCTTGAACGGGCCGGCATCCTTGACACCGATGTATTCCGCCTGCTTGGGCGTGAGCTTGGTGAGATTGACGCCGAGCTTGGCGAGATGCAGCGCCGCCACCTTCTCGTCGAGGCGCTTGGGCAGCACGTAGACCTTCTTGTCGTACTTGCCCGGATTGGCGAACAGCTCGATCTGCGCCAGCACCTGGTTGGTGAAGGAGGCGCTCATGACGAAGCTGGGATGGCCGGTGGCGCAGCCGAGATTGACCAGCCGCCCCTTGGCCAGGACGATGAGCCGCTTGCCGTCGGGGAACACGACTTCGTCGACCTGCGGCTTCACCTCTTCCCATTTGTAGTTGCGCAGGCTGGCGATCTGGATCTCGCTGTCGAAATGACCGATGTTGCAGACGATGGCGCGGTCCTTCATCTGGCGCATGTGGTCGAGGGTGATGACGTCGATATTTCCCGTCGCGGTGACGAAGATGTCGCCGACCGGCGCCGCGGCCTCCATCGTCGTCACCTGATAGCCTTCCATCGCCGCCTGCAAGGCGCAGATCGGATCGATCTCGGTGACCATGACGCGCGCGCCCTGGCTCCTGAGGCTCGCCGCTGAGCCCTTGCCGACATCGCCGAAGCCGGCGACGACGGCGACCTTGCCGGCGAGCATGACGTCGGTGGCGCGCTTGATGCCGTCGACCAGGCTTTCGCGCACGCCGTAGAGGTTGTCGAACTTCGATTTGGTGACGCTGTCATTGACGTTGATCGCGGGCACCTTGAGCTTGCCTGCGCGCATCATCTCGTAGAGGCGGTGGACGCCGGTGGTGGTCTCCTCGGAGACGCCGCGCACATCCTTCAGCAATTCAGGATACTTGTCGTGGAGGATCTTGGTCGCATCGCCGCCGTCGTCCAGCACCATGTTGGGTGCCCAGCCATCGGGCCCGCGCAGAGTCTGCTCGATGCACCACTCGTACTCCTCCTCGGTCTCGCCCTTCCAGGCGAAGACCGGCACGCCGCGCGCGGCGATGGCCGCGGCGGCATGGTCCTGCGTGGAGAAGATGTTGCACGAGCTCCAGCGCACCGTGGCCCCCAGCGCCATCAACGTCTCGATCAGCACCGCCGTCTGGATGGTCATGTGCAGGCAGCCGACGATGTGCGCGCCCTTGAGCGGCTTCTTCGCCCCGTATTCCTGGCGCAGCGCCATCAGTCCCGGCATCTCCGTCTCGGCGATCGCGATCTCGCGCCGGCCCCAATCGGCGAGAGCGATATCGGCGACCTTGTAGTCGGCAGATGCAGCCATGGCGTACTCCACAAATGGGACGATTCAGACAGGCGAGAGCGCCGCATATAGCAGCGCGCTTTCGGCCCGGCAAGGCTCGCGGACGTCCAGACGGCGGAGCGGCGTGCTCAGATCGGCAGCAAGCCGTCGGTAAGGAAGGCGAGTTCCTTCTGCGGCGGGTCCTTGCCTTGTGCCCAGCCGGGGAAACCACCCCAACGGAAGGCAAGGCGCAGGTAATCGACGAAGGCGGTGACGTGCGCCGCCCCTTTTAGCGCGGCATCCGCCGCGGCATCGGGTAGCGCGACCGAGTAACCGTAATCGAGTTGCTCGTCGGCGACGGCGAGCCTCGCCTTGGCTTTGCCATCCCAGCCGAGCACCGCGTCGAGCGGCTCTTGCGCTTCCCCGGTGTCGCGTTCCTCAAGCCAGGCTTCCATCTCCCACAGGAACAGGCGCGGCGTCACCATCAGCGGATCGGCATAGGTCCCGGCAAAATCCTCGTCCTCCCAGAAGCACAAGCGAGGATGTGCGCCGGCAAGATTGACGTCGCCGACTTCCTCGATCCAGGCCCGCAACGAGAGCGGAAGGAAAACGCCCGTCTTCTCCATCTTCCTGACGGAGGCGACCTCCTTCTTGCCGGGCGGACAGAACACCTTTTTGTCCTTGAGATGGTCGGAGGTTTCCGCCTTGCGACGCTCGTCCGCCTCTTGCCTGCTCGGCGGTTCCTCCCCTTTGTCTTTCCAGTAAGCGATCGCCTGATCGATCGCCCGCCTTTGCAGGGTATCGAGCCGCTCGATGATCGCCGCCGTGAGCTGCGCCGGCGGGACCTTCTTGGCTTGTTCGAAGAGCGCCGTCACCTCGCCATCGAGCGCAAATCGTTGACCCTTCAGAAGCAGCGCGCGGTCCTGCCATGGGAAGATGGTCAGGCGATAAATGTTATGCAGTTGCTCCATCATCACCGGCGCGACCTGCGATGGAGGCATCTTCCTCGCCTCGGCGAACATGGCGGCCAGCAGCGCCTCGAGCGGCGTCGCCTCGATCACCTTCGCGGCGAACGTGATCCTGCGCGGCGGACCGGGGGGCTTCCCCTGCTTGCCGTTCCAGAAGCGATAGCCGATCTCGTCGAGGCGGCGGATGATGAGCTCGACGTTGTGCCGCGCGCGGCGCATGGTCTCGCGCGCCACCGACCAGGCGTCTTCGAGATGGGGCGCCTCGCGTACGCGTGGCCCGAGCGTCCCACGCCGGACAGCCGTCGACGGCAATGAGACGCACCAGGGATTAACGAGTGGCTAAGGGTGAGCCGCCTCGACGCAGGCGCTTCCATTCGCTTTCAAGCGAGGGTGTTGAAATCGTCCAGCAGGCTGGCGATGCGGGCGTCGTCGAGCTGGTCCATGATGGCGCGGGCGCGCCGCGTCGCCGCCACCATGTCGAGGCTGCGGATGCGCTGCTTGACGCGGCCGATGTTGGACGGCGCCATCGAGAGGTCGCGGATGCCGAGCCCGAGCAGTAGCGGCGTGAAGCGCGGATCGCCCGCCATCTCGCCGCACAGGCTCACCGGGATGCGCGCGCGCAGCGCCGCCTCGACCGCGAACTGGATGAGGCGCAGCACCGCCGGATGCAGCGGATTATAGAGATGCGCCACCTGCTCATCGCCGCGGTCGATGGCCAGCGTGTACTGGATGAGGTCGTTGGTGCCGATGGCGAAGAAGTCGGCCTCGGCGGCGAGCGCATCGGCCGCGAGCGCGGCGCCGGGGATCTCGATCATCACGCCCAAGGGCGGCGGCGGGTCGGCGATCTTGGCGCCGCGCCGCTTCAGGCGCCGCGCCACTTGGTTGAGCGCGTCGCGCGTCTTGCGGATCTCGGAGACGCTGCAGATCATCGGCAGCAGGATCCGCACCGGCCCGTCGGCGCCGGCGCGCAACATGGCGCCGAGCTGCGCGTCGAGGAGCCGTCGCTCCTTGAGCGAGAGGCGGATGGCACGCAGGCCCAGCGCCGGGTTGGCGCCCACGCCTTCCATCGCTTCGGTGAGCGGCGCGGCCAGCTTGTCGCCGCCGATATCGAGGGTGCGGATCGTCACCGGCCGTCCCGCCATGCCGCGAACCAGCCCGCGATAGGCCTCGTACTGCTCCTCCTCGTCAGGCAGGTCCTCGCGGTTCATGTAGAGGAATTCGGTGCGCACGAGCCCCAGCCCCTGCGCACCCGCGGCCAGCGCCTGGTCCAGCTCGCGCGGCAGCTCGAGATTGGCCTGCAGCACGATCTCGACGTCGTCGCGCGTCACCGCCGGCAGGCGCTTCAGCCGGGAGAGCTGGCGCTGCTCGCGCTCGAGCGCTTCGCGCTCCTCCTCGTAACGCGCGACCGTCTTGCCATCGGGATTGATCACCACCGTTCCGGCGCTGCCATCCACCACCACCGTGTCGCCGGGATCGATATGGCCGAGAAGGCCGGCGACACCCAGCACCGCCGGCAGCCCCAAGGCGCGCGCCATGATCGCGGTGTGGCTCTCGGGCCCGCCGAGAACGGCGGCAAAGCCGGCGATGCGCTGCGGGTCCATGAGCGCCGTATCGGCCGGCGTCAGCTCCTCGGCAAGGATCACCGTGCCCTCGGGCACATGCTGCAGCGCGGCGTACGGCGTCTTGGTGAGATTGCGGATGAGGCGCGCGCCGACGACGCGGATGTCCTCGACGCGCGCGGCGAGGTAGGCATCGCCCATCTCGGCGAAGCTCTCGCTGATCTGCGCGATCTCCATCTGCACCGCGCGCTCGGCATTGACGCGATCCTCGCTGATACGGCGCTCGACGCCGCGCACCAGCCGCGAATTGGTGAGCATGGCGATGTGCGC
>WNFN01078473.1_pt1 | contig 12203 bp, 8 predicted proteins | sample 5400161 | NCBI WGS metagenome assembly WNFN01 (sample SAMN13153353, study PRJNA577476) | soil metagenome | isolation source: 80 cm saprolite on Douglas fir-dominated hillslope | place: USA:California | collected 2013-09-17
GGGCTGCGACCGCAGGTGCAGCTTCTGCGCGATCCCCGCGTTCCGCGGGGCGTTCGTGTCCCGCCCGCCGCAGGACCTGGTCGACGAGGCCGCCTGGCTTGCCGCCCAGGGCGTGCGAGAGCTGTGCCTGGTCAGCGAGAACTCGACCTCCTACGGGAAGGACCTGGGCGACCTGAGGCTGCTGGAGGCGGTGCTTCCCGGCCTGGCGGCGGTGCCGGGGATCGAGCGGGTGCGGGTGAGTTACCTGCAGCCCGCCGAGCTGCGGCCAGGCCTGATCGAGGTCATGACGTCGACCCCGGGGGTGGTCCCGTACTTCGACCTGTCCTTCCAGCACGCCAGCGGCCGCGTGCTGCGGGCCATGCGCCGGTTCGGCGACCGCGAGCGCTTCTGCGCGCTGCTGGCAGACATCAGGCGGGCGTGCCCGGATGCCGGCATACGGTCAAACTTCATCGTCGGCTTCCCCGGCGAGACCGACGCCGACGTGGATGAGCTGTATCGCTTCCTGACCGACGCCCGGCTCGATGCCATCGGGATCTTCGGGTATTCCGACGAGGACGGCACCGAGGCGTCGTCACTTCCCGGCCAGCTTCCGCAGGACGAGATCGCGCGGCGGGTCGAGGACCTGGCGGACCTGGCCGACGAGCTCATGGCACAGCGAGCCGCCGATCGCGTGGGCGAGATCCTCGAAGTGCTCATCGAGGATCGGCACGGCGAGGGGCGATACTCCGGCCGCGCCGCGCACCAGGCCCCGGAGGTCGACGGGGCGACGGAGGTGCGAGTGCGCGGCCGCCTCGCGGTGGGTGACATGGCCCGGGCCACGGTGACCGGTACCGAGGGCGCCGATCTGCTGGCCGAGGTCAGTGGTTCCATATCTCCCGGCACCGCCGTGCCCGCCGCGGCGGCCGCCCCGTCGGCGAGAGGCGCGCGGCGCGTTGAGCCGGCCTGACGCCGGTGCCGCGGAGGGACCTGGACTCGGAACCGCAGGCGCTGGTCCGCCGCCAGGCCTGATCAATATCGCAAACGCGCTGACCGTTCTTCGCCTGGGCCTGGTGCCCTTGTTCGTGTTCCTCCTGGTGTCCGGGGGTGACGTCCTGCGGGTTGCGGCCTGCGTGACGTTCGGCCTCGCCTCGGCGACCGACTTCCTCGACGGCGAGCTGGCGCGCCGGCGAAGCCTGATCACCGACTTCGGCAAGATCGCGGACCCGATCGCGGACAAGGCGCTCACGGGGTCCGCGCTGGTCGTGCTGTCGTCCCTGGGCGAGCTGCCGTGGTGGGTGACGGGGCTGATCCTGTTCCGCGAGCTGGCGGTCACCGGCCTGCGCTTCTGGGTCATCTCTCGTGGCGTCATCGCCGCCAGCCGCGGCGGCAAGGTAAAGACGCTGCTTCAGGTGATCGCGATTGCGTTGTACATACTGCCCGGGCCGTTCCGGGTCGTGCGGGAGGTGGTCATGGCGGTGGCGCTCATCGTGACGCTGGTGACCGGGGCCGACTACGTGGTTCGGGCGGCGCGGCTGCGGCGGGCGGTTCCGCGCTGAGTGAGCCGAGCCCCAGCGGGGCAGCCGCCGGCAGTCGGGCCCTCTCCCAGGAGGTCATCGAGCTGCTCCTCGCGCGGGGACTGACGGTCGCGGTCGCCGAATCGCTCACCGGCGGTATGCCGACGTTCCCGCCGGGTTGCTGGATCGCCACGGTGCCGTGCACCCGGCCGTGGCCGAGGCGATGGCGGAGGGAGCCCGCCAGCGCATGGCCGCGGCGGTCGGCGCCGCGACCACGGGCGTGGCCGGCCCGGACCCGGCGGACGGCCAGCCGGTGGGCACGGTGCACATCGCGGTCAGCGCCGGCCGGAGCACGACGGTGCGGTCACTCGCGCTGTCCGGAGACCGGGACCAGATCCGCGCCGCGACCGTGGAGCGGTCGCTCGGCCTGCTGATCAGCGTGCTGCGGGAAGACAGCATATGATTACAGCGTTACGTCAGTGAACACGCGGCTATGCCCTCTCCCGCACTGTCCGTAAGGGCAGGTACGGTGGAGGTGTCAGCGGAACGGCCTCGGGAAGGGAGTGCGACGATGGTCCTGCTTCGTCACTTGCTCGGTGACGCGCTGCGGCGGCTGCGTCTGCGGCAGGGTCGCACCCTCCGTGAAGTGTCCGCCGCTGCGCGCGTCTCACTTGGATACCTCTCCGAGGTCGAGCGCGGCCAGAAAGAGGCGTCGTCCGAGCTGCTGGCCTCGATCTGCGGAGCCCTGGGCGCGCCCCTGTCCCAGGTGCTCAGGGAAGTCTCCGACAACTTCGCCCTGGCGGAGCTGCAGAGCGAGCCGGTCTACGCCGGCGTCGGGGAGGCCCGGGTGCCGGAGCCTGACGTCGCGGCCGACCAGGTCCGGCTCGGCCAGCCCGCCGCCAGGAAGATCGCAGTTCCGGTCGCAGGCCGGTTCGCGGTGTCGGCGAGCCAGCCCGAGTTCGAGCAGGTCACGCGCGGCATCAGCGACATAAAGGACATGGTCCCGGTCTAATACTCCTCGCGGAGCTTGCTCCGCGGCGGGGCGTTGAAGGCCCCGTAGGGCGGAAACTGTCAGGCCCAGGCTCGCGGATCGTCCGCGAGCTTGACCACGCTTTCTGGCAGGTGCCCGGACACGATGTGTTCGAGCGTCACGTCTTCGAGGATGGCCCGCTCGTTGGCCCGCAGCGCTATCCATACCGTCTGCAGTGGCTCAGCCGCGCCGATGTAGCCGAGGTTCTCCGGCCGCTCGCCGCGGACACCGACGAGCGGACCGTCGATGGCCCGGATGATGTCGGCCAGGGAGATGTCGCCGGCGGGCCGGGCCAGCCAGAAGCCACCGTCGGGACCGCGCTGGCTGCGGACCAGGCCGCCGCGGCGGAGCTGGGTCAAGATCGCCTCCAGGAACTTCCCGGGAATGCCCTGAGTCCTGGCGAGCTGGTCAGCGGTGACGTGGCGGCCTCCGCCACTGGCGGCGGCGAGCTCGATGGCGGCGCGCAGGGCATAGTCGGCGCGTGCGGACAAACGCATGTGAAGCATTATGCAGGTAAAAGCGGCCTGGCCGGTGCCTGGCGCGCGGTCTGCCGGTCGCCCGGGCCGCGGGCCTTGCGCCCGGCTCGCCAGAACCGGTATCGACCGGACTAAACGCACATTGTCGGACGCGGCGGGGGCCGGCCTGTCGGCGAGACCGAGGACCTCAGCGGCGGCCAAGCCGCTGGTGCGCGCCGCCCCGTAGGTGGCAACGTAGGCGCCGTCGGGCGGCCGCCAGAGCGGGAGCCCCATTTCCACAACCACCGCGTCGGGCCGCGTAGCGAGCAGTCTCGCGATCACGTCGCGGGCAGCCGGGTGCCGGTGCGCGTCCCGGACCACGACGATCAGAGAGCGGCCGGACGCGACGGCGAGCGCGGCGCCCGCGGCGGCGGCCAGGTCGCCGCCCGCCGTGCCGGTGCTGATGCGCACGACGCTGTCGGCCGGAACCCACGAGCCGAGGCCCCAGGGCACCGCCCCGACGGCAATGTTGGCCGGCGGCACGACCTCGACGACGACCGGCTGGCCGAGCCGGCGGGCCGGGCTTCCCGACATGCGAACGGCCCGCCGCGCTGCCGCCAGCCCAACATCCGTGGCTTCTGCCCCCGGCGCGCCTGCTCCCGCCGCGTCCGTGGCGGACTCGCGCGCCGCAGCGGTCCAGGCGCGCAGCTGCGCCACCCGCGCGGCCGCGTCCTCGAGCCTGGCACCCGGCATCCGGCCCGACGCCACCGCGGTGACCAGGGCGTCGCGGACGGCCAGGTAGCTGAGATGGTCTTGGTCCCGCCCGAGGCACAGCAGGTCGGTGCCCGCCGCGACGGCGAGGACAGCGGCCTCCGGGATGCCGAAGGGGCCGCTCACCGCGCGCATCTCCAGCGCGTCGGAGACGATCACGCCGGTGAAGCCGAGGTCTCCGCGCAGCAGGCCGGTCAGCGCGGCAGCCGAGAGCGAGGCCGGAAGGTCACCGGTCAGTGCCGGAACGCGCAGGTGGCCTGGCATGACCGCGCGGACCCCGGCCGCGATGGCGGCGACGAACGGCGGCAGGTCCCGCCGTGCCAGCAGGTCCAGCGGGGCGTCGACGGTCGCGATCGAGTGGTGCGTGTCGGTCCGGGTGCTCCCGTGCCCGGGAAAGTGCTTGGCGCACGCGGCCACCCCCGCGGCCTGCAGGCCGGTCACGGCGGCGGCCGCGTGCCTGGTGACGAGCTCGGTGTCGGAGCCGAAGGACCTGGTGCCGATGACCGGGTTATCGGCGGCGGTGTTCACGTCCGCCGAGGGTTCAGGGCCACGTCGTCGACCGCGCCCAGGGCCGCGTTGCCGGGGTACCGGCTGCCGTCCAGGTGCGCGATCCTGGTGACGTCGCCGCCCTCCTCGTCGATGGCCAGCACGGGCTCGGCGGCGGCCAGCCTGAGCCGTGCGGTGAGCGCCGCCAGCTGCCTGTCCCCGGCGATGTTGGGGCCGAAGAGGGTCACCCCGGCCAGGCCCTGATCCAGGGCGTCCAGGATCCAGTCCGGGGCGTCGTGCCCGGGAAACGGCGGGACCAGAATCGCATCGGCGAGGCGCGCGAGGGCTGGGTCGGCGGTCGGCTGAGCGCTCACCCCTTCACCGCTCCCGCAACCAGGCCGCCCACCATGCGCCGCTGGATGATCAGGAAGAACACGATGGGCGGGATCGTGTAGAGCGTCGAGGCGGCCATGATCGGGCCCCAGTTCGCCGCGCCCTTGCCGTAGAAGTACGTCACGTAGATCGGCAGCGTGTAATTGCTCTGCGTCTGCAGGAACGTCAGCGCGTACACGAACTCGTTCCACGCCGCGATGAACGAGAACGTGCTGGTGGCGACCAGGCCGGGGGCAACGAGCGGGAACAGGATGCGCCAGAAGATCCGCAGCGGCCCCGCGCCGTCGATCGCCGCGGCCTCCTCGAGTTCCCGCGGCACGGTGGCCACGAAATTGCGCAGCAGCCAGATCGAGATCGGCAGCGCGATAGCGGCGTAAATCAGGATCAAGCCGGTCAGGCTGTCCAGCAGGTTCAGCCCGCGGTAGTCCAGGAACAGCGGGATGACCAGCGCGTTCATCGGGATCATCTGCACGACCAGCAGCATGATCAGGTATGAGGCCCGGAACCGGAACCTGAACCGGGCCACGGCCACAGCGGCGAACAGGGACACGGCCGAGGAGAGCAGCACCGCAGAGACCGTGACCAGCATGCTGTTGCGGAAGAAGATCCAGAACGACAGGCCCGCGCCCGCGGCCCCGCCGCTCAGCACGGCCCTGAAGTTCCCGAGGGTCGGGTGCGCGGGCAGCGGGTGCGGCGTCAGCGAGAAGATCTCCCGGGCCGGCTTGAACGCCGTGGAGACCATCCACAGGATCGGGAACAGCGTGAGGAGGACGACCAGCACCCCGGCGCCGTTCAGCGCGATCTTGCGCGCTCTTCGCCGGCTCCTCGCGCCGCGGGCCCGCCTGGCGGCCGGCTCAGTCCAGGCGGCGCCGTGCCCCGTCAGCTCGCTCACGCAACCGCCCCCTGCCTGATGTTGGCCCGGACGTAACCGACCGTGATGATCAGCAGGATCACCGTCAGCACCAGGGCCAGCGCCGAGCCGAGGCCGATGTCGGGCGGCAGCTGGAAGGCCTTGGCGTAGCTGTAGATCCCGAGGTTGTACTCGTCCCTGTTGCCGAGCTGCCCGGTGACGATGTAGGTCTGCGTGAACACGTTGAAATCCCAGATCACCGACAGCAGCAGCAGGATCAGGAAGATCGGCTTGAGCAGCGGGTAGGTGATCTTCCTGAAGACCTGCCACGGCCCGGCGCCGTCCACCCGCGCGGACTCATACAGCTCGTCGGGGATCGACTTCAGCCCGGCCAGAACGGTGACCGCGATGAACGGGAACGACGCCCAGACCACGATGATCACCAGGATGGTGTAGGCGGGCACCGCGCCCGACGTGGCCCAGTTGAAGCTGGACCAGTTGGTGCTGCCGACCAGCCAGTGCGGCAGCCGGCTCAGCGTCCAGTCGACGATGCCGCCGTCGGGCTCGAACAGCCAGACGAAGATGACCGCGCCGGTGACCTGCGGTGTCGCCCAGGCGAGCAGCGCGGCGCCGCTGACCACGGTGGCCATCCGCCTGCCGAGCCGGTGCAGCAGCAGCCCGACCGCCGTGCCGACGACCAGGGTGAGCGTCACCACGACCGCGGCGAAGATCACCGTCACCCGGAATGACAGCCAGAACTCGGAATCGGACAGGATGGCGGAGAAATTGCTGCCGCCCGCCCAGGTCGCCGGCGCGGCGCCGGTGAGCTGCGGCTCGCCGAAGTTCTGCAGCGAGTACAGCAGGATCTGCAGGGTCGGCCACAGCAGCACCAGGCCGATCGCCGCCAGCGATGGGAGCAGCAGCAGGTACGGCGCGATCCGGTGGCGCCGTACAACCGCGCCGAGCCGTCGGCTCAGCGAGAGGGGAGGCAGGCCCGGATCGCGTCCGGGCCCGCTCCTCGCGCCGGGCGCCCCCGCCAGGCTTGCTGCCGTTGCTGCGAGCGGATTCTTGACGGTGTCCACAATCAGGCACTCCCCGCGGGGCCATGTCCCGGCCGGCCAGCCGGAGCGGGCACCAGGGCCCGCGCCGACGGCCGGCCGGGACTGAAGAACGTCGCCGATCAGCCGGCTGGCTCGCTGGCGCTCAGCTTTCCTTCCCGGTGTTCAGGACGTTCTGCATCTCGGTGTTGGCCTTGCTCACCGTCGCCTGGAAGGGCGCGCCCTGCATCAGCGCCTTCATCATTGTCGGGATGATCTGGTCGGTCGTGTCGGCGATTGTCCAGTTCTTGGCGTTGAACGGCGAGATCTGCGTGTTGCTTGCCGCCTTGGCGAACCCGGACAGGACCGGGCTGCCCGAGTAGCTGCCGCCGGTCAGCTGCGAGGCATACGGCGGGAAGAAGCCCTGAGAGTTCGCGAATGAGGTCGAGTTGGGCACGCTGTCCATAGTCTGGATCAGGTCCCAGTCCGCTGCCTGGTACTTACTGCCCACCCACACGCCCAGGTCAGAGCCGCCGGCGAACGCGGGTGCCGGGCTGGGGCCGTTCTGGCTCGGAACCGGGAACGAGGCAAAGTTGGTCGTGTCCACCGCGTTCTTCGGGAACTCCGCCGAGGCCCACGGGCCGTCGAGGTACAGGTCGAGCTTGCCGAGCGCGAAGTCCTCGTTCGAGCCACCGGAGGTGGCGCCGGGGTTGCCCAGCTCGGTCTGGCCGAGGTACTTGGCCGGCGACACGTGATCGCTGAGCTCCAGGTCGGCGTACGTCCTGATGCCGGCCTCGGACTGCGGGCTGGTCAGCTGGCCGACCCACGTGCCGCCCTGCTGCACGGCGACCTGGCCGCCGGCGCCCCAGATGAAGCTGGCGATCCCGTAGGTGTAGTTGCTCGGCGCGCCGAACCCGTAGGTCCCGGGGAACTTCTTCATCAGCGCTTTCGCGTCGCTGACCAGCTGCGCCCAGCTGGTCGGCGGCGAGGTGATGCCGGCCTTCGCGAACTGGTCCTTGCGGTACCAGACGCCGCGGACGCCGCCGAACCACGGGACGCCGTAGATCTTGCTGCCCTGGGTGTCGTTGGCCAGCATGCCCGAGACGATGTCGGACTTGCTGGACCACGCGTTCACGTTGCCGGAGATATCGGCCAGCATGCCGAGCGACGCCTCGATCGGCGTGTCGGTGTTCCCGAGCTCGGTGACGTCCGGGGCTGCCTTGCCGCTGGTCAGCGCGGTTTGCCATTTAGTGGTCCGGTTGGCCCAGGGGACCCAGACAACGTTGATCTTGGTCTTGGCGTACTGCGGGTACCTCTTGTGGAACTGGCTGAAGATCCCGTTCAGCCAGGTGACCTGGGCCGGCGTGGACGGGCCCATGCGCCACAGCGTGAGCTGCGCGGGCGCGGCCGAGGCCGAGGCCGATGGAGAGCTTCCGCTCGAGCCGCACGCTGCGGCGGCTCCCGCGAGCACGACGGCAGCGCCGACCGCGGCTGCCGATCTGATGAATTTCACTGCCCGATCTCCCTTCCCGGTCCTGGCTTGCGGAAGTGCGTCCTCCGGGCGGACGGTTCCGGTCCGGTTCGGCGCGACGTGCCGGCGGCCCTGCCTTGGCGGCGCCTGCTGAACTCCGATTGAATCTGTGCAGAAACTAACAGGAAAGTTTCCTATAAGATAGGGCTCGTGGCCAGATTGAGACAGAATCCGTCCCGGCGGAAGATCCCAGGTGCGGGGCAGAGTCCCGCCCGGCCGCCGTACGGTACCCATAGCCACGGAGGGGGCGGCATGGAGCGACGGCCAGGAACGCCAAGCCTGCTGCGCGAGCTCAACGACCGCGCGGCGCTGGAGCTGCTGCTTACCGGCGGCCCGATGACGCGGGCGCAGCTTGGCGAGCATACCGGCCTGTCCAAGGTGACCGCGTCGCAGCTGCTGGCCCGGCTCGAGGAGCGGGGCCTGGTCCGGGTGGCCGGGGAGCAGGCGAGCGGGCGCGGGCCGAACGCCGCCCTGTACGGCGTGGTGCCGTCCGCCGCCTACGTGGCCGGGCTCCACGTCGAGCGGGGGGAGGTCAGCGCCGGGATCGCGGACGTCACCGGCCACGTGGTTACCGAGGTATCGGTGGATCCGAACGGCGCCGGTCATCCGGTCGAGCTCGTGCGCGGCGCGGTCGCGGCGGCCTGCAACTCGGCCGGAGTGTCGCCGGACGCGCTGCGGGCGCTCGTGATCGGCACCCCCGGCGTGCTCGATCCGCGTACCGGCGAGCACCGGCTGGCCGTCAACCTGCCCGCCTGGCACGAGGGCGTCCTCGATGCGCTCCGCAGCGACCTGGGCCGGCCGGTGACGATCGAGAACGACGTCAACCTGGCCGCGATGGCCGAGCGGGCGACCGGCGCCGCCGCCGGCGCCGATGACTTCGTGCTGGTCTGGATCGGGATCGGCCTCGGCCTGGCCATCGTGCTCGGCGGCCGGCTGCACCGCGGCATCGGCGGGGCAGCGGGCGAGATCGGCTACCTGCCCGTGCCCGGCGCGCCCTTGCCGCAGGACGTCACCCACCCGGCGACCGGCGCGTTCCAGTCGCTGGTCGGCGCGCAGGCGCTGCTGCCGCTCGCGGCCGGCTACGGGTTCGCCGAGCTCACCGCCGGGGCCGCGGTCCGCGCCGCGATTGGTGCGGCCGCCTCCGGCGACGAGCGGGGCGAAGCGTTCCTGGCCGAGCTGGCCGGCCGCGTGGCGCCCGGAGTGGCCGCGATCTGCGTGGTGCTCGATCCGGGGCTGGTCGTGCTCGGCGGCGAGGTCGGCCTGGGCGGCGGAGCCGCGCTGGCCGGCCGTGTGGCCGCCGAGGTGGGCCGGATCAGCCCGGCGCGCCCGCAGGTCGTCCCGACTGGCGTGACCGGCGACCCGGTGCTGCGCGGCGCGATCCTTGCCGCGGTCGACCAGGCGCGCCGCGAGCTGCTTGCCTCCGTGGCCAGCTCTTGAAGGCACGTAACGGTGGCGCTCCGGCCGGGCAGGCCGGCTCGGCACGCCGGCCGTCAGAAGCACGGTCGCGTCCCCCCGGTGGCAGCCGTCAGGTCGACTGCGGGCATGGGGCTATCGTGTGGGCCACCGGTAGGGGTACCTCGTTGGCTCAGGGCGTTCTTCTGCTCGACGGAACCTCGCTGACCTGCGGCCGGGCCGCGGCGGCCGCCCGGGGACAGGTCCGGGTCGAGCTGGCCGAGTCCGGCCGGCAGCGGGCCCGCGCCGCCGCCGCGGTCGCGGCGCGCGTCTCGGCCCGGCGTGAGGTCTACGGGCGGACCACGGGCGTCCCCACTGGGCCTGGGGCCAGCACTGCTCGTCAGGAACCGTGAACGGGCCGGCCGTTTTGCCGCCGTCCCTGACGGGTATCCGCCAGCCGTACGATTCACATCGTTGTCAGGGGGGACTCGTGCGCAAGATGAGGATGTTCCTTATACCGCTGACCGTGGCGGCCGCGATCGTTGGATGGGTGATGATGAGGCGCCCGGGCAAGCTCAGCGGGCGAAAGAGCAGGTAAACGGGGCGGGCTCCAGCCTGATCCTCGTGGAGCATTACGACCGGGCCGTTCATCCGGGCGGCCCGGTCGCGTGCCTGCGCTAACTGCCACCGGTGCCGGTCCTGCTTAACCACGCAGGCGCAGGCCGCGGGGGGTAGGCCGGAAGCCGGCCGCCTCCAGCGCGCGGGCCAGCGGGGAGTCGTAGACGCCGGCGCCGTCCGCGCGCTCCACGGTGAGGCGGCCGAGCGCGCCCTCGCGCACGGCCCCGGCCAGGGCGGCGGCAGCCGGGTCGAGCAGGGCCGGGTCGCTGGTCCAGGACAGCAGGGTCTTGCCGCCGCGCTCGACGTAGAGCACCAGCTGGCCGTCCGCCAGGACCACGAGAGCGCCGGCCTTGCGGCCCGGCCGGTGGCCGCCTGGCGTCTCATCGGGCCGGGCTGGCCAGGGCAGGGCGGCCCCGTAGGCGTTGGCCGGGTCCGCCGCCGCCAGCACGACGACCGAGCTGGCCGCACCGGGCGGCGGCGGGGCGGACGGAGAGTTCCAGGCGGGAGCCGGAGCCGGGGCAGCCGCGGCTGGTTCCGGCGGCACATACGCGGGCGCGGCGGACGGCGCCGGATCGGCCAGGGCTCGCATGCGGTCCACGGCACCTGGCAGGGCGAACTGCGCGGCGCCGAGGCCTTCGACGAAATAGCCGCGCCGGCACTGCCCCGCCTCCTCCATCGCCCGAAGCACCGGGTACAGCGCGCCGAACCCGCCGGCCACGCGCTCGACCGCCACCGCGCCGCGGATGAGGATGCCGTGCCGGTCCAGCAGGGCGCCGGCGAGCGCGTGCAGCCGCCTGGTCCGGTCCGGCTCGCCCGGCGGCAGCAGCGACCACCGCCCGCTGACCGTGGGCGGGCCGCTCCGGGACGGCAGCACCGCCCGCCCGGGCCGGCGCGGGCCGGCGCGGCCCGCCCGGCCGGCGGTTTCGAGGTAGCGACCCGGCCGGGCGGCGGCCGGCAGGCCGCCCGCGCTCGCGGCCGGCCGGCCGTTGCCGTTGGCCAGATTCCCGTCGGCCGCTGCGGGGTCGGCCACCGGCCTGCCGGTGCTGAGCACCGTGCGCAGCGGGGCGAGCGTGTCGTTGGTCAGCCGCCCGGCCCAGACCAGGTCCCAGATTGCCGCGGCCAGCGCCTGATCGGTCAGCCGCAGACCGGGCGGGCCATGACCGGCTGGGGGCGCGGGCCCCGCCGGATCCGCGGGAGAGCCGCCGGAGGCGCGGAGCTGGGCCCCGATGCGGTCGGCCAGGGCGCGGAAGAACAGGGCGCCGCCGCCGTCCAGGGCCGCGAGGACCGCTTTGTGCAGCGGGGTCAGCGAGATCTCGCCGGGCTCGGGGAACAGCAGCGGCGCGGCGTCGGCCGGGGCGAGCACCAGCCAGCCGTCGCCGCCGGGCAGGCTGCCCGCTCCCGACCACACCACCTCGCCCGCCGCGGTCAGCTCGTCCAGCAGCGCCGGGGAGTAGCCGGGCACCCGGCCGGGCAGCACTAGCGTCTCCAGCGCGGAGGCCGGGACCGCGGCCCCGGCCAGCTGCTCGACCACGTCGTAGACGGCATCGGGGCCTGCCGGGCGGCGGGGAGCGCCAGGCCGGGCCCGGGCGCGATCGGAGCCTGCCGCGCGGGCGGCGTTCTGCCAGGCGGGCAGGAACCTGGCGAGCACCTGGGGCGGCACCGGCTCGGCCTCGCGGCGCAGCTTGGCCAGGCAGCGGCGGCGCAGCAGCCGGAGCACCTCGCTGTCGCACCACTCGGTCCCGCGCCCGCCGGGCGCGAACTCGCCCTCGGCCGCCCGTCCCTCGGCGGCCAGCCGCCGCAGCGCGCCGGAGACCACCGCGGTGCCGAGCCCGTACCGCTGCGCGGCCGCCGCCGCGGTGAACGGGCCGTGCGTGCGGGCGTACCTGGCCGCCAGGTCGCCGAGCGGGTCGCCGACCGGCTCGGTGAACGCGTCCGGCACCCCGGGCGGCAGGGCCACGCCCAGCGCGTCACGTAGCCGGCCGGCGTCCTCGATCGCGGCCCAGCGCTCCTCACCCGCGACCCTGACCTCGATCAGCCGTCGCCGCGCGGCCAGCTCGGCGAGCCAGCCCGGCGCGGCCGCCGGGTCGGCGCACCGCTCCTCGACCTCGGTCGCCGACAGCGGGCCGACCGCCCGGACCAGGTCCGCG
>WNFN01013308.1_pt1 | contig 12202 bp, 12 predicted proteins | sample 5400161 | NCBI WGS metagenome assembly WNFN01 (sample SAMN13153353, study PRJNA577476) | soil metagenome | isolation source: 80 cm saprolite on Douglas fir-dominated hillslope | place: USA:California | collected 2013-09-17
TCCAACTCCTGGTGCTGGTGGGCGCTCAGAGGCTGGAAGGCTTCGACCCGAATCTCGAGGCGTCGGCCAGTCCGCCGCGCGTCAGCATCCTCTTGGCCCAGGCAACCGGAACGAGGCGATCGCGGGGATGACACCCAATAACGTAGCAGTCGAAGTGGGTTGTGTTGCAAAAATTTATAAGCTTATCTACGCTGCTGCGTATCATCCCTCCTGTTACCTCATTGGGACTTAGGGGTGTAGAACTCCCCGAGAACTGGTTTGACGAGGAGATGGCATGGTCGCGGAATTACCTGGCGGACGTAGCCAGGCGGCTTATAGATGAAGGGGCGATTCAAGTACAGACGGAGGTTTTGGATGGAGACCCAGCAACAGAGATCATCGCGTATACGCAAAAAAATCACGATGATATCCTGGTTGCAATGGCAACGCATGGTTTGAGTGGAGGACATCGCTGGCTTCTGGGTAGTGTCGCGATAAAGGTGCTCCATGCGATGCAAACATCGCTTCTCCTCTTCCATCCGCATGGAAAAGTACACAGGTCAGCAGGTCCTGCCTCCTACAAGACAATTCTTGTCCCCCTCGATGGCACACGAGTAGCAGAGCAAGCCCTGGATGAAGCTAAAAGCATTGCAGCGCACATGAAAGCGACATTGCTTCTGCTTTCTGTAATGCCAGGTTTCCAGGAGGGCATTGCGAACGCTTACCTCGAGCGTGAAGCAGCGGTATTACGCAAGCAAGCACTGCAGGTAGAAGTATGGGAGAGCAGCGAGCATTCAGTTGAGGAGATTCCACAGGTCGCCATGGGTCTCGAGCATCATGCAGGACTGGTCGTTATGATCGCTCGTGGTCGCGATGACAGGCAGCAACACCTGCTCAGAACTATAAGCGAGAAGTTTTTGCAACACTCTGAGGTGCCCATTCTCCTGACATATGAATAGTAGTTGAGATTACGTCTATAGAAAATATATTTTCGCTTCGCATGAATAGTAGTTGAGCTAAGATAAATACTTGACAAAGTTGCAATTACGTTCTATAGTGTGCAGTGAATATTGAAAGCATCGCTCGCTTTTTCTGCAGCCGGCGGAGGGAGAGATGCCGGGAGCAACAGATGAGAGAGCAACCAAAGACAAGGAGGTACAGATCGATGATTACGCGGTATGATCCCTTCCGCGAGGCGCTCAGCCTGCGCCGGGCAATGGATCAATTATTCGAACAGAGCTTTGTGCATCCTCGTGCGATGGCAAACTTTCCATCGCAGATGGCGCCTGTAGACGTCTGTGAAACGCATAACGGTTATGAGGTGGATGTTGCGCTTCCAGGGGTGCGACCGGAAGATGTTGAACTGACCGTTGATCAAAACACCTTGACGATTCGAGGGCGTTACAGCCATCAGAACGAGCATGAGAACCAGCCCCAGGGTCAGATGCAGGGCGGAGGACAACAGACGCAGCAGCCCCAGCAGAGCAAGACTGGCCGTCATCGACAGGGACACAACTGGCTCGCGCGGGAAATCGTCTCCGGCTCGTTTGAGCGGACGATCACTTTCCCCAGGCCTATCGATACCAACAATATCCAAACGAAGTTCGACAATGGGATGCTCACGATTCTGCTTCCGATCAGTGAGGCGAGCCGCCTGAAGCGGATCAGCATCACGGGCAGCCAGAGTCAACCGCAGCCGGTGCCCGTCGGGGCCGGGCAGCAAAAATAAGGTTAATAGTCTGACATGTGCTCATACATGTGGGCAGCAGGCCTGCATGTATGAGCACATGTCATCAGTAATAGTGGACCTCTAGTCAGGAGGATAGAAATAAACGTCATTTTCAGAACAGCATTGCAATTGTGGGCGATAATCCTGGCTACTGGGTTGGGCGCGAAGGCGGCTATCGTTTGTTGCGCCGTTACGGCCGCTATATCCGCCCCGATGGATGAAGGATGACAACATCGACCCACATCTCTGACAAGAAGAGGAGGGAGTGCCTGGGAAATACACAGGCGCACAAAATAGATAAGGAGGGTACCATGCAGCAGAACGGACAAGAGCAGGCAGTCAGGCAGCCAGAACGGGAAGGTGAGCCGAATACTGCTGCCGTCTCGGCTCAGGGAGAGCAACAGCTTAGCGAAGAACAACAGAAGACGGAAGAGTGCCTGGATCTGCTGCGGCGAACGCAGGCGGACTTCGTGAATTACCGGCGTCGCATGAGCCAGGAGCAGGCCGAGGGACGCATCGCAGCCCAAATTGCACTGCTCTCCCGCCTGTTACCGGTGCTCGATGATTTTGGAAGAGCGCTAGGAGCAGCACCACCAGAGCTGGCCACGCACCCCTGGGTGCAGGGCCTGTTCCTGGTTGCGCGAAGACTCACAACGGTGCTCGACCAGCTGGGCGTGCGGCAGATTGGCGCACCCGGAGAGCCGTTCGATCCGCGCTGGCATGAGGCCATCACGACGGAAGCGCGAGCAGATGTGCCTGAAGGAACGATCCTGCAAGTGACCCAGCCTGGATATGTCCTGGGAGAACGTGTCATTCGTCCTGCACAGGTCGTAGTTGCACGTGCCCCCTCTCCTGTGAGCGAGGTGGGATGAGCCGGTTCGCTTGCTCGTGAGGGGCTTTGACAATAAATAAAAGGAAGGAAGCGAGAAGCCATGGCAAAAGTCATTGGCATTGACCTGGGAACCACCAACTCGGTGATGGCCGTCATGGAAGCTGGTGAGCCGACCGTGCTGGAGAACAGCGAGGGATCGCGCCTCACGCCCTCCGTGGTAGCCGTCACCAAGAGCGGTGAGCGGCTGGTCGGCCAGGTGGCGAAACGCCAGGCGGTGACCAACCCCGAAAATACGGTGTTTTCCATTAAGCGGCTCATGGGGCGCAAATATGATGACCCCGAAGTGCAGCGCACGATCAAAAGTGTGCCCTACAAGATCACGCGTGCCCCCAACGGGGACGTGCGTGTCGTGCTGGGGGGACGCGAATACAGCCCACCGGAAATTTCGGCGATGATTCTGCAAAAGATGAGAATCGATGCGGAAGCCAAACTGGGCGAGAAGATTACCCAGGCTGTGATTACAGTGCCTGCCTACTTCAACGATGCGCAGCGCCAGGCGACCAAAGACGCGGGCACGATTGCCGGGCTGGAGGTCCTGCGTATTATCAACGAACCGACCGCTGCCTCGTTGGCCTATGGGCTGTGGGTGGCGGTACTTTTGATATCTCCATCTTGCAGTTGGGTGAGGGGGTCATTGAGGTCAAGGCGACCAATGGCGATACGCACCTGGGTGGTGATGACTTCGACCAGCGTATCATTGACTGGCTGGCCGACGAATTCCGCAAGGAGCAGGGCATCGACCTGCGCAACGATCGTATGGCGTTGCAGCGCTTGAAGGAAGCGGCAGAGCGAGCCAAGATCGAATTGTCTTCGGCGCTGCAGACGGAGATCAACCTGCCCTTCATCACGGCGGATGCCAGCGGCCCCAAGCACCTGGTGATGACGCTCTCGCGGGCCAAACTGGAGCAACTGGTCGGCGATCTCATTGAGCGCACGCGTGGCCCGGTCATGCAGGCGCTGGCGGATGCGGGAATCAAGGCATCCGACGTGCAGGAGGTAGTGCTGGTGGGTGGACAGACGCGCATGCCTGCGGTGATCGATCTGGTGCGCAAGCTCTTCAACAAAGAGCCGCACAAGGGCGTCAACCCTGACGAGGTAGTGGCTGTCGGCGCGGCCATCCAGGCAGGCGTGCTCAAGGGTGAAGTGAAGGATGTGCTCCTGCTCGATGTCACCCCGCTCTCGCTGGGGGTCGAGACCTTGGGAGGCGTGATGACCAAACTGATCGAGCGCAACACGACCATTCCGGTGCGCAAGACCGAGGTCTTCAGCACGGCGGAAGATAACCAGACGGCGGTGGAGATTCACGTGTTGCAAGGCGAGCGCGAGCTGGCACGCGACAACAAGAGCCTGGGGCGCTTCCGCCTGGAGGGCATTCCGCCGGCTCCCCGAGGCGTGCCACAAATCGAGGTGACCTTCGACATCGACGCCAATGGCATCCTCAACGTCACGGCACGCGATAAGGCCAGCGGACGCGAGCAGAAGATCACGATTTCCGGCGCCAGTGGCCTGTCCAAGGAAGAGGTCGAGCGCATGGTGCGCGAAGCCGAACTGCACGCGCAGGAGGATCGGCGACGCAAGGAGGAGATTGAGACGCGCAACCGCGCCGACAGCCTGGCGTACCAGGCGGAGCGGACGCTGCAAGAGGTTGGTGACCGAATCTCGGCGGGCCTGCGAACACTGCAAGATGTCGGTGACAGGATCCCGGCGAGCTTGCGCAGCGAGGTGGAGGACAAGATCAAGACCGTACGGGAGGCGCTTGCGGGCAGCGATCTGACGCGTGTGCGCACCGCGGCAGATGACCTGGAGCGCACGATGCAGCGCATTGGCCAGGAGGTCTACAGTCACCCTGGTACAACCGCGGGCGCTGGAACAGCCGGCGCAGCACCCGGTGGCGAACCTGGGACCGTCGAGGGAGAGTACCGCGAAGTCTAGTGCGGCAGAAGGAAGTGCGACATGCTTATCACCACAGCACATCTCTTCGCTCTGCACGAGCTTGCGGAAGGTCGGGCTGCGGGCTACACTGTGCGTACGCTGCCAGAGGATGACTCGCAGGAACCCGTCTATCGCGAACTTGAACTGCAAGAGTTGGTGCTGCTCGCAGCCCCGCGGGCATACCAGCTCACCTCTGCAGGTCGAGAGGCCCTGGGCCTCCTCGAAGCCATGCACGAAGCAGCACTGCTTCCTCCACTTGACCGCCTCAAGAAGGACTGGCGCTTTCTTGGCTCCGATATCCTGGCCGCACTGCAGGCGGCACAGCGCAAGAAGGGACGGGTCGGTCCTCGAACAGTGCAGATGCTCGGCGCTCGCGGGTTGACTGAGAACGTTCACGACCCACTGGAAAATCGCTCCTACATACGCCTGAATCACTATGGCGAAGCATGGGGAGACTTTGCCAGGCGTTACCGACCACGATTGGAAATCGATGGCAATCTGGCCAATTCCATACATCACAAGAAAGAACCGTGTATGCATTGACAGCACTGGGACAGGCTGTGTACGAGGCGCTGCGCAAAGGAGGGGGATATGTCCCACTTGATGTCGTACTCGATAAATCGATCCTGGAGGTGCTGGCGAGGCTTTTAGAGCGGGGAAGCGCGGCTCTCACGCCTGAGCAACTGGCGAACCTGCAGATGCTGGGCTATGTGGAGCTTGACGGGACGGTAAGTGCGGCAGGGCATGCAGCGATGCGCGCGTATGCCCTGCTGCAGCGGGAGAGCCCAGAGCAGATCCGCGCCTTTGCGATTACTGAGGCTGAGGTCGAGCTTTTGGCAACCGTACAGCAGCTTGCCGAATCCGCTGATGCTTCTCATGGCTCTCAGCTGCACCCCGATAAAAAGGCACTGCACCGGGTACTGGTTGATCGGATGGTCAAACGCTACCAGGACTTCATAGGTCACTATGGAAGGACCGTGAAAGAGCGGTCGGCCAAAAAGCGCCAGGCAGTAGCGCTGCTTGAGCAGATGAAGGATCATGACGAATGGTTCAATACGTTCTGGGATCTGGAGGAATTGCTGGTGAGCCTGGAGGCCTTTGATCTGCTGCGCGCTGAAGGTGAAGAGACAAGGACCGTGTACCGCTTGACTCCCAATGGTCACAAGATCGTGGCGGAGCAAGGGAATTCTCCGCGAGCTATTACTGCGACCGCTGTCAAAGTCCTGACCACCGCTGTCACCCGCCTGCATGCCCCAGCGGATGCATGGGTAGAGCAGGCACGAGAGGAAGGGCTGATAGGCACAGGGGGAGTCAGCAGGTCCGGTCATCTCTATGCCGAGCTCGCTGAGCACAGCGTGCGCATACCCGCGTTAACGCGAGAGGAAGCCGAAGTGCTAGAGCATCTGCCTGAAACAGAGAGAGAGATGCCCACTGCTGCTGCGGGTGAACAGCCCTCGTTCGCTGAGGAAAAGCAAGAGTGGGCATTGGAGAAGCTGGAAGCGCGTGGGCTGATTGAGCGACTGGTCGGTGGTCAGATCGTGCGTACAGGGGCGGGTCAGCTGTTGACAAAGGCCGTGAGCGGCGCCAGGCATCTGGGGAACCCGGTAACGCCGGCCATCGTCCGGTTGCTCGCGGCGATTCGGCAGGTGGGAACGCTCTACGTCAAGGAACGCAAAGTGCGCATTCAGCCCCAGCAGTGGGTAGAAGTGGAGCGTCTGACGGGCCTGGGACCACAAGAGTTCAAGGAAGCCGTCCAGGTCGCACGCGTGGGGCAGTACATCGGGGAGGCGAATATCACTGAGGCCGGTTTGGATCTCCTGGCGGTTCTGGAACAACTCAAGAGCAAGCCAGCCTATAGTGTTGCTGAACAGGAGCAACCATGGATGAGCAGCACGTGACACACATTGTGCTCCAGCAGTGCCGCTCTTCCTCATTCTATAGCGAGCGGGAGACGGCAGCGGCGAGCCACCTGGGTATTGGCACGATTCGCCATCTACGTGCAGTGGGCCTAATCGAGGGGGAAGAGACCGGTGGGGAACTGCGCTATAGCGAGGAAGAGGTGACACAACTGCGGCGAATCCGCCGGTTGCAACGCGACCTGGGCGTCAACCTGGCGGGAGTCGAAGTGATCGTCCGCCTGCTCAAGCACCTGGAAGCCGCACACCAGGAACTGGAACGAGAGAGGAAGAGCAATGAACATTGAGCACTTTACTGAGAAAGCGCGTGAGGCCATCAGTGATGCAGCCCAGCTAGCCAGGCAGCACAATCATGCTCAGGTCGAGGTCGAGCATCTGCTTGCTGCCCTGCTTGCCCAGGAAGGCGGCGTGGTGCAGCAGGTGATTGCGAAGGCCGGCGGCAACCTTGCAGCAGCACAGCGTATCGTCAACGATGAACTCGAGCGCTTGCCACAGGTCTATGGTGGCAGTGAGCCGGGCATTTCGCCTCGCCTACGCAAAGTGCTGGAAGATGCCTGGCGCGAGATGGCCGCCTTTCATGATGAGTACCTGAGCGTGGAGCACGTGCTGCTGGCCATGTTCGCTGTCAACGATGGAGCAGTCCCGCGTGCATTGAGAGCGGCAGGACTCACGCGTGACAACGTGTTGCAGGCCCTCACCTCCATTCGCGGCGCGCAGCGGGTGACCGACCAGAATCCCGAGGGCAAATACCAGGCGCTCGAAAAATATGGCCGCAACCTCACGGGACTCGCGGCGCAAGGCAAGCTCGACCCGGTGATCGGGCGCGACGAGGAGATTCGGCGCGTCATCCAGGTCTTGAGTCGCCGTACCAAGAACAACCCGGTCTTGATTGGCGAGCCGGGCGTCGGAAAAACCGCCATTGTCGAGGGCCTGGCCCAGCGCATCGTACGTGGTGATGTGCCCAAGACCCTGAAAGACAAGCAGGTGATCGCGCTTGATCTCGGTGCGCTGGTTGCAGGAGCCAAGTATCGCGGCGAATTCGAGGAACGCTTGAAGGCCGTGCTGAAAGAAGTGACCAACTCGGAGGGCAACATCATCCTCTTTATTGATGAATTGCATACGCTGGTCGGAGCGGGCGCAGCGGAAGGCGCAATGGATGCCTCCAACATGCTCAAACCTATGCTGGCGCGTGGCGAACTGCACTGTATCGGCGCAACAACCCTGGACGAGTACCGCAAGCGTATCGAGAAGGATGCCGCGCTAGAGCGCCGCTTCCAGCCGATCATGGTCGAGCAGCCCTCGGTCGAGGACACGATCAGCATCCTGCGTGGATTGAAGCAGCGGTACGAAGTGCACCATGGCGTGCGAATTACGGATGGCGCACTCGTTGCTGCTGCCGTCCTCTCCAACCGCTACATCACTGATCGCTTCTTGCCCGACAAGGCCATCGACCTGGTAGACGAAGCGGCCAGCCGCAGGCGTGTGGAGCTAGACAGCACACCGAGCGAGATCGATGCGCTCGATCGCCGCATCCGCCAGTTGCAGGTGGAACTGGAGGCGCTGAAAAAGGAGACAGATCCCGCCAGCCGCGAGCGACGTGCCAAAGTCGAGCAGGAGCTTGCGAACCTCTCCGAGCAATTGCGCGCCATGCAGCTGGCGCTGGAGAGCGAACGCGAACCCGTCGAGGAGATTCGCCGCCTGAAGCAAGAGCTGGAGCAGGCCCAGGTAGCGCTGGAGAAGGCCGAACGCGCGTATAACTATGAGGAAATGGCGCGCCTGCGCTACGGAACCATTCCGAAGCTGGAGGAGCGTATTCATGAGATGGAGTCGAAGCTGACGAGCACTCGGGGTGCGCGCATGCTCAAGGAAGAAGTCGATGCCGAGGATATTGCGGAGATCGTTTCCAAGTGGACCCATATCCCTGTCTCGAAGCTCATGGAGGGGGAGGTGCAGAAGTTGCTGACGATGGAGGATCGGCTGCGCCGGCGCGTCGTTGGGCAAGACCAGGCCGTGCAAGCGGTCTCCGATGCCATTCGTCGTGCGCGCGCTGGACTGCAAGACCCCAATCGCCCCCTGGCCAGCTTCATGTTCCTGGGGCCAACCGGTGTGGGGAAGACGGAGTTGGCACGCGCCCTGGCTGAATTCTTGTTCGACGATGAGCGGGCACTCATTCGGATCGACATGTCCGAGTACATGGAGAGGCACAGCGTCTCGCGCTTGATCGGGGCTCCTCCCGGCTACGTCGGCTACGAAGAGGGGGGGCAGCTGACCGAGGCCGTCCGGCGGCGGCCCTACAGCGTCGTGCTCTTCGACGAAATCGAAAAAGCGGCGCCGGAAGTATTTAACGTCCTGCTGCAACTGCTTGATGACGGTCGGTTGACCGATGGGCAGGGGCGCACCGTCGATTTCAAAAATACCGTCATCATCATGACCAGCAATGTAGGAACGAGCTGGTTGCACGAGTTCGACGGCATGCCTGAGGACGAGATCCAGCGCCTGGTTCGTCAGCGCTTGCGGGAAGAGGGCTTCCGTCCAGAGTTCATCAACCGCATCGATGAGATCATCGTCTTCCATCAAATCACGCGTGAGCAGTTGAGGGATATCCGCAGTTTGGAGCACGCCCCCTCAAGCGCGTCATTCAGCAGGAAGTCGAGAACCGCGTCGCCCGTGGCATTCTCGATGGCACCATTCGCGATGGCGATACGGTCGAGATCGACGCGCAGGACGGCAAGCTCGTCATAGTGCCCATAAGAGAGCAGGCGCAGGAAGAAGCCCATGCAAACCGATGAAGAGAGCAGAAAGGAGCAACCCTGGAGGACCGAACCCGAGATTGAGCTAGCACGCCAGGAACACCTGCGCCGCTGTCTTGCGACGACTCCTGACATCACACGAGGTATCTATCCTTTCAAGGGGATGAAACTGAATCGTGCCGATGTCGAGTGGCTCCTGGCAACACACGCAAACGGACATGGTCCCAGAGTGGGCAGCGACGAGCAGCAGCGCCAGGGGCTGGACCTGCGGGGTGCGGACCTGCGTGATGCAGACCTGCATGCCCTTCCGCTGGCGCGCCTGCGCGGGAGCCTCACCCGCACAGAGTGGGAGGAGGCCACGGCACACCAACGCGCTGCCGCAGCCGTCCTGCTCACGGGAGCCGATCTGAGCGAGGCCCACCTGGAGGAGGCTGAACTCATGGGGGCTCACCTGGAAAAAGCGGCGCTGCACGAAGCGCACCTGGAGCAAGCCGACCTCGCCAGGGCCCGCCTGGAGCGAGCATTCCTGGCCAGGGCGCATCTGAGGGGAGCCGACCTCAGTGAAGCGCACCTGGAGCAAGCCGACCTGAGCGAGGTGCGGATGCCTGGTGCTACCCTCAGAGGGTCCCACCTGGAGCAAGCCTATCTCAATGGAGCGCACGGAGAGAAGGCCGACCTGAGCAGGGCCCGCCTGGAGCAAGGCTACCTGAGCGAGGCGCATCTCGAGCAAGCGAACCTGAGCGAAGCGCACCTGGAAGAAGGCTATCTCAGCGGGGCCTATCTGCAGGGGGCCGACCTGAGCGGGGCCCACCTGGAGGGGGCGTACCTTAACGAGGCCCACCTGGAGGACACCTCTCTGTACAAGGCGCACCTGGAGCGCACGTTCCTCTACAAGGCCCACCTGGAGGGGGCCAGGCTCAGCAGAACAGGGGTGGAGGAAGCGCTGCTGAAAAAAACTATGGCAAGTGGTGAGCAGCACATCGGTCCGTCGCTGGCAGACGCACAATGGGGCAACGTCAATCTCGCGGTGGTCAAGTGGTCGGAGGTGGACATGCTTGGGGATGAGTACGAGGCGCGACAGACGACACGGGCTGGGAAGAGCAAAAACAGCGTGAGCCGGTTGGAGGAATATGAGGCAGCGGTGCGGGCCAATCGCCAACTCGCCGTCGCATTGCGGGCACAGGGACTCGATGAGGAGGCGGCGCGCTTTGCCTATCGGGCGCAGCTCCTGCAGCGCATCGTTTTGCGGCGGCAAGGCAAGTTCGGATCGTATCTTTTATCTCTCTTGCTCGATCTGCTAGCAGGGTATGGCTATCGGCCAGGCAGGAGTCTGATGGCCTATCTCCTCGTGATCTTCGCTTTCATGGGTCTCTACCTGCTCAATGCCCATGGGGCAGCAATGCATCTGAGTTGGGATGAAGCGCTGGTCTTGAGCGTGAGCAGCTTTCACGGGCGTGGCTTCTTTCTCCAGAACGCGGCATTAGGGGATCCCTTTGTTCGGCTGGCTGCCGCAGAGGCGGTACTGGGCCTGCTGATCGAGATCAGCTTTATTGCAACCTTCACCCAGCGTTTCTTTGGCAGGTGAGGGAGGAAAAGGATCACAGCAAGGAGTGGCCATATGCCGACTGAAGAAAGTATGGGAAGGAGGGAAAAACATGCCAGAACACACATTTACTTTTGAGCAGATTCGCCATCAAGCGCAAGAAAATGCACTCGCTTATCTGTTGGCCTCAGTGGTGTACTTCAAGGAGCAAAATCACTCTCCTCACCAGTTCATGGCTGCTGTTGGTCACACACTTGCACCTGGATGGAAAGATCTCAAGGGTCATGGACACGCTTGCCTTGCATATCGTCTCACTTGGTGGTACCCTCGTGGCAACGGCAGGGAATGACGCTGTTGCATATGCGACATTTGCCCATCTGCCATCTTCTGACGTCTTGAAGTCCTTTGGCCTGACCAGGAATGAGGCTGATGCTATCTGGGATATCTTTAAGCCAATTGCTACATCTCTCAAACTGGAATACGAATGGTCCCGCGAACAAGACCAGATAACGCTCAAGCTCTCACGCTTTGGATCACCTAACGCCTAATACCGGTTGTGTTGCAAAAAATTTTGAGGGATCGCAACAACCTTCTTATCTAGCCGAGGCTTGGTCATAAATAGGAAGCCAAGCTGGAGACTTGCCCCAGCAAGGCGTTGCTCCTATCATTGTGGTAGTCAACTGCTGCAACGAGAGGAGACAACTCTATGGTATCCCAAGACTCACTCCTTGTCACGTTAGTCAAACTGGTAGACCGTCTGCCGATGCCCGCGCTTGCAGCAAAACGAGGGCGTGGGCATCCGAAAGTGTACTCGGAACGCTTGTTCTTAAAGGCGTTAGTGATGATGATTGTCCGTCACCTGCATAAGATCAATGAACTGCTCAGCGTGCTAGCGCAACCGACTGCTGAGATGGCGACGCTGCGCGCGTTGTTGCATGAACAGGGAAGCTTTCCTACGCGCCGTACCTGGGAACGACGCTTGAAAGCGATCCCACAGACCCTGCCTGCTCAAATCGGCTGCTTGGGCCGCCATTTGGTAGAGCTGATCCACCCTTGGGCCAGCGCTGGCCGAGCCGTGGCCATCGATAGTACGAGCCTGCGCCCGCTCTGTTGCGCGAGGTTCCCGCCGAAGTCCGCTTCATCCTGGGAGATCGCCATTACAACACGCCAGATCTGCATGAGGACTGCGCGCAAGCCGATCGGCTGTTAGTGACCACCAGGTATGGACGCTACCCGCATACCGATGATGGCGTAGAAGTCCGACGGGTCTTTCATAAACTGCGGTCCATCGCGATGGAAAATTTTAATGAGCATTTCAAAGGGATCTTTGATGGGCATGGACAAGTTCCCACCAAGGGCCTCATTGCCACCCAACGCTTTGCGTTAGGGGCCATCTTTGTCTATCAACTCGCCTTACTACACCGCTTTGAGCACGACTTAGAACTCTGTGTCGGCCTCAAA